>Ga0164294_10005990_pt1 | contig 10401 bp, 12 predicted proteins | sample GEODES005metaG_FD_111479 | JGI IMG/M metagenome (GOLD analysis project Ga0164294, IMG submission 111479) | Oligotrophic lake water microbial communities from Sparkling Lake, Wisconsin, USA - GEODES005 metaG | ecosystem: Environmental > Aquatic > Freshwater > Lake | place: USA: Sparkling Lake...
ACCCAGGCCGACATGCGCGGCGGCACCTTCGAGGCCAAGGCTTCGCTGGAGGTCATCTACGATGACATCTGACGCCCGCCCTCCTGTTGACCGCATCGACGCCACACCGGACGCGCTTGTGCCCGCTGGCGAAAGTGGCGGCTGCCACGGCGGCACGGACCGGATGCGCGAAGCGGCGCGCGCGGCGGGCAAGAGCGAAGTGCTCGACCGCTACGCAGCCGACTATCCGGTCGGCCCGCACGATCAGCCCCAGTCGATGTGCCCTGCGTTCGGCTCGCTGCGCGTGGGCCTGCGCATGCGGCGCACCGCCAGTGTGCTCTCGGGCTCGGCCTGCTGCGTCTATGGCCTCACGTTCACCTCGCACTTCTATGGCGCGCGCCGCAGCGTCGGCTACGTGCCGTTCAGCTCGGAGACGCTTGTCACCGGCAAGCTGTTCGAGGACATCAAGGAAGCGGTCGAAAAGCTGGCAGACCCCGCGGATTACGATGCGATCGTGGTCACCAACCTCTGTGTGCCCACTGCCAGCGGCGTGCCGCTTCGCCTTTTGGGCAAGGAAATCAACGGCGTCCGGATCATCGGCATCGATGTCCCCGGCTTCGGTATTCCGACCCACGCCGAAGCCAAGGACGTGCTTGCCGGCGCCATGCTCGCCTATGCCCGCAGCGAGGCTGAAGCTGGCCCGGTGAGCGCCCCCCAGACCCGGTCCGACCGGCCAACAATCACGCTTCTGGGCGAGATGTTCCCGGTTGATCCGGTCGGCATCGGCCAGATGCTCGAGCCGATGGGCCTTGCCGCCGGCCCCGTCGTGCCGACACGCGAATGGCGCGAACTCTATGCCGCGCTCGATTGCGCCGCTGTCGCCGCGATCCACCCCTTCTACACCGCCAGCGTGCGCGAGTTCGAAGCCGCCGGGCGCACTGTGGTCGGTTCGGCTCCGGTGGGCCGCGATGGCACCGCCGCCTGGCTTGCCGCCATCGGCCAAGCCTGCGGGATCAAGGCCGATCTGGTCGCCGCCGCGCAGAACCGCTTCCTTCCCGCGATCACGGCAGCGCTCGCCGCGCGACCGATCAAGGGCCGCATCACCGTCTCGGGCTATGAAGGCTCCGAACTGCTCGTCGCCCGCCTCCTCGTCGAAAGCGGCGCGGACGTGCGCTATGTCGGCACCGCCTGCCCGCGCACCGTCTGGTCCGATCCCGACCGCGAATGGCTGCAGGCGCGTGGCATCAAGGTCCAGTATCGCGCCAGCCTCGAGCAGGACATCGCCGCGGTCGAGGAATTCCGCCCCGATCTCGCCATCGGCACGACCCCGGTCGTCCAGCATGCCAAGCAGCTGGCGATCCCGGCGCTCTATTTCACCAATCTCATCTCGGCCCGGCCGCTGATGGGCCCGGCAGGCGCCGGCAGCCTGGCAATGGTGGTGAACACCGCCATCGCCGGCAAGGCGCGCTTCGACCGCATGAGCGCCTTCTTCGAAGGCGTCGGCACCGGGCACACCACCGGCGTCTGGGAAGATACCCCGCAGGACCGTCCGAACTTCAAGAAGAAGTATGCGGCGCTGAACGAGGCTGCCCGCAAGGCTGCCGAGGCGGTGGGCTCATGATCCTGTTCATTTCCTTTGGCGATCAGCGCCTTGCCATCACGGTCCAGCCGTCGCGCCAACCGTCCGTCCAGCCATCGAGCCCGCCCTCCGACCAGACGTCGGTGCTGCTGTTCGGCCATAGCTTGGGCAAAGCCTTGAGTCAGACCTTCGGAGCGCACGCATGACGCTCATCATCGATCATGATCGCGCGGGCGGTTACTGGGGTGCGGTCTACGTCTTCACGGCGGTCAAGGGGCTGCAGGTGATCATCGATGGCCCGGTGGGCTGCGAGAACCTGCCGGTGACCTCGGTGCTGCACTACACCGACGGCCTGCCGCCGCACGAGCTGCCCATCGTGGTAACCGGGCTTGGTGAAGAAGAGCTGGGCAAGATCGGCACCGAAGCGGCCATGCGCCGCGCCTGGAAAACGCTCGATCCCGATCTTCCGGCGGTGGTCGTCACCGGCTCGATCGCCGAGATGATCGGCGGCGGCGTCACGCCCGGCGGCACCAATATCAAGCGCTTCCTCCCGCGCACGATCGACGAGGACCAGTGGCAATCGGCCGACCGGGCGCTTACCTGGCTGTGGACCGAGTTCGGCCCCAAGGCGATGCCCGCCCCCAAGGCGCGCAAGGACGGCGAGAAGCCGCGCGTCAACATCATCGGCCCGGCCTACGGCATGTTCAACATGGCCTCGGACCTTGCCGAAGTGCGCCGCCTGATCGAAGGGATCGGCGCCGAGGTCAACGTGGTCTTCCCGCTGGGCTGCCACCTTGCCGATATCCGCCGCCTTGCCGATGCCGACGCCAACGTCTGCCTCTACCGCGAGTTCGGTCGCAACTTGTGCGAAGTGCTCGAGCGGCCCTATTTTCAGGCGCCGGTCGGGCTGACTTCGACGACCCGCTTTCTCGAGGCGCTCGGGGCATCGCTGGGGCTGGATCCCGAGCCGTTCATCACGCGCGAGAAGCACACCACGATCAAGCCTTTGTGGGATCTGTGGCGCTCGGTGACGCAGGACTTCTTCGGCACGGCGAGCTTCGGCATCGTCGCGAACGAGACCTATACCCGCGGGATCCGCCATTTCCTCGAAGAGGACATGGGCCTGCCATGCGCTTTCGCGTTCTCGCGCAGCGCCGGGGTGAAGCCGAAGAACGAGGATGTGCGCGATGCCATCCGGGCCGGCGCGCCGATGGTGGTGTTCGGCAGCTACAACGAACGGATGTACCTCGCCGAATGCGGCGCGCGCAGCATCTATATCCCGGCAAGCTTCCCGGGCGCCGCGATCCGCCGCCACACCGGCACGCCTTTCATGGGCTATTCGGGTGCGACCTATCTCATCCAGGAAGTGTGCAACGCGCTGTTCGACGCGCTGTTCCACATCCTCCCGCTGGCCACCCAGCTCGATGCCGTACCCGCCACGCCGGCGCGTGCACACCGCGAGCTGCCGTGGAGCGACGAGGCCAAGGCCCGGCTCGACGCGCTCGTCGAAGCCCAGCCGGTCCTCATTCGCATCTCCTTTGCCAAGCGCCTGCGCGATGCTGCCGAAGCTGCCGCGCGCCGCGAGGGCGAGAGTCTCGTCAGCGCGGAACGCCTGGCCGACGCGCTCCTGGGCAGCGCCGCGCCATGAGGCGCGCGCACGAAATGCCCCGCTACCAAGCGGGCACCACCATTCCCTCGGTTTCGGCCGTTGGAATATCGCCGGGGGGCGATCGCCGCCTCTCGCTTTGCACGTCAATACTGGAGATGCAGATATGAGCGATGATCGCCTTGGGCTCAGGACCTACCTGACGCCTGAAGAAGCCAAGGAATTCCACAAGCTGTTCATGAGCAGCTTCCTCGGCTTCACCGCCGTGGCCGTGGTTGCCCACGCGCTTGTGTGGTCGTGGCGTCCCTGGATTTCGTAAGAAATCCACCGTCACAGCATACGCGTTTGGCCATAACGGCCACCCGGCCTTTTTTGGCCGAACCTGAACGACCGCGCCGATCGGCGCATTCACAAGGACAGATACCATGTGGAGAGTCTGGCTTATTTTCGACCCGCGCAGGGCCCTCGTGGCAATGGCGGCATTCCTGTTTGTGCTGGCAATCGTGATTCACTTCATTCTGCTCAGCACGCCTCGCTTCAACTGGCTCGACGGCCCGCACACTGCGGCCCCGGCAGCCGCAGCCGCAGCCGCGGCCGCACCCTGACCACCTGCAAGGCAAGAGGCGGCATCCCACTCGCTTGAAGTGGGCCCTGCCGCCTCCGGCACTGCCGGGGGGAACCGGTTGATTTTCCTTATACTTGTGCCCGCCAGGCTTGGGCGGGGGAGGATAGAGCTATGGCGCTCCTCAGTTTCGAGCGAAAGTATCGCGTGCGCGGAGGCACGTTGATCGGCGGGGACCTTTTCGACTTCTGGGTCGGCCCGTTTTACGTCGGCTTCTTCGGAGTGATCACGGCGATTTTCGCCTCGCTCGGAACAGCCCTGATCCTCTACTGTGCCTCGCAAGGTGGCACGTGGAACCCGTGGCTGATCTCGATCGCCCCGCCTGATCTCAAGTATGGCCTCGGCTTTGCCCCGCTTCGCGAAGGCGGCTTCTGGCAGGTGATCACGGTCTGCGCGATCGTCTCGTTCACATCGTGGGCGCTGCGCGAGGTCGAGATCTGCCGCAAGCTGGGCATGGGCTACCATGTGCCGATCGCTTTCGGCTTTGCCATCTTTGCCTATGTCTCGCTGGTGGTGATCCGTCCGGTTCTGCTGGGTGCCTGGCACTTCGGCTTCCCTTACGGAATCTTCAGCCACCTCGACTGGGTGTCGAACACCGGCTACCAGTACCTGCACTTCCACTACAATCCGGCGCACATGCTGGCGGTGTCGTTCTTCTTCACCACTTGCCTTGCGCTCGCCCTGCACGGCGCACTCGTTCTTTCGGCGGTGAACCCGGCCGAAGGCGAGACCGTCAAGACGCCGGAATATGAGGACACCTTCTTCCGCGATCTGATCGGTTATTCGATCGGCACCCTGGGCATCCACCGCCTGGGCCTCCTGCTGGCGCTCAACGCCGGCTTCTGGAGCGCGGTCTGCATCATCATCAGCGGCCCGCTGTGGACTCGTGGTTGGCCCGAATGGTGGAACTGGTGGCTCAACCTGCCGATCTGGTCGTGAAGGAGGACCAAGCCATGGCTACCTACCAGAATATCTTCACCCAGGTTCAGCTCAGTCATGCCCCGGAAATGGGCATCGGGATGAAGCCCGGCAGTGATCCGCGCGGCACCGCCGTCGGTTTCAACCACCTCTTCGGCCGCTTCGGCCAGGCCCAGCTCGGCCCGATCTACCTCGGCTGGACCGGACTGCTCGCGATCCTGTGCGGGTTCACCGCCTTCGAGATCATCGGGCTCAACATGATGGCTTCGGTCAACTGGGATCCGATCCAGTTCGTCCGCATGCTGCCCTGGCTCAGCCTCGAGCCGCCGGGGCCGGAATACGGCTTCTCGCCCATCGTCCCGCTCGCCAAGGGCGGCTGGTGGATCCTTGCCGGCATGTTCCTCACGCTCTCGGTGCTGCTGTGGGCGATCCGGACTTACCGCCGCGCCAAGGCACTCGGCATGGGCACGCACGTCTTCTGGGCGTTCATGTCGGCGATCTGGCTGTTCCTCGTGCTCGGCTTCATCCGGCCCGCCTTCATGGGCAGCTGGTCCGAAGCGGTGCCCTTTGGCATCTTCCCGCATCTCGATTGGACCGCAGCGTTTTCGATCCGCTATGGCAACCTGTTCTACAATCCGTTCCATGCCCTCTCGATCGCCTTCCTCTATGGCTCGACGCTGCTCTTCGCGATGCACGGCGCAACCATCCTGGCAGTCGGCCGGTACGGCGGCGAGCGCGAGATCGAGCAGATCACCGATCGCGGTACCGCATCGGAGCGCGCCGCCCTCTTCTGGCGCTGGACGATGGGCTTCAACGCCACGATGGAATCGATTCACCGCTGGGCCTGGTGGTTTGCCGTGCTGACCACGCTGACCGGGGGCATCGGCATCCTTCTCACCGGCACCGTTGTCGACAACTGGTACCTGTGGGCACAACAGCACCACTACGCGCCGGCCTATCCCGACACCGGGGTCGTCGATCCGGCATTGGGGAGCAAGTGACCATGAAAAGCACCATGCTGCTGCGCCTCGGCGCAGTCCTGGCCGGCGCGGCGCTGCTGGGCGCCTGCCAAGTGGAAACCAAATCGGTCGCGCAAAGCGGCTATCGGGGCACGGGCATGGACCAGATCCATCTCGTCTCGGACAAGAAGAAGATTGGCGAGGTCCCCGCGCCGCCCTACGATCCGCCCAAGCCCGGTGGCCGTCCTGCCAAGGAAGCCTACCAGAACGTGCAGGTTCTGGGTGACATCTCGGAGGACGAGTTCAGCTACACGATGGCCGCGATCACGCAGTGGATCGCACCGGAGCAGGGCTGCAACTATTGCCACAACCCGGCGAACATGGCCTCGGACGAGATCTACACCAAGAAGGTCGCGCGGCGGATGCTGCAGATGACCCGGAACATCAACACGGGCTGGACCCAGCACGTGAAGCAGACCGGCGTTACCTGCTACACCTGCCACCGCGGCCAGGCGGTGCCGAGCGAGAACTGGACCCTGCCGGCCAAGGGCAACGAGGACACGATCCTCGGCAACCTCCATGGCCAGAACAAGCCGGTGATCGCCACGGCCTATTCGTCACTGCCCAACACGGCGTTTGCCAAGTACTTGCTCGACGGCAATTCGTCGCCGATCCGGGTGCAGTCGACCTACAGCCACCCCTCGCAGTATGCTGCGACGAAGAACAAGACCACGACGATGGAAACCGAGGGCACGTACAGCCTGATGATGCACACCTCGACGGCGCTCGGCGTGAACTGCACGTTCTGCCACAACGCCGGCTCGTTCCAGCCCTGGAACATGAGCACGCCCAAGCGCGTCGGCGCCTGGTACGGTTATCGCATGGTGCGCAACATCAACGGGGAATACATCACGCCGCTCGCCAGCGTATTCCCGAAGCACCGCCTCGGCCCGCAGGGTGATCCGCTCAAGGTCAACTGCACGACCTGCCACCGCGGCGTGAACAAGCCTCTGGGCGGCGTCTCGATGGTCAAGGACTATCCGGCGCTCCGGCCCACCGGTCCGATGGTCACCGCAGCGGCGGCCCCGGCTCCGGCGGCGGCACCGACCAAGATGCCGTAAGGCAAACCAACACCCCCGCGCTCGCAACCGGCGCGGAATACCTGGCCCCTGCGGTTCCACGGAATCGCGGGGGTTTTCTTTTTGGGAGGTGGATTGGCTTGCCTGTCCCTGCAGGACGGCATTGCGGCCGCACCAATCCCGTGCGAAGCCTCAATCGATGATCTCACTCGCCTTGCTTATGGCTACCGCTCCGACTGCGGCCTGCGATCTGTCGACGGCAACCTCCATGCGAGCGGTACACAACGCGTTCGCTCATCGTGCGGTTGAAGTCATGACCCTTGCCTCAGCCGATGACGTGGCGAAGGAGCGCCGACTGACCGAACTGATTGATCCATCGGCTGCATTTGTTCTCGGCTCAGGCGATGTGGGGCTGCCACTGGGAAAAGGCGCATCCGGTGCCAGGGCTATGGCGAGGCGGATAAACGCGGATCAATACCGATTCCTCGGATGGGACTATATGGACGGTCCGGCGAATGGTTGCAGCAAGGGCGAGATCGAGGTCGAGTTTCTCGATAGCGCGCGTGGTGCCACCTCGCAGGTCAAGTTCACGTTCGAAAATGGGCGCATTGTTGCCACCAGTGGCTGGCAGCGAACTTATGAGACTGGTCGCTTGACCCGGCCCTCTGGGAACTGACGCAGATTCCGAAGCAGTCCGGTCCGCGTCTACGCCTTGATCGGCGCAATCCCAAACTCACCGCAAGTCGCCAGAGGAGCCTAGCGCCCCTGCCCCCGCCGCAGCAGATCTGCCAAATGGACCGGGAACGAAGCTGCCAGCGGCAGCGCGATCCAGGGCCAGCTGGCCCCAACGAGCGCGGCGCGAAGGCCAAGCATCATGCAGGCACCGGGGAGCAGGAGCAGCGCCACGTCGATGGTGGGGCGGCTTGCGCGCAGCAGGATGAACGCCTCCACTGCCAGCACGGCGAGCACAAGATCGGCGGCGTGGCCGCTGGCGAAGAAAGCGGCAAGGTCAGGCATGGGGCGCCTTCAGGAGAACGGCCCGTTGAGCTGGATCACCTGCCAGTTGAGCGCGCCGGCGATCGAGACCCACGCGAGATAGGGCAGGAGCAGCAGCGCGGCGCTGCGCGAAAAGCGGCCGCAGGCGACAATAAGCACAATGATCGAGACCCACAGCACCGAAAGCTCGACAAAGGCCCAGTCCGGCCGGCGCAGCTGGAAAAACAGCACGGTCCACATCACGTTGAGCGCGCCATTGAATGCGAAGAGGCCGATCAGGGTGTCCGACGACCGGCTGTCGGGCGCGGCGCGCCATGCATAGACGCCCGAGGCGGCGATGAGGGCGAACACCACGGTCCAGATCATGCCGAACGCGGGCGGCGGCGGGTTCCAGCTGGGCAGGCGCAGGCTCTCGTACCAGCCGGTCGTGTCCGTCATCGTGCCGCCGACCACGGCCACCACGATGGCCGCGATGGCGGCAATGGCAATCGGCAGGCCCCAGGGCCTGTCACGCAAGGGGCTGCTCAAGGGTGCGCGGCCCTGAGACCAAGGAGATGCGCGGTGTCCTTGAGGAAGATCCTGAGGTGCGCCATCGGATCGGCGCGGACCAGCTTCTTGTTCATGTAGGCCTGCCAGGTCAGCCGCTGCACATCGGGATCGGCGCACATCGCCACGAACCGCTCGCGGCGCTTGTCGCTCGAATACCAGAAATACTGCATGATCCCGAGGATCCAGAATACCCGGCCATGTTCCTTGAGGAAGCTGCGCCGCGCCGCCTTGAGCGCGGACGGCTTGCCGGTCATCAGGAACTGGTGCGCCGCATTGGCGACATGGCGCCCGCACGTCATCGCGTAGTAGATCCCCTCGCCCGAGGCGGGGGCGACGACGCCGGCGGCATCGCCCGAGACGATCACATCGCGCCCGTTGTCCCAGCGCTTCAGCGGCTTCAGGGGGATCGGCGCGCCTTCGCTGCGCACGGTCTCGCAATCGGCAAGGCCCATTTCGCGGCGCATCGTGGCGACCGAACCACGCAGCGAGAAGCCCTTGTTGGCACTGCCGACGCCGATGCTGGCGGTTTCGCCGTGCGGGAACACCCAGCCGTAGAAATCGGGCGAGACGCGGCCCTGGTAGATCACATCGCAGCGCGAGGGATCGTAGCCCTGGTCGTTGGCGGGCGGGGACTTGATGATCTCGTGATAGGCAAAGACGCATTTGACGTTTTCGCTATTGGGAATGCTATCGCGCGCGACGCCCGAGCGCGCGCCGTCGGCGCCTACGACCAGGCGGGTGCGCACGCGGTGCTCTGCTCCGCCCCTGCTTTCGCGGTAGACGACGACCGCGCCTTGCTGTTCGTCGCGCTCGATCCGCTCGAAGGTGCCGGTCCGGCGCTCGGCCCCGACCATGGCCGCGCGGGCCCGCAGCCATTCGTCGAACACGTCGCGATCGACCATGCCGACATAGCCGATCTCGCCCACCGGCATATCGACCGCGCGATCTGACGGGGCAACCATGCGCGCCGAGCGCGCGCGGGCGACGAGCAGGCTGTCGGGAATGGCGAATTCTTCCATCAGGCGCGGCGGCACCGCGCCGCCGCAGGGCTTGATCCGCCCGGCCCGGTCGAGCAGGAGCACACGGTGGCCGATGCGGGCCAGATCCGCCGCGGCCGTGGCGCCCGAAGGCCCGCCGCCCACAACGACGACGTCGAATTCAAGTCCGCTCATGCTTCCGCCTCCCGCAAATGCATCGCCGGGTCATGCCCGGCCATGCGTGCCGCCATCACTGCCGCGGCCATGAACAGCATGGCCTCCAGCATGAAGATTGTCTGAAATGCGCGCCCGTCGCTCTGCGCGCTGCGCGCCAGATCGACCCCGACCGCGCCGATCAGCCCGCCAAGGCCGAAAGCGACGGCCTGCGCCGCGCCCCACACGCCCATGCGCACGCCAGTATCGGCGCCGCTGCCAGCGCCGGCGAGGCTCATCATCGCGCCGATGGCCGAGACCGCGAACACGCCATTGGCAAAGCCGAGCACGCCGATATTGGCGGCCAGCGGCCAGCCCGGGCCGAACCCGGCGCCCACCGCCAGCCCGGCCAGCGCCAGCGCCGAACCGACACAGCCCGCCGCGATCCAGCCCCTGAGCTCGCCCGCCGCGCGGCCGCCGAATGCGCTGCCGCCCACGCCCGCCGCGATCATGCCCAGGAGCACGCCGCTGTGCTGGACCGCCGAAAGCGAGGTGGACTGCGCCGGGCTCATGCCGAAGACGAGGCCCGCGAACGGTTCGAGGATCAGATCCTGCATCGAATAGGCAAGCATCGAGAGGAACACGAAGACCGTGAAGCGCCGTGCCGCCGTTTCGGCAAAGACCGCGCGCAAGGCATCACCGATGCCGGTTTCGCGTTCGGCCTGAGGCGCAGCGTAGGGCATATGGCGTTCGAGCCGGAAGGTGGCGACGAGTGTCAGCGCCAGCGCGGCAAGGGCAATACCGCCCGAGACCGCAACGAGGCGGCTCCACGAAAAAGGTTCGAGCAGCGCGCCGGCAGTGCCCGCGGAAAGCACGATCCCCATGACCATCATGATCCAGGTGACCGCGGCGGCAGCGGCTCGGCGCTGCGGCGCCACACCGGCGGCAAGCAGCGCGAGAAGCGAGGTGCCCGCCGCGCCCACG
>Ga0164294_10005995_pt1 | contig 10398 bp, 8 predicted proteins | sample GEODES005metaG_FD_111479 | JGI IMG/M metagenome (GOLD analysis project Ga0164294, IMG submission 111479) | Oligotrophic lake water microbial communities from Sparkling Lake, Wisconsin, USA - GEODES005 metaG | ecosystem: Environmental > Aquatic > Freshwater > Lake | place: USA: Sparkling Lake...
AAGGCAAGTTGCTTCTTAATAGGGATAATCCAATGGAGCTTTACTATCAACTGGTCAATGCAAGCTTACATTAAAAAACCGCCATTAAACTTAATTAATGACGGTTTTTTGTTTTTTCAAGCCGGAAGTAAATTAGAAGCGACGTGATGAACGCTGAAAAGAATTCATCGTTGCTATAATAGTACCTCCCAAAGCAAAAGAAGCAAAAGCTGTGTAAATAATTAACATGACCTTTAGTTTTAATCGTTAATGATTGCGGATATCCGCGTTCTAAGGAGTCATGTTCATAGGGATCAAAAATAGCATCTTCCAAAAGCGTCGTTTCGCTCTCTCTGATACTTTATTAATGCAATAATAATTAAAATATTTAGAAGTGAAAAACTTTTAAAGAAAAAAATCATCCGAAATGTAATTTTTTCAACAAAAAGAAGGAATAAAAATTAATTTAGTTGATTCTTTTTTGTGAAGGTAGAATTTTGGATTTTTACCCAATGCCTGAATTTATTTTCAAGCAATTCCACCTGATTTTTCCAGTCGGGGTTAACTTCAAGCAGGGCTGCTATTTTTGCGCATTCGATAGGGCTGGCAATACCGAGGAGGTATTTTTTTAATAAACCTGATGTGAAAAATTGGTCCTTCTGCATTTCATTGAACTTTGAAAAAATATTCAGACGATTTCTATTAAAGTTACTTCAGGCAATATACCAACGCGCCCTGGATAGCCTAAATGACCTAAACCTCGATTAACATATAGCATTTGATTTCCTTTTTTGTACAGACCTGCCCATTGTTTGTAAACATATTGTATAGGGCTCCATTGAATAATTCCGGGTATTTCAACGCCAAATTGAAATCCGTGTGTATGACCTGAGAAAGTGATGGCAATTTCCTTAAACTCAGTAACCACCTCATGAGACCAATGGGAAGGGTCATGAGATAAAAGTAACTTCAAGTCTGTTTTTTCAACACCGGCAAAAGATTCATTTAATTTTCCATATTTAGGAAATCTCATGTGCGTTGAATAATTTTCAACACCAATAATTCCCACTTCCTTACCATTAATTTCAACGACCCTATGCTCATTTGTTAGCAGAGACCAACCCAACTCTTTATGGTACTGCTTTAACTGATTTAAATTAGCTTGTTTCTTCTCCGTACTTTCCCATTGGACATAATCACCGTAATCATGATTTCCCAACACAGAAAATACACCATATTTTGCTTTTATATTCGTCAAAACAGGTAGTAGAGGAATGACCTCGTCTGCTGTATTGTTTACTAAATCGCCTGTAAAAAATACCAGGTCGGCATCTTGGGCATTGATGATATCTACAGCCTTATTCACCTCTTCGGGGTATAAAAAGCTGCCAGAATGAATGTCAGATATTTGAATAATTTTTAAACCCCGAAGTTGATCCGGAATACCATCTATTTTAACCGAAGTCTTTCGAAGTTGAAATCGATAGGCATTTCTAAATATTCCGTAAGTCAGGCTTATCAGAGGTATAGCACCTATAAATATACCTAACTGGCTTAAAAACCTCGATCTCGAGAGGTTAAATGACTCACTGGGTTTAAAATAATCAAGGACCCATTGAAAAGCTCTAAAAATATCATCTATAAAAAGGAAGGGTAATACTAGAAATTTTGATAAATAGGCAATAAAAACTAAAGACCTTAAAATGGTTAAAGCTACTTTATCCCACTCTGATAATAACCCAGAGGTGTAAGCCAAAGTAAAGGAAATCATAAGGATATTCAAGCTAAAAAAAATGACCTTTGACCATGTTCTAGCTGACAAGGAATAGTTGGCAAAAACTACTTTTAATGCTTGGTAAGCATACAAATCTATGGAAATCAATAAAATGACTAAAAAAAGAGTACGCATTGTTTGTTTATTAGCCTTAGCATAACACAACAAGCGGGGTAATGGTTTATTTAATTTAAAATGAATTAACTTTGCATTTCAATACCCAATACTCAAGCATTGAAAATGTCTCCGAACGCGCTAAATTATATTACTTTATGGTTATTTCTGATGCCTTTTCAGTTGAGCGCTCAATGGTCTAAAACGATTCATCAGGCTATTGCCTTTCCTGATACGATGACTCGGTTTTCTGTTCATTCCTCTGTTCCTTTTGACACTGTTTTTTGGATAGGCTCAGATATTATTTTGGAGACAAATGTATCAATGTCAGGGACAAAAGAATCTGTTTTCAATTATTTTATTGTTTCAGACCGATACAAATGGAAAATGGTAAATGAGGGGAGCTGGATGTTGAAATCCCTTAATCCAACTATGAATAAGCTGCAAGATATCTCAGAACAGGTGAAAATAAAGATGTATATTCCTGAATATTTTCAGCATTCCATGGATTCTTTTTTTGTGAGAATTCCTTTAAAAGATTAATCAGCGAGTTTTTAGACGCATAATATGACTAAGGAAATAGAAATTGGAATTTTACCTGACTTTGCCTCAAACCATGAAGCAATTAAAAGAACTATAAGTCAGACCTTAGGTATAGATGAGCCAGATTTTACTTTCAAAATAGTGAGACGCTCCGTTGACGGGAGAGGTAAAACGCCGCTTATTCGGCTAAAGTGCCAGGTTTTTATTTCCGAGCCTGCTCCAGTGGAAGGGGTGTTTGACCCACATTGGCAAAGGGTGGAAGGTAAGAAAAAAGTCATTATTGTAGGTGCAGGTCCAGCGGGCTATTTTGCTGCTTTACAATGCCTTACTTTAGGATTGATGCCCATAGTTATTGACAGAGGTAAAGATGTAAGAGCGCGACGTCGCGATTTAAAAGCTATACAGCAAAACGGTGTGGTAGATCCTGATTCAAATTATTGTTTTGGTGAAGGGGGAGCAGGTACCTATTCAGATGGCAAACTTTATACCCGATCTCATAAAAGGGGGTCCATTGAAAATGTTTTGCAAATATTGGTTAAACATGGCGCAAATCCTGATATTCTTGTTGACGCTCATCCGCATATTGGTTCCAATAAGTTACCCCAGATTGTTACTAATCTTAGAAATACCATTCTTGCGTTTGGAGGAGAGGTACATTTTGAGGAAAAAGTCGTCGATTTTGTAAAAAAGGGAAATAGGTTGACGGGTGTCATCACACAAAATGAAAAGAAGTGGGAAGGGGACGCTGTTATTTTAGCCACGGGGCACTCAGCCCGCGATATCTATTATTTGTTAGCTAAGCATGGTATTTTAATTGAACAAAAACCTTTTGCCTTGGGAGTAAGGATAGAACACCCGCAGCCATTGATTGATAAGATTCAATATGGGCAGGAAAACAGACCCGATGCTCTGCCCGCCTCTAGTTATAAACTGGTTACTCAAGTTGAAAATCGCGGTGTTTTTTCCTTCTGTATGTGTCCAGGTGGTCTTATTGTTCCTGCTTCAACTTCGCCAGGTGAAATTGTCGTCAATGGCATGTCTATGTCCAGGAGAGATTCACCTTTTGCCAATGCAGGCACCGTTGTTTCTATTGAAATGGATGACCTGAAAGCTTATCAAGATAAGGGTGTTTTTGCCGGACTCGCTTTTCAACAAAAGGTGGAACAGAATATGTTTAGTGTGACAAATGGTACCCAAAAGGCTCCTGCACAGAGACTTACCGATTTTGTAAATGGTAAGTTGAGCCAGTCACTTCCAAAAAGTAGTTATATACCCGGGCTTACGCCTGCCTATTTACATTCCTTATTACCCGATTTTGTGTACAAAAGGTTGAAAAAAGGGGTACAAGACTTTGCTAAAAAAATGAACGGATATTATACGTCGGAAGCGGTCGTTGTCGGTATTGAGAGTCGAACGAGTTCTCCCGTGAGAATACCAAGGGACAATCAAACGTTAATGCATCCTGAATGCATTGCATTGTTTCCAAGCGGAGAAGGAGCCGGGTACGCTGGCGGAATTCTATCAGCAGCTATGGACGGGCAAAATGTGGCCCGCGCCGTATCTAATTTTTTAAATGAAAACTAATTATAATGAAAGATATTTTTGATTTATTAGGACGAATTTTTATTTCCTTTATTTTCTTTTTTGAGGCTTACGATGCTTTGTTTTTTTTCAAGGATACAAAAAAACAGATGGATGAATATGGCCTTTTGTGGCAACAGGACTTCTTGCTTTATTTGTCTATTTTTATTCTCATTTTAGGAAGTATTTTAATCCTGCTGGGTTATAGACCTTCTTTCGGTGCCATTCTGTTACTTTTGTATTGGTTGCCTATGACTTTTATTGTCTTTCCGTTTTGGGAGGCAGAAAATGATGTGAGAAGAGAAGTATCGGTTCATTTTATGAAGAATATGGCTATTTCAGGAGGGTTGTTCCTCGTTTTGGTAAATGGCGCAGGTAGGTGGAGTATGCGTAGGCTCTTTGCAACAAGTTATGTACGCTAAATGACATTGGCAATTTTTTAATCCCAAAATATGAAAAGGTGATTCAAGCTGTTATCGTTGAAGATGAGTTGAGTAGTCGCAATAATCTAAAGAATTTATTGGCTCTCTACGCAAAGGATATTGAAATTGTAGGTGAAGCTGAAAGTATTGACGACGCCGTAATTACTTTTAAAGGGCTTGCAAAACAACCCGATGTAGCTTTTTTAGATATTAATCTTTCCGATGGACTGGTTTTTAGTTTACTAAATAAACTCAGACCTTTTCAATTTGAAATCATTTTTGTCACCGCATTTGAAGAATATGCAGTGAAAGCTTGTGAATATAGTTCTATCGGTTATATCCTTAAGCCAATAGATCCTGATGCCTTGAAAGAAGCAATAGATCGAATTCCTAAAAATGGAAAAAATCAAATTGAAAAAAGATTAGAGATTTTTAATAGCCATTATAATAATCCCAATGTTTTTTCGAAAATGAGTATCGCCGCCGTAGATGGTATTTATTTTGTTAACATTACAGATATTATCCGATTTGAAGCAGAAGATAATTATACCCACATTTTCTTACAAACGGGGGAGAAAATAACCGCGTCCAAGACCATCAAAGCTTATGAGGAATTATTAGCCTCCTATAATTTCTATAGAGTGCATAAAAGACATGTTATAAACCTTAATTGTATGAAAAAATACCTGAAAGGGGATGGAAATATTGTTATTATGGAAGATGATACCCATATTGAGGTTTCCAGAAGAAGGAGGGCATCATTCCTTGAAAAATTAAGAGACTTGCAAGAGGGTAATTAAAACCTTGATACACATTTTTTTTGAACAGTTGTTTTTTTTTATTAGTTTTGCATAACTACATTTTAATTTTTATAAACTATGAGAAAAAAAGAACTAAAATTAGAGGAGCTTCAAAAAAAATTAAAGGTCGTGAAAATTCAGGATCTTAAAAAAGTGACGGGTGGCAAACAAACTGGCGGCTCGTGGAATAACGGTTGCGGAGGTATCATACCCCTGTAATTTTATTCTTACTTCATTTAAAGGGCTGTAATTAAACATAATTACAGCCCTTTTTTTTACCTTTTAATTGCAGAAAATGGATCACTCGCTCTTACATCTGCCTTCAAGTGATAAGATTATTTCTGCTATCACGCAATGCAGAAACCTGGAGGAAAAATACGGTTTACTAAATAAACTTTTGTCGACTTTAGTATATACCGATGTTAATCAAGCGGTTAAATATATTGATAAACTTAAAAAAATCACCAGTTTCGACTTAGGCTCAAAAGTCAGTCTTTCCTATTATTGGTATAAAGCGCTGATAGAAAATCAAAAATACCAATATAAAAAGGCCAACGATAATTTTTTAAAAGCCGTTAAACTTTCAGAAGAAAGTACAGATCTTCATTTAAAAGCAGCCTTATTTATAGATATGGCGGGTACCTCCATTAATTTATATAAAATGGAAGAGGCTGAATTGCTTATTGAAAAGGCAAAAAAATGTCTGAAGAAAAATCCATCAGCCTTCCTAAATGCGAGAATAATAAGTAGAGAGGCATTTATTCAATTACACTATGCTAACTATCCTCGCGCCATTGAAGGCTTTCTGAAGGCTGAAAAAATCATTAGAAATTTGTCAAATAATGAAATAACCCACAAAGATTTATTCTTTTTGCAAATTATTCAAGCTGGTTTAGGCAATTTATATGAAATAATTGGTGATGCCGATAAAAGTATTTCTGCTTATCAAAATGCCATTGAATTGGCAGAATTATCAGATATTAAAACACGATTGTCTTGGTTATGCCTCTTTGTAGGCAAAGGCTATCTCGTGCTATCAAATTTGGAGCGCGCTACGTTGTTTTTTCAAAAAGTGCTACATATTGAAAATGATGATAACGCTTTTTCTCGCGCCAGCGCTTATGCTAACCTTGGCTACGTTCAATTTTTACAGGATGATTTTCATGAGGCACAACTTCTTTTAGATAAAGCAGAGGAGCTTTTTGTTAATATGGGAGAGAAGGATTCTGAAAACTTGGTTTCCATTGAAATTTGGCGCGCTCAAATGGCAATGAAATGCAATGATTTTAAAAAAGCAGAATTTTATTTGCTTCATGCTTATAGAATGGCCTCAAAATCGGCTAATGTTAAAAGGTTATCTTTTATTTGTAAAGAATTGGCGACGTATTACGCAGATAATGCGCAGTTTAAATTAGCCTACACTTATGAAAAACTTCATGCTGATTTGTCCGCCAAATATGTGGCTGAACTGAATCAGCACAAAATATGGGAGTTAGAAGCTAAATATGATTTTGAACGAAGAAAGCAAGAAGCGGAATTACTTATTTTACAAGCTAATAGGTTGCAGTTGAAAGCTTTACGCGCACAAATGAATCCTCATTTTCTTTACAATGCCTTAAACAGTATACAAAATTATATTACCTCAAATGATATGACCCACGCAGCAAAATATTTAGCCAAATTTGCTAAGTTAATGAGGCAAAGTCTTGAATATTCTGATGTTGAGGTCATCAGCCTGGAAAAGGAAATAGCATTTTTAGAGAATTACCTTTTCATTAATGAAAAATTGAGATTTGCAGACAGAATGTCCTATCGGATAAAAGTAGAGGATGATATTGAAGAAGATCTGATAGGCGTTCCAGCCATGATTGTACAACCTTATCTTGAAAATGCCATTGAACACGGTCTCAGGTCTAAAAAAGAGGGTCTTTTATCCGTTCATTTCTTATCCTTTAATGAACAATGTATTTTATGTATCATTGAAGATAATGGTGTTGGAAGAGATAAAGCCATGGCGCTGCAAAGAGAAAATTTCAAATATCAACACCATAAATCAAAGGGTACGTTGATTACAGAACAAAGACTGCGATTATTACATAAATCGTTGGGCGCTCAACCCGCTGTAAAAATAATAGATTTGAAAGACCCCCTGACTGGCGAAGCCACAGGAACAAGAGTAGAGGTGCTTATTCCTATCATGGAACTTGATAGGTAGCGTTTTTTATACATTATTTATTAGATAAATGATAAATACCATTCCCCGTTCATTTGATACCGTTTAGTAATTAGATGTTGATAATTGCGCTCAATAAAGCATTCTGGAGAGGTAAAGAAAAAAAGTGTATATTAAAATGATTACTTTTGAACCGTAGTTTTCTCATAGTATTTCATAGCTCCTGTGTGCATCGGTCTCCCCCGAACAGGAGCTATCTTTTTGAATAGCTCATAATTTCAAAAGTAGTTTCTATTCTATTCCCGTCTTCATCCATTGCCATCATCAGGTGTCTTCCTGTGCCTGGGTTCATTATCATTTGATGGTATATGCGCGTTTTCCCAACAAATTCGCCATCTATATGCCAGTAAACTGTTTTTTCCGGACGTCGGTGTGCGAGTTGAAATACGGTTTTTGAAACAGAACCATCCAAATTTTTAGGAATTTTAATTTGTGTAAACTCCCTTGGGTAAATCCATTCCATGGTTTCATTATCATCAAAAGGGGCATTATTCTGAAGGCACAATGGGTGCCAGTTTGGTAAGGGATGATAATCGGGATTATTTTTCCGGAAATAAAAGGCCTCCAAAGGAGGTAAAACCAAACGGTTTTCAGGATTTCCCGCTTCATTTTCCAGGCAATTAACATGAATGAGATATTGCTGATCGTTTGTTAAATAAACCTTTTTATGAAAGGGACAAACTTCACTTGTTTTAATGGTTTTAGGCGCAAGGATACTTTCTTGAGGGCAAAAAGGGCCTGCCAGCCAACCGGAGGATTTACATATATCTACCGAATGTAAATGAGCGCTAGGAACGGGAAAAAGTTTGCCTTTTTCAGGTAATTCGTTGAAAAGCGAAAAAAGCAAAGGTGCAGCGACTTTTATCCCTGTAAGGCCTGGTTTTCCTTCTCCGCTCGCATTTCCAACCCAAACACCTACACAATAGGAGGTAGAAGTACCAATAGCCCATGCGTCGCGAAAACCAAAACTGGTTCCCGTTTTCCAGGCAATAGGCTGGTTACCTGAGAATTGCTGCCAGTTTCCATCTTCATCCGGTCGCTTTAAGGCAATCATGGCCTGCCAGGCACTATAAATGGCACCCGCTTGAATGACTGGAACTTGTCGTTGAGTCAAAGCCATTGCTTTATCCTTAGTATTTACATACCATGGGGAATGCCAATTATAGTATTTTTCCGTTTCATTTCCAGGGGTGTAGAAAAGTAGGGAGCGGGCCATAGAACTGTAAATGCCACAAAGGTCCCATAAATTAACTTCTGCACCACCCAGAATTAAAGACAGGCCATAATGGTCAGCGGAAAATGGTAAGGAATGAATCCCCATTTTTTTTAATTGGTTATGGAATCGCCTGACATCGTATTTTTTAAGCAACTGAACAAAAGGGATATTTAAAGATCTAATCAGAGCTTGGTCAGCAGCTACCAATCCACTATAAGATTGATCAAAATTCGCTGGTCTGTAGCCACGATAACTCAAAGGGACATCGCTTAACCAGGAAGTAGGCAGAATGAGGCCTTCCTGAAGGCTTAAGGCATATAGAAATGGTTTCAAAATACTCCCACTGCTTCGATTGGCCATAATTAAATCGACCTGTCTTCCATGACTTGACGCTTCATTAGGTGAATTTCCCAGATAGGCAAGGACTTTTCCGCTGGAAACCTCAAGAACCAGAATAGCGGCATTTTCAATACCATTCGCTGATAATTGAAGTTGATATTGCTGGAGTCTATCCTGCATTCTCTCTTGAATATCAACGTCGAGCGTAGTAGGAATTATGCCACCACTTTGTTGAGGGAAAGTACGGCTTAATAAATGATTAGCTAATTGAGGAAGAGGAAAAACTTCTTCAGGTAAAGGTTCTTCTCTGGCTAATTGCCATTTTTCATGGTCTAAAATTTTCTTCTTATAAAGGTTATCGAGTAATCTATCTCTTTTTATCTTCAGCTTATCTCTATTTCTACCTGGATGAATTAAACCCGGACTATTGGGTAAAACTGCTAATAAACAGGCTTCCGACCAGGTAATCTGTGAAATGTTTTTACCAAAATATCGCCAGGCAGCAGCGTCAATACCCACTACATTTCCACCAAAAGGAGCGTGAGAGGCATACCAGTTTAAAATTTCTTTTTTTGAATAGGTTATTTCTAAAACAGAAGCTAACACCAATTCTTTTATTTTTTCCCAGTAAGTTCTGGGTGGATTATCCAGGGACATCCGAATCACCTGCATGCTCAGCGTGCTTCCACCTCGTTTTCGACGGGAATGGCTTGCATTATAATTAAATGCAGAGATGAGCGCAATAGGGTCAACACCTCGGTGGTAATAAAATCTTTTATCTTCATATTCAACCAAAGCTATGTTATATTTTTCTACTGCTTGACTGGATGCTGGAAACCTCCACTGCCCGTCTTTTGCAATTCTTGCACTGAGAAGCTGCCCATTTTTATCGGTTAAAACAGCAGCATAAGGAACCTTGAACAAGGGCCTGGGAAGAGATAGATAGACAAATAACATGACAGCCCAGCCTAACAATGTAAGTATTAATGGGGTGAGTAGCACCTGCTTTTTATGAAAAGGAAAGAAAAAATTTCGTTGAACCACAGAGGTAAAGTAATAAAATTTTTCTAATAATATAAAAAATATTGAATAATATAAAATATTTAGATTATTTTTGCAAATGGGTTTTTAAAAGTGAAGACCCCATGAAAAGCTGGTATTTTTTTTGCCTTTATCTTCGGAGTGTTTTTAACCTAATGTTCTTGCCATTCTCATTTGTTAATTGGCCTGTGTTTTACCTTCTTTTCTTGTTATTTTTTTTATTTAATATTAATTTTTTTAAAGATGAACATTTTTGTTGCAAAACTGAATTTTGACACTCAGAGCGAAGACGTGCAGCGGGCATTTGAAGCGTTTGGTGCAGTAGATTCTGCTAAAGTTATCATGGATCGCGAAAC
>Ga0164294_10005996_pt1 | contig 10397 bp, 7 predicted proteins | sample GEODES005metaG_FD_111479 | JGI IMG/M metagenome (GOLD analysis project Ga0164294, IMG submission 111479) | Oligotrophic lake water microbial communities from Sparkling Lake, Wisconsin, USA - GEODES005 metaG | ecosystem: Environmental > Aquatic > Freshwater > Lake | place: USA: Sparkling Lake...
AGACAACAGACGCCGGCGAACGCCAGAAACCAGACCCGTCCGGCGTCGGTGCCGTTGCCGAGCGAATGGGCAAGCGCGATCGGCCAGAGCAGATACGTCGTCCAGTGCACGACGCGAAAGATCCTCAGGCCGAGGCGTCGTCGCAACAGGCTGGTGATGATCACCACGACAAGTAGGTCGAATGCCACTGTTCCCAGGCCCTGCCACAGTGGCCGGTAGGACCCGAGGAACGGCACGACGAAGTCGATCAGCCTCAGCTTCGCGTAGGGGTCCATGAACAGCAGGCCCATATGCAGCGCGACGAGCAGCGTTGCGGCCAGGGATACGAATCGATGCACGTCGGCGATCCCGAACCGCGGCAAAGTGAACAGCGGACGACCCGACCGCACACCGATGCCCAGCACCACCGACAGCGTCATAAATGCCAGAGCGACGATTCCGTTGCCCCGGCCCAGGGCCCACAGGGCTTCGGTAGTCATATGTCGGTCATGAACCCTTGGAGGTGGTGTGAGGTGGTGAGTACTTGTTACCAGAAGACCCGGCGCTCACGGGGACGCGGTTCTGCCGCGGCGTGGAGGTCGACTTGTTTGCACTCGATGACGACGAACCCGACGACTGAGTTCGGGCCGAGGGTGCCGCGGATTGAGCCTGCTGGACAGGCACCTGCTGCACGATCGGCGCGGGTGTGTAGGCCGGGGCGGGTGCAGATGTGGGTGCCGTGGCCTGCGGCACCGTCCGCTGTGGGGCAACTGGCACCGCCGGTTGCGGGGTCGCGGCCGGGGGAGCGACGAGGGGCGACGGGGCCGCGACGCTGACAGCGGTCTCGGGTGCCGCGACGACCGCGACGGCCGGTGCCTCGGTGGCGGCCGGCTTGAGGGTCTCGGTGTAGGCGAGCGCGGACGCTCCGGCGACCCCGGCGACGCCGATTCCGGCCAGTGCCCAGGAGGCGATGGCCGCGCGGCGGAATCCGGAACGTGGTGAGTCCATCGCATGACGATGTCAGGCGTTTCTTGGAAGGCTCAAAGAACTACAAGGCCGCTTGTCTAGCAAAGCCATAAATATGTATCATGCACCGTATGAGTGGGGGACAGCAATCGTGATTCGGGCAGTTGCAGCCGTGTTTTCGGTGGCGGGGATCGCCGCTGCCACCTAGTCCGCTCCTGCCACCCAGTCCGCCCCTACCACCCAGTCCGCCCCGGTGGCGCAGGGGGCGGCAGCGCGCAGGCCGCATCCGCAGCGGCGGTGACGAAATCGGTCAGCCGGGCTCGCGCCCTGGGTTCCAGTCCGGACAAGGCCATTCCGCGGGCGCAGTCGGCAGTAACCAAAAACCGCTCCTGAACTTGTCAGAAGCGGTTTTCGGCTTCGGGTGGCTGACGGGACTCGAACCCGCGACAGCCAGGATCACAACCTGGTGCTCTACCAACTGAACTACAGCCACCATCGCCGCGTAGTGCGGCACGCTGATTCTAGCCGCTATCGGCTTCGGCAGCCGAATCAATATCGGGAGGTTCGTTACCGTGCTGGTCCAACTCGACTACTGCCTCGGCGATCTCGCTGGTAGATGGACCCGGAGGTGGAACGAAGGCGATTCGGCGGTAGTACCGCAGCTCACGAATCGACTCTTGGATATCGGCCAGTGCCCGGTGCGCGAGACCCTTCTCCGGCTGCCCGTAGTAGATCTTGGGATACCAGCGGCGGCACAGTTCCTTGATCGAACTCACGTCGATCATCCGGTAGTGCAGATAGTCGTCGAGTGTGGGCATATCGCGGGTGATGAACCCCCGGTCGGTACCGATCGAGTTCCCCGCCAGCGGCGCGGTCTTGGCCTGCGGGACATGGCTGCGGATGTAGTCCATCACCAGTTCCTCGGCGGTCGCGACGTCGATGGTCGACGCCCGGACCTCTTCGGTCAGTCCGGAACTGCGATGCATCCGGGCAACGACCTCGACCATCCCGTCCAGTGCCTCGTCATCGGTGTGGATCACCACGTCGATGCCCTCGCCGAGAACGTTGAGGTCGGCATCGGTCACCAGCGCCGCAATCTCTATCAACCGGTCGGAGCGCAGATCCAGCCCTGTCATCTCGCAGTCGATCCACACCAATTCATCCCGCACAGCGCTCAACATTAGGCCCAGGCACCCGTCGGATGCGGCTCACCCTCGCGCCTGGGTGCCCGCGCAGTAGTCTCGTGCCCTATGACGGAATCGACAGCGACCCCCACCCAGCAGATCGCCGCCGGCTACGCGACGACGGGCACGGCCCTCGAACTGGGCTCGGTCATCGTGGGCGGCGAGGTGGATCCGTCGGCCCAGATCCGAATTCCGCTGGCGATGATGAACCGTCACGGTCTGGTGGCCGGCGCCACCGGAACCGGCAAGACCAAAACCCTGCAGGTGATCGCCGAACAACTCTCCGCCGCCGGTGTGCCGGTGGTGATGGCGGACTTCAAAGGCGACCTGTCGGGCCTGACGCGGCCCGGCGAGGCCAGTGACAGGACCGCCGCGCGGGCCAAGGACACCGGTGACGAGTGGGTAGGGTCGCCGTTCCCGGTGGAGTTCCTGTCGCTGGGAACCGGCGGTATCGGTGTGCCGGTACGTGCGACGATTTCAGCCTTCGGGCCGATCCTGCTGTCGAAGGTGTTGGGTCTGAACGCGACCCAGGAATCCACCCTCGGCCTGATCTTCCATTGGGCGGATCAACAGGGCTTGCCGCTGCTGGATTTGAAGGATCTGCGTTCGGTGATCACGCACCTCACCAGTGATGAGGGCAAGGAGCAGCTGAAAACGATCGGTGGGGTGTCGGCGTCGACCGCCGGTGTGATCCTGCGGGCGTTGATCAACCTTGAGGCTGAGGGCGGCGACACGTTCTTCGGTGAACCCGAAATCGACCCGGCCGACCTTCTTCGCGTCGACGCGCAGGGCCGCGGGATCATCACTCTCTTCGAAGTCGGGGAGCAGGCGGCCCGGCCGGTGATGTTCTCCACGTTCCTGATGTGGGTGCTGGCTGATCTGTTCACCTATCTGCCCGAGGTCGGCGATCTGGACAAGCCCAAGCTGGTGTTCTTTTTCGACGAGGCGCATCTTTTGTTCAAGGACGCCTCTAAGGCCTTTCTGAATCAGGTTGAGCAGACGGTGAAACTCATCCGATCCAAGGGGGTGGGTGTGTTCTTCTGCACCCAACTGCCGACTGATGTGCCCAACGCCGTGCTCTCCCAGCTGGGTGCCCGCATCCAGCACGCGTTGCGGGCATTCACGCCTGATGATCAGGATGCGCTCAAGAAAACGGTGCGCACTTATCCCAAGACTGAATTCTACGACCTGGCAACCGATCTCACCGCGCTGGGCATCGGCGAGGCGATCGTCACCGTGCTCTCCGAACGCGGTGCGCCGACACCGGTCGCGTGGACCCGGCTGCGCTCGCCGCGGTCCTTGATGGACACCATCGGGCCGGACTACATCAAGGCTGCCGCGCAGGCCAGTCCGCTCTTCCTCAAGTACGGTCCGACAGTGGACCGCGAGTCCGCTTACGAAATGCTGGCCGCCAAGATGGCAGTACCGGCTGAGACGGCCGCCGAGCCCATGGATCTTCCCCCGATCTTGCCGACCGGGTTCGATCTTCCTCCGATGCCGGAACCGGTGCAGAAGGCCGAACCGGGCATGCTCGAGCAGATGATGGACAACCCGGCCTTCAAGAGCGCGATGCGCTCGGCAGGCACGGTGATCGGTCGTGAACTCGGCCGCAGCATCTTCGGGACGGGTAGGCGCAGGCGCTAGTCGCCGCCCAGTTTCTTGTAGACCAGTCCCACGATCGGCGTCACGATCGCTCGTGGCGCGTAACCGCTGGCGACCGACATAGCCTTGGACGTGACACCGGGAACGACACGCATCTTGTTGCGCGCCAAGCCATCCAGCGACAGTCGCGCGGTGTGCTCGACGGAGATCCACAGGAAGTCGGGGATCAGCTTGTCCACCAACGATGCCTCGTCCGGGTCGGGCATCTCAGCCCGCACCGGTCCGGGTGCCAACAGCGTGACGTGGACGCCGGTATTGCGGAGCTCGCCCCGCAACGACTCGCTGAACGTATTGGCGAACGCTTTACTCGCCGCGTAGGTGGCGTTATTGGGGATAGGTGAGTTCCCGGCTGCCGAGCCTGAGATGAGGATGCCCCCGGCCCGGCGGTCGAGCATTCCGGGAAGCACCGCCAGCACCAGGTCGTGCACGCCCAGCACGTTCAGTTGCACTTGGGCTTTCTCCGCCGCCGGATCCAGGTCGGCGACCGCGCCGAAGGTCGCGGTTCCGGCGTTGGCGCACAGGATCGAGATGTCCCGCCCTGCCAATTCCTCGGCTAGCGCCTCCCGCTGCGGCGGGTCGGCAAGGTCGACCGCTCGAACTTCGACGGTCACGCCGTAGCGTCCGCTCAGTCGGGTGGCCAGTTCGTCGAGTACCTCCGCGCGCCGCGCGATGATGATCAGGTTGTGGCCAAGGGCAGCGAGTTCCGTCGCCAACGCTTCGCCGATGCCCTGCGAGGCACCGGTGACGACGGCTCGGCTGTCCGGGGAGGGTGCGGGGACTGGCATGCGGCAATCGTAGGCGGGATGGATAGGGTGACCCCCATGAGCAGGCCCAGGCCGGGTTCTCCGGCCGCCGGGCGGTCGAGAATTTTCGCGTGGGCTCTCTGGGACTGCGGATCCACCGGGCTCAACGCCATCGTGGTGACGTTTGTGTTTTCGGTCTACCTGACCGGCACGGTCGGACAGGACGTCGCGGGCGGAGCATCGCCGGCCAGTTTGTTGGGCCGGGCACTGACGGTCGCGGGCATCGCGGTGGCCTGTCTCGCGCCCCTGACCGGTGTCCTGGTCCAGGCACCGCACCGCAGGCGGATCGCCCTGGTGGCGCTGACCGGATTGGCTGCGGTATTCACCGCCGCGATGAGCCTGATCCGCGACGACCCGCGCTATCTCCTCCCGGGACTCGCCCTGCTGGCCGTCACCGCGGCGTGCAGCGATCTGGCCAGCGTGCCGTACAACGCGATGCTGCGGCAGCTGTCCACGCCCCGGACATCGGGGTGGATCTCCGGGCTGGGTTGGGCAGCAGGCTATTCCGGCAGCGTTGTCCTGTTGCTGCTGGTCTACCTCGGCTTCATCAGAGGAGACGGACCGAACCGAGGGCTACTCGGACTACCCGCTGCGGACGGCCAGAACGTCCGCGCCGCAATGATTCTGGCTGCGGTGTGGCTGATCGTCTTCGGTCTGCCGCTGATGCTGACCGCACACACTTTGGCTGGATCAGATGAACTGGCCGAAGTACCCGCCTCGATTCTCGGCGGGTACCGGCGGCTGTGGTCCGATCTGCGCAGTGAGTGGCGCCGTGACCGAAACCTGGTCTACTACCTCTTGGTCAGCGCGGTGTTCCGCGATGGTCTGTCGGGGGTTTTCGCATTCGGCGCGGTACTCGGTGTGAGTGTGTACGGCATTTCGCCAGCCGATGTGTTGATCTTCGGGGTGATCGCCTCGACGGTGGCCGCAGTAGGTGCCGTGGTGGGTGGGCGCCTCGACGACCGTATCGGCGCCAAGCCGGTCATCGTGGCCTCGCTGAGCGCCATGATCGTCGTGGGCATGGCATTGCTGTCGCTTTCCGGGCCGATTGCGTTCTGGGTCTGTGGTCTGCTGCTGTGCCTATTTGTCGGACCCACCCAGTCGGCTGCCCGCACCTTGCTCTTGCGGATGACCGGAGAAGGCAAGGAGGGCATCGCCTTTGGTCTCTACACCACCACCGGCCGCGCGGTGGCTTTCCTCGCGCCGTGGTTGTTCTTCGTCTTCGTTGATCTGTTCAATGCCGACCGTGCCGGCCTGGCTGGCATTTGTCTGGTGCTGGGCGCCGGGTTGGTGGGAATGCTGATGGTGCGGGTGCCGGACCACGTCCGGGCCGACCAGCGTTAGGCCGCGCCGGTGCAGATGGTAAGTCCGCGACCGCTGCGCTGCCGCACCTGGGAGCCGTTGACCGAGACGCTGCATGTCACGTCGCGTCCGACGTTGACCACGGCCACGCTGGCTGAGCTCTTGGCCGGCGCGGACAGGCTGACTTCTTTGCTCCATGGCAGTGCCACATTGAACTCGGTCTGCATCACACCGCCGGTGTCGACGTAGGTGATGTTGATGGCCCGGCCCTCGCCGGTGACGCTGTAGATGACAGTTTCTGTTCCGCTCGGGCTCGCCGTGGTTTCACCGGGAACCACCGGGGTGCTGGGTTGCGCCGACGTGGAGGGGTCGGGCTGTTCGGTGGCCGAGGGCATCGGCAGTCGTGTCGTTGTCGTGATCGGCACGCGGGGCGGCGTCGCGCTGGGGGTTCTCGGGGACACCGGAGTCGTTTGCGGCGACGGGGCCACCACCGTTGAATCTCTCGAAGAACCCATCACGATCACCAGAGCCAGCACCAGTCCGATCACCAGCACCGCGGCCGCGGCCGCCGCGATCCACAGCCAGCGTGGCGACTTCGGGGGTGGCGGGGGAGGCGGCGGAGCGGGTGGGTACCCGGCACCGGGGGGCCAGTATGCCGGAAACTGCTCGGTCGGCTGGATCATCGGCGCGCCGTAGCCGGGCCCGTACGCGGTCGGACCCCAATATCCCGGATGCTGCCCCGAGTAGGCCGGGTCGGGATTGGGTGGGTATCCACTACCCACGGCCTGGGTCGGGTCGGACCAGTCCGGTCGAGTTGGATCGCTCATGCCCGCCTCACGCTCAGCAGGGTACCCGCGGCCGTCCGGTGGCCGCGTCTGTCCGGTTGCACAGCACCGTGTCTACCACCACTGCTCGGTAGGCAGCCCCCCCGGCCGTTGAGGAGATCTGCGGCCTCGGGACCTAGGCGGGGGAGAGCGCAGCGACCGTCATCGCCCGGAGCACGTCGCGGGAGCCTTCCGGGGACGCCGCCCGGGCAGTCGGGGTGATGCTGTGTGGCGTGGAGTTCAGTAGACCGAACGCGGCGTGGGCCATCACCCGCGCCTGATCCTCCGCGAGCCGGGGGTCACGTGCGCGCAGTGCGCCCACCCATGTCTCGACATAGCGCCGCTGAGCCCGGCGTACCTGGCGTTGTGCCGCCGTCGGGAGGTTCGCCAGGTCGCGATCCTGGATGCGGATCAGATCGGGTTCGCTGAGTGCGAAGTCCAGGTGGAACTCGATCAGGCCATCGAGTGCGGTCGCCGGATCCGGGCTCGTCGCCAGGACGGACTGAGCCCCGGCCAGCAGTCGGGTGCTGATGCCGACGAGCAACTCGACGAGTAGCGCCTCTTTGCCCGCGAAATGTCGGTAGATGGCCGGACCGCTGACGCCGGCGGCGGCGCCGATGTCCTCCAGGCGCACCGCCAGGAAACCGCGATCGGCGATCAACTGCTCGGCCGCTGCCAGCAGTTGGGAGCGGCGGTCGGACTTCTGCCGGCCGCGGCGGGTGAGCACTGTCATGGGACCCTCCCGGAACCCCGCTGTACGTTTCAGTTAATTTTCACTAACATAGCACTCAGTTAGTCACCATTAACCAAAGGTGAGTTCTTCGATGGTAACGACCGCCGCCAACCGTGAGGCGCACCTGCAGCTTGTCGCGCAGCTGCGCGACAAGCTGGCCGTCGCTGCCCAAGGCGGCTCTGAGCGCGCCAGGGACCGGCACGTCGCCCGCGGCAAGCTGCTGCCGCGCGATCGGGTCGACGGGCTGCTCGACGCGGGCAGTCCGCTGCTGGAAATCGCACCGCTGGCCGCCGATGGCATGTACGACGACGAATGCCCCGGCGCGGGAATCATCACCGGCATCGGCCGGGTATCCGGCCGGGAATGCATGATCGTTGCCAACGACGCCACCGTCAAAGGTGGCACCTACTACCCGGTGACGGTCAAGAAGCACCTGCGCGCTCAGGAGATCGCGGCGCAGAACCGACTGCCGTGTCTCTACCTGGTGGACTCCGGCGGGGCGTTTTTGCCCCGACAGGACGAGGTGTTCCCCGACCGCGATCACTTCGGCCGCATCTTCTTCAACCAGGCGACGATGAGCGCAGCCGGTATCGCACAAATCGCCGCTGTACTCGGGTCGTGCACCGCCGGCGGCGCCTACGTTCCGGCGATGAGTGACGAAGCGGTGATCGTGCGGAACCAGGGCACCATCTTCCTGGGTGGGCCTCCGCTGGTGAAAGCCGCTACCGGCGAGATTGTGACGGCCGAGGAACTCGGTGGCGGGGACCTGCATTCCCGCAAGTCCGGTGTCACTGACCATCTGGCCCGGGACGATCGGGACGCCCTGCAGATTGTGCGCCGGATCGTGTCCACCCTCGGCCCGCGCACGCCGGCACCGTGGGAGGTGCGAACGCCCGTCGACGCCATCGCCGATCAACATGACCTCTACGACGTGGTCCCCATCGACACCCGGGTGCCCTACGACGTTCGCGAGGTCATCACGCGCGTTGTCGACGGCGGTGAGTTCAGTGAGTTCAAAGCCGAATACGGCACCACCTTGGTCACCGGCTTCGCGCACATCCATGGCCATCCCGTCGGTATCGTCGCCAACAATGGCGTGCTGTTCGGCGAATCCGCCGTCAAGGGAGCGCATTTCATCCAGCTGTGCGACAAACGCACGATCCCGTTGGTTTTCCTGCAGAACATCACCGGCTTCATGGTCGGCCGCGACTACGAGGCAGCCGGAATCGCCAAACACGGCGCCAAGATGGTGACCGCGGTGGCCTGCGCCCGCGTCCCGAAATTCACCGTCGTCATCGGTGGTTCCTACGGCGCAGGTAACTACTCCATGTGCGGCCGGGCGTATTCGCCACGTTTCCTGTGGATGTGGCCCAATGCCAGGATCTCGGTGATGGGCGGCGAGCAGGCGGCATCGGTTCTGGCCACCGTCAGTGGCGAGATGACACCTGATGAAGAAGAGGCCTTCAAAGCTCCCATCCGCGCCCAGTATGAACACCAGGGCAATCCCTACTACTCGAGTGCCCGATTGTGGGACGACGGAGTTATCGACCCCGCTGACACGAGAACCGTTCTGGGGTTGGCGCTTTCAGCCGCAGCCAATGCGCCGCTCGAGCCGGTCTCCTACGGAATCTTCCGGATGTAATGACATGACGCCACGAGTGTTCGACACTGTTCTGATCGCCAACCGCGGCGAGATTGCCGTGCGGGTGATTCGGACGTGTAAAGCCATGGGCATTCGGGCCGTGGCGGTCTACAGCGACGCCGATGCGGGAGCCCGCCACGTCGCCGAGGCGGATGTCGCCGTCCGAATCGGCCCACCGCCGGCCCGGCAGAGCTACCTCGACATTGATGCGATCGTCGATGCCGCACTGCGCACCGGCGCCCAGGGTGTCCATCCGGGGTACGGCTTCCTCTCGGAGAATGCCGAGTTCGCGGCCGCCCTGGCCAGGGCCGGATTGGTCTTCATCGGCCCACCCGTGGGGGCCATTGCCACGATGGGAGACAAGATCGCCGCCAAGACCGCTGTGTCGGCATGCGGCGTTCCGGTGGTGCCGGGAATCGCCGAGCCGGGGTTGTCCGATCACGATCTGATCGCCGCGGCAGCCGAGATTGGTTTTCCGGTTCTGGTGAAACCGTCGGCGGGCGGTGGCGGCAAGGGTATGCGCCGGGTCGATGACCCTGCAGATCTGCCGGCGGCATTGTCATCCGCCCGACGCGAGGCCGGGACGGCGTTCCGTGACGACACCCTCTTCTTGGAACGATTCGTTTTGCGCCCCAGGCATATTGAGGTCCAGGTGCTCGCCGACACCCACGGCACTGTGCTGCATCTCGGCGAACGGGAGTGCAGTCTGCAACGTCGCCACCAGAAAGTCATCGAGGAGGCTCCCTCGCCTCTGCTGGATGCCGCCACTCGGGCCCGGATCGGCGCGGCCGCCTGTGACACCGCCCGCAGTGTCGACTACGTCGGCGCCGGGACGGTGGAGTTCATCGTGTCGGCCAATGCCCCCGATGAGTTCTTCTTCATGGAGATGAACACCCGACTGCAGGTCGAGCACCCGGTCACCGAGATGGTCACCGGCTGGGACCTTGTCGAGTGGCAGATCCGCATCGCGGCGGGGGAGCGGTTGCACCACGTGCAGGGCGACATCGTGGCGCACGGGCATGCCATCGAGGCACGGGTGTATGCCGAGGACCCCGCAGCCGGATTCCTGCCGACCGGCGGCCCGGTGCTGGCGCTCACCGAACCGCACGGTCCGGGCATCCGGGTGGACTCCGGACTATCCGCCGGGATGACGGTGGGCAGCGACTATGACCCGATGCTGTCCAAAGTGATCGCCCACGGCGACGATCGGCTCAGCGCGCTGCGGACACTCGATCGCGCGCTGGCCGACACTGCGGTTCTGGGGGTGGGAACCAATATCGACTTCCTGCGATTCGTGCTTAC
>Ga0164294_10005997_pt1 | contig 10396 bp, 5 predicted proteins | sample GEODES005metaG_FD_111479 | JGI IMG/M metagenome (GOLD analysis project Ga0164294, IMG submission 111479) | Oligotrophic lake water microbial communities from Sparkling Lake, Wisconsin, USA - GEODES005 metaG | ecosystem: Environmental > Aquatic > Freshwater > Lake | place: USA: Sparkling Lake...
ATTCAACAGTTGGACCTTCTGCCTTCAGTTGGCACTACCTTTAATTTAACGGAGAACGTCAACCTCCGCTTTGCTTGGTCTCAGACACTGGCTCGCCCTTCCTTTAAGGAAATGGGTCCCGTTCTCACCAAAGATTTTTCGGCTGACGAATTCTTTGTCGGCAATCCAGCCCTTCAGCTTTCCAAGGCCAATAACTATGACTTCCGTGCAGAGTGGTTTCCTCGAGCGGGCGAGGTTCTCGCCGTCAGTCTATTTTACAAGGACCTCCAAAAACCAATCGAACAACAAGCGAAGTATAGTAACCAGCTTTTGCTCGACTATCTTCAATACGATAATGCCCCTAACGGGATTATTTATGGCGTGGAAATTGAAGCCAGAAAGCGACTAGACCAAGTATCCCCCTGGCTAAAAAACTTCTCCATCTATTTCAACTACTCGCAGATCCAAAGCTCCGTGCCGTTGCCTGCAGAAACCGCCCGCATTTTGGCTGCCGATGGTCAATCCACTGCCAATCGACCTTTGCAAGGGCAGCCAGAGTACATCATCAACGCTGGTCTCAATTATGACAACGAGGAATACAAATTCTATGCTGGCCTTTATTACAATGTGACTGGGCCTATCCTTTATGCCGTTGGCACACCCTCTGATATCGGCCTGGCTACCGAGCGCTTCGAACCAGACATCTATGAGCAGCCTGCTCCTTCGCTGGACTTCAACCTCACCCAGGGGCTGACTGATAACTGGAGACTTACCTTCCGGGGGAAAAACCTCCTGAATCCATTCTTCAACCGCACGCAGACCTACAATGGTACGGAGTTTATTTACATGTCTTACACCAAAGGTTGGGACGTCAGTCTAAACGCCTCGTATAGCTTCTGAGTTACGGTGACGTTTGACGTGCTTTGGGTGGCGGAATGCAATAGTCGATCCGTTGTTTAGTCCTTAGTCATTTAGGGGAGCTTCTTAGTCATAATTCTTACTCCGTAACTTAAGCCTAACTAGATAACCGACTCCTTATCAGCCTGCAGGCTGTAGCCCACACCCCCCCCCACTCATCCCGCGACCTTTTGGCTACTCTTTTCAACTCAAAAATTCACCTTGGCGTACTCCTCCGGTAGTCGCTTCTCCGTCTTGATTAGCAAAGCCTCGATTTCTTTCGTCGGCCAGGCGTTGGCCCGGGCGTAACTCATCCAGATGCGCGTCAGACCTATCGACTGGCTTTCCGGGTTCTGGTTCTTGGCGCATCGCTCCGCCGCCATTTGCCAAGCCTTTTGCCCCTTTTCCAACTCGCCCAGCGCGTAGAACGCCTCCGCCAACTGCGGCAACTGCAGCATCTGCTCGTACGGATCCAGCTGCTGTTGCAAAACCGTTTGCCGCTCGAGCACCCGTTCCACAAACCGCTGCTTTTCTGGTCCGTCCTTCACCGAGGAACCCAGCCGGACAGCTAAATCCCTTAGAACCGGATACAAACCAGTCATTTGGGGAGCCCAACCTTGCATCATTTCAAGGGCGCTGTTGGCCAATTTCAGCGCCTCCGACTGCTTCCCCTCCAATGCCGCTAAGGCGGAAAGCTCGGCCTGAATCGCTACAGGCCGGGTGTTGGGCGTGGTAGCACGCACTCCAGTCCGGGCAAACTCAATCCAATGGGCGGGATAACGCTGCCCTCGGCGTACCCTGGCCTCCGCTTCCTTGATAAACAAAAGCGCGGTGAATGCGTCCGCCACGCGTTCCCTGTTCCAGGCAATCTCTTCATCCCGGGTGGCGTCCTTTTGCAGATCCTTCCAGTGACGATTGGGCTGAAGCCAATCCCGCACGCGATTCCAAAGATTTGGCTGCCAGTCCTGCCGAAAGATCTCCAGAGCAGGCTGCAGATTGGCTTGGGAGGCAGGCAACTTGGCCCATGCACGGGCTACCAATTCCGGCTCCTCCAGAACCGTCGCCATCTTGACGGCCTGAAATTGAGCCTCCTCACCCCCTCGGCCCGCGGCAAGCGGCAAAATCTCAATCAATAGTTCGAGCAATTGTCGAACGGCCCGTTGTTGTCCGTGTCCGAGGAGGGTGAGACCTGCCTCCACGCAGCCATAAGGGATTACATAATGCGGCGACGAGGCTTTAAGCACCCGCACCACCGCAACTTCATCCCCTAAATAAGCCAAATTTTCGGACACCCATATCCGCGTCAAGGAAGTACGATAATCGTCTCCCTTGATCGTCTCAAGGCAACGCAGAGAGTTGGCCAATGCCTCTTTTTGATAGGGAATCCCTAGATCTATGTCCGTCGAGAGGTCAGCTGTCCACCCTGCCAAAGGCATCCAGACCAAAAGGAAGTAGAGAAATTTCATCTGCATAAGCTGAAGGGGCGGGCTAGGAAATCTAGCCCGCCCCTTCGAGACCACAGTTTAATTTTTACTAAATCAGCGGGCGATCACACGGTAGAACACCGGCGAACTGCCCAGTGTAGTGCCAGTGTCTGTTAACTCCGCATTTCTTTCGAGCCCGCCTGAAACCGTGGCGATTGCGACATAGGACTTGTTGTCCGTCGAACGCTCTACCACGTAGCTAATGTCAGCCGCCGCTCCGAAGGTGATCTTGGGGTTCGTGCCGACGAGCGAGATCTGGACTTCAGGCACGTACTGTGTGCCAGCCCATAGGCCTAACTTGTCCGAGATTGTCCAGCCCCTCATCCAGGCGTTATCCAACACCGCCCCGGCGTAGGTTGCATTTGTATTCAAGCCCCGTACGTTGGGAATTGAACTATTGCCCAGTGAACGAGCCGCCGTTGCTGACGGCCGCAGGTTCAACCCGCTCAACCTGCTATAAGGATTCACATTGAGACCCGGGTCAGTGTTGAAGGAGTTGTAGTTGTTGGTATTCGTCAACTGGGCAATCACTGCAGCCGTGTTGGCCCGGTTGGTGTTACCATCAGCAGAAGCCCCACGTTGGGCACGGCGTTGCTCCGTGGGGAACAAGTTGGCATTGGAAGCCACAAAGTACCCAGTGGGATCATTAGTTACCGCTGACTGAAAAGCGGCATTGTTGGTATACTTGCCCACTTCCCCGTCTGCTCCACTGTTAGCTGCCAAGCCGTTCCGGAAGAACATGCAACTGTGGAATCTGCCGTCTGGGGCGTCTGATGCACCGGTGTTCGTGGAGACCAAATCCATTCCACGATCAGCCCCATCAAAACCTCCATTGGTCCTCGCAAAGGCAAACCGCCCTATCGAAGATCCCGCTAAAGCATTGGTTACGTCACTGTTGGTTGTGCTACTCCGATCCGTGATCAGGACGGCCCCGTGAGGGTTGTCCATGATGATCGAGTTGTGCCAGCGCGCTCCGGCGTTGTCCTTGAAGTTCGGGCCGCTAAGGGGCTCAGTAGTATTCCATGAACCCAAGCTTCCGTACCCACGCCCCACCAACGTGGCGTTGGACAAAATATAGGTGGAAAGCGGCACAGCCCGGTTGTCCGATTCAGGACCGTCATTTTCCGTCAGGCTGTCGCCGTAGTTTGCGACTGGGCGCCCTGTTACGGAAGAGCCAGATTCGTTTCCGGATGCGTTGTTCTGGATTTGGACGAAGTACTGGATTGCCCCAAGGAATCCTTGGTCGGTGTCAAGCCCGTCGTCTCCGCAGAAGAGGGAGAGTGCGTAACGCATGCCAACATCCCCGCCCCAGAATTCGAAATCGTCGTCCGCATTGTTCCACGCCTCGAGGAACTCCAATACCGTGCCACGCCCTACCCCGTAGAAAGAATAGGAATTCAGCTCGGCGTTTGCGGCAATGATAAAGCCCCCGTAGCGGTTTGAGATAAAACGGAGAATACCGCTGTCATCGGGCGTGTTTACCACATCCCCACCACCCCATGCGTAGTCGGCAAAACCGGCCATACCCTCGATTTGCTGAACGCCACGCTGAGTCCCGCTAACCACCCCAGTAGCAGGGTCGATATACGGCTGAACGACGGCCGTGGTATTGGCATTAATGCCAATGTCGTAACCGCGATTCACTGTAGAGTTACCAGCCAAGACGATCCCACCCCATAAGCCGTCATGCCTCCAAGCGGAATCAGCACTGGCGGCCCAGGCCCCATAGCCCTTGGCAGCAGCCGACAAGGTTCCGGTACCAGTTACGGTGTAAATGCCAGCACGCCCTTGGCTATTCGATGACACGACGACTGGAGTTACGTCAGATTTTAAGGTCCGGGCCGCGGCGAGATTAGTGTAGGTGGTACTCAGTGTTGGATGGGAAAACCAGTTAGTTGTGGTACCACTCAACCGAAACCAATTGCTCGTCGAGCCGAAGGAATAGTTAGTGAATGAGGTGGTACCACCGTTTGTAATAGCAGTATTGGTCAAAGTAGACCCAGTCGCACTTGTGATCCTAATCACGTTGAGGTTATTCGAGGAGCTGTTATTGGTGAACGTGATCACTCGCTCGCCTTGGTTGGTGGAAACCACGGTAGTGGTGGTACCCGCCGAGGCCGTTGAGCCAATGTTTTCGGAAGGGGGAATGGTGGCAATACCTCCCGGAACATTCGGATCATCGATGGAGGTAAAGATAATAGGGGCATCCGCTGTGCCAGCGGCAATGAGCCGGCCGCCACGGGCCACCACCAAGGCGCCAGGGTCAGCGGGCGTCAAAGCGGCTTCAGCACCGCTTCCTTGTCCGATGGTTGCCTGCTCAGCTCGGATCAGGGTTCCAGGCTCGATCGTCAGCGTGATACCGTTTGGCACGATAACGTTGTTTGCCAGAATATAAACGCGATCCCGGGTCCATCGCTGGTTTTTCGTGAGGACGGTGGCATTGACTTTGACTGTACCGCCGGAGGAAAGAACGCTGACACCATCACCGAGGTTGGCAACGTCCACAAAAGTGGTGGTTTGCGCCTGGACAGAGCCAGTCAAACCAATGGCGGCAAGAAGAGTTAAGAAGAGTTTATTTTTCATGATTTTGGATTCCTTAGATTTAGTTTTTATTTTCTTGGTTGATTAAACGTTTTTGTTACGCAGACGTCGTAGGGCAAACAAAGCCACCGTGCCTATCAGCATAAGCGAAGCAGAGCTAGGCTCAGGAACGGAGGTCGTGGTGAGTTCAGAGAGTGCAAAATTTCCGCCGGACACATATCCGAAATCACCAACTGGCGCGGCACCGGAAAAACCGGCGTCATCTGGGTTAAAAGACTGTGTCAGCGTAAAGAAGTTGACGTAGGGCCAGTCGTTGTCGAATGAGATCTGGTTGGCCTTGTTAAACACCTCCCCATCGTAGGTAAAATCGTAGGCAGCAAAGATTCCAAGTTCAAAAACCTCCCCAACCGGCCTGGCCAAGACCGCATACATGTAGCGGTTGCTGCCCAGTGAATCTGCTACCTCAACGTTGTAATTTAGGAGACCTGCCGCAGTACTTTGGACAGGACTATGGATAGGTTTGAAGTAGTTGCCTAACACTGAGCCCACTTGTCCTGCGGTAGAGGCCCCGGAAAAAAGAGCCGCCACTTGATCTGCATTGCGGGTCCCAAAGTGACCGACATAGGCAGATGTGCCGACATCAAGCAGTGACCAATCAGAGTTGTAGATTTCTCCGGGAGCATCAAAATTGAAGGATCCGGCTTGAGCATTACTGCCCAGCACGAGGGCCATGGCGAGCGCCACAACCAATTTGAGTTGTTGTTTTTTCATAGGGTTAGTTCCTTTTTTCATTCCTTTGGGTTGGTGGGGTTAACTGTTCTTAACGCGGAAAAACATCCTGTTCTTCCACTCATTGGTTGAATTGACTCCTGTGTTAGTGAATGTGACGCTAAAGTTGCTACCAGCGTTCACCACGACGGGGTGAGTTTGCCAAGTCTCGGTGAGCGCGCTTTTATACTCAAACTGATAAGATGCATTGGTGTTCCCAGCGAAGGTATGCGTGACAGTTGTGTTTCCACTGGCGAAAGCCGGAGTGCCAATGGTCAGGAGACGAAGGGTGGGAAGGGCGCGAATGGATGCGGTTAGAGTGGGCTGAGTGACAGAATAGTTCCCAGATGGAGCACTGTAGCTGCCGGTCCGGCTCAGTTGCTTATTGTTACCCACAGTCGAATCCGGGAAGGCCCAGGTTACCAAACCGTTCACCGAATAAGTTTCGCCGTTTGCCAGCCCCACATAGGCGGGAGTACCTGAAACGGTAGCTGCGCTAGTGCCATCAAAGTCTTTGCTGGCGGCTGTTAGCCCTGTAATGGTAAGGCCCTTAGCTGCGACCGAATTTCCGCTAGCGGCCGTGGTCAGATTCACACTGCTGGCCCCGGTTGAAGAGAGAACGATATTTTGCAAGTTATAGGATCCCGAAACGGGAGCAGTGGCAGCCAAGCGAACTCGTAAGCTTCCGGAAACCGATCCACCCGACCGGAGAAAGTTGGCAGTGCTACCGTAGGTAATCCCGTCCGATGAAACCTGCACCCCGGTCGGCGCGGTCGCAGTGATATCGCCGGTTAGACCAGTGCCGCTTATGCTGATGGTCTGAACCGAGGAGGGAGTTCCGTAAGTTGTACTCAGAGGAGCCAAGGTCCCCGTTGAGCTTATCGCCGCGCCACCGATCCCGGACAAGGCTACCAATTGAACCGAGTTGATGGGCGATCCTCCAGCCGTTCCTACCACCGTGTTGGCCGTGGCAACTTGACTTCCCCACTCATCCGAAACCGAATTGAAAGCCAAACTCCAACTGGTACGGCCATCAACAAAATCATTTTCATCTCCGACCGTGGAGAAAACGGCGCTTAACACCGCCAAAGCAGTGGGTGAAGAGAAAGAATCAACTACAAATGCGAAAATGGGCGCATCCCGCATGCTAACTAGAATGGGGTCCTCGTTTGCGTCGACCGTGCCAGTGTCATACTCGTTGTTTGCTGTACCGTCAAAACTAAAGGATCCGTTTGCCACCGTAATGGCCGAACTGGTCAGGCTAAGGAATCTGGACTGCAAAGCAGAAAAGCGCTGGCTCGCCGAATTGGTGGACCAAATGGAACCCACGGCGGCCTCATTGAGAAAACTCGGGGTGGCGACGTTTTGATCCCAAAAAACACCAAAACGAACTTGGCCATTCAGGTTCGCTCCGGAGGCTCCCTTGAGAACTGTGCCATCAGCTATGAAAGCATTAAAATTAATTGTAGCTGCGTAGCCACTCCCAGCGGTGACCAAACAGGCCCACACCACGAAGCAAGCACAAAGACCTTTCCATGATAGGAAGAAAGGAGTTTTGTATGCTTGTTTCATGGTGGTGGGCCTTCTCGTTTGGCGGGTGTTTTAGGGCTGGAGGACTGAGATGGGGTTCAGCTTGAGGGCTGTGTCACCCGACAGGGCACTCGTACGACCTGAACCGCGCTGGACAACAACTGCAGTGCCGGCAGGAACGGTTATAGTGGAGGGATCCACTTCGACACCAGTTTGGTTGTTCCAAGTGGAGGGACTAGAAGCAGAGCGGTAGTACTGCTTGAGTCCACCCTTTGCTCCGAGCGTGGTATCCCAAACGTAGACAGAGTCGGCAGTTGCCGATGAACCAGGCGCCATTTCCAACCCGAACTCTGAGAGCGAATTATTAAAAGGGTTGGGGTTGGCCACAATGTTCCAGCGTGGGAAGCCTGCGATAGAACGGCGTAGACGAGTGCTGCGAACTTCGCCGTCGAGGTTAATTTTACCGGCCGTGCCGGCTTTTCGCTCTACGATCAGGCCTTGACCATAGGGGACTCGCCGGTCGGCAACGGAAACCCAATTCGAGCCACTTTTGGCTGACAGATACCAAGCATACTGAGTGCTGTTCGCGTTTCTCCAGCGGAAGAAGGTGTCAAGCTTTCCGTTTGAATTGAAAAAGCTGATCGGATCGGCGTTTTGTACCGAAGTACCGGCCGCAATATTTCCTTTTGGAGCGCTCGCCGAACCCAGCAGGCTATCAACGGTATAATCTTCCCGGATCAAATAGCGGGTATTTTCAGGGTTTCCAGTGGGAATGGAGTCTTCGACGGTGATGGTGTTTGATCCATTGGCAGTGATGTAGCTGACGAAGCCGATGTTTGGTCCATCCAGAATTTCGATAATATGAGGCGTGACGTTTGCACCCCCAACCTTGAACTGATCAACCAGGTAGCTAGCCCCGGAGATGGTGAATGTCTGGGCGTTTACGCTAACGACGGATCCACGACTGACCTCGGGGAGGACAAAGGGAGTACCTAAGAGAACTCTCTTGCCGGAGGGAACAGTGACTTGGAGAATTGCGCTAGGGGAGGCCAGATTGGCCGCCTGCAGATTGGAACCTGCCAACAGACCCAAGAGGATCGTGGCTAAACTGGTGAGACTGGATTTTTTCATGGATAGTATCTCGCTTTCTTTATGGTTGATGGTGTTCGAAGATTTGTTGGGTTGCATACTTTCGATGTTTAATTACTACGCACGAAAAGTTTTTTTTCAACGGGTTTAATGTTACGTTTTTGTGACAAGTTGGATACTTGGGCCTTGGTTTCCAACAGTTTACGTCCTTTGTCGCTGTTCCGTCATAAAACGGAAAAGGTCCATTCCTGATTTTTAGCCATTTCCAGGCCTTAAATTTTTTGAAAGTTTTTTACCCAGGATTTCATCCATGTGACAATTTGATGGCACGCCCATCAGAAGGTGGAAAATTGCCAGTGCAAGGTGTAGTTAAGGTAGATGGATAATAGGGCGTTATGTGAGCTCGGAAAGGGAGCGGGCACATTTAGGTGGAAAGTCTTGAAATTCAGCCTCTGCCTGGGGGTTTTCTTTGTGGCGCACCTTCGAGCGGACCTTACCGAGCTGAGTTTCGATGGTGATCCCAACCGCCTTTTGCAAGCAGATGGCAGCTCCCTCCCCGAGCGGAGCGTGATTCTTTTTGGTTCCTTCACTAATGCCACTAATGATCCCTTAAGTCTTGCTCGCAGCCTGCCGAGTCCCACAGCCAGCAATATTTTGACCACCCTGCGCTCCAATTTCGTTATTTGGCGGCGAACAACCTACACCAATGGCCTAGAAAATTTCCAAGTCACCACTACCCCTGACAACGCCACGCGCTCCAACTTGGCTGGGCGACCAGTCTACCTATGGGTCTACAACGCCACCAACACGAACGCGGCCAACGCTGCAAATCTCCAGATCGGCATCTTTCGGGCCCGCGGCAACCAGGTCTTTCCCACTGCGAGCGAAACGGATTTTACGGTGGGCCTCACACTCAATAATAATCCAGCGACCAACGAGTTTCCAGGTGCAGGCATCCTTTTCGGCCAGTTTTTCAGCAACAATAACACCCAAAACTTCCGGCTCGCCCCCATCACTAACGTGGAAACTTCCACTATGGGAACCAATACCAACTTTTCGATTTTTTCCGGTATTCCCTTTGAAATCGAGGTGACTGCTAACAATGGGCCGACGGAATTCAACTTGGCCACCACCAACCTGCAGGGTTCTTTTTCCTTCACGAATCACGGTACCCTGACGGGTCAATTTACCGAGACAACAAACACCACGGTCGAGGTGGTGGCTTCCAACAACGAAGGCTGGGGGGTCCGTGCAGTTACCAACCGCTTCAATGTGACGGTCAACAACCTGACGCTGGCTGCTTCAAATTCGCAAAGCCCGGTCGCTGGGGTCCCCCAAGCCACCAATGCGCCCCAACTCTTCTCTTCCCCCGGTGGCTCTTGGACGAATTTAACGGCGCTTCCAGGGGGCCTCGCCTTAGCGGTCGATGGCTCCCTGACGGGCACGGTCTGGTCAACCAATGCGCGCTTCACAATCCTTCGCCAGATCAACGGCTCCACAACCAATTTTTTCCGCCTGAATTTCAATCCGTCGACACCCTCCTTTCAGGTGGGGGGCTTGGCCGACGGGTATTTGCGGGTTCGCCAAGGCCAGACGGCGACCAACACCAACCTTTCTTTTAGCGATGGATTTCAGCCTGATGCCGTGACGACTGTCGTGCCGGAAGATTTAACCCGTTTACAATTCCAGACCACTACAAACAGCTTGATCGTTGCTGCAACCAACCCCTCGGTTCAGCCCCTATTGCTCTCTGCTCAAGTTCCCTCGGTTTCGTTGCTGGCATCGAAAACAGATGGAACCAACATCCTGGAGATTTCCACGAATATTCCAGTGGTGGTGGAAGCCCCCGCACCCTCTTTCACTTCCCCCGGCACAAACCGGCTTACGCTGGTTGTTGGGCAGGCCTATCCCAGCAACTCATCTTATCTTTTTCAGACAGACTTGGACGGCCGCCCTTGGCGCCCCATTTTTAGCGCCTCGAATCTGCCCGCAGGCCTAACGATGGGCAGCTCCGGCCAAGTGGGGGGATCAGCGACCAACCGTTCGCTTTTATGGACGGCGACCTCCACAATTACTGCCGCGAATACCTCTGCCTACCACGGGGGAGG
>Ga0164294_10006002_pt1 | contig 10395 bp, 12 predicted proteins | sample GEODES005metaG_FD_111479 | JGI IMG/M metagenome (GOLD analysis project Ga0164294, IMG submission 111479) | Oligotrophic lake water microbial communities from Sparkling Lake, Wisconsin, USA - GEODES005 metaG | ecosystem: Environmental > Aquatic > Freshwater > Lake | place: USA: Sparkling Lake...
GCTGGCAATGCCCAACTTGTCTGCCTTCGCCCGCGCCTTCACTGATTCCTCGCTGCGAGTCAGCGCCTTGGCAATGGCGCGCAGCGGCATGCCCTTTTTCGCCAGCGCGTGCAGCTTGGCCACCTCATCGCTCGTCCACGCCTGCTTGTGCCGCTCGAACGTCTCGCCCATCGCGCGCACTCCCTTGCCTGAACCGCCGTTTTGCCGAAAATGTGGGGGCCAGCATCGCTGCATCACCGCCGCCAGCGCAGGCGTCAACGTCGTTTTTCGTGGTGGACGGGGGTGACCCCTGCACAATTTTGTTTTCGGGCAGCCCTCGGACCCCAAAAAGCCCTGTCATGCTTGCGCAGGCCAGCATCCATTGCGGGGCAGGGGCCCTCGACTCCGCATCAGGGCAGGCTCCATGCTAGATGCTGGCCTGAGCCAGCATGACAACGCCAGAAAACACCCCGCACGACGCGCTTTGCACGCCGGTGACGCGACGCAAGCTGACGGCGGCGCTGGCGGCGCCGGTGTGGCCGTTGGAGGGCGGTGGCCAGAAATCTTGACTGCGGAACAAGCAATGCAAGCAAGTAACTGGTCGCAGCAGAATTCAGGGGACACTATACCAAACTGCGCTGATCAAGCCGCCTTGTCCGGCTCCAACACAATCCGCAGCTTCGTCCCCGTCGCCTCCGCCAGTTTGCGCAGCGTGCGTGTCGAGGGCATTGTGCGGCCGCTTTCCAGGCGGGCGATGGCGCTTTGGCTGGTGCCCATGCGGATCGCGAGTTCTTCCTGGGTGAGGTTGGCGCTGTTGCGGGCGCCGATCAGCGCATTGGCGAGCGCGAATTCTTCTTCGAGCGCGTCATAGGCGGCGACATATTCCGGGTCCTTGCGCCATTCGGCGAAGGATTCCTCCACGGGGATGAACGTGCGTTCCATCACAGCTCCTTTGCCCGTTTGAGGGCGATATCGATTTCGCGGCGTGGTGCCTTTTCGGTCTTCTTGATGAAGGTGCGCAGCACGACCACCCGCCGTCCGCTTGCCGTCACATAAAGTGACCGCGCAATGCCATCACTGCCTTTCAACCGCATTTCCCAAAGTTTGCCGTCCAGATGTTTGACATAGGGTTCCCGCATCCGCTCAAGACCGTTGTCACGGATCATGCCGGTGATCCGTTCAAAGCTGGCGCGCAGATCCCTCGGCAAAGCATCGACCTCTGCCTTGGCCGTGGCACTGACATATTCAACCAACCACGTTGGTCAATATACCATTTTCGATATAATCGGCAAGCGGCGGATCACTCCGCCGCTGGCAGGTAAATCTCACCGCCCTTGGCCCGGAACTCGGCGCTCTTTTCCGCCATGCCGGCTTCCAGCATCGCGTCGGTGTTCTGCTTCGCCGCATAGTCGCGCACGTCCTGCGTGATTTTCATCGAGCAGAATTTCGGCCCGCACATCGAGCAGAAATGCGCCACTTTCGCACCTTCCGCCGGCAGGGTTTCGTCGTGATATTTCAGCGCGGTTTCGGGGTCGAGCGACAGGTTGAACTGGTCGCGCCAGCGGAAATCGAACCTCGCACGGGACAGCGCATCGTCACGCAGTTGCGCGGCGGGGTGGCCTTTGGCCAGATCAGCCGCGTGGGCGGCGAGTTTGTAGGTGATGACGCCGACCTTCACATCGTCACGATCGGGCAGGCCGAGATGTTCCTTGGGGGTGACGTAGCAGAGCATGGCGCAGCCGAACCAGCCGATCATCGCGGCGCCGATGCCGCTGGTGATATGGTCGTAACCGGGCGCGATGTCGGTGGTCAGCGGCCCGAGCGTGTAGAAGGGGGCTTCGCCGCAGGTTTCGAGCTGCTTGGTCATGTTCACCTTGATCTTGTGCATCGGCACGTGGCCGGGGCCTTCGATCATCACCTGGCAGTCGTGCTTCCAGGCGATCTGGGTGAGCTCGCCCAGGGTTTCGAGTTCGGCGAATTGCGCGCGATCATTGGCGTCGGCGATGGAGCCGGGGCGCAGGCCGTCGCCGAGGCTGAACGACACGTCATAGGCGCGCATGATCTCGCAGATTTCCTCGAAGTGCGTGTAGAGGAAATTTTCCTTGTGGTGGCTGAGGCACCATTTGGCGAGGATGGAGCCGCCGCGGCTGACGATGCCGGTGACGCGGTTGGCGGTCATCGGCACATAGGCCAGGCGCACGCCGGCGTGGATGGTGAAATAATCGACGCCCTGTTCGGCCTGCTCGATCAGCGTGTCGCGATACACCTCCCAATTCAGGTCCTCTGCGATGCCGCCAACCTTTTCCAGCGCCTGATAGATGGGGACGGTGCCGATGGGGACGGGGCTGTTGCGCAGGATCCATTCGCGGGTGTTGTGGATGTTGCGGCCCGTCGAAAGGTCCATGACATTGTCCGCGCCCCAGCGGGTGGCCCAGACCATCTTCTCGACTTCCTCGGCGATGGAGGAGGCGACGGCCGAGTTGCCGATATTGGCGTTGATCTTGACGAGGAAATTGCGGCCGATGGCCATCGGCTCGGCTTCGGGGTGGTTGATGTTGCTGGGGATGATGGCGCGGCCGCGGGCGATTTCGCTGCGCACGAATTCCGGGGTGACATAATCGGGGATTTCGGCGCCGAAATCCTCACCGTCGCGGATCAGGCCATCGCGCTGGGCGCGGCCGATGTTTTCGCGGATGGCGACATATTCCATTTCCGGCGTGATGATGCCGCGGCGGGCATAGGCGATCTGGGTGACGGCGGCGCTCGCCCCCGAACCAAAATTCTTCGCGCGCCAGGGCATCTTGTTGACGTGCGGGAATTCCGGCGTGTCCGGCTGCTTCTTGCCGCCGAAAATGCCATTGTCCTCCGGCTTCACCTCGCGGCCGGGATAGCGTTCGCAATCGCCGCGCGCTTCGATCCAGGCGGTGCGCAAGGGCGGCAGGCCGGCGGCGATGTCGATGGTGGCGGATGTGTCGGTGTAGGGGCCGGAGGTGTCATAGATGCGCACCGGCGGTTCGTTGGCGGATGGTTCCAGCACCACTTCGCGCATGGCGACGCGGATATCGGGGAACAGCGTGCCGGCCACGTGGATCTTGCGGCTGCCGGGCAGCGGCCCCGTGGTGACAGGCACTTCCAGCTTGCTGTTGATATCGGCCATGCGCTTTTCCTTCATCCGCAATTCGGACGGGATGGCGCGGGCAGGGGCCGTTCGCCCCGCACGTCCCTCCCTCCGCCGGTGTCAACCGGATCAGGTTCAGCGGGTCAGGGCGCAAACGCCCACTCTCAGCCAGTCGCGCTGGCTCCCCGGGGAATGGCTGGACGTTATGCCTGCCCTGCCCAATTGGCAAGGCCGCGATCGGTGCCGCAGAGCTTGTCCCAGAAGCGGAAATACAGGCCATAGTTGCAGGTGTAATGGCGGTGATGGGCTTCATGGTGGCTCGCCGAGATCATGTGGCGGCCGAACCAGCCGTTCACCCAGGATTTCGGGAATATTTCCCAGCCCATGTGGTTGGTGACACCCATGATGGTGGCGATCAGCATCACCACGCCCAGCGCGCCGATATGGATGGGGATGATGAACAACAGCGCCGGGATCAGGATGGCGCCGGACACCGCCTCCCACGGGTGAAAGCTCATTGCGGCCCAGGCGGTGGGGGGGCGGCTGGCGTGGTGGACGGCGTGCGCGGCCTTGAACAGCTTGGGCTGGTGCATCCAGCGGTGGGTCCAGTAAAACCAGCTGTCGTGGGCGAACAGATAGACGAGGATGGACAGCGGCAGCCACGCAGCTTGCAGCGGGCTGTCGATGCTGGTCATCAACTGCGTCCAGCCCAGCGAGCGCCAGGCTTCGATGGCGAGGCCGGCGGGGACGGCATAGATGGCGGCGGAAATCAGCGACCAGCGCACTTCATTGCGCACCTGGGCGCCGCGCCGCGCCGGATCGGCCGGGCCGGCGACCACGCCGCGCGCGCGGGTCAACCAGGCAAACCCGCCCGACACCGCCAGATAGCGCACGGCAATGATCAGGGTCATCGAAACGATGGCGAAGAGGAAGGTGGCAATCACGCGACGCGGTGTAGCGCCCTCGGCGGAGAGCGCCAAGCGGCAGTGCGTCGCGCCCCGCGCGTTACAGGTTCACGACACCGAAGCTGCGCAACAGCCACAGCACGACGGCAATGATCACCACCACGTTGATGATGGTCTTGATGGTGCCGTCCATGGGCAGCTTGTTGTTGACCAGCCAGAGCAGGACGCCAACGACGATCAGGGTGATGATGGTGGAGATCAGCATGTTTTGGTCCTTGCCCCGAAAAGGAGTGCAGACCGAAAACGCCCGGTGCGCCAGTTGGTTCCGGGGCCTGTCGCCGAAGCGCGATGATCGAAATGCGGATGGAAGCGGCCATACCGGTGGTGGAGCAGAGGGGGATCGAACCCCTGACCTCAGCAGTGCGATTGCTGCGCTCTCCCATCTGAGCTACTGCCCCGCACCGGTTCATGGCGTCCCGCTGCGCGGGAGGCGGTCCGTATAGCGCGTGGTGCGGGCTTTGCAACAGGCGCGTTCAGCCCCGGATTTCAGGCAAAGCCTTCGGCCAGAAACCGCTCTGCCAGGGCGGCATGCAGCGCCGCGCCGCGGGCCATGGCGCTTTCATCCAGATGCATGTGGCTGCTGTGCAGGCCGCAACAGCCGCGCCAGTCGCTGCCCTGTTCGGCAACCCCCAGGAAGAACATGGCACCGGGGGTTTTTTCAAGCACATAGGCGAAATCTTCGGCACCCATGATCGGGTGGGCCAGCGTAGCCCAAGCTTCTGCGCCGAACAGATCGGTGGTGACACGCTGGCCAAGCGCGACGGCGCGGCCATCGCAGACGGTGACCGGAAAGCCGGAGACGATTTCCACGGTGGCGGTGGCGCCGTGGGCCGCGGCAATGCCTTGCGCCAGTGGCGGCACGCCGCTGTGCAGTGCGTGGCGCGTGGCGGCGGACAATGTGCGCATCGTGCCAAACATCTGGGCGGTTTCGGGAATGACATTGTCGGTGGAGCCGGCGCTGATCTGGCCGATGGTGATCACGGCGGGATCGAACACGCTGATGCGGCGGGTGACGAAGGTTTGCAGCGCCAGCGCGATTTCGCAGGCAATCGGCACCGGATCGATGGCATCGTGCGGCATGGAGGCGTGGCCGCCGCGCCCGGTGATGATGATGCGCAATTTGTCGCTGCTGGCCAGCAACGCGCCGGTGCGCCCCGCCACCACGCCCCAAGGCGCATTGGGCATGATGTGCAGCGCAAAGGCCGCATCGGGAAGCGGCGCAATCAGGCCATCGTCCAGCATATGGCGCGCGCCGTGATGGCCTTCCTCGCCGGGCTGGAACATGAACATCACCGTGCCGGCCAGCGTGTCGCGCCGCTCGCACAGCATGCGCGCCGCGCCGGCCAGCATCGCCACATGCGCATCATGGCCGCAGGCGTGCATGGCGCCGGGGATGGCGCTGGCGAAATCCAGGCCGGTTTCTTCCGGCATCGGCAGTGCATCGGTATCGCCGCGCAGCAGCACGGTGCGGCCATTGGCGGGACCGCGCAGGGTGGCGATGATACCGCTGGTCGATGGCCCGGAGCGGATCTCCAGGGGCAGGCCCTTGAGCGCATCCATGATCTTTTCGGTGGTGCGCGGATTGTGCAGGCCGAGTTCCGGTTCGGCATGCACGGCGCGGCGCAGCGCGACCATGGCGGGCAGGGCGGTATGGGCGAGAGCGGGCCAGTCTGTGGTCATGGCGGCCAAGGTAGCGCCTTCCCTTGGGCGCCGCCACCCGCTACGCCCGCATCATGCAGCATGACGCGATCATCCTGGGCGCTGGTGGCGCGGGGCTTTTCTGTGCGGCCACCGCCGGGCAGGCCGGCGCGCGGGTGGTGGTGATCGATCACAATGTCGAGCCGGGCAAGAAGATCCTGATATCGGGCGGCGGGCGCTGCAACTTCACCAATATCGGCGCCGCGCCGGATCGATACTTGAGCGAAAACCGGCATTTCGCCCGATCGGCGCTGTCGCGCTATACGCCGGCCGATTTTGTCGATCTGGTGCGCAAACATGGCATCGCTTTCCATGAAAAGACGCTGGGGCAATTGTTCTGCGATGGATCGGCGCGGCAGATCGTGGCGCTGCTGATGGATGAATGCGCCGCCGGCCGGGTGGATTTCGCCTTTGGCCAGTCGATCAGCGATGTGGCCCACGCCGATGGGCAGTTCACCGTCATCACCAGTGAAGGCCGCTTCACCGCGCCCCATCTGGTGATCGCCACCGGTGGCTCGGCCATCCCCAAGCTGGGCGCGACCGGCTTTGCCTACAGCCTCGGCAAGCAATTCGGCCTGCGCATCATTCCGCCGCGCCCGGCGCTTGTGCCGTTCACGCTGCCGGGGGGTGAAAGTCTGTTCCGCGAACTGGCCGGCGTGGCGGCGACCGTGGTGGCGAAAGCCGGCAAGACCGCCTTCCGTGAGGCGGCGTTGTTCACCCATCGCGGCCTGTCCGGCCCGGCGATGTTGCAGGCGTCGAGTTACTGGCGGCATGGCGAAGCCATATCGGTGGATTTCCTGCCCGATGCGCCGGCCGACTGGCTGGGCACGATGAAGCGCCAGCGGCCCAAGGCGGGGTTGAAATCCATTCTTGCCAGTAGCCTCCCGGAACGTCTTGCCGAAGCCCTTGCAGACGCCGTGGCGCTGCCGGGGGAGATGGCAAACCAGAAGGACGCCGCACTCACCGCCGCCATGCAGCGGTTGAAGGCCTGGGCGTTCCGCCCCGATGGCACCGAAGGCTTTGCCAAGGCCGAAGTGACGGCGGGCGGCATCGACACCGCCGGAATGTCGTCGCGCACGATGATGGCCAGTCACATTGAGGGGCTTTACGCCATCGGTGAAGCGGTGGACGTCACCGGTTGGCTGGGCGGCTATAATTTTCAATGGGCCTGGGCCAGCGGCCATGCGGCGGGCGTGGCGATTGCGGAGAGGGCGGGGACATGATGACATTCGATGAAGTGGTGCTGGGCCGGCGCAGCACGCGTGGGTTCAAACCCGATCCGGTGCCGCGCGCGCTGATCGAGGAGATCTTGACGCTGGCGATGCGCGCGCCATCCTCGATGAACACCCAGCCGTGGAATTTCACCGTGGTGACCGGCGAACCGCTGGATCGCATCCGGGCCGGCAACACCGAACGCAATCTGGCCGGCGTGCCCCACAGCCGCGAATTCCGCACCGGCACGGCGTTCGAAGGCGTCCACCGCGAGCGCCAGATCGGCGTCGCCAAGCAATTGTTCAGCGCCATGGGCATTGCGCGCGATGATGCGCCGGCGCGCATGGATTGGGTGCTGCGCGGGTTCCGCCAGTTCGATGCGCCGGTGTGCGTGATCATCACTTATGATCGGGTGCTGGGTGGCAGCGACGACACGCCGTTCGATTGCGGCGCGGTTTCGACCGCGCTGGTGAACGCCGCCTGGTCACGCGGGCTTGGTGCGGTGATCAATTCTCAGGGCATCATGCAATCGCCGGTCGTGCGCGAACATGCCGGCATCGCCGAGGATCAGGTGATCATGAAGGCGATTGCGCTGGGCTGGCCGGATGAGAGTTTCCCGGCCAATGCGGTGGTCTCGGAACGCAAAAGTGTGGACGAGGCGGCGCGGTTTGTGGGGTTTGATTGACCAGCCGATAGCCTCATGCCATGCGATGCGGCGTCGGATCGCCGCGTTCGGCCACCAGTTGCAACCGGGCTTGCGAAAGCGCGGCGTCGTAGGCGGCGGCCATTTCGGCCCTCCCAAGGCCGGTGTGCTCGGCGAACAGATCGATCATCCCCGCATCGTCATGCTCGGCGATTTCGCCGACGATGCTGGCCGGATCAAGCCCTTGTGACCTTGCGAGCAGACTGACGGCGCGGGCGCGTTGGCGAAAGGCGAAGTCCTGCAAGCGGGCGGTTTCGAATTCCGCCTTCCGATGCATGGCCTTGGCCAAGTCCCAAGTCATTGGCCAGCTTGCTTCACAAGGCAGCAGAGGTGATCACACCCCGTTCGCCTTGAAATGCGCCAGCAACTTGGCCCACGCATCCTTGCCAGCCTCGGCATTGTAGCTTGGGCGATAGTCCGCCAGAAATCCGTGATCGGCATTCGGGTAGAGGATGATGTCGCTCTTCGTGCCCTTCAGCGCGGCCTGCATTTCCGCCACGTCCGCCACAGGGATGCCCTTGTCGAGCGCACCATAGAGGCCCAGCACCGGCGCCTTCAACTCGCCAGCGATTTCCAGCGGCCATTTGCGGTTTTCCGCGCCCGGCGCGCCCTTGATGCGGCCGTACCAGGCGCCGCCGGCCTTCAATTGCGGGAAGCGCGCGGCCGCCATCCAGGTGACGGCGCCGCCCCAGCAGAAGCCGGTGATCGCGAATTTCTTCGCATCGACGAAGGATTGCGCCGCCGCCCAGTCCAGCGTTGTCTTCACATCACCCATCACCTGCTCGTTGCCAGCCTTGTTGACGATGGCGAGGATCGCCGGGAATTCCTTCAACGTGCCCAGCGTCTTGTCCGGATCGCCGCGGAAGAAGAACTCCGGCGCGATGGCGACATAGCCGGCCTTGGCAAAGCGCCGGGCCACATCCTTGATCCATTCGTGCACGCCGAACACCTCGTTCACCACGATCACCGTCGGATGCTTGCCCTTGCCCGAGGGGCGCGCCACGAACGCCGGCAGGCCGCCGGGCATCGTTTCCCAGCCCGTCACCAGGCCATCGGCGGCCGTGGAAATCGGCTGCGCGTTGGCGCCGATATCGAAGGCGGCATAGCCGGCCGCCAGCAGCATGGCGCGGCGCGACAAGGCCAGATCTTCAGGCGCGAAACTGTCGGGGCGGGTGAGCGTGACCATGCGGCGTGTCCCTGGCTGTGTTGATGTCGCCAAGGATAGAGGCTTGCCATTTGCTTGCCAGTGGCGAAATCAACATTACAAGGATGCAATGTTTTCCTGCGTCCCGGAGTCGCTGCATGTCGATCTACGCCCTCTCGCTTTTGCTTGCGGCGGCCGTGCCGGCCTCCCAGCCGGCGACGCCAGCCGAAACCGCCCGCATCGCCGAGCACCGCGGCTGGATCGACGATCACGCCCGCTGGAATGCGCAGCACATGGCGGCGGCGCGCCGGCTGGAAGCGGTGGTGGCGGCCTTGCGCCGGCACGATACAAGCTTTGATCGCCACGGCAGCGAATTGCGCGATCACCAGCGCGGTGCCGAGGGCGATATCTCGCCCGCTGTTGCCGCCCGCCATGCCAGGCTGCGCGCCGCCCATGCCGAAGCCGCGCGCAGCCACAAGCGCCTGATGGACGAGGTTGCCGATCTTGAACGCACCATCACTGCCAATCTTGCCGCCGATCGATTTGCGCCGCGTTGAGCGGTCTGGCCACGGCGCAGCCTGCCCGGTAAGGAAGGCGGATGGGGGACGCCGTCACACAAATTCCGAAGCCGATCTGGCGCCAGCTTTATGCGCAGGTTCTGGCCGCCATCGTGGTGGGCGGCCTGATCGGCTGGCAAGCACCTGATGCGGGTGTCGCGCTCAAGCCATTGGGCGATGGCTTCATCAAGCTGGTCAAGCTGGTCGTCGCGCCGCTGGTGTTCGTCACCATCGTCACCGGCATTGCCCACATGCGCGACATGGGGCGGGTCGGGCGCGTGGCTGGCAAGGCCTTTGCCTATTTCCTCGCGGTATCCACGCTGGCGCTGATCATCGGGCTGATCGTCGCCAATGTCGTGCGGCCGGGCGATGGCCTGGATGTTGACGTGGCCGCGCTCGATTCGGGCGCGGTGGCGACCTATGTGGCCAAGGCCGGGGAGGGCGGTCTGGTCCCGTTCCTGCTGGACATCATCCCCTCCTCGATCCTGTCGCCCTTTTCGGAAGGCAATATGCTGCAGGTGCTGTTCCTGGCGATCAGCCTGGGCACGGCGCTGGCCATCGTCGGCGCGCCCGCGCAGCCGTTGATGAACGTGCTGGCGGCGTTCCAGACCGGCCTGTTCCGTCTGACCGCGCTGTTCATGGCGCTGGCGCCGATCGGTGCGTTCGGCGCCTTTGCCTTCACCATCGGCAAGTTCGGGCTGGGGGCGATTGCCAATCTGGCGCTGCTGATCGCCTGTTTCTATGGCACGGCGATCCTGTTCGTGTGTCTCGTGCTGGGCGCGATTGCGCGCGCCGCGGGCTTCTCGATCTTCACGCTGCTGGCGTATCTCAAGACCGAATTGCTGCTGGTGCTCGGCACCTCCAGTTCCGAAAGCGCGCTGCCCGGCCTGATGGCACGGATGGAGCGTGCCGGCTGCCCCAAGGCCGTGGTCGGCCTGGTGGTGCCCACCGGGTATAGTTTCAACCTGGATGGCACCAACATCTACATGACGCTGGCGGCACTGTTCATCGCGCAGGCC
>Ga0164294_10006003_pt1 | contig 10393 bp, 5 predicted proteins | sample GEODES005metaG_FD_111479 | JGI IMG/M metagenome (GOLD analysis project Ga0164294, IMG submission 111479) | Oligotrophic lake water microbial communities from Sparkling Lake, Wisconsin, USA - GEODES005 metaG | ecosystem: Environmental > Aquatic > Freshwater > Lake | place: USA: Sparkling Lake...
TAAAAATATTGAATTGGTAGTCATTGCCAGTCCAAATACCACGCATTTCCCCTACGCTAAAGCAGCAATGCTCGCTGGCAAACATGTTGTTGTTGAAAAGCCTTTTACAAATACGTCATCAGAAGCTAAGGAACTTATTGAATTATCACATAAAACAGGAAAAATATGTGCTGTTTACCACAATAGAAGGTATGTAGCAGATTTCTTGACCATGAAGTCAATTCTTGATCAAGGGTTATTGGGACAGCCAGTGGAGTTTTTTGCACATTACGACAGATACCGACCATCGCCAAGAACGTATGGACTTTGGCGGGAAGAACCCTTGCCTGGAAGTGGTATTTTTTATGACCTCGGTCCTCACCTAATCGACCAAGCATTGATGTTATTTGGCAAACCAGATGCAATTAGTGCAGACATCAGAAAAATGAAATCATATTCACAGGTTGATGATTTTTTTGACGTAAAACTTGAATTTAATAACTTAATTGTAACACTTCACGCAAGTATGTTGGTGAGGGAGATGGGGCCAAGGTACATGATACATGGAACAAAAGGATCCTTCATAAAAAGTGGTGAAGACCCCCAAGAGGATTTATTGAAAGCAGGTGTTTTACCAATAGGAAATGATTGGGGGAAAGAAGATGAAACAAATTTCGGGTTGATTCATACGGAAATTGATGGCAAAGTGATTAGAGAAATCTACCCTTCTCTTAAAGGCAGCTATGGAATGTTTTATCAGAATTTATATAAAACAATTACAGACGGTGCACCATTGAAAGAGACTCCAGAACATGGATATGATGTGATAAACTTAATAGAACTGGCTTTTGAAAGCAGCAGGTTAAAGTGCACGTTGAAAGTTGGGTAGGAAATTTTAAAGGGAACAATTCATTCAGCTTGAATAAAGTGTTCCCTTCAAAAAATAAAATTATAAAATTAATTACCGTTAACTTTTTTAATAAAGTCCTGGATAGCCTTAAGTGAATTTAATTCAGAAGCTTCGGCTGCATTAAGTACTGAAGCAGGTAAACCACTCATTGCAGAAACTACATCCTTTTGTTTTAACCTTATTTTTTCGAGGGATGATGTTACCACATTGTAAATAAAATAATCATAGTACTGCTCAAAAATGCGGAAGTCCTTTGAATACATGTTGGCAGGGTCTGCTATTACACGAGTTTTGTATTGTCTCAATAAAATCAGCTTACTACCTGTTTCCAACGCATTTAAATATCCTTTTAATGATACATTCTTGAGGTTTTCTGCGTTGATAAATTCAAGTTTTTCAGATCCAAATTTTTCAGGCAGTTGGATATAAAATGAAACTACTTCACCATCTGGCTTTATGAGTTCCTTGTTGATTTCAACACCCACTTTTTGGCTATAAATGTCATAAAGAATTTTTTGGTTGGCAGCCACCACGCCAGATTTTACAGTTAAAGAACCATCGAACGATTCACCCAATAAATATGGACTTCCTTTTACTTTATATTGGCTGATCCTGATAAAATCTTCAGACCATTTTTCGATTACGTGTTTGTTGAAATCACCAATTGCGTCAGTTTGAGAATTTGCTGCATTAAAAGAAAAGAATAGTATTAAAATACAAACTAATGATTTCATAAATAATTGTTGAAAAGGTTTTACAAAATATAAAGCCGCTTCAAATATACTGAAGCGGCTTTTATATGTTATGTTAAAGTTAGTATTGCTACTATCTTGGTTTTAAATACTTTAATACAACTGTGTACTCTCTAGTGGTAGTAGCAGGATTCCATCTAAAATTTAAATTAAATGTCTTTGTAGCCGGAACATAATTGTTCACTTTTCCAGCCCAATTGGTAAGGGTAGCATTTCCAACACAAGTAAAATTGACTTCATTTGTTGCAGCGTTTACTGCCATTCTTAATCCATCAATACCACCTATACCGCCGCCACCTGACCATCTCAATGATCCAGTACCACTAGCAGGAAAGTCTAACTCAGTAGGACCTGCTGTAACCAAGGTAACATCTGGATTTCCAGCCAAAGGACCACTCAGTGCATCATTAGCAGGAACACCTGGTGAGGCATAACGGGTAACCAATCCTGATACAACTTGATAAATTCCATCCCACTGGTTTTTCAACGCAATCTTATAAACCACAGTCTTTAAATTTGTAGGAATGGTAACACCAGACTTGCTTACTGAGGTGATAGTAAATGCTAAACCATAAGCTTTGGTAGGATCAAGTGTACTTGTATTGATTTGACAGGCAAAATTGGGAGAAACCCTTGTACCTTTTGCAATTGTAACAGCAGGATTAGCAGAAGCGAATGTCAAAACACTTGCAGGAACAAGGGTTAAGCCACCAGCAGCAGCAACTGCTGCATCATCCTTTGTAAACGTTACAATGATGTCTTCAGGTGCCTTGTCCACATTTTCGTAGTTTACCGAAAAAAGGCTAAGTGCTTGATTTCCGGGCTTTGACTCAAGCGCTATGGAAAAAGGGCTACTTGCTGCAGCAGGAATACCAACAAACTGGCCTCCAGTGATAGCACCCATGCCGTATGTGCCATTTTCATAACCCTTATCTTTTAAGCAAGATGACATACTCAATAACACGAATGCTATGAGAGAAGGGGTTTTGTATTTCAAAATAAATTTATTCATGACTTTCCTTTTTTTAATTGAATTCAGTAAGATTTATTTATCCCAGAACACTTTAGAAGTGAACTGATTAATTTTACCAACAGCATTTACAGCAGCAGTATTATACTGATATTCTGATGATGGATAAAGCAATCTGCTTGGAATTGGATTAGAACCTCTTTCAGGTGCAATAGATAGATCTGGAGCAACTACTTTCAAACGACGTATGTCATTCCATGTTTCTAGCATCGAAATTCCGTTTAATGCAAAGTATTTCTGCCATGCAATTACAGCGATTTGATCGGTTGAATTTGTGGTAGGCCAAGCAACTCTTGCATTTGTATTCGCCAAATAAGTTGCAGCTGCACCAGCAGCACTTGGTACACCTAACCAACTGAATGATTCAGTTACGGCATTGGTATAAGCAGCCTTAGCATCACCTGTGATCCATCCTCTAGCCGTTGCTTCTGCAACTAAGAAAGACGCTTCAACTGAAGTCAATACCCACATCGGCATGGTGAAAGATTTTCCAACGCCCGGTCCAACTCCTGATGTAAGATCCGAAGAGTTTGCCGCTAGCGGATCTGAACCATACGTTGTACCTCTTAAAGCACCACCATTTCTTGGAGCGCGATAAAAGTAAGTTGCACGTGGATCATTAAGAGAAGTCATCAAACCAAGAGAAAAATTATTTGCTCTGTTGTAGTTGTCGTTCTCAACTCCAGTAATAGAGTTAAACATTTTTGAATTGTAGAAAGGATTTGGTCTGTCTGCAGTGTAACCTGGTTGAACATTTGCACTGATTCCATTTCCTAAGTATCCAGATCCTTCAGCATTGATTTTTGCTATTTCAGTTGCTGGAGTGAAGGTTGTTGTCTTAGATGTGTGAATAAGCATCTTCAACTTCAAAGTGTTTGCAAACTTTGCCCATTTAACTTTATCTGCCGCAAACATAATATCTCTTGTTTTGATATTGGTGTTAGCGTTAATGTCTGCAGCCTTGATCAAAACCAAACCTGCATCAATTTGTGCAAACAAAGCTTTGTACACATCTTCACCTTTGTCATAAGAAGGGCGAATATTTCCAACCAAGTCGAATGCTGTTTTGAAAGGAACATCGTTGTAAATATCAACAACATTCATCAATTCATAAGCTCCCATGATTTTGGATATCCCTTCATAGAATGTCCAACCTAGTGCTTTAGATTTTGCTTCGATAGACTTGTACTGACCAGCAGTATAATAAGGACCTTCGAAAAGACCTGCACCGAAATCGGTAGTGATGTTGTAGCTCATTTCCACAGTTGAACGTGAATAAGAACCAGCAGCACTCCAATAACCTAACCAGCGGCCTAGAAAATCATACCCACTTGCATTTCTAGCAGCAGAGCTGGTAAACTGTGCAGTGATGGTTAAATCCGGTGTAATATCTGCAGCAGTTGCAGTATTCGGATTTTTATTGATATTCAAATAATCTTTCTTACATCCAACCAGCGCTAGTCCGGCAAAGAATGCAATTATTAAATATTTTGTTTTTAACATAGTCGTTTTTTTTACGTGTTATAAATTAGAAGCGCATGCTGATGTTAAAACCGTACAATCTGTTTGGAGGAAGGATAGATGAATTGTTCACACCACCAGCATTTCCTGTTGTATTAGCAAACTCAGGATCAGTCCATTGGTTGGTTGAAGGAAGGAATGTGAAAACATTTCTTGCAACAACTCCCACTGAAGCTCCTTTAACAAATTTAGTTTTACCCAAAACAGCAGCAGGAACGTCATAAGTAAGCGCAATCTCCCTTACTTTCCAAGCAGCAGCACTTGTTATGTAGTTTGAATTGATGCCCCTGTTTGTAGCAGTTGCTTCAAAGAAACCATAACCACCAGCACGAACCAACACGTTCGTGTTTGGAACATATTTACCAGAAGCATCAGCATAAACTGAGTTTGGCATGATAAAACGCATACGGCCATTTTCACCACTTCTTGCAGAGATTCCGGTGAAATCCATATCTGGTCCAATTCCATGATAAACCTGGTGACCAGCTCTGTAATCCGCAGTAATTGCCAAAGTAAAGCTCTTGAATTCGAAAGAAGGGTTAACACCGAAAATGTATTTAGGCATTGTTCTTCCAAACATAACAGGAGTTGGATTCTGTGAAGGATATCCAGTTTTTGCATCAACAATTACACGACCTAAAGAATCACGGTTATAATCAGTCAATTTGAACATGAATGCAGGATATCCTGTGATGGCAAAGTTACCATTACCAATACCTACTTCATTCAAACCTTCATAAACAGAATTCACTTTGCTGTCTTGTAAAGTAAAGTTTGTTTTAACATTTACTTTCAATGCTCCTAAAGAAACCAATGGTGTCAACTTCAAATCAAATTCCAAACCTTTGTTAGTGAAATTAGCCGCATTTACAAGAGATGAAGAATATCCTGTTGCACGACTGATTTGAATGCTCAAAATTTGGTTTGAGTTGTCCTGTGTATAAGCAGTTGCTTCCAAACTAATCCTGTTCTTCAAAATAGATACTTCGAAACCAACTTCCTTTGAATTTACAAACTCAGGTTTGATTCCAGGATTGTTTACTGATGAACTTGCAGTGAAACCAGGTAAACTTCCATAAGGGAAACCACCAGCAACACCGTAAGTAGGATCTAATGAATATGCACCTAAGTTTACGTTACCAGATTTAGAAACAGATCCTCTTAATTTCAAATAAGAAATCAAGTTGCTGTTTTTAATTGCTTCGATTGCATCACTAAGAACTACTGAAGCAGAAGCACCTGGATAGAAGAATGATTGACCATTTTTTGGCAAACGAGAATCCCAGTCATTACGACCAGTTACCTCTAAGAAAGCCCAGTTATCATAACCAACTGAAAACTTACCAAATACACCCATCAACTTAGTTTCAGAGAAACTCTCACTTGCACCCGGCTCACCAGTTCTGTTTGACAAGTTGAAAAGGGTTGGGATGATCAAGTTGTTACCAGATACACCCATAGATTTTGAGAATGTTTCACGGTATGACTGACCAAGAAGTCCATCAATATTGAATTTTCCGAAATCTTTCTGACCGCTCAAGAAAGCCTCAGAAGTGATTCTAGAACTAGCAGACTGACCGTCACTTACACTTGCAAAAATATCATTTGTAGAATTATATTTTCCAGAGGTACGGGCGTAAGGAGAATACGTGAATGCTTCTGAAATATTTTTTGAATAGCTATTAGAAACAGTTGTACCTGCACGATAAGTAGCATTCAACCAAGGAAGAATTTTATAAGTCAAGGTAGTAGAAGCAATTAGATCATTACTTGTACCTCTGCTGCGTTGTCTGTCCTTGATGAAATAAGGATTGGTATAATAGTCATTGAAGTAGTGGTTTGGACTAGCCCAAGTATAGTTTCTCCAATCTTTGTATTGAGAAAGTGGAACGTTTTGAGCAGTATTGAATACTTCCCAATAAGCACCATTTGATGCAACATCATACTGACTCTTTGTATAAGTCAATGTGAAATCTGCATTAAACTTACCATATTCTTTTGCTGATTTAAAGCTAAACGTAGTTCTTCTGTTTTTATCACCAGCAAGCGTACCGCCAATGTTTACATCTTGAGCAGAAAGGTAAAAATCTTTTGCAGAGATAGAAACGTCATTTTGTGAAGTAATACCTGTTGCAAAATATTTTTCTTTCTCTCCAGTTAAAGCAGAATAAGGAACTTTTTGTATCTCACCTTTGTCGTTTGGACGACCCAATTCCCTTATTGAACCATCGAACTCATCACCATATTGCTGATTTTCAACTTGATCGTAAACACCGATACCGTTCGCATCAATTGCAGAACCTTGACCGAACTGCTTTTGGAATTTAGGCAAGAACAATACATTCTCAAACTGAGTTGTATTACTCACAGTTACTACTGGAGTACCATTTTTGGTTCCCCTTTTTGTTTTAACGATGATTACACCGTTCACACCATCCGGTCCATAAAGAGAAGCCGCAGATGCTCCTTTAAGGATGTTGATATCATCAACATCGTTAGGGTTTAACCTGTTTAAATAACCTAAAGAAACTGGAACTCCATCAATAACAAGCAATGGCTGGTTATTACCGGTAAGAGACCTGATACCACGAAGGGTGATACGAGTGTCTGCAAACACACCATTATTAACAGTTGCAATGTTCAAACCAGAAACTTTACCGGTTAGACCATTCTGGATGTTAACAGCTTTGGCAGTGGTAAGTTCCTTACCAGTAACTTTTGCTGTAGAATAACCCAACTGCCTTGGTTGTTTGGTGATACCAAGTGCGGTAACTACAACTTCCTGCATTTGTCCTTCCTTGGTTTCTAAAACCAAAGTTGGGTTGTTAGAATTGATTGAAAAAACCCTTGAAGTGAATCCTGTTGCGGAAATACTCAATTGACTTTTTTCTTTAATTGCAATTTTAAAGCCGCCATTTGCGTCTGCTTTAACTGCATTTTGAGTTCCCATTTCAGTTACAGTGGCAAAAGGAACTGCTTCACCTTTGTCATTTTTAATCTGTCCTGAAACGGTTCTTGTCTGTGCGAATGTCGTCATGCACAGAAGCAAGGACATTGCCAACAGTGAGGCCAATTTTCTCATTGAACAATTTTTAAGGTTTAAAAAAAATAGAGGAATCATCATTTAACAATTCTCCTAAACACAATATTAATCTTTTGTTAACAAATTAAAAAATCAAAAACACGCGTTTAAGATATTTATTAAAAAAACTATTAATTTCTCAAATCATATTGGAATTTTAATAACTATTTTAATTTTTTTTAGATATTATCTGAAAAAAACAGAGGACAATAAATCAAAAATCAATCATTTTTAACCACTTTTCCACCCAAAAACACTGTTTTAACTTTGATTGTAGAAATATCTTCTTCATTACACAATATTATATTTTTATCTAATATGATTAAATCAGCCCACTTCCCCACTTCAATCGACCCTTTTTCCTTCTCTGAAAAACTGGCAATTGCATTTGCCAAGGTATATGAATAGATAGCTTCTTCTCTAGTCATTTTCTGGCCTTCATAGAAAGAACTTCCATCTGCCAACTTACGTGTTACAGATGAATAAAAGTTTGCAAAAGGATCTATATTTTCAACCGGCACATCGGTGCCGTTGTTCACCAATACGCCTGCTTTTATAAAATCCCTCCACATATATGCTTCCGTAGAAGCCCTTTGTTCGCCCAAACGCTTCACAACATAAGGGGCATCGCTGGTGCAATGAATTCCTTGCATGGATGCAATAATATTAAAGTTGGCAAATCGTGGGATATCTGATGGATTTACATTTTGCGCATGTTCTATCCTCCATCTATGATCTTTCGATTTATTATTGGAGATTTGATTGCCATAGATATCTATAACCTCCCTGTTAGCCCTATCGCCTATTGCATGAACACATAATTGCAAATCATTTTTCCAAGAAAATGCTGCAATTTTCTTCAACTCATCAATTGAAAAAGTATTTTGTCCAAAAAAATCATTTCGGTCAGAATAGGATTCTAACATCCACGCGCCATAAGATCCAAGAGCGCCATCCAAGGATACCTTGATGGCTTTGACTGTGAGCTGGCCATTGCCTGCATTTTCAATGGGGAATACTTTGCTGTTTTTTTCAAGCGATTGAATCCCCTCCCTTACCATCAACCAATGCCTGATTTGAAGTTTGTTGTTGTCTGCCAATTCTTTCATCCAAGCAACTTGTTCAAATGAAGAACCTGCATCTTGAAAAGAAGTGATTCCATATCTGAGGCATTCATTTTCAGCCAACCTAATGCTTTCAGCCCAACGAGATTTCCGCTCTTCAAGAGATCGCTTACTGTTCCATTCATTGTATACTTTATAAACCAATCCCTGTGCCCTTTCTTCTAGCACACCAACAAACTTGCCATTTTTATCTTTCACCACTGCCCCACCCTCTGGTGAAACTGTGTTGTCTTTTATACCTGCAAGTTGCATGGCTTTTGCATTGATATAGGCACTGTGGCCACTTGCATGGGTTAGCATTATTGGGTTGTTGGGTGTAACTTGATCTATTTCCTCATGGTAAGGATAGCCTAAATGATTTTTTGTTGGCACTTTGTCCCACTTCTCTTGGTGCCATCCCCTACCGATTATCCAATCACCCGGCTTTGCTTTTTTGGCGGCAGCGGCTACCATGGCAATGATTTCTCCCCAATTTTTTGCTTTCATCAAATTCAAATCAATCAAAGAAGCACCCATTCCATGTATATGTCCATGCCCTTCAATTAACCCAGGCATCATGAACTGTCCTTTGCAATCAATTGTCTCGGTTTTGCTGTCTGAATACTTTTTTACCGCTGCATTGCTTCCCACAAAAATGATTTTATCTCCTTTAATGGCAACTGCTTCTGCATAGGGCTGCTTTGGATTTACCGTATATACCGTGGCATTGAACAATATTTTATCTGCAACTTGTGCTTTTGTAAAAAAGGTGATGCCTATCAGAAAACACGAAAAGAGAATTTTTGAAAATTTCATTTGGTTATTTTTTTTATTTGATGCACAAAAAAATCCCCGCCTTAGTTTGACGGGGATTCTATGTTCAAGTATTTATTTACACATCTTTGATTTTTAGAAAATCACCCTCACTAAATATATTGATTGATGATGTTCTCCAACCATTCTTGTCTTCCGCTGGTAAGTTTTGGTTCTCCTTTCGCAAAAGCATGTGCCCTTAAATCTTCCAAAGAAAGTTTTCCTTCTTCAAATAATTTTCCTTCGCCAGAGTCAAAAGATGCATAGCGATTTTTCCTAAATTCCTTGTAAGGTGATTTTTGAAGGATGTTGTCGGCAATCACCATCGCACGTGCGAATGCGTCCATTCCTCCAATGTGAGCGTAGAAAAGATCTTCTGGATCAGTAGAATTTCTTCTTGTTTTTGCGTCAAAGTTTACGCCGCCACCTGCAAAACCGCCGGCTTCGATGATGATCAACAAAGATTCAACCAATTCATTCAACTGCATGGGAAATTGATCTGTATCCCATCCATTTTGTGAATCTCCACGGTTGGCATCTATGCTACCGAGCATGCCTGCATCAGCAGCCACTTGAAGCTCATGCTGGAAGGTATGTCCAGCTAAAGTTGCATGGTTTACTTCAACATTTAATTTGAAGTCATTCTGCAAACCATGCTTATTAAGAAACCCTATTACTGTAGCGGAATCATAATCATACTGATGCTTTGTAGGCTCACATGGTTTTGGTTCTATAAAGAATGTTCCTGTGAAACCATTCTTTCTTGCATAATCTTTTGCCGTATGCAAGAATTGTGCAAGGTGATCTTGCTCGCGTTTCATGTTGGTGTTCAACAAGGTCATATAACCTTCACGACCTCCCCAGAAAACATAATTTTCACCCCCCAAACGTATCGTAGCATCCAATGCATTTTTAACTTGGGTTGCAGCGTGTGCTAGGACGGTAAAATCAGGATTGGTGCTGGCTCCGTTCATGTAACGTGGGTTGGAAAATACATTTGCAGTACCCCATAATAATTTAACATCACTTTCTTTTTGCTTCAAAAAAGCATAATCTACAATAGCAGAAAGGTTGCTTTCGTACTCAGACAAGTTAGCACCTTCATCAACTAGGTCTACATCATGAAAACAATAGTAAGGAACACCAAGTTTGGTGATGAATTCGAAGGCTGCATCCATCTTGTCCTTGGCACGATCTACAGCA
>Ga0164294_10006005_pt1 | contig 10392 bp, 6 predicted proteins | sample GEODES005metaG_FD_111479 | JGI IMG/M metagenome (GOLD analysis project Ga0164294, IMG submission 111479) | Oligotrophic lake water microbial communities from Sparkling Lake, Wisconsin, USA - GEODES005 metaG | ecosystem: Environmental > Aquatic > Freshwater > Lake | place: USA: Sparkling Lake...
GGACTGTGCACCCGCGGCCTGGGCATCGCCACCCCCGACGTCAACGGCTGCCCCAAGCTGATGGACCGCGCCGCCTACCGGGAGCTGGCGCCCCGCCACCGCGCCTGGTTCCTCGACGCCGAGGTGGTGATCGGCGCCGAGGCACGCGGCTGGCGGATCGTAGACGCGCCCTGCACCATGGGCCCCCGCCTCGCCGGCCGCAGCAAGGTGCGCCCCAGCACGGCCCTGGCCTTCCTCCGCGACCTCGCCCGCTGGCGGCTGACCGGTCAGCCCTGAGCGGGATCGACGCTCCGCAGCGCGGCCAGGGCCAGCCCAGCCCCCTGCCGGATGCGGGTGACCACCTCGTGCTGGAGCCCGTGCTGCTCCAGTTGGGTGGCGATGGTCCAGGCGGCTTCTAGGTGATCGACGCGATCCTCTTCATCGGCCACGCTGGCGGCGTTCCAGTGGGCGGCGGCGATGCGCAGCACGGCGTGGGCGTTGTTCTCGGGGGTCGTCTGCGCCACCAGCTCCAGGCCGCGGATGGCGTCGTGGAAGGCCGCAAGGGCCTTTTCGGGCTCCCCGCGCGACAAGGAGAGCTGCCCCACCAGCTCGGCGCAGTCGGCCAGCACCCCTGCCGGCTCGGCAGGCTGGTCGCTGCCGTACATCCACTGGCGGGCCACCACCGCCCGCTCCGACAGGAAGCTGAGGTACACCTCGCCGTGGGTCTCGGCGTCGACGAAGGCGGAGAGCGTGGAGAGCAGGTCACTCTTGGCCCGGAAGTGGCTCACGGTCGGGGCGGCGACGATGAGCTGGTTGAGCACGTCGAGGCGGTCGAGCAGGGTGCCCCAGGCGAGCCCGGCGTCGTCCTCGTCTTCGAGGGCGATGGCCGCTCGCAGGTAGAGGGCGTCGGACAGCTCGCGCAAGCCTTCGATGGTGGGCGCCTGGATCACCAGCGCCCGGGCGTCGCCCACCCGCTGCTCGGCGATGGCCACGGCCATCTCCTTGTGGCCGGCTGCCCGCGCCGCCGCGGCCGCCTGGGCGAGCAGGCGACCCCGCTCCGAGGCCGGCCCCAACTCGTCCATCGGCGAGGCGCCGCCGTTTTGATCCCCTTCGTCGCGCTCCGCCATCGGTCCTCCCGGGGGCCGCGGCCCACCGGCCGGCTCCGCGGCGCCGTTGTATAGTTCGCCCGCCCGGCGGGCCAGCCCCGGCGGGCCTGGAGCGCCGTGTCCATCGCCCCCTCCCCCCTCCACCGTTGGGTTCAGGCCGGCGGTCAGGCCCTGCCCTTCGAAGCCCCCGTCGGCGCCTGCGTCGCCGAGGCCGATCAGGCGCCGGGCCCCGTGCTCTTTATCGAAGAGGGTGGGGTGGTCTTCGACGGAGATCCGCCTGCCGCCGTGCTCCCCGGCGGGCTGTTGGGCATCGAGGCGCTGATCGGCGCGCCGATCCTGCGCCGCGGCGCCCGCGCGATGGCGGCCCTGCGCGGCTGGCAGCTCGTCGGGGGAGCCCCGGCCGCGGTCCTCCCCCTCCTGCAAGCCGCCCTGGCCGACCTGGACGACGCCCTGCACGGCACCCGCTCCTTTCAAGCGGCGCCGGGGGCGGCCCTGCTCCAGGCGGGCCCCCAGGGGCGCGCACGGCCGGCCGATGAGGCCGCCTTGGGCCTGCTGCGCGGCTGTCGGTACCTGGGCGGCCTCGACGAGGCGCTGGCCCGCCGCCTGCTGGGCCAGGGGCGCCTTTGGGAGCTGCCGCGCCACGCCACCCTCTTTGAGGAGGGGGCCCTGGCGCGCTCCTGCCTCTTTCTCCTCGAAGGGGCCGTGGAGATCAGCGTGCGGGCGGGCCCCCGCCGCCACCAGATGGCCTTGCTCGGCCCGGGGCGCAGCCTCGGCGACCTCGCCCTGCTCGACGGCGGCGTGCGCACCACCACCGTCACCGCCCGCGAGCGCTGCCTCGTGCTGGAGATCGATCGGGCGGACTTCCTCGCCTGGCGCGACGCTGGAGATCCACTGGCGGTGGCCCTTCTGGGCGCCCTGGCCCGCAAGCTCACCGACCTGCGCGATGGGCGACCCGAGCCGGCCCTGGCCCCCAATCCCCAGGCCTTGCTCGCCCGCATCCGCGAGGCCCTGATCGGCGACGATCTGGTCATCGAGGGCCCTTTCGGGCCACGCCGCCTCGTCTACGCCGACTACACCGCCTCGGGCCGGGGGCTGCGCTTCATCGAGGAGCTGATCCGCGACGAGGTGCTGCCGATCTACGCCAACACACACACCACCGCCTCGGCGACCGGGCGGGCCACCGGCCGCCTGCGCGAAGAGGCGCGGTCGCTCATCCACAAGGCGGTCGGCGCCGGGCCCGATCAGGTGGTCATCTTCTGCGGATCCGGGGCCAGCGCTGCGGTCGAGAAGGTGGTGGGGGTGCTCAACCTGCGCATCCCGGCCGACCTCGACGCCCGCTACCAGCTCTCCCGCCACATCCCCGCCGACGCGCGGCCGGTGGTCTTTGTGGGCCCCTACGAGCACCACAGCAACGAGCTGCCCTGGCGCGAGACCATCGCCGACGTGGTGGTGATCCCCGAGGATGGCGACGGCCGCATCGATCTCGCCGCCCTGGAGGCGGCCCTGGTCGCCTACGCCAGCCGCCCGCTGCGCATCGGCAGCTTCTCGGCCGCCTCCAACGTCACCGGCATCCTCTCGGAGACCCGGGCCATCACCCGCCTCCTGCATGCCCACGGCGCGCTCTCCTTCTGGGACTACGCCGCGGCCGGGCCCTACGTCGACATCGAGGCCTGGAACGAAGACCCGGCCCTGCGAAAAGACGCCATCTTCCTCTCTCCCCACAAGTTTCCGGGCGGGCCTGGCACGCCGGGTGTGCTGGTGGCCAGCAAGGCGCTCTTCGTCAACAGCGTGCCGGCCAGCCCCAGCGGCGGCACCGTGCAGTGGGTCAGCACCACCGGCCACCGCTACGTCGACGACCCCACCAGCCGCGAGGAGGGCGGCACGCCGGCGATCATCGAGTCGATCCGCGCCGGGCTGGTCTTTCACCTCAAGGCCGAGGTGGGGGCCGGCCTCATCCACGCCCTGGAAGACCGCTTCACCCAGCGGGCCCTGGCCTCCTGGTTGCAGAACCCGCGCATCGACATCCTCGGCGGCCCCGAGCTGCCGCGGCTGTCGATCCTCTCGCTGGTCTTTCGCCATCCCAAGGGCGCCCTTCACTGGAATTACGTCGTCGCCTTGCTCAACGACCTCTTCGGCATCCAGGCCCGCGGCGGTTGGAGCTGTGCGGGGCCCTATGCCCACCGCCTCCTGCGCATCGACGAGGCCCGCTCGGAGGCGCTCTCGGCCGCCGCCGAGGAGGGCTGCCCGGCGCTCAAGCCGGGCTGGGTGCGGGTGGGCTTCAACTACTTCTTCTCGGAGACGGTCTTCCAGTACATCGTCGACGCCGTGCACTTCGTCGCCGACGAAGGCGCCACCTTGCTGCCGCTGTATGAGGTCGACCCGGCCCGCAGCCGCTGGACCCACCGCCAGCGCCCCCCCGAGCAAGGGCCCAGCCTCGTCGCCCTCTTCGGCCGGGCCACCCTGCGCGGCGGCCGGCGGATGCAGGAGCCCGAAGAAGCCCTGCCCACCTACCTCGAAGCCGCCCGGGCCCTCGCCGCACGAATGAAGGCCCAGCCGCCGGTGGTGGCGGCCGAGCCGGCCCTGGCCCCGGCCCACGAGGCCCTGCGCTGGTTTCCCTTGCCCTCGGAGTCGTCGGGGGTGGCCGGATGATGTCTGCCCTGCTCCTCCTCGCCTGCACCCCGGGCGGCGCCCCCGGCACCGCCTCCACGGTCGATGACAGCGGCCTCCCGGCCGACAGCGGCCTCCCGGATGGCAGCGGGCTCCCTGAAGACACCGACGCCGCCTGCCCCACCGGCGACTGGGTCCTCGCAAGCGGCCAGCTCTGCCACCAGGGCGCCCCCGCCCGGCCGATCGGCGCCAACGCGATGCACGTCTTCGGCCCCGGCAGCGCCGACATGGCCGAGGCCGGGCTGGTCTTGGCCCGGGAGTTCATCGGCAACATGGCCGAGCAGCCCCTCGAGGGCTGGGCCATCCAGGACAGCCGCGGCTCCTGGCTGCACCCTTTGCGCGAAGTGGTGGAGGACAACCGCAGCCACGGCCTCGTCACCCTGCTCTCGCCGATGGGCTGGGATGGGGAGGAGGCCCTGCTCGGCAAGGAGCCGAGCGAGGTGGACTGGGGCCCCGCCTACGTCGAGCGCCTGCAGGCCGTCGCCGCCCTCTTCGCCGGCGAGCGCGACGTGTGGCTCTCGGTCTGGAATGAGCCCTACGCCTGGACCGGCGAGGGCTTCTCCGAAGACCGGTGGCAGGCCGACATGCAGGGCCTCGTCGACGCCGTGCGCGACACCGGCTTCGACGGCATCCTGGTGGTGCCGGGCTCGCACATGGGTCAGGGCGCCGCCGTGCTGGCCTCCCACGGGCCCCTCCTCGAAGACCCGCAGCAGTCCTTGCTCTTCGACCTGCACGCCTACGAGCGCTGGCTCCTCGAGCGCAGCGCCGAAGAGGCCGACGCGGAGCTGTCGGCCCTCGACGAGGCCGGCATCGCCTGGATGATCGGCGAGATCGCCCCGATGAACGCCGGCACCCTGATGGACCCGCGGCCCTTTTTGGCGCTGCCACGGGTGCTGCGGCGCCCGGCGGCGGCCTGGCTGTGGAAGTACAGCGACACCGACACCGACGCCCTGCGCACCGCCGATGGGGCGCTCAACGACCGCGACAACAACGCGTGGGGCAGCACCTGGGCCGCCCACGCGGCGTCGACGCCGCCCTGATCAGCGCACCATGTGGGTCAGGTGGTACACCACCTGCTTGCGCCACCAGTCCCAGTCGTGGCGGCTGTCCTTGCCCCAGATGTCGGTCCAGTTGGGGATGCCCTTCTTGTTGAGCAGCTCGCCCAGCGCGATGGTCTCCTCGATGCAGCCCTCTTCGTAGGGGCCCTGGCCGCAGACCAGCGTGAGGTTGGTGTTCTTGCGCACCTGGTCGAGGTACTCGCCGCCCATCCCTGCGACAAAGGCCAGGGTGTTCTGAAAGTAGAGGGCGTCGCAGCTCTCGCCGTTGGTGAGGGCGGTGGCGAGGTAGCGGCCGCTCATGCACAGTGCGCGCCGGAAGGTGCGCGGCTGCTTGAGGGCGAAGTTGGCGGAATACATGGCGCCCAGGCTGCAGCCCATCGTCCACAGCGGCACCTCGGCGCCGCGGTAGTCGGCGCGCACCAGCGGCACGAGGGTCTCCATCACAAAGCGCTCGTAGGCCTGGTGGCGCTCCATCCGCCAGGGCAGCGGGCTCTCCTTGCGGGTCCAGGCCTCGGCGACGTTGCTCTCGGGGCAGTAGAGCTTGATGCGGCCCTTGTCCAAGAAGGGCTGCAGCGCGCCCACCATGCCTTGGGCGTCCCACTCGTGGGCGAAGCCCGCCGCCGATGGAAAGACCACCACCGGCTGACCGGCGTGGCCATAGGTCCAGACGTGGACCTTGCGGCCCATCGCGGCGCTCTCGACTTGAAGATGACGACCTGACATTCCCGGGCTCCTCGCGTGCGAGCCGCTGGCCTATCCAGCCCTCGGCCCGGCCGCTCAGCCGCCGGTGGCGGTGCCCTCGAAGTAGGGCAGCGCCGCGTCAAAGGCGAGGTGGCCGACCTCGTAGCCGATCAGGCGGCCCGACCGGTCATCGGGCCAGATGTGGATGCCGCCCAAGATGCGCGACTGGCCGGCCTGATCGGCGGCGTCCTGGTAGGTGCCCCACTGCAGGACGATGTCCTGGGAGGGACCGTCCTCGAAGATGAGGTAGCTGTGGGCCGGCGCGGTGAACTCGCCGATCCCGCCGGGGAACCAGGGGGAGCCGGTGAAGGCGGTGAGCACCTCGGCCCCGGCCCGCGAGAAGGTGCTGTGGCCCGAGATGTAGCCCGGGAAGGCCGGGGTCACGAAGGTGCGCCGCTGGTAGGGGAACCAGTCGCGGGCCCGCATCCAGGCCACGCCGCTGGTGACGTTGGCCCGATCGCCCGGCTCGCCGCGCCAGGCCACCACCGCCACCTCGCCCTTGTACCAGCGCAGGTGGTGGTGCCGCTGCCCGGCGGCGGCGCTCTCCTCGGTGATGAGCTCGATCAGGCCGGGGACCAGGGGCAGGCCCTCGGGATCGTAGCTGGGGAGGGCCGAATCGCTGCGCTGGCCGTTCTCGGCCATCCAGCGGACGAGGCTGATCGGGCGCGCGCCAAGGCTCTCGCGCTTGAGGCCCCAGGCGGCGATGGCGGCGTCGTGCAGCGCGCCGTTGAGGGCGAAGTAGAGGTGGACATCCCAGCTCAAGCGATCGACCGCCTCGCCGACCCCGCCAACGCGCAGGTCTTCGGCGGCGCGGGCGTCGCTCGCGAAGTTGGCCAGCGTGTTCCAGTGCCCGGGGGGCGTCTCGGACTTGGGGCCGTCGGCCCAGAACTCGGCGAGCACGCGGGCGAAGTCACCGTAGGGCACGACGTTGGGGGCGTAGGGCTCGCCGGTGGCGGGGTTGGTGGCGTAGCCAACGCCGTCGTTGGTGCCGATCGGGTTGTTGCCGAAGGCGCCGGGCGAGATGTCGATCGTGGCGGGCAGCGTGGGATCGAGCGCCGCGTTCTTGCGGATCATCTCCACCACCCAGTCGGCCATCTCGGGATCGGCCACCGAGGGGTAGGCCTCACCCGTGGTGATCCAGGCGTAGGTGAGGCCGTCGGGCCGGATGCCCAGCGAGAAGGGCGTGACGAGGCCCCACTGGGCGCCGATGTAGGTCTGGTTGCCCGACTCCACCACGATGCCGTTCTGGGTCTCGGCGGAGGCGAGGTTGAGGAGCTGGAACTGGTCGGGATCGTTCAGTTCGCCTGGGCCTGGCTGATCGACCACCAGGGGCCCGTTCACCATCACGTCGAGCCAGGCCGTGGTGTCGGCGTAGTTGGCGGCCTCGTTGGCGCCATCGTCGGCGAAGGTGGTGATCACGGCCTCGCCGATGCGGTTGCCCACGGCGACCGGGTCGTCGCCGGTGGTGTGGGTGTCGGTCGGGTCGAGGCCGAGCAGTTCCAGGAAGCTGTCGAGGCAGGCCGCGGTGGTGGGCCCGTTGACCTGGCTGAGGCCCGGGTAGCGGTGCGAGAGCACCCGGTAGGCGGCCATGCTGATCGCCACTTCCTGGGCGGCCTGCCGCTCGGCGGGATCGGCAATGATCAGCCGCTCCTCGACGAGGTAGGGGTCGGCCACCTCGTCGTAGACGGCGTAGGCGTCCCACATCGCCATCGAGGTGTGGAAGAGGTTGCGGGCGTGGACGCCGGGCCGGGGGATGTCGCGGCGGATCGCGTTGATGAGCTGCTCGTTCCAGCGCCGGGCCATCGAGCCCTCGGGGGCCGGATCGATGGCCGCTTCGGGGCAGGTCGGGGCCGGCGGCTCCTCGGGCGTGGGGGCCACCCAGGTCGCCGGCAGCGCGCCCTGGCGCACGATCACGCCGGCGTTGAGGCTGGCCGACAGCACGCCGCCGCCCACCGACCACCGGGCCCCCGTGGGGCTGGTCCAGACGGCGTGCAGCGACTCGGGGCTGCGGCCGGTGGTGTTGACCTGCTGGGTCCATTCGCCCTCGGGGGAGCGCAGCCACAGCGTGCCGGACTGCCCCGAGGCGAGGATGCTGCCATCGGGCTCAAAGCAGACGCCTTGCAGGATGCCGGCGCCCTCGGGGGCCACGTTGGTGAGGCCCGCTTCGTCGCCGATGAGCACGGTGTTGGGGCCCACCACCGCCACCCGCGTGCCGTCGCCGTGCACCGTGAAGAGCAGCTCGGTGGTGCCGGTCGGCACCACGGAGAAGGCCGTGCCATCCCAGTGGAGCACCGTGCCATTGCTGCCGACCACCCAGATGTCATCGGCGCTGCGGCCCCAGATCTTGAAGAAGCCCGGCGCCTCGCCGCTGGCCGAGAGGGGCAGGTCGTCGGGCAGGGGCACCACGTTCCACCCCTCGCCCGTGTTGCGCCAGATGAAGCCGCCGCGACCGGCGAAGCCGCCGACGGCCCAGAGGTCGTCGGGGCTGGGGCCCCACAGGCCGAAGATGGTCTGGGCGCCGAGGCCGGGGGTCTCCTCGCGCACAAAGCCGTCGAGCCCGCCGCGCATGATCGTGCCGCCGGAGCCCGCCACCACGACCTCCTCTTCGAAGGCCATCACCCACCACAGGTCGTGCAGGTCGGTGTTCGTCACCGACGTCCAGGTGGCGCCATCCCAGTGCAGGATGGTGCCGCCGCTGCCCTTGTCGGCGCCGACGGCCCAGACGTTGTCATCGGCGGTGCCCGACACGGACATGTAGGCAGCGCCGGCGTCTTCGGCGACCAGGGTCCAATCCTCGACCGGCTCGGGATCGGGGTCAGGGTCGGGGAGGTCGAAGGGCTGGGACTGCGGCATCACCGGCTCGGCCGGGGTCACACAGGCGAGGGCGAGCACCAACAGGGGGGAGCCGAACCAGGCAGCGCGCATCGTCAATTCTCCGAGAATGCAGCGACTATGCCATGGTTCAAGCGGCCTTGCCACGCCCAGATCGATGCGCAGCGTCAAGGCGCGGGGCCGGCCCTCCATCGACGGGGGGCCGCCGCGCCAATAGCCCTCCCCGATGCCGGAACGTCTGCTGGCCCGCGTGCGCAAGCTGCTCGCCCTGGCCGAATCGCCCAATGTCCATGAGGCGGCGCTGGCCGCCGCCCAGGCCCAGGCGCTGATCGATCGCCACCACCTGAGCGAGCTCCTCGCCGAGGTCGACGCCGAGCCGATCACCGACGGGCGGCAGGCGCCCTTGGAGGCGGCGAAGCGGCCTCGGCGCTGGCGGTCGATCCTCGCGGCGGCCCTGGCCGAGGCCAATGGCTGCCTCGCCTGGCAGGCCGAGTCGGGCGGGCTGACGGCCCTGTACATCCTCGGCCGAGACCGCGATCGCGCCGTGGTGGCCGCCCTCTTCGAGGGGCTCGCCCGCCAGATCGAGTGGCTGTCGGCCACCCACGCCCCCGGGGCCCGCCGCGAGGTGCATGACGCCTTCCGAATCGGCGCCGTCGAGGCCATCGGCGACCGCCTGCGCAGCCCACGGCCGGCCGACGCCGAGCCAGGCCTCGTGCGGGTGGATCTCGATCGGGTCGCCCGTCGCGCCGCCGTCGAGGCCTTCGCCCAGCAGCACCTGCGCCTGGGCAAGGGCAGGGCGCTGCGCCTCGATGGGCGGGCCTATGCGGCGGGCAAGGCGGCGGGCGGCTCGTTGGGGCTGCCGGTCACCGAAGGCGCCCTGCGCCGGGGCCGCTAGGCGGCCAGCTCCCGGGCGCTGGGGCGCTGGGCGAGCCGGCGGGCCACGGTGGCGAAGAGCACCGGCACGGCCAGAAAGAGGCAGAGCGAGATTCCGGCCAGCACATCGAGACCAATCAAGCGGTGGTGCGCGTCTTCGGCCAGCACCATCGACGAGAAAGAAGCGCCAGCCGCCGCCGAGACATGCTGCACCGCGCTCAGCAAGGCGTTGAATCGAGCCCGCTCGGCGGCGGCTGGCACCTGGGAGAGGAGCGCTTGACCGCTCACGGAGCGGCAGGCGTTGGCGCTCATCAACAGAACAAAGAAAAACACTGGGTGAATCAGGGTCTGGCTGGGCACAAAGGCGGCGCACATCACGCCGCCGGCGAGGCTGGCGCCGAAGGCCGACACCACGGGAGAGCCCAGCGCGTCGGTGGCCCGGCCGGCGAGGTGCATCATCGCAAAGGCCGACAATCCGCCGACCATGTAGAGCAGATCGAGGTGCTCGCGGGGCCACCCCACATTGAAGAGCAGCCAGCTCGCGAGGTTGGGCAGCAGCGAAAAGGTGGCAAACTGGTTGAGCCCGACCGCGGCGAAGGCCATCCAGGCCACCGGGGTGAGGCGCAGGGGCTCGACGGTGGCGCGCTCGGCCGACTCGACGTGTCCCCGCATCGGCGGCAGCAGCAGGAAGCTCACGACGCCGAGGAGGATGGCCAGCGCCCCCACCGCCGCGAAGGGAGCCCGCCAGGTGAACATGCCCGCGAGGCCCAGGCCGAGGGGCACCCCCAGCACAGAGGCGGCGGCGAAGGCCCCCATCACCACGGCCATGGCGCGCCCGCGTCGCTCCACGGGGATGAGGTCGGCCACCAGGGCGTAGGAGGCAGCGGTGGCCGGGCCGCCAAAGGCGCCGGCGACCAGCCGGGAGGCCACGAGGCTGGGCACATCCCAGGCCAGGGCCCCACCCAGCGTGCCGAGGCCCAGACCCACCATGAGCAGACAGAGGGCCATTCGTCGATCGAAGCGATCGAGGAAGGTGGCGCAGACCAGCCCCGCGACGGCCGCGGCGCCGGTGTAGGCCGCACCCAGGAGCCCCACCCGGTTGGCCGACAGCCCCAGGCCCAGCGCGAGGTCGGGCC
>Ga0164294_10006006_pt1 | contig 10392 bp, 11 predicted proteins | sample GEODES005metaG_FD_111479 | JGI IMG/M metagenome (GOLD analysis project Ga0164294, IMG submission 111479) | Oligotrophic lake water microbial communities from Sparkling Lake, Wisconsin, USA - GEODES005 metaG | ecosystem: Environmental > Aquatic > Freshwater > Lake | place: USA: Sparkling Lake...
GAACTCGAAGCTGCCACCTTCCGCCGCCTGCGGGATTTCCTGCGCGAACATACCGAAGTGCAGAACATCGACCTGATGAATCTGGCCGGCTTTTGTCGCAACTGTTTGTCCAAGTGGTACCGCTCGGCCGCCGAGGAAAAAGGCGTGGAGATGGACTACGAGGCCGCGCGTGAACTGATCTACGGCATGCCGTTCGCGGAATGGAAAGCGAAGTACCAGACCGAAGCGACGCCCGCCCAGCAGGCCGCCTTCGCGGCACGGGACGCCGGCGGGCATTAAGCGGCAGGCCGCCCCGGGCGCCTGACGCGCGCGTCCGCGCTGCTTCGGTCCGGTGTGGTTGGCGGTGTGGGCGAACGCCAGTCTGGCCGATGCCGACGAGCGCGCGATTTCCGTCCGGCGTAACGCTGAAAAACGCAGCCGTCATGCTGTCTCGACCTTGCCGCTGGAGTGCGCGCCGGTGGTCGTCTCTTTCCACCACGTCCTGCTGGTCCTCGCCAATCTGCCGTTTGCGGGGAGCGGCGCGGTGCTGCGTTTTGGCCGCTTTGAGAGGCCATCACTATTGGCTTGAGAGGCGGCCGATTTCTGGGCCAGAATTGAACCATCAGGCAGTCGCAGGGAGGTGCCGCTGGGATGTCAGGCAAGCTCGGAATTCTGCTGGTCGATGACCACACTATCGTGCGGCGGGGCTTCGCGGCGTTTATCGCCCAGGCCCCGGATCTGGAACTGGTAGCCGAGACCGGCAACGGCGAGACCGCTATCAAATTGGCGCAGGCGCACCAGCAGGCGCTGGTGGTGGTTGATCTGGGCCTGCCCGGCCTGAGCGGCATCGAAACCATTCGGCGGATTCTGCAACGCCAGCCCGAGGCTCGTATCCTGGCGTTTTCCCAGCATCAGGACAGCGTGTTCATCGGCCAGGCCCTGCAGGCAGGTGCGCTGGGATTTGTCAGCAAAGGCGCGTCGCCGGAGTTGTTGCAGCAGGCCTTGCGGGCGCTGGGGCGTGGCGAGACTTTCATTGAAGAGCATGTGGCCGAGCGCCTAAGCCTTGGCATGCGTCGGCGTTCCGATTCCCCCCTGCAGGCGCTGAGCACCCGGGAGTTTGAAGTGTTCTGCCTGCTCGCGGCCGGCCAAACGGTGGTCGCCGCCGCCCGCCAGCTCGCGCTCAGCCCCAAGACCATCGCCAATTACACCACCCAGATAAAGTTGAAACTGCAGGTTGACTCTCTGGCGGAGTTGGCGCACCTCGCCATCCGCCACGGCCTGCTCAGCGCCTGAGGGAAGAGGCGCGACAGCGGTCGGCGAGCGCGCTGTGCTTCGCGCCCTAACGGGCGAGCGGTGCGTTGCGCGGACTACCGTCTGGATAGCGGGCTGGCGCTTGGCGCAGCACTGCTGGCAGATGCCGAACAAACCCTGCGCGGGGATGAGTCGAATCAGCTCGCCCCGGTGGACGGTTATGCGGTGGTCAATCTGCGCGGCGCCTGTCCCGTGAACCGGCATGTGGAGCGCTTTGCGCGGGTCGTCAATCTGTTTGACACCGACTACGAGAACTTGCGCCTGCCCGGTGAAGATCCGAGCGAAGTGATTCCTGGCTTGAACAACACCAGCCCGCGCTTTCTGGGCGTCGGGGCGCCGCGCGCGGGCTGGGTCGGGGTGCGTTTGAAGCTGTGAGCGGCAGCGTAGCGCGTCGCCCTAGTTCACGACCGTGATGCCCCAGGGCATCTTGCCCACGGGCACCGTCGCCACCACTTTGTTGGCGACGGTATCAATGACCGACACCTGTCCGCTCGCGCCATCGGTGGTGTAGAGGCGGGTGCCATCGGCGTTGAGCGCGAGGCCCCATACCCGAATCCCGACCGGGATTTCCTGCTGAATGACGAGCGTGGCCTCATCCAGCACAAACACCCGATTAGCCCGCCCGCCCGCCACGAAGAGGCGCTTGCCATCGCGGCTCGGCAGGATGTCTTTCGGTTTGGCCTTGTCATCTGCCAGCGGCATTTTGGCAATGATCTTGCCGCTCGCGACGTCCACTTTTTTCACTTCGCCGCTGATTTCCGAAGTGGAGTAGGCCGTTTTGCCGTCGCGACTGAAGGAGGCAGCGCGAGGCCGCGCGCCCACCAGAATATTGGCCACGGTCTTATGTTCGGGAATCGCGATGAGGTGCAGCATGTTGGTCGATTCGCTGGTCACGATGGCGTGGGTGCCGTCGGGCGAAATCGCCACACCTTCAGGTTCCAGCCCCACCTTAATCTCCGCCACGAGCGCGCCGGTCGTCGGGTTGTACACCGAGGCTTTGGCGTTTTCCTCATTGGAGATATAGAGGTTGCCGTTCGGGTGCACGGCGAAGGTTTCCGGGTCATCGCCGCAGTTGAAGCGGCGAGCCACCTTCAGCGTGGCGCTGTCGATGACGACGATGCTGTTGTCGCCACTCACCGCGACATAAACCTCTTTGCCGTCCGGCGACACGCCGATCCCGCGCGGTCGCTTACCGACCGGAATGGTTTGCACGACCTTGTTGGTGACGGCATCAATGACCGAGACGTCGTTGCCTTCTTCATTCGTGACGAACACGCGCGGCGCGGCCTGCGCGGCGCTGGCGGTGAGCAGGAGGAGGGCGATGAGAGCTTTCATGAGCGTAACTCCGGGGTTCGAAATGGCATTCAGTGAGCGTTAGCGCAAGCGACGGGGCCGAGGCTATCGAGATTTTCGACGTCAGTAACACCGCGTACCGGGGCTTCACCCACAATCTTGTTAGTCTCAATCAGTAACAGGGGCTGGCGCAGCTGGCCGTTGTCCCGAAAGCTGAGGTCCTGACCCTTTTGACCGTCAAAGGCCAGTCGGCCGCGCAAGGCCTCCAGCAGTGTGCTGGCGTCGGTAGTTTGTTCGCGGGCCACCATATCGGAGACCAGTTTCACCGCTGCCCAGCCGGCCCAGGCCGCATCGTCCATCGCCTTGCCGGTAGCCTCGGCGTAGCGATGGTTCAACTGCGAGGCCGCGTATTTTTCGAAGTCTGAGTGCCAGGCGCGGGCTTCGGCCCCGCTGCCCGGATGCGCCTTCTGCCACTGGGCCTCGGCATCCGCCCGCATGTGGTCACTGGGGATGACGTGGAGCAGATTGGGCAGGCAGTCGCTGCGCAGCGTGTCTTCGGTACGGCTGACATTGAGCACCGGCACGCCGGGATGGGCCAGCGCCAGCGCTTTGAGCGCGGCCGGCGGGACCGCGGCGATAATCGCGCTGACCTCGGTCAGGCGCGGGGTCAAGGTATAGGTCTGACCCAGAAAATCGCCCTGAATCTGCGCCTCGGCGAGACCTTGTTTGGCCCCTGACCAGGCCGTGCTGGCGGGATCGCCGGCGAAACCCAGCGGCACGTTCAGCGCCGCGGGCGCCGGGTGGGCCGCGCAAGCCAGCGCGGCGCCAAGGGCCAGCGCGCGTGTCAGATGGGGGAGCCGCATCGGGAAGTTCTCCGCTTGTGAAGTCAGTGGTTTCAGGACCCAAGGCTAGCGAGCAAGTTCCGGCGACGAGCCCAGTCCAACAGGCTGCGGCGGCAGGCGCGCAAGCCTTGCCACGAAAGGCGGCGGGGAGTCTCGCCTTTTGTGCTGAATCTCGCTAGTGTTCGACTCGCCGCAAGCCTTGATGATGGCGCGGCCACAGCACTCATGATGACGCCGTCTGGCGCCCGGGGACTTCGGTCACCCGCCAGCGTACGGACCGCGCACGGAGGCTGAATTTTCTCATCAACGATCCCGGGAGTTTCAATCATGCTCAAAGCGTTACAGCTAGAGGCCGAGCTTTGCACCGGCTGCCTTCAATGTGAAATGGCCTGTTCTTACGAGAACGAAGCCGTGTTCAATCCCAGCAAGTCCCGTATCAAAGTTTTTACCTTCCACGATGAAGGGCGCTTCGCACCGTACACCTGCTCGCAGTGTTCGGAAGCCTGGTGTCTCCATGCTTGCCCGGTTGAGGCCATCGTCATCAACCCGCAAACCGGTGCCAAAGAAGTCATCGAAGATGTTTGCGTCGGCTGCAAGGTCTGCACGATTGCCTGTCCTTTCGGCACCGTGAATTACAACTCCGATACCGGCAAGGTCGCCAAGTGCGATTTGTGCGGCGGCGATCCTGCCTGTGCCACGGCTTGCCCGACCGGCGCCATCACCTACGTCGATGCCGATCACACCGGCCTCGCCCGCATGAAGGCGCACGCCAGCCAGTCGATCCCCAAGAGCTAAGCGGAGGCAGCACGCATGGCATGGACCAGAAAAATTCTGCGGGTCGACCTCACGAACGGCACCTGCACCCCGGAGCCACTCAATATGGAGTGGGCCAATCTGTATCTCGGTCAGCGCGGGCTGGCCACCAAATACCTCGCCGCCGAGATCGATCCCAAAGTGGACGCGCTCTCGCCCGGCAATAAACTCATCATGGCTACCGGCCCGCTGACGGGCACGATGGCTTCCACCGGCGGTCGCTACTCCGTCATTACCAAAAGCCCGCTGACCGGCGCCATCGCCTGCTCCAACTCGGGCGGGTTCATCGGTAATGAAATGAAAATGGCCGGCTGGGATATGGTGATTTTTGAAGGTCGGTCGCCCACGCCGGTCTACCTTTACATCGAAAACGACCACGCCGAACTCTGCGCTGCCGACCACCTCTGGGGCACCTCGGCCTGGGCGACCGACCATGCCTTGCACGCCACCTATCAGGATCCGCAGCTGCGCATCGCCTGCGTCGGCCGTTCGGCCGAGCAGGGCTGCTTGTACTCGGGCGTGATGAACGACCTGCACCGTGCCGCTGGCCGTTCCGGCGTGGGCACCGTGATGGCGTCCAAGAATCTGAAGGCGGTGGCCATTCGCGGCACCAAGGGTGTTGGCAACGTGCGCGACATCAAGGCCTTCTTCAAGGCGACGCAGGCCGCCAAGGCCGTGCTGGCGGGCAACCCGGTGACCGGTGAAGGCCTGCCCAAGCTCGGCACCCAGGTGCTGATGAACGTCATTAACGAAGTGGGCGCGATGCCCACCCGCAATATGCGAGAAGTCCAGTTTGAAGGGGCCAATCGCATCGGTGCGGAGGCGATGCTGGTGCCGCGCGAGAGCGACGGCAAAGCCAACCTCACCACCAATGCCGCGTGCTTCAGCTGCACGATCGCCTGCGGCCGCATCTCCACCATCGACCCCAAGCACTACACCATCGTCAACAAGCCGGAATACATGGGCGCCAACGGCGGCCTGGAGTACGAAGCGGCCTGGGCGCTGGGTTCAGACACGGGTGTGGACGATCTCGACGCGCTGACCTACGCCAACTTCCTCTGCAACGAAGACGGCTTCGACCCCATTTCCTTCGGGGCGACCGTGGCGGCGGCGATGGAGTTGTACGAAATCGGCGCGATCACGACGGAGACCACCGGCGGCATCGAAATGAAGTTTGGTTCTGCCGAGGCCTTGACCAAGGCAGCAGAACTGGTGGCTAAAGGCGAAGGCTTTGGCCGCGAACTCGCCTTGGGCTCGAAGCGCCTGACCGAGAAATACGGTCATCCGGATCTCTCCATGACGGTGAAGGGGCAGGAGTTTCCGGCCTACGACCCGCGCGGCATTCAGGGCATGGGCCTGACCTATGCCACCTCTAACCGTGGCGCCTGCCATCTCCGTAGCTATACGGTGTCTTCCGAAATTCTTGGCGTGCCGGTGAAGACCGACCCGCTGGAGACTGAAGGCAAGCCGGAGTTGGTGAAGGCCTTCCAGGACGCGACCGCAGCGGTCGACTCTTCCGGCCTGTGCGTGTTCACCACTTTTGCCTGGACGCTGGAAGACATCGCCCCGCAGGTGGACGCCGCCTGCGAAGGGAACTGGACGACCGAGAAAATGCTGGAAGCGGGCGAGCGCATCTGGAATCTCGAACGTCAGTTCAATCTGGACGCTGGCCTGACGGCGGCGGACGACACCCTTCCCAAGCGCCTGCTGAAGGACGCGGCCAAGACCGGCCCCGCCAAAGGCAAGGTCAACGAGTTGCACAAGATGTTGCCCCACTACTACGAAATTCGCGGTTGGACCACCGATGGCGTCCCTACCGCAGAAACGCTCACGCGCCTCGGCCTGTGATCGTTCGTTCGTTGTAGTCAGACACTCAATGCCAACCGGTCGCCAGCCGCGACCGGCAGGAGAAGCCTCTATGAAGCACATCGTTGTAGGCGCCGGCCCAGCCGGCGTGGTGGCGGTTGAAACCCTCCGTAAACTTCAGCCCGATGCCGAAATCGTGCTGGTGGGTGAAGAACCCGAAGCCCCTTATTCGCGCATGGCCTTGCCCTATTTGCTGATCAAGCAAATTGCGGAAGAGGGCACGCATCTGCGCAAAACCGCCGATCATTTCGCCAAGCAGAACATCACCGTGCGGCAGGATCGGGTGACCGCGATTGACCGTAGCAAGAAGCAGGTGAGCCTTGCCGGCGGTGAGATGCTGGCTTACGACAAACTCCTGCTGGCCACGGGTTCGCGCCCGGTCGCGCCGCCGATTCCTGGCATGGACCTGCCGGGGATCTTCTCCTGCTGGACCCTGGCCGATGCGCGCAATATCGCCTCTCGCGCGGTGCCGGGCGCCAAGGTGCTGTTGATGGGCGCCGGCTTTATCGGTTGCATCATTCTGGAAGCCCTGGCCCAGAGCGGCGCCGAACTGACGGTCGTCGAAATGGAAGACCGGATGGTGCCGCGCATGATGAACGACACCGCCGGCAACATGATTAAAGACTGGTGCCAGTCGCGCGGTGTGACGGTGCATACCTCGACCCGCGTCACCGGCATCACCAAGGGCACGCAGCACGCGCTGCAAGCGGCCTTAAGCACCGGGCAAAAGCTGGAAGTCGACCTCATCGTCTCGGCGACCGGCGTGCGACCGAACATCGGCTTTCTTGAAGGCACCGGCATCGAGATCAAGCAGGGGATTCTGATCAATCGCCACATGCAGACCAATGACCCCGATATCTTTGCCGCCGGCGACGTCGCCGAAGGCCGGGATTTCTCGACCGGTGAGTCTGCGGTGCAGGCTATTCAGCCGACGGCTACCGAGCACGCGCAACTGGCCGCCCGCAATATGGTGGGTCAGAAGGGCGCGGTGCATCGGGGCAGCGTGAACATGAACGTGCTGGACACGCTGGGGCTTATCTCCAGTTCGTTCGGCCTGTGGATGGGCAAGGAAGGCGGCGACAGCGCCGAGTTGCTCAACCGCGAGCGTTATCGCTATTTGAATCTCCAGTTCGACGGCGATGTGCTGGTGGGCGCGACGAGCCTGGGCATGACGCAACACGTGGGTGTGCTGCGCGGCCTGATCCAGACCAAGACCCGCCTTGGGAAGTGGAAGGATCACCTGCTCGAAGACCCTACCCGCGTGATGGAAGCCTATCTCGCGAGCACTCAGGCCGTCGGCTTCAATGCCGCGCTGCTGAAGTAACGGGGGCGCATGCGCCTCACGCTAAAGCTGTACGCGTCGCTCGCGGAGTATCTCCCCGCGAGCGCGCGCGACAATCAGATTGCGCTGGAGTTTCCTCTCGCGCCAACGCCCCACCAACTGCTCGATACCTGCCATGTGCCGCATGCGCGGGCCCATCTGCTATTGGTGAACGGCGTGTATGTGGCGCCCGACCAGCGCGGCACGCTGGCCCTCTCTGAAGGGGATGTGATTGCCGCATGGCCACCCGTTGCGGGCGGCTAGCGATAACCCGGCTGGCGGATGACTGAAACCCGCATCGAGCGACTGCAATCGCTCAGCCATAGTGATCTCCGACGCTTGCTGCCACGACTCTTCGGCGGTGAGATCAGCCTTGAGTGGTCCGGTCTTGTGTATCACGCGGCATACCCGGACGGGCGCTCGATTCAAATCTCACTGGGTAAGGAGTCGGTGCGACAGTTGGGCTCACTGCGGATCATTTCCACTCCGCTCACCTTCATCTTCCTGCAATGGCCGCCAGAGACCTTGGCGGCCTTCATGACCTACTACGAGCGCTCGCTGCAGCAGGGCGGCGGCTAGAGTCAAACGCGGCGGCCCCGATGGGGCCTTGCGTTGGTCCGCTCACCCGGCGACCCAATGAGCACCAGCAGCGCACCGCGCGTCCTTGGGCGCGATTAAAACCAGAAAACGCATCACCGATGCGGAATACAATCAAGCACGCGCACCGCTCCTGGAGAACTGTGATTTATGGCCGACGCCGCACTCCGAAAACTGTACCCCGCGACCGAACCACGCCTTGCCGAGTGGTTGCCTGTTGGGGAGGGCCACGAAATCTACTTTGAAGACGCCGGGCCCGCAGACGGCTTGCCGGTGGTGTTTCTCCACGGTGGGCCGGGCGGCGGGTGTAAGCCCAGTCATCGGCAGTTTTTTGATCCGGCGCGCTACCGTTCGGTGATCTTTGACCAGCGCGGCGCCGGTCGCTCGCGGCCTTTCGGCGCAACGGCGCACAACACGACGCAAGCGCTGGTCGCCGATCTGGAGCGCCTGCGGGAACATCTCGGAATCGACGCCTGGGTTTTGTTTGCCGGGTCCTGGGGCGTCGCCTTGGCGCTCGCCTACGCCGAACAGCACCCCGAACGCGTGCGGGGAATCGTATTGCGCGGCTGTTTTCTGGCCCGCCCCGTGGATTGGGAATGGTTTCTCCATGCTGGCGCGGCCCGCATGCTGCCGGTGGCCTGGGCCCGGCTTAACGATGAATTGGGCCATCCGGCGGACATCGCGGGCTATCTGCACGAATGTCTGTTTGGACCGGATGAGGCGCGTGCGCTAGCGGCCGCCCGCGCCTGGATGGCATGGTCGGGAGAGGTGGTCATGTATTCCTTCAACCAGATGGAGAGCGAGCCGGAAGGCCCCTCGGACATTCTCCTCGGCAAGGCACGCATCGAACTGCATTACGCCGTGAATCGCTATTTTCTGCAGGAAAACCAACTGTTGGCGGAGGCGCATCGCTTGCCGCAGGTGCCCACCTACATTGTGCATGGGCAGCGCGATCTCACGTGCGCGCCAGAAGCCTCGTTCGCCGTGCACCGTGCCATGCCCGGATCACATCTCGAAATTCTGCGCACCGCCGGCCACCTCTCGGGCGAGCCCTTGATGACGGACGCTTTGCTACGGGCGGCAGACTGGGTCGCCGGGGAATTGCTTGGCCATGCTTGAATCCTGGCTGCCGCAACTGCGCGATCCCCATTGCCCGCCGTGTGTGATGGGCATTCTCAACGTCACGCCCGACAGCTTCTCTGACGGCGGTCGCCATCTCGCTGTGGACGCGGCGCTTGGCCGTGCGGTGGAGATGGTGGAAGAGGGCGCCAGCATCATCGATATCGGGGGCGAGTCCACCCGGCCGGGCGCGCAGGCGGTCAGTGACGAGGAACAGTGCCGCAGGGTGTTGCCGGTGCTGGAGGTCTTGCGCAAGCAACTCCCCGCCCACGTGGTGCTGTCGATTGATACGCGTTCCTGCACGGTGGCGGCCGCCGCCTTGTCGGCCGGAGCGCAACTCATCAACGACGTGTCGGGCGGACGCGACCCGCGGTTGCTGCAACTCGCCGCCCGCGAGAGCGCCGCGCTCGTCTTAATGCATATGCAAGGCGAGCCTGAGAGCATGCAGATGGCGCCAACGTATCAAGACGTGGTGGCTGAGGTGCTTGCGGGATTACTGGCCGCCGCCCGCACGGCCGAAGCGGCCGGCGTCGCCCGCGACAGCATTTTGATTGACCCGGGCATTGGCTTTGGCAAAACGCGCGAACACAATCTCCGCCTGCTGGCTGGCTTGCCGCAATTCGTCGCGACAGGCTACCCGGTCTTGCTGGGCACGAGCCGCAAGCGCTTTATGGGGGCCATTTGCCGCGAGACCTCGCCAACGGATTTGATGGGCGCAACCTGCGCGACCACCGCGCTGGGGGTTACCGCCGGTGTGAGGGTCTTTCGCGTGCACGATGTTCGACCCAATCGTCAGGCCGCTGAGGTCGCTTGGGCGATCGGTGCGACAGCGGGCTGAAACGGCCTGATGCGAAGCAGGGCGGTAATTGTGTTACTTCCGGGCTGATGCCGCTTGAGTCATGCCCGTTTCAGAGCAGGAGTTATGTTTGATGTCGCTTGATTTCAGAGGGTTTGAAGCCGGTGAAATTGTGTTTCGCATGGGAGACGAGGCGACCGCTGCCTACGTCATCGAGCGAGGCGCGGTCGAAATCCTGCTCACGAAGGACGGCGAGTTCGAGCGCATCAACATGCTGGGGCCGGGCGAATTGTTTGGTGAAATCGCGCTGCTGGATGGTGGCACGCGGACGGCAACCGTACGCACATTGGCCGCCACCCGCCTGGTCGCGATCCAGCGCTCCCAGCTGGAGGGTCTGCTCGCCAAGGCCGAGCCGGTGGTCCAATACATAGTGCGCATCCTCCTGGAGCATGTGC
>Ga0164294_10006007_pt1 | contig 10390 bp, 5 predicted proteins | sample GEODES005metaG_FD_111479 | JGI IMG/M metagenome (GOLD analysis project Ga0164294, IMG submission 111479) | Oligotrophic lake water microbial communities from Sparkling Lake, Wisconsin, USA - GEODES005 metaG | ecosystem: Environmental > Aquatic > Freshwater > Lake | place: USA: Sparkling Lake...
CCCCGGGCCCCCCCCCCCGGCCGGGGCAGGGGGGGGGGGGGGCCCGCGCCCCCCCCTTTCTGGGGGGGAAATCCCCCCCCCCCCCCCCCCCCCCCCCCCAAAAAAAAAACACACCCAAAAACTCCCGCTAACAAACCCCGCCCCCCCCCCCCCCCCCAAAAAAAACACACCCAAACTCCACAACCCAACCCAGCCAGTTTTTGGTGTTTGCAAGGGAGGAAAAAAAAAGATGGACCCCGGTAGCAAACCAATGCCCCCTGTGCCGGGCATCGATTTCGTGGACGTCACCACGACCCTGCAACTGCAGACCATGCTTGGAGAACAAGTGCAAGAGGGTCCCGAGCACCTGAAGGGTCTGTTTGGGGTTGTACCCCCCAACGTGTCCTGCGTTGGCATCCGAACTGGGGATGGGGTGGCTTGGGTGTACTTCGTGTCCACCCAGTCCGGGTTCAACCCGGAGACGCACTCCAAGCTGGTCTCCGCCTTGCCCGACATGGCAACCGGCAGCGACTGTCGCTACGTGTGTCTGCTTGCAAACCACGTGAAGGGCAGGAAGCCCGTGACGTACGCGGACTACCTACCTGACGCCTCCATAAAGATCGACAAGGAACCCAAGTCGGACCTGATAAACATGGGGGCGGTGGCCAGGGCCTTCTGTGCTGTGAATGGCCCCCCTGACAGCCACCTGAAGCCCATCGTGCCTTGCAGTGGCTACGTCATTGCCAAAGCCTTCAATCAGGTGCCTTACTTCAAGGAGAACAAGACCACACTGGCGTTTGATCCAGACGTGGCAGCCAGGGGCTGGTTCCTGGCCATGTACCAGGCCTTGGCCGCCATCCATCACGCCATCTTCGTGAGTGGAGCCAAGAGGGTGCTGGTGTTTGGGGAGGACATCCGCCCTGCCGTCCTGGAGTCTTGCTTTACCCTGGCCAACCTTGTGGTGAAGCCCCACCCAGTGTTGCAACGTAAGCTGGGGTTGCAGACGGTGCCCCAGTTGGCGCACCGTCTGCAAGCGGCATGGCCCATCAAGGAGGTCAGTCCCGGGGGGTGTGCCCCCTTTGTGTTGCTTGAGGAGGACAGCACGTGGATGCGAGTGTTGGTGCAAAGCATCTTGGACGACACCCTGAAGCATCGCCGGGTGTTTAACGCATGCTTCAAGTACCCAGTGGGGTACCCAGGGGCCAGACCCGACAACTGCCTCCTGACAAGCATGAGTGCAGTGGTGGCGTGGGTGGTGTCGGAGGTGGTGCGGTTGGATGTACACCAACCCTTGCCCAGGGACATGTCCGTGAAGAGTGTCGTGGCGGAGAAAGCTGCGTTTGAGCTGTGGAAGATTTTATGCATGCCCGTCTCACAACGGGATGTGCAGTACCCCATGCACGAAGCAAAAGTGACTCCCACACATGGACCAGAGCCTGCGACTCCGGCCCCTGTTGGATGGACACCCCCGGTAAACCCATTGCTGGAGGCAATCCCGGTGGTTGCTCCAGTCCCCGTGGTCGTTCCAAGCCCTTTTGCGGCTGACGAAGAAGAGGAGCCTATGGGCACTGTGGTGACAGAGAAGCCGGTGGTTCCCGAGGCGCAGGCAACCATTGAGGTGACGAAGAAGAAAAGGCAGAGGGCGAGCAAGCCACCTTTGCCAGTCAGCACTTCTGCCGTGCAACAAATCGTGCCTGCTGAACCACAAGTCCCGGTGGTAGTGTCTGCCCCAAAGAAGCAACAGAAGAAAAAGCAACGGGCTGTGTCTCCCTCTCCATCTTCTTCTTCGGCTCCTCCTTCTCCTCCTCCTCCGACTTCAACACCTCCTCCCTCTCCTCCTCGAGTACGAGTACCAGCCCCAGCCCCAGCTCCAGTGGTTGCCCCAGCCCCAGCCCCAGCTGCAGTGGTTGCCCCAGCCCCAGCCCCAGCCCCAGCTCCAGTGGTTGCTCCAGCCCCAGCTCCAGTGGTTGCTCCAGCAGCTGCAGCTCACCACTTCAATTCCAACCCTTTGTTGGTGGACAACTTTCGTGCGATTGTTGAACTAAGGACAGGAGATGTACCCTTTGAGACGTCGAGGGTCCCTGTGGTGTTTCAAGGGTCCAAGGAAGTGGAGATACCTGCTTTTTGCACCACGGACACCAACAAGGCTGTGTACACGGCACTGTTCATGTCTTTGCAAATGCAGAGCACTCCCTCTGCGGTTCATGCAGGAGGGAAACTCGCCAGGACCCTGGCCGCAATTCACGGTTGGGTGTATATTGCCAATCGGTGGCTGAGCGCCGAGCCCAAGAGTGGGTTGGAAGAAGTGAGTCCCTTTGAGAAGGAGCTGAAGAGTGTAGAGGAGGCAGCTCATGCCTTTATCAGCTCCGCGACGGACTTTGAGGCGGTTGTGGACAAGGCGTGTATTGCCCAGGGGGAGGTGCCTGCAGGAGTGAATGACGAGGGGTGGAACAGCCAGGGAGCGGTGGTGTGGAAGAACGTGGTGAATACGCTGGGGGAAGAGAGTGGACAGCTGTTTGCGCCTCCCTCCCGCAACTTTGACAAGGACGTGGCAGAGTTGAAGACGGCCATGCAGGCGTTGTTGAGCAAGGGGGGAGAACTCTCAGTACCAGGCTTGGTGGTGAAGATGACAGCGGAATTTGCAATCAACATTGCGGAGGACTGGGTGGCTCAAAAGAAGAAACTGGTGGCTGCGGTGGCTGCAGTGGACACAAGGACCGTGGGTGCACCCCTGTCAATGCACACCCTTATTGGGTACGATACTGCGGGCAAGGCTGTGGCGGCGGCACTGGTTCGGTTCGTGGCTGCCGTGACGACGTTTACAGGGGTCTTTGTGGGCTCCTTGCGGCACAGCGACGCGGCCACCGAGTTAGAGGGGTCCCTACCACTATTGATGTTGGTGTGTCAACATTTGGCGGGGTCTGTGCAGTCCATGGACCATGTTGACCCCGCGGACTCTGACAAGCACGGGAAGGTGTCTCACCCTTTCTGGTCCAAGAAGCCCTTGACCCCAGGTGCAGGTGCAGGTGCAGGTGCAGGTGCAGGTGCAGGTGCAGGTGCAGGCGCGGACAAGGAGAAGGAGAAGGGGTCTGGTGCTGGTGTCGACACGTCTGTGACGGAGGTACAAGTAAAAGGGTCCGCAGCTCAACCCAAGAAGGTGGCTGCTGCCTCCAAGGTGGGCAAGCCCCTGCAGTTGCAAACCCAGGCCAACTGGGACAGGACGGGGCTCTTGGTGGAGTTTTTGACGGAGCCAAGCAGGGTTGCGGAGTTGGCCTCGGTGTTGGCCAAGGGTCCCTTGGGTCCCTACCTGGACCCATTGTTGTGTCCAAACGCACAGAAGTCCGTGGAGGTGGGAGACGACCCCAGTATGGACACGTACGCGTGCACCCTGGCAGCGTGGAATGCGGCCAGTGCAAGCACCAAAGATGCCCAGGTTTTTGACTTTTCAACTGCCACCAAGGACGCGAAGGTGGACTACCTGCTGTCCATCATTGCCAGGGCTCTGTACACCGTCATGTACGATGAAGCTATGGACACGGTGTCCAAGGACGGCAGGTTTACCGTGAAATCCGTGGCGGTGGGAACCACCGCGGGCGCTTCCGACTCCAACGTCATGGGCCAGGCGTTCCAGGACTTGGTGAACCAGTTGCGGAAGCAGGAGGGTCGCAGACACGAGGGTCTGCATGGCGCTATGAACATCGTGCCCTTCAACAAGCAGAAGGCAGCTGTGAAGGTGCCCAAGATCAGCGAGGACAAGAAGTTCATTGCGAACCACAGGACAGACAGTGAGCGAGCCCTGTTGGTGGTCATGTCCTGCATCATCTCCAAGGTGTTTGAGGACAGCATGTCGGAGTCTGCACCCGTCAAGGCCTTGTCCAACGCTGCCCGGGAGCAGTACGTGTGCTACCTCAAACAAGGACCAGCAAAGAAGCCGGTCCCCACCTTCTCCGTGGCACGGAACGAGGTTGGAAAACCTTCCATTGAAAAGGCTCTGGAGACGTTCCTGGTCCATCTGTGGGCAGCCTTCCAAAAGGCACGGGTGGACAATATGGCTCCACGGGGTCACTGTGGAACCTTTCCAGTGGAAGAAACAAACTCGGACTCGGACTCGGACTCTGGGGAAGGGGTAGAGGCTGATCCCGAGCCTAAGGTTGGGTCTGACGACGAAGAAGACGAAGCTCCAGTGCCCAAGTCCAAGTCCAAGGCTAAGTCAAAGGCCAAACCCAAGAAGAAGATGAGGAAGTCCAAGGGTTCCGACGACTCTGACGACTCTGACTAGTGAGGCATTTTGTGCTCCCTCTCTCCCTCTCTCCCTCTCCCTCTCTCCCTCTCTCCCTCTCTCCCTTACCCCATTCCATCTGTACGTTGTAGTTTGGTGATGTTTCACAATTCATTTCTTGGCTGCCTGCATGGCATACTTTGCGTGTAAAGTGATGGTTGATGTGACCCTGGACGCGTCTAGGGTGGGGTGTGACGTCAAAGACGAAGTGTTTCGCATTGTGCAAGACCAATTGATTGGAAAGGTCATCAACAACAAGGCGACGGTGGTGGTTGTGCAACCACCAGACCCAAAGGACTTTGAAACAATCAAGTTGGATCCATTGAGCGGAAAACCCATGGGGTCTGTGCCCGTGGTGGTGGTCATGCAATTGGCGGTGAAGGAGGACGTAGTGTTGGGCGTGGTAACGCAATCTACTGCACTTGGGGTGTTTGCGTCAACGGGGGCGAGTCCCAGTTTTATTATCAATGGGAACATGCCCCATGGTGTTGGCCTGGATGACAGTGGAAGTGCTTGTGTTTGGACAACTGGGTCTCAAGCGGACGCACCAAAGTTAACAGCCGGCTCCCTGCTGTTGCACAGCATTATGTCTGGAGGTGAGAGTGAAGGTTGCATGGGGTACATCGGATCCATGATCACCCCTGGGTGTTTGTTGCTGTAAGTCACTGTTTGTCTCTAAATGACATGCATTCCATTGGTGTTGAAAGAAACAAACAAAAACCACACACACACACACACAAGGTGGGAAGAGAGAAGGGAGAGGGGAGAAGAGAAGAGAAGAGAGAAGAGATCCATCTTAAACCAAAGCCTCGGCACGCACCAAGGCCCTGAACATGGGGAACCTTGTGGACATGGCCACTGAAATGTCTCGGGTGTTGTGGCCCAAGTAGCTGGCCATGAGGGCGTTCAACAACACGGAAATGTTTTTGTGGACATACCGAGGTTCGCACTTGATGGTGTTCACAATGGAGGTGACCACCCAGTCCAAGTGGGCAAGTTGGGCCCAGAAGGGGGCGTGGTCCACCCCCGGCAAGGGGGCTTCCACTAGGGCACGACCTTTGGAGGGCACCCTGTGCAACTTGCAGGGTCCGCACTCACACGTGTCCGGGGTGCACCTGGGCACCACCACCACCCAAGCTGCGATGCACAGGAAGGCGGTCGCAAAGGTTTCCTCGGACATGGAGGGCTTGCCCAGGGTTGGAATGAGCAACAGGAAGAGGCACCAAAAGAACTGGGGAGTGAACTGGGGGGTGCCGTCCTCCAACACGCCACAGCCACAGGCCTGGCCCAGGGGACTGGTGCAGAAGGCGGCGCCACAGCCACGGTCAATTTTCCCAAGGGCCCCCACCACAGTGGAAAACAGGGGCCCTGTGTGGGTGGGTCCCCACTCAAACATGGCTGCACACTCCGCGTCGTTGAACTCCTCAAATGCAGACACGGGGGAGAAGACGGGGCGGGCCACCACCATGGCTCCTGGTGCCTCCACCAAGGCACCGTGCACCAGGAAGGCCTTGGGGTGGTCGGTGCTGTCCACCGACAGAATGTGGGACAAGGGCACTCGGTGCACCAGGGAGGCGGAGGGCATGTGGAACACCGAGGACAGCCCCACAAAGTCGCCAAACTCGAGTTTCACGGCCTTGCACACAATGTCTCGGAAACAGCGACACATGCGCATGTACAGGTTGCAGTCGTCCGTGGCGTCGGTGCCCCTTTGGGACAGCTGGCGTTGGGTGGTCATCTTGGACTTTTCCGCTCGCTGCACCATTACCTCCATGACCTTCAACAGGAACAGTTTGCAGTCCTCTCCCAGGTATGTGTCTGCTGCAAAGCTGTTGAGAGGACCCGCCAACACCACGGACAACACACCCGTCATCATCGCGTCCACATTGACGTACCTCAATATGTCCACAGAGCTCATGCGGGTGCTCGTGGGGCGTTCCATGGGCATGCAATGGGGGTCTTGCAGGGCCGCTTTGGCAATCAAACGACCCAACCCCTTGGGTTTTCGAGAGGGGTGGGGTGTCCCAGCTCCAGCTCCAGCTCCAGCTCCAGCCCCAGCCCCAGCCCAAACTGTTGGATCCACGTCCTCCACGTTTCCAACAATATTGCCTTGATAATCCGAGGCCTTTTCCACAACCGCACTGCAACATGCAATGATGAGGTCCAGGGTTCTGGGGGGCAACTTTTGGTCCTTTTTGTCTCGCTTAGGTTGTGTTTGCACAGGGAAGTCAGAGGGGGCACGTTCGTAGGCTGCAATCACCTCTTTCGTGCCCGCATCCATGGCCCCACGCAGACCCTTGACCCACCTTAGGGTTAGGTACCCCAGGGTGAAGTTCACCAACATGTCCACTGCCCTTTGGTTCATGACGTCGCTGCCGGAGCAGGGTTTTAGGGAGGACACCTTTTTGCGTTTGCGTCCCACAGCATTGGGGCGCCCCAGTGCTTTGCATGGCACCATAAGGGTTTCCAATCGCACGTAACACCGCGGACACGCCCGTCCTCCTTCGGACGTTTCCCACCCTTCCCGGACCGCCACCTTGCACGAAGGACATCGAATGCCCACGTCGTCGCTGTCGACGTCCTCCTCCCTTGGGTTCTCTGCCGCCGTCGCTTCTGTGGCTTCCTCTGTCCCTATAACCCCATCTCCCCCCTCCATCGCGGCCAGTGTAAAGTACATTTGGTTTTGATTTGATTGTGACAAACAGCACAGGTTACAAACAGGGAAGGTGTGTAGGGAGGAAAGGGGGGGGAGGGAAGGGGCACGGGCACGTGCTGGTGCTGGTGCTGGTGCACTACGCGTTGTAAATGGAAAACAGGAAGATGGTGGTGGGCAAAATCTTGGAGGAGAAGGACAAGAAGGCGTGCAGGAGGTCCGAGTTGGCGTCTCCCAGAGATTGGTGTACCATGGCCGCCACTCCAAACAGGGGAAGCAGCACCAACTCACTTGCTATGATGCCGTACACAAAGTCCGGGGGCTTGTTGTCTCTACCGCTGCCATTGGCCAAGTGGGCAAAGTTCCACATGATGACAAACAGGACACCCAGGGTGACGTACCACCCCGCAAACACCACCAGGGAGTAGGTGGTGCCACGCAGTAGTCGGAACTGGGCCTTGAACCACCCCTCGCCCAACACCCGGGAGCTGGGTTGGGTGGCTTCCATGATGAAGCCCAAGGGCATGATGCCCGCGGTGCAGATGGCAATCAACACCAAGGTGCCCACGTCCCTGGTGCCAGAGGTCAGGGCGGTGTGTAGGAACACAAAGGGGGCAGAGAAGGTGTACTCCAACCACCTCCACTTGGTGCTGGAGCCCAGGAAGGCGTACCAGCCATGGGCCACAGCCGTGGCCAAGTGCAGAGCTGCGCAAAAGGCAACCAGGTCGTATGTGCCACAGTCTTGAACCAGGCGCTGTTCAGAAAAGGCACGCTGGGACCCGTCCCCCACCGGTACCATCTCAAAGCATGTCAAGGGCAACCGTCCGTGAAACAGGAACCTCGACGAAAAGTTGGCACTTGCCATCGCGGCAACCACGCCCGTCACAAAGTGCAATAAGGCCACCACCAGGTGCACAACTATCACCAGAGACGCCATGGGGGTTCTGACCAAAGTGAGCAGTTCCTTGTGGAGTTATACGGAAACTTGCACTATCCAATAAAACAAAAACACGGCACACAAAAAGGGGGTGAAGGGTTGCCCCGCCCCAGTCCTTGCCCCCGCCCCTGTCCTTGTCCTCACCTTGTCTCACTTTTTATTTCGCAACGGGGTGCACATGGGCGAAGACAGACCCATCTTTGAGTTGGGTGCAGTGGAGGTGGACGAGGAAGGGGGCGAGGTGGCTTTACACATCAAAGGCCCGGAGTCTGTGGTGCATGCGCTTCGCAGGGTGATGATGGACCACGTGCCCGTCCTTGCAGTCGCGGATGCCCTGTACGAGGAGTGCGATTGTGACATGTTGCCGGCACTTGTCACGGACCGCTTGGGGCTTGTGCCCCTGAAGTTGGACACGCCCCCGGGAACACTTCTCACGGACTTCATGAACTCCTTTGAAGACTGTCCTAGCTGTGCCGCGGCATTTGAAAGCACCGGAGCCGGAGCCGGAGCCGGAGCCGGGGCCACGTCCCAGAGCGTGGCAGGGTTTCTTGGCTGTGAGCGGTGTTCCCGGATTTTGACGGTGGATGTCAAAAATCTTGACCCCTTTCCCTTGTTGGTGACCACCGCAAGTTTGGTGGTGAGGCATTGTGCAACGGGCCCCCAGTTGATGATAGCTCATGAGCCAACCTTTGCAGAGGGATCTGTGGCTGCAGAAGCCATGTCCACTTGTACCACCGTATTGACGCATCAAATGACAGAGGGCGCGGGGGCGGGCATTCCCCTGTTCAAATTGGGGCCTGGCAAGGGCGTCAAAGCAGTGTTCAGGGCTCAACTGGGCACCAACGCAGACCACGCCAGGTGGTCTGCTGCAAGTGGCTACGATCTACGCCAACGGGCGGACATCCGTGTTTGTGAGAGAGAGGTTGCCATCATGAAGCCCAAACACTTCAAGGGGTTGTTGGAGGTACTGGAGGGAGTGGTGCAGGAGGGGGTGTTACCAGATGGTAGGCGCACCCTTGTGCCTGTCAAGGGTGGAGACTGGAACGTGGAGGCTCCAACCGTCCTGCGCGAGGTATTGAAAGAGTATCGCAGACAACCCAAAGATGGACCACCACCCATGGGAGTGTCCACGGACGAGGAGCCCCAGTTGCCCGTGCAGGTGGAGCCCCTGGCAGAGTTTAGGTTGACCGCGGAGTGCACGGGTGCTATAGCACCCTTGGATCTTGCCATGGCCGCGGTGTGCACCCTGCAGCGCCAAACCTTGGCCTTGTGTGACTCCATGTTGCAGTACCTGAATAACTGGGAGGAAGCCATCGTAGGTGGCAAGGGGTCCATGTAAACGCAGTAATGTTTTTCCCTCTGTCCACTCCCTCCCTTTTTTTGCCTCCCATGCAATATTTACCCCCCCCCCCTTCATTTTCACACATCATAATTCACCACTTGGAATCAAATGTTTTCAGGGGACAGTCGTATGTCCGTGGCCACAGACGTGGTCGCAGTGTTTGGTGGGAGTCTCGTTTCTGGTGCTGGTGCTGGTGCTGGTGCTGGCGTCGCCGTAGTTCCGTTGCCATCCCCGTTGCATGGTTACAACACCAAGGCCTCCAACTGGGGAGAGGAGGACATATATGCAGAGAGAATAAAACCCCTGCTGGATAAACTGCGCGAGGCAGTCAGAGACCCCGAAACCCACAAGGTGTCGGCCGTGGCTTGGAATGTCGTGTTCACATTGTTGCAGCAACGCCTGTTGCCGGACGAGAAAGAGGGAGAGGTGCTGAGTGGATATGGCCACAAACCCATTTTGGGCTTGAGTCCCATCGACTTCCTGTTTTGGCAATACAACATTGGGGGCATTGGAGAGGTGTGGTTTAACAGGGGTGATGTCACCAAGGCGCTCATGGCCACCCCCAGTGATGCGACAGACCCAGGCAAGAGGCTGCCCTTGACTCGGGCCTGGGTTGAGCGGGTGGTGGGGCCGGGAAAAATGGTCCCCGTTGGCATCGTCGTGTGTGAGTACTGTGGCGGAGGACACTTCCAAAAGAATTGCAACGACATTTGCGGGGGAGGCTTCTTTAGGCCACGGCCCGTGTCGAAGGACGCATGGGAAGAACTGTATGCAAAGTTCGGGGTACGGCTTGTACCCAAGGAAAGCGTGGCTCATACGGGGGCATTCACGCACATAGTGGCACCCCAGGCAGCACCTAAACCCCGGCCAATACCCAAGCCCCAGGCAGCACCCAAGCCCCGGCCAACACCCAAGCCCCAGGCAACACCCAAGCCCCAGGCAGCACCGAAGAAAACTTCATGGTTTTTCGCGGGAGATTCAAAGACTCCCAGGTTTTAGTTATGTTGTTTTTCCCTTGTGTAGAGAATAAAAAAAAAAAGCTGGTGCAACAGACAATGAGACAACACCCCACCCACAAAAACCAGTGGCCTGGTCAAGTCAAACTTTTTCATCGCGCTCCGTCTACCGCAAACAGTCCGTGTTTCATGTTGAATGCAGAGTGTGCAAGCGGCGAAGCGAGGGGACACTTCCAACAGGGTC
>Ga0164294_10006008_pt1 | contig 10387 bp, 8 predicted proteins | sample GEODES005metaG_FD_111479 | JGI IMG/M metagenome (GOLD analysis project Ga0164294, IMG submission 111479) | Oligotrophic lake water microbial communities from Sparkling Lake, Wisconsin, USA - GEODES005 metaG | ecosystem: Environmental > Aquatic > Freshwater > Lake | place: USA: Sparkling Lake...
CACCCGTGAGGAATGGCGGGGGCAGCTTTTGGTGCAGCAGTTCATCGTGCCTTCGCCCATGACCGCCGAGGAAGGGCTCAAAAAGGACGGCGGCCCCTCCATGCGCTGCCTCGCCAACACTGGCCCCCGGCGCTATCTGGTCATCGAGTCCGACCACGGCACGGTCGATACGCACGCCGCCGTGCTGTGGCATCTGGCACGCCTGGCACCGCTGGTGATGGTGGTGCATAGCGGCGGCAAGTCTTTGCACGGTTGGTTTGCCTGCCAGGGGAGCAGTGAGGCGCTGCAACTCCGCTTCATGCGCTATGCCGTGATGCTGGGCGCTGATCCTGCCACTTGGACCCGCTGCCAGTTCGTGCGCATGCCCGATGGGTTGCGCCGCAGGCCCAGTGCCTTCGGAGTGCGTCAGTCCGTGTTCTACTTCAACCCCAATAACCTGCCATGAACCAAACCCAGTGGGCCGAGTTGAACGACATCCCGGAGGTGGCCGGCAAGCCTGCGCGATCAGCAACCTCCCCTGCCTCCGGCGCGGAGGAGGAAAAGCCGAAGCTGCCGCCACCCGAGGCAGTGGGGATTGGGCTGTTGCAAACACCCGTTTTGAACGATCCTAATGAACTCCTCAAGTATCGCTATCTCTGCCGTGGCGGTGGCATGCTGCTGGTCGGTCCCGCAGGCGTGGGGAAATCGACTCTGCAGATGCAGGCCTCGCTGTGCTGGGGCATCGGGCGGGAGTTCTTCGGCATCCATCCGGCGCGTCCGCTCAAGTCCCTGCTCATCCAAAGCGAGAACGATCACGGCGACCTAGCCGAAATGCGCGATGGCGTGCTCGATGGCCTGGCCTTCTCGCCGGAGGAGCGCGCGGCCGCCTGCGCGAACCTGCTGGTGGCCACCGAGGACATGCGCACTGCGGCGGAGTTCTGCGACGAGGTGGTCGAGCCTCTGGTAGCCCTGCACAAGCCCGACCTGCTGTGGATCGACCCGGCGCTGGCCTACCTCGGCGGCGAAACCAATTCGCAAAAAGACGTGGGCGCATTTTTGCGCAACGGACTCAATCCCATCGTCCACCGTCACCAATGCGGGGTGATCATCCTGCATCACACCAACAAGCCGCCCAGCGGGGCTGAGAAACCCAAGTGGAACGGAAACGACTTCGCTTATCTGGGCAGCGGCAGCGCAGAATGGGCCAACTGGCCGCGTGCGGTGCTAGGCCTGCGCTCCATTGGCGGACACGACATCTTCGAACTCCATGCGGGCAAGCGCGGCAGCCGCCTGAAGTGGGAGGACGAGGAGGGACAACGCTCCTACATCAAGGTTATTGGCCACAGCACCTCCCGGCAGTTCTGGCGCGAGGTGCCCCAGAGCAAACTGGATGCCGCCCGGGAGAAGCCCGATGCCGAGGCACGCTTCGGGCGTCACAAGCCCACCATGGAGGAGTTCCTCAAGCTCTTCCCCACCAGCTTCAAGAAGGAGCCGCGCGAGGCGCTGCTTTCCGGCGACCAGGTGAAGGTGGCGTTCCTAAAACTGGGCTGGCACCGTGACCTCTACAAGGGCATGTACGAGCAGGCCGAGGCGGACGGCCTGCTGGCCATCGTGCGCGGCGAGGGCCGGGGTGGTCAACTGCTGCGCGGCCTGCCCGAGATCGTCGCCGCCTACACTGCTCGGCGTGAGGAGGCCGGTTCGATCATGGAGCAGGTGCCGCTGAAGGTATGTGCCAAGCGCCGCAAGCCACCTAAACGGCGCTGAAACGCGAACTCGGGAAACTCGGGAAACTCGTGCGCGGGACGAGAAAGAAAAGCGCCGCGCGCGAACTCGGGAAACTCGTCCCACCCCCTTTAGGGGGAGACGAGTTCCAGGACGAGTTCGTGCATGTGAAAAAATCAAACAACGTCAGGACGAGTTCCGGGACGAGTTCGGCACATGCCACCAACGCAGCCGACATAATGCGCCATCAGCAAGAAAGGGGACTGAGACCCAGCAGCCTGCCGCAGTGCTGAACGCGTTGACATGACCACTGTTGTTAATCTCTTATGAGCACCCTTGCCACCACACGCTGTTACATCTCGCTGAACCGCCTCGCTCAACTCACCGGCCACAGCCGCGTGACGCTCCTCCTGCGCCTCAAGGATGGCAAGCTCCAGGCCGATGCCGCCATGGACATCGGTGGGGGCAAACTGCTACCCCTGTTCTTTGCCGATAAAGCCGCTCCTTCCCAGGCTGCCGCAACCACAGCTGAGCACCCATTGCTGTGATCCATCTTTGCGCCACAACGCCAGCTCTCATCGCTTCACATCCTCCACGTCTCAAACCATGCAATCAACCCTCACCACCCTGATCCAATCCCTGAAGCTGCCCGCCCTCAGCAAGGCCCAGGTCCTCGCTCTCAAATCCCTGCAAGACAACTGGGAGCGGCATTCGGAACGGATGGAGCAGTTGCGCCCAGAGCGTGTCCTGCTCGATCAAAAGGCCGCATACGGGGCCTTCACGGCTGATCCCTCACCGGAAAACGAGCAACGCCTCGCCGTGCTCGCTGACGAACGCCTCACTGCCAAACGCTACGCGCTGCTCCGCCCGGCCCACGCGGAGGTCAGGCACCAGATCATCGCAAAGGCGACCTCTCTGATGCGCTCTCACCTTGAATCCATCCAGCATAGCTTGAGGACGGAGTTGCAGTCGCGGGAGGCTGCCGCTGAAGCCGAAGCTCGAAGCAAGCGCACCGATGAAGGTTGCCTCCAACTGCGTATGGCGGCTGAGGAACTGGCTCAATGGATCAAACTGTTCGATCAGGGGCTGGAGAGTAACGAAGACGGCTGGCCGGAAATGTTATCAGATGCGCTGCAATGCCTCGGCGGCGAGGCAGCCTTGACCAAGAAATCACCCGCATCGCGCCCTTCCAACCTTGTTGCGCAACAATGATGCACAACCATGACACTTGGGAACCTTCCGCTGCCGCCTCAGCACGCCGTCACCGTCGCTTATCACGGCTGATCATCATGCGTGCGCAACAGCCTTGCTCATCAGGGTTTAGCAGGCCTCATGGCCGTCCGCAGCGACCTGCAACCTAACGGTGAGAGGAATTGAGAGGGGGCTGGAAAATCAGAGGCAATGCCCCACATTAAGCCAGCGCGGGATGTTCGTTTGGTAAGCATTTACGTGCTGGTGCAAGCCGTTGGAGGGGTGAGTGTGCGCCTGCCTGCTTGAACGTGGGAAGGCTTCATGACGGCCTGGAACTCGAAAAAAGTGGAAAGCACAAATTTGCGTTCTCATGGAATTTGCGTGGTGGTGACCGAACCCAAGGTCACAGACGCGCACGGAAAGAGATTCCCTTGCACGGGTCGGCACACATCGGCACGCACTAGCCTGCCAAGGCAATTTTCTAGCAAACGCACGAATAAATCATCACCCCCGTCATCACCGCCCTGTTGCTTACGCCACTGGCTCCACTGCCATCCGCAGGTGCAACGAAAGAATGAGCCCCTCCCTTCGCAAAACTGCGCCCTGAGCTTCTCCATCCTCGTGAGCATGGCATTAGCTGGGAATTCATCGGCAGTATCAAAGAAGGTATCATTTGTCCGACCATGGGCGAACCACCGGACTACAAACCCAACCAGTGTATGTGTTGCGCCGTTCGTCACCGTAGTTCGGCAACTCAATACTCGACTGGAGTTGCCTCAAACGTGCGTTGGAAGTTCTGGCCGAAGCGGGAGACGTCGCGGAATCAGCGTGCTGCGTTGCTAGGGGCCGCTGCTGAGCCAATAGAGACGTTGGCAGAAAACTGATAGAAATCTGACGGCGGCCCAGTAACTGGTATGACCTCCTACCACAGGTCTATTCTGATTCTTTTTCTAACCATGAAACTTATCCGCTTTGGCACCCCCGATCACGAAAAACCTGGCATCATCCTTGACGATGGTCGCCGCATCGACGTGTCGGCGTTTGGGGCTGACTACGATGAACGCTTCTTCGGCAGCGATGGATTACAGCGGCTGGCGGCTTGGGTGAAGGTTAATGCGGCCGCGGCTCCTACGGTGGATGCGAGCTTGCGGCTGGGGCCTTGTATTGCACGACCGAGCAAGATCGTGTGCGTGGGGCTGAACTACACGGATCACGCGAAGGAGTCCGGGATGCCGATCCCTGTGGAACCGATTCTCTTTTTCAAGAGCACGTCGTCCATCGTCGGACCGAATGATGATGTGGTGATACCGAGGGGCTCGCATAAAACAGACTGGGAAGTGGAGTTGGCGATCATCATCGGCAAAAAGGCACAGTATGTCAGCGAGGCGGATGCGATGCAGCATGTGGCAGGCTACGCGCTGCACAATGATTACAGTGAGCGCGAGTGGCAGCTTGAGCGTGGCGGTCAATGGGTGAAGGGCAAGAGTTGCGACACCTTTGCCCCACTGGGGCCATTCCTGGTGACAGCGGATGAGATTCCTGACCCGCATAACCTGCCGCTGTGGCTGAGGGTGAATGGTGTGACACGGCAGAACAGCAACACGGCCCAGATGATCTTCGGTGTGCCGCAGCTGGTGAGCTACATCAGCCAGTTCATGACTCTGCTTCCCGGTGATGCGATCAGCACGGGCACCCCACCAGGCGTGGGGCTTGGTTTGAAACCTGAGCCTGTGTTTCTGAAACCCGGTGATGTGGTGGAACTGGGTATCGCAGGCCTCGGTGAATCACGTCAGGTGGCGCGAGCGTTCACGGGGGTGGCATGAAGATTCAATGACATCACCTGTGAAAGATTCTCTCGAACATCAACTGAAAGCCCTTCTCCCGCGTGGGCGTGTGCTGACGTCGGCGGCGCAACTGGCGGGCTATGGTGCCGATGGGTTGGGCTATAAGAACCACTTGCCGGATGCGGTGGTGATTCCGGCGGATGCGGAGGAGCTCGCTGGTTTCATGCGTGGGGCGAAGGCGCTGGGGGTGCCGGTGGTGATGCGTGGGGCGGGCACTTCGCTTTCGGGTGGGCCGGTGGCGGTGCAGGGTGGCGTGGTTGTTCACACATCGGCGTTGAAGAAGATTCGGGAGATCAATACAGAAGGCTTCTGGTGTGAGGTGGAATGCGGTGTGGGGCTCAATGACCTTGATGCTGCGTTGAAGCCGCATGGCGTGTTTTATCCGCCTGATCCATCAAGTGGTCCGGTCTGCACGCTCGGGGGCAATGTGGCGTCGAACGCAGGCGGTGCGCACTGCTTTCGCTACGGCGTGACGAGCAATTATGTGCTCGGTGTTGAGGCGATTATGCTCGATGGCAGCGTGCATCGCTTTGGCGGACCTGCAGGTGGTCGCGGGCCTTGGCGCGAGGATTGGAAACGGTTCATGATCGGCTCCGAAGGCACGCTGGCGGCCTTCACTCGTTTCTGGCTGAGATTGCTGCCACTGCCGGAGAAAGTGTGGACCTTCCGTGCGACCTATCCCGACATGAAAACCACGGAAGCGGCGATTCATGCGCTGGTGGCGCACTCGTCGTATCCGGCGGCGATCGAGATGCTTGATCCGCGTGGCGTGGCGATGGTGGAGAGCAGTCAAATGGCTTGCGGATTGCCCGAGGGTTCGTTCATGCTGCTGGTGGAGATTGACGGCCCTGAGGCGCTCGTGAATGCTCGCGTGCAGTCCGTTGCCGAGCTTTTGCGTCATGCAGGTTCGAACGACGTGATGTTTAGCGATGAGGATGCCCTTCGCCAAAAGCTCTGGAAAGCCCGCAAAGCCTCCGGTGGTCTGCTCGGTCAGTTGAGCCCCAGTTACGTCGTTCAGGACGCGGTGATACCGAAGCGTGCCTTGGCCGAGGTGCTTCAGCTTGTCTATGATGAAGCCGATGCCGCGAACATCCGCGCAGTGAATATCTTCCACGCAGGGGATGGCAATCTGCACCCGAACTTCCTCTTCGACTCGCGGGTGCCGGGCGAACTGGAGAAGGTGGAACTCATCAGCAAACGACTCATGCAGCGCGTCATCGAAGTCGGCGGCACGCTCAGCGGTGAGCATGGCATCGGCAATGACAAGTCCGCCTACATGCCACTGGTGTTTGGTCCGGACTCCATGCGTCTCCAACTCTCCGTGCCCGCCGCCTTCAATCCCGCGCATCAAATGAATCCGCTCAAGGTTTTCGACAATCGCCACTTCATCGCATGAACGTCTTCCCTCCCATGCAGAGCGAGAGGCTCTTTGTTCCTTTCATGGATGAAGTGGATGGCACACTGTGCCTGCCCGCGAATGCGACAGCGTCTGACATTCATTCGCAAGCTCGCACGCATCGCCTGCGCTTTCCGCTTCTTTTGGATGCGGCAAAAACGCTGCGCGAACAAATCGTCGCAACCACTCATGCACCTGCGTCTTGCCGGTTTGGCCCCTATTGCGACAACATCCTTGGCATGAACTGGCGGCTGCCGAGCGGACGCATCGCCCGCATCGGCGAGCGTGTGGTCAAAACCACGACCGGCTACGATTGGCTGCGCTTCCTGCTGCACAGCGGCTCACGCTACGGCGAGCCTGTGGACTACGTCTTGCGGTTGCGGCCTGATTGCGGATTCACGGCCATCGCCCGCTTTCATGGCGACACGAAGGCCCTGCATTCCTGTGTCTCAAAACTTCTTCACAGCGGCTGGATGCACTGGTGGGATGCGGTGGATTACATCACGGAAGGCAAGGCATCGTTCATCCGTGTAATGATCCATTGCGTGCCAGAGGAAGCGTCCATCTTTGCTCAGCAACTCGAACACGTCGCTGCAGCGACGAGCACGCAACTCACGCTGCAAAACAACGCGCCTCCGCCTCTGGATGGCCTTCCCGATCTCGTGATCAAGACGACGCCTGATCGTGTCATCGGTCTCTCTGCGGAACTCGCGCACGCTGCGCGGCGTTCTGTAGCGCTGTGCTACAGCGGAGTCGTCCACGTCTATATGAACGACAGCGATGACCTCACCGAGCGCACGCAAGCTCTCGTGCAGCCTCACACCGCGGAACTCCACACCCTCGGCGGCGACTGGCACTCGCGCTGGTTGCCTGCCACACCACCGACCATCACCGAGTCTGCTTGGCTCAACACCCTGGAGGAAGCCATTCATGAGCACTGAAGCAATGACTCCAGACTACTTCTCCAACTGCACGCATTGCGGCTTCTGCCTCGCGGTGTGCCCCACTTACAAGCTCACCGGCGATGAAAATAACTCACCGCGTGGGCGATTGCGTTTGTGGAGTGAGGAAGCGGCAGGACGACTGCCTCAGGATAAATGGACGGACTTTTACACCGCTGAATGTGTGGGTTGCCTCGCCTGTGAAACGGCCTGCCCCGCGACGGTGCCTTATGGTGAGATCTTCGAGCATGTTCGTCATGAGCACGTCGCTTCGCATCGCTTCAAGCCAAAGCTTGCGCTTCGATTGGCAGCCGCAGCGGTAACGCGCCCGATGTTGTTCAATCTCGCCATGCTGCCAGCGCGGCTCCTGCGAAGCGCGGGGCTCAGCATGCATCGTTTTCTTTTCTCTGGCCATCCAGCGATCCTCAAAAGCACCGCCGCGTATGCCGAAGAACTCATGCTGCGACATCGTCCCACCGGACCGCGTGTGGCTTTTCTCACCGGTTGTTTGATGGAAGCCATGTTCCGCGAGATCAACTTCGCCACGGTGCGCGTGCTCATTGAGAACAATGTCCAAGTCATCATCCCTGAGGGCCAGGGCTGCTGCGGCGCGTTCCAGGAGCACACTGGACTTGATGGTGTCGAAGCGCTTCGCGAACAGAACCGGCGAGCGTTTGGCCCGCTCGATGTCGAGGCCATCGTCAGCAACTCGTCCGGCTGCGGTTACGCTTTGGGCAAGACCTTGCAGCCCGGCAAACAAGTGCGTGATGTGCTCGGCTTCCTCGGTGAACTCAGCCCCGTGCGCCGCCGGCGTGTCCGCGATGATGGCACGCGAGTCTATGTCGATCTGCCCTGCCACCTCGTGCATGGACAGAAGGCGGCAGGCATCCCCGCGAATGTGCTCGATGCGACTGGCTACCGTTGGGAACTCGCGCCCAAGGCCAAGGACTGCTGCGGCTCCGGTGGTGTTTACAACATCCAGAAGCCCGAGAACGCACAGCAGATCCTCGCCGACAAATCCGCCTTCCTCAACGCAGCCGAAGGCGCACCCGTCATCCTCGGCACCTCCAATCACGTCTGCATGATGCAATGGCACAGCGCCGGAGCCACCGGGCTCGTCACCCGCCCCTACGAGGTGAGACACATCATCCAACTCCTCGATCCAGGAGAGAAGTTCAGCATCCCTTCAACCTCATCACAGCCATGAAAATCAACACCATGATCGCCTTCGCAGCGTTGCTCACGCTGTCTGCACTGAATGCCGCCGAGCCAATTGATCCAGCTCGTTTTGAAAAAGAAATCCTCGTGTCAGCGGCGCGTGATGCGATCCAGATGGAAGTGCTGCCGGGTGGTGATGTCATCTTTGCCGAGTTCTGGGGCACGATCAAACGTTGGGACGCGAAGTCAGGCGGCGTGAGTATTCTCGGCTCGGTGCCGACGTATGCGAAGGGCGAGATCGGACTGCTCGGCATGGCGGTGGCGCGGGATTTTGAGCAGAGCGGGCATGTGTATGCCTTGTTCGCACCGACGGCGAAACTCGGCACCGTGCGGGTGAGCCGCTTCACGGTGAAGGACGGCAGGATGGCGGCGGAATCGGAGTTGGAACTGCTTTCATGGCCTTATGATACCGAGCACGTCTTCCACATGGGCGGCGCGATGTGGATGGATGGGAAAGGCGATCTCTACATCGGCAATGGCGACAACTGTCACTATGATCCGGGCTTGCCCCAGGACACGCGGCCGGACCGCAAAAACTGGGACGCCTTCCGCTCCGCCGCCAACTCGCGCGACCTGCGCGGCAAGGTGCTGCGCATTCATCCGAAGCCGGAGGGCGGCTACTCGATTCCCGAGGGCAATCTCTTTGCCGATGGCAAGGACGGCAGGCCGGAGGTCTTCGCCATGGGCGTGCGCAATCCGTTTCGCCTCTCCGTGGATGACAAGACAAGCACGCTCTACTTCGGCGATGTCGGCCCGAACATCATGCCAGTGCTCGGCGTGAAGCCGGATGGCTACGAGGAACTCAATGCCACGCAGACCGCAGGGAACTTCGGCTGGCCGCTGTTTGTCGGGCCAAATGAAGCGCTGCCGCTCTATGATTTCGCCGCGAACAAGGAGGTGAAACGCTACGACCCGCAGTCGCCGGAGAATCTGTCGCCGCGTAACACGGGCATTCAAAAACTGCCACCGGCCAGGCCCGCGCTCATCTGGTATTCGAGCCTGCCTTCGAAGGACTTTCCTACGCTCGGCAGCGGCGGTCGCTCCATTATGGTCGGACCGGTGTATCGCTACGACGCGGCGAATCCTTCTCCCATCAAGCTTCCCGAAGCACTCGATGGCCGCCTCTTCATTTACGAGTGGATGCGCAACTGGATACAGACCGTGAAGCTCGGCACCCCAGGGCCGGAGATCGAGCCCTTTGTGCCGACGTGGAATCTGCGCCGCCCCATCGACATGAAGATCGGTTCCGATGGTGCTCTCTACATGATCGAGTATGGCGACCAGTGGTGGGAGAACAACGACAGCCGCGTCGTGCGCATTGTTTATCGTCGCGGCAATCGCACGCCTGTGCCACGGATCAGCGCGAGTGAGACAGCGGGCAAACAGCCGCTCGCGCTTACCTTTGATGCAGCTGCATCGAGCGATCCCGATGGCGATGCACTGAAGTTCATCTGGAGCATCGCGGGCAAAGAACAGACCGGCGGCGAAGCGAAATTCGCGCATACCTTTGATCAACCCGGCAGCTATGAAGTCAGCGTGACTGCGCTCGACAGCAGCGGCGCGAAGAGCACGGCGAAGGAGATGATTCACGTCGGCAATGCTCGGCCCATCGTGCGCTTCGAGTCGCCAGCGCATGGCTCGTTCTTTGACTGGGATTCCAAGATTCCTTACCAGGTGTCCGTCACCGAAACCGATGGCGACGCGGTGCAAACGAATCTCGCCACCGTGCAGGGCGAGTTTCGCGGACGCCGTTTTGCCAGCGAGGGTGACAAAGATGTGCTCGATCCCGGACTCGCCATGATGCGCGCCAGCACCTGCTTCGCCTGCCACATGGCCGACACGCCATCGGCCGGTCCGCCTTACAAAACCGTCGCCTTGAAATACAAGGACGACCCCGCTGCTGCCGAACGGCTCGCGCAGAAAGTCCTTAGCGGTGGCACGGGCGTGTGGGGGCAGCTTCCCATGCCGCCACATCCGCAGCACAGCATCGAGCAACTCCGCCGCATGGTCGCCTGGGTGCTCTCGCTCAAGAACGATTCCGCCAGCCCGCCGCAGTCCGGAGCCAGCGGCACCTTCACCGCGCCGAAGAAGCCCGA
>Ga0164294_10006009_pt1 | contig 10387 bp, 4 predicted proteins | sample GEODES005metaG_FD_111479 | JGI IMG/M metagenome (GOLD analysis project Ga0164294, IMG submission 111479) | Oligotrophic lake water microbial communities from Sparkling Lake, Wisconsin, USA - GEODES005 metaG | ecosystem: Environmental > Aquatic > Freshwater > Lake | place: USA: Sparkling Lake...
AGGGCAGGGCCAGGCGCTGGCGCACCGACGGCAGCCCTTCGCTGCCTGGGCGATCGCCGCCCCACGGACCCGGGTTCGCGATCGTGATCTCGGTGCACCCTTCGCGGCGACGCACCTGCAGGCGGAGGGGACCGCGGCGGCCGCGGGCCGGGCCATGCTTGACCGCGTTCTCCGCGAGGGGGAGCAGGAGCAAAGGCGGAACCTGCACGCCGTCGATCGCGCCGATCTCCCGCGCGACGGTGAACCAGCTGGGATCCCGAAGCTGGTGGAGGGCCCACAGGTCCTCGACGATGGCCAGCTCGTCCGACAGCGGCCACCGCTCGGCGCGGATGCCTGCCAGAATCTCGCGGAGCAGGCGGGCGAGGCGCAGGATCCCTCGCTCGGCCAGCTCCGGATCCTCGCGGGTCCATTCGGCGAGGGCGTTGAGCGTGTTGAACAGGAAGTGGGGGTCGAAGTGGCTGCGGGTCGCGAGCAGCCGGGCATGTCCGAGCGCCTCTTCCGCGGCCGCCAGACGTGCGCGCTCCGTTGCCAGCGACGCCTCCTGGGCGACATCGCGGGCCAGTCCCCAACCGCCCACCCAGAACAACGCGCTGCACACCAACGCGTTGATGGCGCTGCCCAGAAAGAGGTCTTCGAACCCCACCGCCAGCGGCACGGTGAAGGCGAGCCAGGCGGGGAGCGCGCCCAGGGCGGCGTAGGCGAGCAAGCGACCCGCCGTCTGGACCGGTGGAAACACGCGATCTGGCGGGAAGGCGAGCCGCCAGGCCGCCGGTGCGGTGGTGACGAACAGCGCGACCATACCGAGCGCGACACCGACCGCCGCCGCGCTGTGCTGGGAGAACCAAGCCTGCGCGAGGAGCAGGGGCGCCGACACGACCGCGATCGGCACCGCCCGACGGGGAGCGGCCAGCGCGCGCAAGGTGTCCCACCACAGGTGCATGGGTTCCCCTTACGCCGGCTGCGCGTGCGCGGCGAGGACCCCATCCGGGCCTTGCAACGCGGCCCAGACCTCCGCCACCTGCGCCGCGGACCGCGCGACAAGCGCCGATTCCGACACCCCGACCGTGCGCCACAAGGCGCGGTGGTCCGCCCACAACACGGCCACCGCCGCGGCAGTCCCCGCGGTGAGCGCCGCGGCCGCCGCCCAGCGCGCCGGCCCCGCAGGTGTCGCCAGGCGGAAGAAGGCCGTATGAAACATCAGGTGATCCCGCTCATCGGCGATGATCTCGGTCAAGGCCCGCCAGAGCGCGCCGTGGGGGAGCCGATCGGCCAACGCCTGATAGCCGACGATGGCGGCGATCTCCGCCGACCAGAGCACCAGCAGCTTGGTCCGCAGACCCGCGCTGCCGCGTCCCCATCGGAAGAGGGACGCGCTCCAAGGGGACGTCGCCGCGTCCGCCCCCAGGGCGCGCCGCTGCGCGGCGAGGATGCGCGCGTGCCGCCCCTCCTCGGCGACGAACAGGGTGAGCGCCGCGCGGTAGTCGTCGTCGATGCACGCCCAGCGCGCGTTCCGCGCCTGCGCCACCACTCGGCCCTCGCCGGTTTCACCGGCCTGAAAGACCGCCAAGGAGGAAGCCAACACCGCGGACCATCCCGCGGGCAGCGCCGCTCCGTCGTCGACCGCCGGGAGCGGGCGGTCTCGCCGCTGCTCGAATGTCCTGCGCCAGCTGCTCCACATGTGGCCTCCACACGCTCTTCCTAGGGCGGGCACGGCAGGTGGGGGCTCCGCACCGCGGTGAGCGGTCGCGTTGGCCCGCTGAGCGGTCGCGGAAGCCCACGAGTGGTCCGCGAACGGCCCCCGCGCGGATGGGATATGCAGCGGCCATGGACCTGGTGGACGACTGGCTCGCCGACCGGATCGGCCGCGTCCGACCCGGCTTGTTGGTGCTCGCCCGCACGCGCGCGCTGGTGGTGCGCACGCGACGCTGGCTCGGCGACCGGCAGCTGGGGTTGGGCGTGGACGTGCTCACGCCGGCCGGGCTCGCGCGCCAGCTGGCGGTGCGGCCGTTCACCCCTCCGCCCGAGGAGCCGGCGCCCGCGCACCCACTGCTCGTGCAGCTCGCCGGCCGCCCCGGGCTGACCCGCTCGCTGCAGGACCACCTCCGCTGGATGCGGCGCAACCCCGACGTCACGCCCCCGGCCGCCTGGGCGGGCCTCGTGGCCAGCGCCTGGGCCGACGATGCAGAGACGCGCGCCATTCGGCGCCTGGCGACCCGCGCCCGAGACCGGTCCCTGCCCGCACCCGGGTGGCGGCGGGTGGTCGCGCTGGGCTTCGATCTCCCCGATGACGTCCTCGAACCTTGGATCCGAGACCTCTTGCGCGACCTCGGCGCCGATCGCGCTGCGCCCGCTCCCGAGGCCGATCGGATCGCGTTGCGCGCAGTGCCCGATCCGAGCGCTGAGGCGCGGGAGGCCATCGCCCAGGTGCGCGTCCACGGGCCCGTGGGGGCGCTCGCACTGGTCGCCGACTCCGACAGCGCGGTTCGGCTGGCCGAGGCCGCGACGCGCAACGGCGTCCCGTGCGCCTGGGCGATCCCAGATCGACCAGGCCAACACGCGCTGGGCGAGGCGATCCGCTGGCTCGCGCGGTGGGCCGACCACCCGAGCGACCGAACCGCCCGCGACACCCTCCTGCGGCACGCCCTGCGGGGGGCCTTCGACGGCGCACCCGCCTCCGGACGCTCGCTCTCCCGCGCGGCGCGACGGGCGGCGCTGGAGGGCTGTGATGCCAGCGAGACCGATCTCGCGGGTTGGCACCGGCGCCTGGATGCGCGCGCCACATCCGCGGACGCTGAGGCCGTGGCGTGGTGGCGACAGCTGCTTCCCCCCGCGGCGGGGAATCCGTGGCCCACCACCGCAGCGTTGGCGCAGCACCTCCGGGCGAGCGGCTGCAGCGACGACCCGCCAGCGCCGCGCGCCCTGCTGGCCGCACTCACCGCCGACGGCGGATCTCCCTGGAGCGAGCTGCCCGATCGCTTGCGCGACGCCAGCACCGCGCGGGGGTTCGGAGCCGGGCTCGAGATCCTGACCTACGACGACTACGACGGCCGCCCCGCTCAGCTGCTGCTCCTGCTCGATTGCCATGACCGCGGCCTGGCCCGACGTCCCCCGCCCGACCCGCTGTTGCATCCCGCCGACGCCGCGCGCTTTGGGCAGCTCGCGGGAGGAGCCGCGGTGAGCTGGCGGGTCGCGCAAGCCCGTCGCGCCGCCACGCATGCGCACACCCCCCTCGCCCTCGTGGCGGCGCGCGACAGTGGCGGTCGTGCCGTCTCCCCCCCCACCAGCCTCCCCCTGGTCCCGGCCCCAGGGGCGCCCCAACCGGCGTATGGGCTCGGCCGCACCGACCTCCCCGAGTTCGCAGCGTGGTCGGCGCTTACCCTCGTGCAACGACCACTACCGCCTCCCTGGGCGGAAGATCTCGCTGGTCGGCTCGCCCGCCGCGCGACCCTCGACTGGGTGCGCGCCGGTCGCATCGCCCGCACCCTCGACGATCCCCACGCCCGCGCGTCCCTCGGACCGTGGCTGGGCGACGCCGGCCCGGCGGGGGCGCTTCCGGACGGACCCCGCTCGGTCACCGGCTTCCTCAAGCCGTTGGCCGTCTGTCCTTGGCGCGCCTTCACGAGCGCGATCCTGGGTATCCGGCCTCGCGGCGACGAGGCAGCCGCCCCGGGCAGCCACCAGCGCCCGCTGTGGGACGCGCTCCGCGACGCCGACGCCGCCGGCGCGTTCTCTCGGGGCGGAGACGCCGCCGACCGAGCCCACGCTCGGGTCGAGGCCACCCGCGCGGCCTTTGCCCGCACCCTCGCCGCACGGGAGCTGCCGATGGGCGAACGGCTCGCGTGCGAAGGCGAGCGCGATCGCTGGATTCGTCACTGGACCGCGACCGTCGAACGACCCGCCCCGGTGCGGCGCGGGGTCGACACCCGCTGGCTCGACCGCCTCCTCGCCCTGCACCCCGCTTCGGTGGCCGTCTCCACCCTCGCGCTGCCGCCTCACGCCCACACCCCCTTCGCGAGCCTGATTCGACGGGCCGCAGGTGGAGACTGGCCAGGGTCTCCCCAGGATCTCGCCGAACGCCTGGCGGTGGACGACGTCGCGGTCGCGGATGCCTGGGCCGCGGTCACCGCCGCCCAAGCGGGACGGGGGCCGCTCCTTCCGTGGCTCGCCGCCGCAGCGCGCCTGGTGGGTCGCGCCGACGCCGCAGGTCGCGGTCCCCCGCCGACCGACGGCGCCCTCGCCCCTCCGAACACGCCGACCGACCAAGGCCCCATCGCCATCACCCTGGGCGATCAGCGACTCGTCATCCAGGGCGGCGTCGATCAAGCCGGGGAGGAGCACGGCCAATGGACGCTTCGCCTGTGGCGTCCCCTCGCGCGGCAGATCGACCGCCGGGATGCCGAGCGCGACCTCCTCACCGGGCGCGATCCCACCCTCGCCGTCGCCGCCCTCGCCTCCGAAGCGAGCGGCCGCCCGGTCGACGCCGTCGGCTGGACCGCGCTCCGCGCCGATGCCCAGGCCCCCGTCGAACGCCGCGCCCTGGCGCTCCCGGTCGAACCCGGCGCCCTGACCGGAGCGCTCGCGCCGCTGGGCGACCGCCTCGCGGACGCCCGGCGCGGGCGGTGGCCGGTGCTGCCTCGGGCCGACAGCTGCCCGTGGGTCGCCTTTGACCCTCCCCCATGCCCGGTTCGCTCAGCCTGCCGCCTCGGGCGGGGCGGCGCCGTCGACGGTGGGCCATGATCGTCCTCCGCGCCGCCGCCGGATGTGGCAAGACCACAGCCCTCACCGCGCGCTACCTCGGTTGGCTGGCGGAGGGCTGTGATCCCGAGTCGATCGTCGCCGTCACCTTCACCCGACGCGCGGCGGCCGAGCTGCGGGAGCGGGTCGCGCTGGCGCTGCACGCGGCCATGGGCGAACCCGCCGCCCGCGCCGCGCTCGGGCCCGCAGCGCCTGTCTACCTCGATGCCGCACCCCGCTCCCGAGCGGACATCCGGCGGGCACTCGACGGCCTGCCCACCGCCCCGATCGGCACCACCGACGCCTTCGTCCAGACGCTGCTGTCCGAATTCGCCCTCGATGCCGCGGTGCCGTTGCCGTCTGGCGGTGCGGTGCCCCTCGATCTGCCCATCCGCGCCGGGGCCGGTCCCCGCGCCGCCATGGCGGCGCGCGCCCGCGCGCTCTGCCTGGGCGAAGACGGCGTCGACCCCGACGCGCTCCGCGCCTTGCACCTTGCTTTTGAGCCCGAGCCGCTGCTGGCGTGCGTCGGCAGCCGCACCCCCTGGGATGCGGAGCCCCTGACGACGGCTGACGCGCTGGCACGCGCCGTCGCCAGCGTCGTCGCCCAGGTCTGGACGCGCGCGGGCCTGCCCGATGCGGCGCGCTGGCCGACCAGCGGGAGCGGCCCCATCGATTCCGCGGTCGCACAGTGGCGCGACGACGGCGCCGTTCCCGCCGACGCGCCGCCCGCGCTGCTCGCACTCCTGCCCCGTTTGCCGAGCGGCGTCCGCGCCGCGCTGTCGGCGCAGCGGGTCGATCTCGGTCCGGCCAGTGTGTCCGTGACCGATTTGGTCGCCTGCTTTGCGGCGCCCTTCCACACCCCCGAGGCCATCGCCCACGCCGACCACCTGCGGCGGGAGCGCGAGGCGCTCCGACTCCGCGCCGCCGACGAGGGGGTCCGCGCCGCCCTGGCGGCTGGGGACGCCGGCCACGAGGATCTGCTCGCGGCGGCCATCGCGCTGGTCGAGACCCCGCCCGCCGGGCTCCTGCATCGCTTCTCCGCCTTGCTCGTCGATGAGGCACAGGACGCCGATCCGAGTCAGCTCGCGCTGTACCGGGGTTTGGCCGCCCTCCCCGGGGTGGAAGAACGGGTGTGCCTGGTCGGCGACAGCCGGCAGTCGATCTACGGATTTCGCGGTGCCGCGCCCCGCGCCTTTGCACAATTGGCGGCCGCCGCGACCCACCACGCCACCCTGGACCAGAACCACCGCAGCCACGCGCGGCTGGTCGCCGGGCAACACGCGCTGGTTCAGCCGCTCGCCGGACCCAACGATTTGGGGCTCGACCCCCTCGAGCCGCTCGACGCCATCACCGCCGGTCCCGAAACCGCCAGCCGCGCGCTCCCCGCGTCGGCCCACCTCGACACCCGACCCGTGTGGCTGGTTCGGGGCGACCCGGACGAGCCGCTGTCCGCCGCGGCCGCCGACCTCCGCGCCTTGGACGCCTTCCTCGAACGGCTGGACGCCGCGTGGGCCACCGCCGACGGACAGCACGACGATGGCGCCGTCCTGGCGCCCACCTGGCGCGACGCGCGCATCGCTTGCGACGCCATCCGCGCCCGCTGGGGACCGACCGCCGCCCGGGTGGAGGGGCAGCTCGACCTCGCGCTCGGGACGGTCCCGACCGACCTGCGCAGCTGGCTGACCGCGCTCGCCGATCCCGATGACGACCTCGCCTGGCTGGCCGCCTGGCGCCACCCCGCCTTCGGACTGTCCGACGCCGGCCTGGCCGCCGCGCGGGCCGCCGGCGTCGGGATGGCCGCGATCGTCGGCTTGGACGGCCCGCTCCCGACGTGGTCAGCGGCCGACGCCGACGCCTTCACCGCCGCGCGAGACGCCGTGCGCGCAGCCCGGGGGGCGCTGGCCGAGGGAAGGCGTGGTGGCGCGCTCGAGACCCTCGTCCACGCGCTCCACGCCCGCGCGCTGTGGGCGGTGGGCCCCGACGGCGACACCCACACCGCGACCCTCGAAGCGCTGCTCGACGGCGTTCGCGAGCTCGATCAGCGCGGCGCGGACTTGGAGTCGGTCCTGTCCTGGCTCGCCGGACGGGGGGGCGAGGCACCCGCGGTGCACCTCGATACCGACCCGCGGAGCATCGCCTGCACGACGGTCTTCCAAGCCAAGGGGCTCGCCTGGGACCACGTGCTGGTCTGGTCGGTCGGCAAACGCCCCCAGGGCGCGCGGGAGGACGAGGAACCCCCACCCATCTGGGCCAATATCCATCGCACCCCGCGACGGCTGATCGGCCTGCGCTACGACCCGAGCGGCACATTCTCCCCGTCTGACGACCCGATTGCGAGGCTGAGTCGGCTGATTCACGCCCATCAAGAGAACAGCGAGGTCGCGCGGCTGGCCTATGTCGCCGTCACCCGCGCGCGACGCTCCGTCGTGGTGGGCCTCCCCGACCTCGCCCGCGCGTTCTCACCAGGGCGGCGCCGCCTGATCTCCGCCTGGTCCCTCCTCCCGACCGGCGACGCGGTCGCTCAGCTCCGCAGGTCGCCGAACCGGGCGCCCCCAGCCGAGCCCGCACCGACCTGGGTGACGGCGACGGCCCCCATCCCGGCGCCCTGGGTCGCCCCGGTCCCGTGGTTGGAGCGGGCGCCGAGCGACGCGAGCTGGATGTCGGACGCGGTGCGCGCCCAGCTCGCCTCCGCTGCCGCCTCTCGGGTGGCATTGGGCGGGTTCTCGGCGGGAGAGGCTGCGGTCGAGCCACCCGTGCTCGCCGACTGGCGCGCCGCGGACTGGGGCACCCTGGCCCACGGCTGGGTGGCCGCGTGGGCGTTCGAGGGTCCGCCCAGCCCCGACCGGGTGGCGGCGTGGCTGCGCGAGGACCGAGACGAGGCGCCTCCGGCCGTGGTCGATTGGCTGGTGGGCATCTCCCTTCGGATGCGCGGCTCACCCCTGTGGGCGATCGTCACCCATCCGAAGGCCAAGCGACGGTTCGAGCTCGGCCTGGTCGCGCTCGATCCCGACCACCGGGCCTTGTTGTCCGGCCGCGTCGACCTGTTGGTGACCCGCGGCGCCGAAGCGTGGGTGATCGACTTCAAAGCCGGAGGTCGCAGCCCCGCTCGACCGAGTGAGGTCCTGGCCATGGGCGGGCTCGATACCTACGCTCCTCAGCTCGAGGCCTACCGACGCGCGCTCGGCCGGACCGGCGTCGAGGTGACGACCCTCGCGATCTGGTACCTACGGACCGGCGCCGCGGTCTGGTGGTCGTGACGCCTCCGACAACAGCGTCGCCAGGGTCGCCGGATCGGAGGTCGGCGCGGCACAGCGGGTCCCCCAGCACACATAGGCAAGCCCGGCCCCGGCGACCACGGGCTTGTCCCGGCTCACCGCCGCGACCGACGGATCGCCCCACACCACGGCCGGATCCCGTAGACGGGCGTGTCGCACGACCGAGAGCAGCGGCGCGCGGTCCCCAGGCTCCCCCGTGATCACCACGGTCGGTCCGGATCGAAGTGCCGCATCCAACGCCAGGAGCAGCCCCGCGTGCGCCGTGCTTCCGGCGCGCAGCGCCCCTGCCGCGGGACGCAAGGCGTCGACCGCCCGCTCGGCTTGGGTGGTGTCTGCGTCGAAGGCGGCAATCCGCAGACCATTTCGCACGGTCACCGCCAGCGCGGCGGGTTCGGGACCGTCCTCCCACGCCGAGACCGGACCCCAGGGCGCATAGTGCTCCGGGCCGGTTCGTTGCCACCCCGCTGGCGAGGACGCGAAGGTCCCCTCAGACGCCCGATGCAGCGCGCGCGCCTCCTCGAGCCACCGCACCTCACCGGTGGCGACGAACAGGTCGAGCAAGGCCGCCACCCAACAGGCCTGATCGTCCAGCCACCCGGGCGGTCCACCGGGGGTGCGCGAGAGGGTGCCATCCGCCCGTCGCGCGCCGCCCAACACGGCATCGGCCGCCGCCACCGCCGCCGACACCCAGGCGGGCTCGTCCCAGGCGAAGCCAGCCTGCGCCAAGGCGGAGACCATGAGCCCATTCCAGGCCGTCACGACGGAGTCGATGCGTTCGGGCGGTGGACGCCCGGCGCGGATCGCCGCCCAGGCGGCGCTCAGTCGCACACCCGCCGGCGCGGTGGGGACGCGCGGGGTCTGGTCGAGCCCAGCGAGCAGGCCCTCGCCGGCTGGCGCCTGGTCGACCGTCCACAGGTAGTAGGCCGGCGCCGCCGACAGCGACGACGCGAAGGCGCCGCTCGGAAGCCGCAGCTGCGACACCGTGAACGCCAGCGTGTCCCGCACGACGTCGTCGCGCCGGGCTTCGAGGAACACCAGCGCGAGCGCGGCCTGGTCGACCAACATCTTCTCGAGGTGCGGGACCCGCCATGCCGCGTCCGTCGTGTACCGAAAGAACCCTCCAGCGATCGGATCGCTGAGCCCGCCGGATGCGATGGCGTCGAGGGTCCGCCCATAGGCTTCCCCGCCCTCGGCGGCGAGCAGCGAGAGGTTCCACGGGCGCGGAAATCGAGGCCCCTCTCCGAAGCCGGCGTGGACCGGATCGAAGCGCGCACGGAGCCGCGCTCGCCCTGCGGCGACGGCGTCCAGGTCCGGAAGACCAGTCGGCGCGCGGATGGGGTCGATCCGCGCCGCGGCGGGCGGTGCTTCCGCCAACCAAGCGGCGCGATCCGTGCGCCAGCGACGCCCCACCTCGCCCAGCACCGAACCGATCCCCCGCGAGAACCCACGCTCCCCGTCTTGTCTGGGGAGATAGCCGGTCACGAAGACGGGCTGGCGATCCGCCGTCAGCACGACGAGCAGCGGCCAGCCCGCGTGGCCCATCCACTGCTGCGCGAGGGCCACGAAGGCCCAGTCGACGTCGGGGTGCTCTTCCCGATCGACGATCACCGGGACGAAGTCCGCCTCCAACGCTGCGGCGAGCGTCGGATCGAAGAGGGACTCGACCTGCAGGGTGTGACACCAGTGGCAGGCCGCGTAGCCGACGAGCACGAGCACCAGTCGATCGTGCGCGCGCGCTTCGTCAAAGGCCGCCTCACCCCATTCGCGCCAACGCACTGCATCCGAAGCGTGTTGGCGCAGGTAGGGGCTCGACGCCTGGGCGAGGTCCGCGGCCACCGCGGGCGCCGGAGCCTCCACGCCACACGCCAGCAGCCACGCGATCACTTGAACGGCGCGACCTCGAGTCCAAGCGCCCGCACCTTGTTGTAGAGGGTGCGCCGGCTGATCCCCGCCCGCTCGGCGGTCCGCCCCAGGTGTCCGCGCTCGAGCTCGAGCAGGCGCCGCAGGTAGGTGTTCTCCACCTGGGCCGCCACCGCCGTCACATTGTCCTGCAGCGACAGCGCGGGATCGATCTCCAACCCCGCTGATGGCGTGGTGAGCACGGGGGCCACCCCGAAGTCGCTCGGTAGGTGGCTCGCCTCCAACCGCTGTCCCGCGCGGGTGATCACCCACCGCTCGCACATGGCGCGCAGCTGGCGGACATTTCCCGGCCAGCGATAGGCAAGGATCGCCCGCATGGCGTCGCCGGCGATCATCGGCGGATCGAGTTGATACTCTTCGGCGAACTCCTCGAGGAAGTGCCGGATGAGCAGGCCGATGTCTTCCCGTCGCTCGCGCAGGGGCGGCAGGCGGATGGGGAAGACGTTCAGGCGGTAGTA
>Ga0164294_10006010_pt1 | contig 10387 bp, 10 predicted proteins | sample GEODES005metaG_FD_111479 | JGI IMG/M metagenome (GOLD analysis project Ga0164294, IMG submission 111479) | Oligotrophic lake water microbial communities from Sparkling Lake, Wisconsin, USA - GEODES005 metaG | ecosystem: Environmental > Aquatic > Freshwater > Lake | place: USA: Sparkling Lake...
TCATGGAGGCAGCTCAGGAAACTTTCATCAGTAGCACCTTTTGGACTGAGAGAATCGGTCCTGCGGCAGCCCTTAAGACACTTGAAGTGATGGAGAAGGAACGCTCCTGGGAAAGAATCACGGCCAGAGGTAAGGAGGTTGGATGCCGATGGGCATGTTTGGCAAAAAAGCACGGCCTAAAAATCAAAATAACGGGACTTCCTTCCTTGTGTGGTTACGCTTTTCAACGCGCAGAAAACGAGATATACAAGACTTTGATTACCCAAGAAATGCTTCACCAAGGATACCTAGCCTCAACGTCTATATACATTTCGCTTGCTCATACGCCTGCCCTTCTGGATGGCTACTTTAAGGCCCTCAACAGGGCTTTTGCTTTGATAAAAAAATGTGAACAGGGCGCTGATCCAGCTAAATTTTTAAAAGGGGCCGTTGCCCAAGCAGGCTTCCGCAGGCTCAATTAAATTAATGAAGACCTATAAGCATTACCTTAAAATTATAAACCAAATCGAAAAGGTTCGAAACAAAAACAACTTACACTGGATGAATATTTTACGAATCGCTTTTCGGAGGGATCCAGAAGAAGCCAAAAAGTGCTTTCGAAAAATCAATCAGCAAGACAAGAAAATTAGCCGTCTTGCGAGCAGGCTTTGTCGTTGACCGTCCTAAGGATAAGACCTTGGGCGGTTACGGATGAGTCATTAATCTTATCTTGGGCTAACGATCAGCAAACCCGAAAAAATTCGCTCAAACCAAATTCTATTAAAAAAAGCGTTCATAAAACTTGGTTTTTATCGATTTTAAAAAACCCGAAAATCCATCAAGGCTTTCTATGTGTTAATTCAAAAAAAAATAAATTAGGGATTGTGCGGTTCAGCCAAAAAACTTCCGACAAGATGGTCTGGGAAATACATTTTACCTTGGCACCTGGCAGCCGGGGAAAAGGCTTGGCTCGACCCATGATTCAGCAAGCCATAGCGGTTTTCAAAAGGAAAAATCCGAAAATATCTCTTTTAGCAAAGGTGAAGACCAGCAATCTGAGATCTCTTCACGTTCTTAAAACCCTTGGATTCCAAAAAATGAAAAAAAAGAGAAGACTTTTGTGTCTACGACTTAAAAGAACAAAGAAAATTAATATACGCCGACCTTTAAAGCCGCAGCGCCCTCTCCGGGCATCTTAGGTATAACCTCTTTTTGAAAATCTCCTCCCTTTTCTCAAAAAAATTCGTACGACCTCTGGTGATTGCTGAAGTTTCTGCCAATCACAATGGGTCCCTCAAAAAGGCATTGGAAACTATTACCGCCGCGAAAGAAAGCGGAGCAGATGCTGTGAAAATTCAGACGTACACGGCAGATACAATGACAATAGACTGCGAAAAGCCTGATTTTGTAATTAAAGGAGGGATTTGGAGGGGATATAAGCTCTACGATCTTTATAAATGTGCTCAAACCCCGTACGAATGGCACAAGCATCTTTTTCGCCATGCAAAAAAAATTGGGATTACACTTTTTTCAACCCCGTTTGATGAATCAGCGGTCAATTTGCTCGAAGGCCTAAAAACGCCAGCCTACAAAATCGCATCTTTTGAGTTAGTAGACCTACCATTGATCCAATGCGTGGCTAGAACAGGCAAACCCATGATTCTGTCGACCGGCATGGCCTCCGAGCATGAAATTAAGGAGGCTGTGATGACTGCCAAGAATGCAGGCTGCAATCGTCTTGCCCTTCTTCATTGTGTTAGCAGTTATCCCACGCCTATTGAACAGGCCCACATCCGGCAGATTTTAGCTTTAAATAAAAAATTTAGAGTTCCTGTAGGCCTTTCCGATCATACCCTGGGAACAACAGCTTCCATTACTGCGGTGGCCTTAGGTGCCTGCATTATTGAAAAGCATTTCACAGTAAGCCGCGCATTTAAAAGCCCGGACAGCAAATTCTCAATGGAACCGCAAGAGTTCAAAGTTCTTTGCAATCAAGTAAAAGAAGCATGGCTAGGTTTAGGAAGTGTGCGTTTCAAGCGCGAAAAAGCGGAAGAAACGAACCGTATGTTCCGACGGTCAATTTATTTTGTAAAAAACCTTCCAGCTAACCATAAAATAAAGAAGAAAGACGTAAGGTGCATCCGACCAGGAATGGGACTGCATCCTAGATTTCTTAAAACGATTCTTGATGCAAAAACAAAAACAAAAATAACAAGAGGTACCCCCGTAAATTGGAGAAGAATCAAAAAATAAATCTTATGAAATTCCAAGCCAAGAGGTTTGCAAGAGTAGATCCAGATAAAGTAATTTCAAAAAAATACGGCGAGCGTTATGATAGCTATAGAAAAATCTGGTCTTCAATAAATTCAAAAAACATACCAAAATTTCCTCCGCACATCGATTTTGAATTGTTCGACAAATGCAACCAATCATGTGTGATGTGTGCTAGAAATGAAAAACTGCATCCGAACATTGAATATAATATCAATACAAAGACAAAACTTCCATTCACCCTTTTTGAAAAAATTATAAATGAGGGTGAAACTAAAAGTCTTTATTCAGTCAACTTTGGGGCCTTCTCTGAACCCTTTGTACATCCTGAATGTTTAAGGATGGTAAAGTATGCTCACGACCATGGAATAGTTGATACAAGAATAATAACAAATGCTTTGCTTCTGCAAAAAAACATAAATGAGATATTTGCATCTGGATTAACTCAATTATTTATTTCAATTGATGCTTTTTCAGAGAAAACATACGAAAAAATCAGAGGAAAGGGTTTTAATCATGTAATTAAAAACGCGCTAGATTTTCTTGAGGAAAGAAACAGAAGAAAGTCAGAACTGCCAATCGTGCGTGTTTCATTTGTCGAAATGGAGGCTAACAAACATGAAAAAGATTCGTTTATCAATTTCTGGAAAGAGAAAGCAGATTTCGTAGACATTCAGGTTTACCAAAATGAAAATGAATCACTGGGGGAAAATTTAAATCAGCCGAAGAAATTTGATTGCGACTCACCCTTTGGGAGGGTTTCGGTTTTAGCGGACGGCAGCGTCATTCCTTGCTGTAACTTTTACGGAAGAAGTCTTAAAATCGGAAATGCGTTTGAAGAAAGCATAGAAAAAATCTGGACTTCAGAAAAAATGAAACTGGTTAGGGAGAAACTAGAGTCGAAAACAAGCTCAACATGCGAGACTTGCCAAAGAGCCTAAAAAATTAGACCTTTATATACATTATTCAGGTTGCATAAAATTACTAAGGCTTTAAGAAGAAAGCCTGCATGTCCCACAAGGTTTGTGTTGTGCGACCCGATATATAATCCTAAAGAGGGGTTTGGGCTGGCCAGTCTTTTAAGCGCGTTTGCCTTGTGCCAAAAAAACAGAGCACAGCCAATTTTTTTATATGAAAAAAAATATAATAAAAAAGAACTTAACATCCTTTTCTGTATTTTCTTTAAGCCATTTAAATGTCTCTCAGTCCAAGAACTTGTTTCTAAGAAAGTAGGGAGTGAAATAGAAAAAATAATTCAAAGCGAAAATAACAAATCTTCTATTTATAACTGGGCATACAAAAGCATAAAAATAGGAAGATGCCTTTGGGATGAGATTATTTGGAATAAATCATATACGGTTAAAACTGAAGTTGGCCACTATCCTGAAAAAACAAAACTTTATAACTATATCGCTGCAACTGAGAAAATCTTGGGCAAATATAATATCGTAGCCGGTTTTTTTACACATACTTCTGGTGTGGCTTCCGGAGTACCGTTGCGCCTTCTTTTAGCTTCGAATATTAAAGTCTATAGTTCTTATGGAAGCATAAAACACTTTCAACAAATAAAATATGAAAATGGAACAAGCCATGTTACAATTCCTGGTTCAATCTCAAAAAAAGAGTTTTTCAAATGGAGAAAAAATAAAAACATAATAAAAAAAGCATTAGAATTTACAGAAAGCATAAAAAGTAGAAACACTAATAAAACAAATGAAGCAAACAAAAAGTGCTGGTTAATTGCCTTGCACGTCTTCTCCGATACGCCCAACACATATTACCAACATATATTTAAGGATTATTTTGAATGGTACCAAAAAACCTTAGAAATCATTACTCAAATTAAAAACGTTCATTGGGTTGTTCGCCCTCATCCTCATAGCGCGTTGTACAAGGGAAATCTCAGTATTCAGAAAATCATGTCAGATATAAAAAACAAGAAAAATATAAGTCTCTGGAATAATAACAAGAAAGCTAACGAAAAAAAACTTTTTTTTAACGAGAAGTTTTCAGACTTCGATGGTGTTGTGACATGTGCTGGAACTATTGCAATTCAATTTATGGCGATGGGTAAACCGTCTATAACCTGTGCAGATGGCTACTTTAAAGATCTTGAGATATTAAGGCCCAAAAAAACACTACAATCTTATCAAGAAGCTCTGGCCTCTTGTTCATCAAAAGCATTCAAAAATGATATAAAAAATAGTCTCTTAGCAAGAATTGCCTATTATCTTGTTTTTAAAAAGAAAATAGATTGTTTAACAATGAAACCGGATTTTCAATTTGAGAAACTAAACATAAATACGATAGGCCCTGAAGACTTCGTATGGTAAATGTCAATCTAGGATGCGGAGGCCGTGTTTTCCCTCATTGGTTAAATGTGGATTTTCCCGACAATAAGGCAGCAGGTGTTTTCAAGATTGATCTTTTGAAAAAATGGCCGTTCAAAAAAAATCACTTGCGTGCCGTTTATTCATGTCATTTTTTAGAACACTTGTCGCGATTAGACACCCTCAAAGTCTTGTTGGACTCTTTCTTAAGCCTAAGAAGCAAGGGAATTTTCCGTGTTTGTGTTCCTGATCTTGAATATAATGCCGAACTTTATTTAAAAAATCTTCGGGACTTTAAAGCAAATAAAAAAAACAATTCAAAACTAACTTGGGCTAGGCTGAACCTTTTTGAGCAAATGGTGAGGCAAAATGAAGGGGGTGAAATGCGTGAATTTCTATTTAGGTGCGACAAAAAAGTCTTGGAGTTTGTGAAAATGACCACTGGCGGGCCTGAAGCTTTTCAAGTAAATGTCCAAAAACATCAGAAAAAACCAAGAACAATCAGATCATTTATTGAGCGACTCTGTAGTAGAAAAACAACAAAGGTGCATCCCGAAAAACACCGGTGGGCTTATGATGAAATCGAGTTGACGCAAATGTTAAAAGAAACTGGATTCGTAAAAATCAAAAGAAAAAAAGCTGGCCAGTCCTCAATTAAAGAATGGAAAGAACCCGGAATGGAGCTTGATGAAAAGGGAAATGAGTGGAAACCTAATTCTTTGATCTTGGAGGCAGTTAAGCCCTAATGCCTGTCAAACATTTTGGTTTTCAGTGGACGGAATTTCCCGAAACTCAGATAAAATACCGGGCGAGTTATAAGGATTCTGTTCGGCGTTTGATTCAAAACTGTGGTGTGCCCGCTGAATGGTTTTACGGGAAGAACGTTCTGGAAGTTGGATGTGGAGCTGGACGATTTACAGGGATCCTTTTGGAATTGGGTGCGCATGTCATCGCTATGGATCCTACGGAAGCAATCCACATAAATAAAAAAAACCACCCCAATCAGAGAATATCTCATGTCCAAGCTGATATTTGTGAGGGTCCGCCATTCATAGCCGAAGCAGATTTTGTTCTTTGCTATGGTGTGATCCAACATTTAAAAGGTCGTCGTCGTGGTGTGCTAAACATGCTGAGAGCTTTAAAAAATGGGGGACGATTCTCAATGGACACTTACGAATGGCGATGGCGGTTAGATCCCTACAATTTTCCAAAATATCTTTGGAGGCCGATAACAAAAAATCTTCCAAGCAAGTTCCTGCTAAAGTTAATACGGATGTACCTAACAGCCTGGTACCCTATTGACACACGGATTAAATCCATTCCAAAATATGGCAAGGCTCTTTCCGCTCTCACCATGATCCCTTGTTACAGTTACCCCGAGACTTCATTGTCTCTAGACGAAAAGCGGGAATGGGCAATCTTGGATACCTTCGACGCCTTGGGTGCTGAATATGACAAGCCATTTACCAAGAAGGGATGGCGGCGAATGTGGGAGGGAATGCCTGTCCTAGATCTAGATATTTTTCGCGGGGGAAACGGTTTAATTGCGAACGGGATGAAAGCCCCATAGATGAGCTTCCGAGCAGACGAATTCTGGAGAAAAAATGAAAAAGGTTTTATTTCCAGCCAAGCTTATTTTAGTCAAAAATATGGACGGCAGATCCTCAAAAAAACCCTGAAAACTCTGGGTTTTACAAAAAAACCAGCTTTGGATTTCGGGTGTGGCCCAGGGTTTTTTGTCGACCAATTAAGTGCCGCGGGATGGGATGCCGAGGGGGCTGACGTAGCGGTGGATGCAAGCCTTACAAAAACAGAAACGCCTCATTTTAAGCGTCCAATCCATCATGCCTCCAGTCTCCCCTTGCCAATTTCTGCTGGCTTTTATTCTCAGATATTTCTGATTGAAGTTCTTGAACATTTGGATGAAGGGCATTTGGAATCTGTATTAAAAGAGGTCTCGAGGCTTGGTGACCCCCAAAACTGCAACATTGTCATCACTACTCCAAATGCCGAAAGGCTTGATGATTCTATTTTTTTGTGTCCACATTGCGGTCAGGCATTTCATCGTTGGCAGCATGTCCGATCTTTCAATCGGTCGACTCTTTGTCAGTTGATGGAGAACCATGGCTGGGAAACGATTCGATGCGAAGAGCTAAACTGGGATCGACCGGCCCGCACAATCAAACATTTTCTCCGAAAGGTGCTTTTTCTTGACGAGAAAAGCAAAGTTAAGCCCCACCTATTTTACGCTGGGAGAATCCGTGCTCGTCGGCGGGTGCATCAATAACCGTGTGTGGTATTCTATGCTATACGGGATCTCCGGACATCAAGTCAGGCCTTAGAGCTTTGGCCTCTTTAAGGCCGCGCGGCCCTGATGAAAAAGGGCATTGGTGTTCCAAGGTTCCTTATGGCCTTTTTTTGGGCAACACGCGGCTGGCTATCCAAGACTTGCCCGGAGGTCACCAGCCCATGGAGGGTCCCGGAAAAAAAATCCGCTTGGTCTATAACGGGGAGCTTTTTAACGCCAACCAACTGCGGGAGGAGTGTTTAAGCCAAGGAGTTTCCTTTTCTTCAGGTCATTCTGATACCGAGGTTCTGGCCGCCTGTCTCGAACGGAAGGGGCAGGATACCTGCCGGGATCTCCGAGGAATGTTCGCCTACGTCGCCTACGATTCGGCAGCGGGCATTCTGTTTGGAGCCCGCGACCCGCTTGGAATCAAACCACTTCATTATTCCCTAGAAGGTGGGCGGTTTTCTCTGGCCTCAGAAATCAAGGCCCTGCGACATCTTCCCTGGATTTCCAGCCAGTTGGATCCGCAGGGAATAGCCGATGCCCTTTCGTGGCAGTGCTCGCCAGCACCTGGAACACTATGGAAAGGCATCCGCAAATTGCCGGCCGGTCACGCATTCCAATACGATCTCAATTCCAAGAGGCTGTCGATCTGGAGGTATTGGAATCCCGCTTGGCCAAATGGCCGTTCGAGAGGATCTCCCCTTACGTCGGAAGAGTTGCGAAATGCTTTTGAAAATGCAGTACAGCGTTGGTCGATTTCGGATGTGCCCGTCACCTGCCTCTTATCCGGGGGTTTGGATTCGACCGCCGTGGCCTCCGTTTTTGCCAGACAAAATCCCGGTAGCCGTTTTATCTCATGCACACTCGGCTACACAGAAAAATTCCAAGAAGAAGAGGTTGAGCTGGCCCGCAAAGCGGCTCGGTTTTTCGGGAGTGAGCACTTGGAAATTCGCGTTTCTCAGGCCGAAGTGCGGGCTGCACTCCCGGATATGGTCAGGACCCTGGATGAGCCTTACGGGGGAGGAATTCCCTCATGGTTTGTATTCCGCGAGCTAGGCCGTAAGGCGAAAGTAACCCTTACCGGGGTGGGAGGTGACGAGCTGTTTGGCGGTTATGGGAAATGGAGAAAGTTCACCGGTTGGAAGGAGTTCCGCAGGGCCTATCGGAATTTCAAACAAAGGGGGGGCAGCCTCCTTGAATGGCTAAGGCACCCACATGCTAGCCTGCACCAACCTGGTCTACCCGGGAGCCTGCTTCGTCAGGTGCTTCATCCCGAATGGGCTGGAACGGTCGGAGCCTCAGTCGCCGCTTCTGAAAAGCTTTACCGCGAGTGTCCGTCCAAGGATCCCCGAGACCGTGCCTTGGCCATGGACCTTGATCTCCAACTGCCGGAGGAGTTTTTAATGATGACGGACCGCTTTTCGATGGCCCACAGTATTGAGGCCCGGGTTCCCCTGCTCGACCAGGACTTTGTGGATTTAATATTACGTTGCCGAAAGCCCTCGGATCCAGACGATCTGAAAAAAGAATGGAGAGAGGCGGTTGCTGCCTTGATTCCCGCAGAGTTGACAACAGAGATCGGCAAACGGGGGTTTATTTTGCCTGCAGAGCAATGGCTAAGGGGGCCGTGGAAAAAAGACTTGGAAGAAAAGTTCTCTCCGGACTTTCTTCGTCATCAGGGTGTCTTTCAGATCTCTCTGCGAGAAAAAGTCATTCTCCCCTTTCTGGCCGGGGATGATCGATATGGGTCCGCAGTCTGGACCCTTTTCCTTTTTCAGGAATGGCATCAACACGTCGCCTCCCCTCGCTAATCCACCCAACACGTTTCCCTACTCTTTGAGGATTCTGCACATTGCCACCGCCGCCGAAGGTGGGGGCGCCTTTTCCGCGGCACGCCGGTTGCACGAGGGATTTGTAGCCCTTGGCCTTTCTTCAAAAATGATCGTTGGAGAGGGTCAAAGTATTGGCGACAAGAACATTTGTAGGATTGCTCGCCCGACGGGAATCGTCCGTTGGTGGCGTCGTCGGGAAAATCTCGGAAGCCATCCCGTTCTCCGCGGTCAAGAGCCTTTTAGCGGGCCAAGAAGCATTTACCGGGGATGGCTTGAGGCCATCCAGGGGGTGGATGTAATCCAACTTCATTGGGTGGGGCGGTTTCTGGATTATCCCTCGTTTTTCGGGTCTCTCGCCCCCCATCAAAAGGTTTTCTGGAGGCTTTCCGATATGAACCCTCTGACCGGCGGATGTCATTACGACGACGGGTGTGGAAAGTTTTTGTACCGGTGTGGCTTCTGTCCCCAGCTTTCGGAACCAGGCAAGAAAGATCCATCCGCTAGAGCCTTGGAACTAAAACAAAAAGTCTTTTCCCGAATGCCCCCATCTCAGCTGCATTTGATCACTGCCAGTCGGTGGATGCATTCAATGGTACAACGCAGTCCTCTGACCAACAGATTCCCCGCTCATCATTTGCCGCTAGGGGTGGATACGGAGGTATTTCACGATCCAAGTCCAGAGGAGCGAAGCGCCATAAGAGCCAAATTTAATTTTTCACCCCTAGACAGGGTTTTGTTGGCGGGGGCGGGAAGTTTGGCTCTTCGGCGCAAGGGAGCGAAAATGTTAATCGAAACCCTGAAAAAATTAGGGATGGAAAAAGGCTACCGTGTAATGACTTTTGGGGATGCGCCTTTATCTGGGCTTGGGGAAATGGAGATCCAACATCTCGGTAAAATCACCTGCCCGCAGGATCTGGCCGGAATTTACGCCGCAGCAGACCTTCTTCTCTTTTTTCCCGCCCAGGAAAATCTCGCGAATATGCTAATGGAATCCTTGGCCTGCGGCACCCCTGCGGTTGCCACAAAGGTGGGCGGGAATATGGATTGCATCACACCCGGTTCAGAGGGCTGGTTGGTCCCCGTGGAAAATTCCGAGGCCGCGGCAGCCAGCATCCGCCAGCATTTCTCCTTGGAGCCGCCAATCCTAATGAAGATGCGCGCCAACTGCCGAAAAAAAGCCGAAGAACATTTTTGCCAGCAAAAACAAATCCCAAAATTCCGAGATCTTTACGAGAAAGCCGACCCCGTCTCATCCAAAACTTGAAGAAGCCAAGATGGTTCCGTCACAAAATCCCGAGGCGTCCACAGGGCGGTTGGAGTTTGTATGGGTGGCTTAGCTGTAGAAAGCCATGTAATGGTGGCCGCAATGTGCCGCCAGCATCCGATAACACGGATTGGTGAAAGATGGGTTGAAGATTTCAAGCACGCGACAGCCAGACGGGGCAAACACCATGTTGGTCGGGGCAAGCCCATAAAATCAACAACATATTTTGGTTGGGAAGAGGCCAAAGCAATTCAGTTACTACAAAACTGAATACAATAAAACAATGTCAAGCGCCCCGTAGTCTGCTATGCGAGCGGAACTTGTCAATTAAGTCCTACTCAAAAAAGCAAAAGTGGAAAGGGGCATAAACGGAGAAAAAATTGTTCCAAAAAAAGGTTCCCGAAGACTTATCATCGAA
>Ga0164294_10006011_pt1 | contig 10387 bp, 5 predicted proteins | sample GEODES005metaG_FD_111479 | JGI IMG/M metagenome (GOLD analysis project Ga0164294, IMG submission 111479) | Oligotrophic lake water microbial communities from Sparkling Lake, Wisconsin, USA - GEODES005 metaG | ecosystem: Environmental > Aquatic > Freshwater > Lake | place: USA: Sparkling Lake...
CGACCGCGTGGAACCATGTGTGGACCCCGCGCGCCCCTCGGCGCTCGCGCCCCTCCGACACGGCGGCGGCGGCCGCTGGTGCTCTCCGGCCGCTGGTGCTCTCGAGTCGCCCGCTCGTCCTATTTAGGGCGGCGGGCCATCAGAGGTCCTCAGAGGTCCTCAGAGGTCCTCAGAGGTCCTCAGGGGCCATCAGAGGTCCTCAGCGACACGTCCATTAGGCGGCAGGTCGGGCGTTCTCGAGCAGTGTGAGCAGCTTCTGGATGGAATCTCGCCAGTCGACGAGTGAGACGTGCAGCCGCTTCCACTGCGCCTGCCCGAAATCGCGCTCGGCGCACATGCTGACCGCGACGAGCTCGCGCACCTGGTCCATCTTGGCTGTAATCAGCCCGCTCGCGATGGCCTGCATCACCCACGTCTCCACCTCGTCCACCGCCACGTGGAGCGCCGTCGCGATCGCCTTGTATGTGAGCTCCTTGTCCACGTGGCCGAGCGAGACGAGGGTGAGCAGCCGCATCTTGCGCGCGAGATCGTCCGTTTTGAGCCCATGCTTCTCGAGCAGCGCCTTCGCCTTCGCGTCCGCTGCGAACGCGAGGTACTCGGCGTACGTGTCGCTCGCCATGATCTGGAGCATGCGGTGCAGGCTGCCCATCTCGGCGTCGTCCTTGAGCTGCTGCACAACCTCGAGGTGCGCGAGCTCGTCACACCGGAAGAGCTCCGGGCTGCGCAGCGTGAGCAGCACGCCCTGCACGATGCGCTCGCGCAGCGCGGGCAGCGTGCTCAGCACGGCGCCCTCGTGCAACGTGAAGTACTTGAGCGCGCAGTCGTACATGACGCGGGCCGAGGCGTCGGCGTGCGCGTCGAAGACGAGGCCCCAGAGCTCCTTCTGCTCGGCGTCAGTGAGCTTCCATCCGCGCACCCACCGCTCCACGCGCTCCACGCGGTGCTCGACTGGCCCGAGCACCTTACCCAAGTCGCCAGTCTTGGTGCAGAAGGCGACCAGGCGCAGCAGCAGCGTGAAGCGCAGCTCGGACGGCGCGCCTTCCTGCTGCGCGAGCGAGTAGAGTGCCAGCAGAACGGCGGTGCGCCGCTCGGGCAGCTCCGCTGGCGCGCTCGCGAGCTCGTCCGCCAGGCTGGGCGCCGTCTCGTTGAGCAGTTGCCACTGCATGAGCAGCTCAAAGAAAATGGCGTACGCGTTGACGGCGTCCGACGTGCTGCCTTCAGTGAGCTTGCCCTTCAGGCCGGCACGCAGCTTGGCACTCAGGGCCTTGAAGTCGCTCGCGCCCTCGAGCTTCGCGCACTCGGCCTCAAAGGCCGATGGCGTCGGCTCGGCGGCCTCACCCGTGGCTGCAGCGGGCGTCGGCGGCGCGATCCAGCGCGCCAGACCGATCGTGAAGGACGTCTCCGTCTCTGGGAAGACCACGAAGGACATCAGGCGCTCACAGACACAGGCGGTGAAGTGGCTCAGCAGCCGACACTGAGAGAGTGGGTGCTCTGCGGACTCCTCGACCGCGACGCGTCGCTTGCTTCTTGTACTTCGCGCCGGCGCGGGCGGTTCGCAAGGGGACCTCCTCTGCCCGGTTTCGAGCTTCCCCATCTCTCGGCATTCACGCGTCGGTTCACGGGGCTTCGGCCCCCCCGAGCGGCCCTCTTCGCTCCCAAGGGACGATGGTCTACCACTCGGCGAAGAACGACGAGGAGGCGCAGCAGGCGTGCGGCTGCTCGATCTTGCCCATCGTGACGACCACGCGCGGGCCTGCACCGCTCGCGCCCGAGGGCACCGAGGATATCATCGACGAGGCGCTCGGCTTCTTCAAGGCGAACGTGCTCTTCAAGCACTTTGAGGTCAAGGGCGGTGGCGATCGCGTGATGATCTACCTGACGCTCTATATCACGCAGTGCCTGCAGCGGCTTGAGAAGTGCCCCTCGCCCCAGGAGGGCATCAAGGCGCTCACTGCGATGGCCGGGGAGAGCTTCAAAATTCCGGGCGACGCGGGCTTCGCGCTCGGGAGCTTCTACCCCACGCCAGCGAGCGCGCAGGAGGCGGAATTGTGCCGCAGCTACTTCAGGCAGGTGCGCGAGGAGACGGGCCGCCGCCTAATCACCAAGGTTTACGGCGAGGACGGCAGCCCAAGCAAGTTCTGGCTCGTGTTTGCCAAGAAGAAGTTTATGAACAAGGTGCGCGCCTACCTTGCCCGCCCGCCTGGCTGTTTCCCTGCCCATTGCCGCCACGATGCCTCAACAAGCCGCATTCGGCCCGATCCTCGCCGCAATCAAGCAGCCACACTGACGGTAAAGTTTGCTCGATCTCTCACTCTTCTGCCCCAGGCCTTGTGATGAAGGCTGTACCCCTGCGCCGCCGGCCTAGGATCTCTACAGTGCACACACGCCGCCCAATCGTTTACGGTCGTGCACGCGGTTATGAATGTATCTCCGAGCTCCCGCCCGCCGGCCCGCCGCACCTGCCGCCCGGCTTCGGCAAATCACGAAATTTCCCTGGGTCCTGTTTTTGTAACCTTGCGGCGTCAACCAGCCCCTCCACTCTCATTGTGAATGGGGCGGCTCCCACGCCGAGTCCGGCTCTCGCGCGCGCGCCGGGCCGTCTACCCCTGTGGGGAAATTGGGTCAACGCTCTGCCTCCCATGGCCTCCGCTCCCTAGGAGAAGGACCGCGCGCTCTCTCACTTTGGCCACCTTCGTCCATCAATGGTATCTGCTTTTCTTTGCCTATTCGCGGCACCCTTAAGCCTCTTTCCGCTGCCCAAGCTGCCGCTGCAGCTGCCGGCGGTGCAGCTTCCATCCTTCGCCGGCGGCAGCACGTTCCCGACGCTGCCCGTCTTCCCGACATTTAACACACCGACGCTAAAATGGCCAGCCTTGCCTAGGTCTGCGGTCTGGCCGGCCGTCGTTCCGGTAGGCTGGCCTACGCTCGAGTGGTCTGCGAGTGCGGCCGATACGCCAGCTCCCGTGGTCATCGAAGATCCCGGGGCCGCGCCAGCAGGCTTCGTCGTGGCGACCATCATCTCCATCTGCTTACGGCTTGTCGGGCAGGTCGGCCTCGTCTTCCTCATCGCGGTCGCGGGGCTGAAAGCCGCCGGGCTGCTACCCGGGCTCTTGGTGCACGCGAAAGTCGCCGGGCTGCTCGCCACTCCGCAAACTGCAGTGCTTGCCGGTGCCGCAGCCGTGTGGCTCGGCCTCGAGGGCGTATTCTACGGCGCGTGCCTTGTCATCGCGAACCGGATGACGCACGACAAGTCGTTTACGAAACCAACGCTCGATTCGGCGCGACGGCAGGAGCTCTGGGCGCGCATCCTCAGCGACCCGACGCAATCCACCGAGGACTTTGTCCGCGCGTGGTTCTTCGTTGACCGTGGGCCGGAGCGCGTACGGCATGGCGGCGCGCGCAGCGCACTGTGGGGCTGGGCGCGCGCGGCGCTCGGCGTGGAGGACCCGCCGCCAGCCAAGGGCGAGGTTTCGTACGCTCAGCTGAGCCGCATCGATGTGCTCACGTGGCTCGCAGGCGGCCTCTTCGAGAAGCGTTTGGCGCAACTCGATGCCGAGGAGGCGGCTGAGTTGGATGGGCTTGTGGCGCAGCTCGAGGCAAAGGCGGGCACGCCGCTGCCACGGGTGCGCAAGACGCCCACGCCGGGCGTGCGCGCCATGATGAGCTCGACCGACCCAGTCCAGTGGCTCCATCGGCCACTTGCTTGCTACGCGCTCACGCATCTCCTCTTCGGCGAGATCATCACACCTCGAATCTTTTCGAATGCGGGCTTCACGCGCCGTCGCACGCCCGAGGGCATGTCCTACTACGTGCGTGGCGCGGGCAGCGGCACGAGCAGCGGCGTGGGCGGCGCGGTGCGTGTCCCGCCCGCGTGGGAGCAGTACATGGGCGGCGGCAGCGTCGTCATGGGAGGCGGTAGCGGAGGGCCGGCGGCAGTAGCAGCGGCGACGCGGGCAGTGGCAGCATTGAGCAGCGGCACGTCGGCGCGCGCCACCGCCCTCTCTTCGCGCCCGGCGTTTGTCTTCATCCACGGCGTTGGAGTGGGCCCTGGCCCATATGCGGGGCTGCTCGAGAAGATTGCTCTCATCGGCGTCGATCCGGAGGAGACAGGCGCCGCTGTGGGCGCCGCCAACCCCGTGGAGCCGCTCTGCTTCGCACTGCAGATCGACCACTTTGCAGCGCGCATCGCGCCCGGAAGACCCGCCTCGCCGCGCGCGTTCGCCAAAGAGTTTGAGCGTCTGCTCGACACGTATGGCGTCGAGAGCGCCGTCGTCATCGGGCACTCGCTCGGCACGGGCTATGCGAGCTACCTGAGCCGCTTCGCGCCTCGCCGCGTCGCAGCCATTGCGCTCATCGACCCGATCTGCTGCATGCTCCACCACGCGCGCACCACGCGCGCCTTCGTCTACCAGCCCGTGGGCCCTTCAGTCAAGGTGGCATGCGAGGAGTACTATGTGCGCCGCGAGCTCTTCACAGCCAATGTGATCGCGCGCCATTTTCGGTGGCATGAGGCTACTCTCTGGCCTTCAGAGTGCACCCCTCAAACGCCTCACCTCATCGTACTCTCCGAAGAGGACCAGATCGTGCCTGTGCAGGCGCTCCGCTCGTGCGCGACCACATGGAATGCGCGCGCACGCGGCGTGCAAGTGCTCAGCCTCACCGGGCTGGGCCACGGGGCCTGGCTCGGTGACAGCGCCGCCTCGGGCGAGATTGCCCGCCGCGTGCGCGGGCTCGCACGCAGGCGCTTCGCTCTCCCGAGCTTGCCCGCCCTGCCCGATCTGCCCACGAGCCTACCGCCGCTCTCGGGGCTTGCCAGCTCAGCGGCCTCGGCGGTTGCGGCGCTGCCCAGCCTGCCGACGCCCGCGAGCTTCGACCTCGAGAGTCTCGCCTTCGACATCCCCGGCGCGGCCGCGGCCCGGGCGGCTGCCAGTGCTGCCGGTGCGGCCGCCGCTGCGACCCTGCCGGCGCCGCGCTTCTTCATCACGCGAGATCGACTCCTCGAGACTGCGGCACGCGCGGGCGTCGAGCCGAAATCGGCTGAGCAACTCTGGGGCCTGCTGGTGGCAGGGGATGGTGGCGGTGGCTTCGGAGTCGCCCCGCAACCACCAAGGGTGCAAATAGAGGGTGCGGACGCCGAGAACAAGGATGAAGACATCTGAGGGGGAACCACGACCGACTCTCATTCAAGAGCGAGGCGGCGGAGCTGACTAAGCCATGTCTGTAGCGTGACCTCTGGCAGGGACCCACAATGAGCTGGAACGACACGCGTGGACTTCGTGTTTGACACTTAGGGGGAGCTAACGGACACACGCTCGCGACGACAGTCGACAGTCGCGGTGAGATTGCTATGAGATCAGCGGGTTCGTTACCGGTACATAGCTTCTGAAACCGTCACGCCACAAGATGTTTTGGAAGGAATTGTGCTCCTGTGGCGTGTGTGGGAGCCGCTCGAGGCAGAGCAGCTCGACACCCCAAAGACGCGGGAGGTGGCGGCCTGGCGAGCGTGCCGTCGTGTTCCCGTGACTGCGACCTACACCCGTGACGGCTCGTGATGCCCGATCCGTCTGCATCATTTAAGTCGCCGAAACCCGAGTCGCCAAAACCGAAGGTCAGGTCGTCGCCGGGCCCCGGAGCTTGTATGCGATGACGCGAACCCCAACCCACGATCGCCTCGTTTCGGACTGTCCCACTTACTGAGCGCGGGGTTTTGTTTCCGTTGCAGATGATCCACAGCGGACCCCGAGCGGATCCGTCAGCAACCTCGGAGCCCGCCAGAAGAGCGCAAACACCTCCTCTTTCAAGTCGTCGTCCAAGCGCGGCCTTGAGAAGGAGCTGGTGAGTCTAGGGAACAAGCTCAAGGGCCTCGACCCAGGCAGCTACTCGCCAATCTCGGACCGCTTTGGCAAGAAGGCAGCATGGGTGACATTGTGACGTTGTGGCTTGAAGCATTGCACATGGACCTCTATGCATGCCTCTCTCTTGAGCACGGTCGCGTCCAGGATGAGCGCGGTCTCGTCCCCGCGATCGGGAGTCAGAACGTCGCCACGCGCCTCGCCTGTGGAAGGTAGGTTCTCCTCCAGCGTGCACGCGACGCCACGAGGAGAATGACTCGAGTCACCTGTGCCTTCCGGCCTTGCAGCCTTGTGACAGCCTTGTGGCCCTTATTAACTCAACCCGTTAGCTCAGAACCAATCCGGCACAATCATGTAGTATCATGGATATATCCTTTTCGTAAAAACTTAATAGTCATCTTCACAGTTTCATTCTATGAACAGGATGACCAACGCTCAAGATTTGAAGTCCCATTTTCTGCGAAGATGGCAGTCCATCTGTTCCTGCGCGGCTCTCTCGGCGCCGACGCGGAGTCGGCCCTGATCAAATCCATCCTCGAGCGCCACGGGCACAGCTACGTGGTGCACGACGTGGTCAATCATCCCTCTTCGGCGGAATTCATGAAGCGGCGCTGCGGTACTGGCGTGCTCTCGCTACCCCTTCTGCTTGTTGGGAAGCGCACCGTGTGGACAGCATCGGACATGCCGCCGCTCGAGGCGACTGGAGAACTGCAGCGCATGCTCGCCGCGGCGAAGACGGCCCATCGCGCCCGCGACGAGTACAAGATGGGCCTCAGCTATCTGTCGGGCACCGGTGTGCGCAAGGACCCTTTTGCGGCGATCGATTGGCTGCGGCGCGCAGCAAACCGCGGTGACGCGAAGGCCATGGCCGCGCTGGGCACGTTGCTGGTGAGCGGTGAGGCGGGCGTGGCCGACGAGGGCGAGGCTGGCCGCTGGTACGACGCGGCCGCACGCAAGGGCAACCGGTCGGCGCTGCTCGCGCTCGGCTTGCTGCGGCTGCGACAGGCGGATCACGCGCCGGAGGGCGCGCGCAACATGCTCGATCACGCTGCACGCTGCTTCCAGCAGGCGGGCGAGGAGGGCGTGGCGGATGCGTTCGTGTGGTTGGCCCACGCGCAGGAGAAGCTGGCACGCATCGACAGGGGCGCCAAAACGGGCGGCGGCGAGGGCGAGACGTTCATGGAGACGAGCGCGGCACGTCAGCAGCGGCGCGTCTTGTACGCCAAGGCCGCGGCCTGTGGGAGTGCGCATGGCTCCTTCCGGCTCGCCCACTCGCTCGCGCGTGGCCGACTGCCGCCGCATCCGCACGCCCTCATGAGCCCAGAGATATTGAACGGGTTGCAGGCGGCTACGGCTTCGGGTCACGCGGCGGCAATGTTCGTGTACGGGTGTGCGCTGCTCCTCGGCCATTTGGAGGACACGCCCAGCCGTCTACCGCCCCCGCCTCTCGAGGAGGGGTTGGTGGCGCCTCACGGGCGTCGCAAAGCCGAGATAAAAGCCGAGATTGAGAATGGGCATGCAGGCGAGGGCGAGGGCGAGGGCAAGGGCGATGGGGTCGACCTTGGGGTTGTGGTGCGATGGTGGGTGGCGAGTGCAAGCGCTGGGCACGTGCCTGCGCTGTCAGCAATTGGCCAGGCCCTCTTGAACGGTCTCGGGCCGATCCGCCTCGGTGCCGCGGCCACTCTCAGCTCCAGCGCGGGGGCATTGGCTGTCGACCGCACCGGTGAAGCTGGTGCGCCTCACGGTGAAGCCGAGATAAAAGCCGATGAAGCTGGAGCGCCTCACGCGCTCGCCGCCGCCACGGCCCCCGCCGCACGTCCACCTCCCTCCATGCCGCCGCCACTGCCGGCGAATACGTTGCAACTGCTCCGCAGCGTGGTGCAATACGCAGAGCACACGCCACGCGCGGCGTCCGTACTCGCGGGCGATGCGCTTGCGTCCGTGGCGGCGGCGCCAGCACCCACGCTGCTGGGCGCCGCGCCGCAAGCCATGAGCATCTCTTCCAAGGCGGGCGCAAAGGGCAGGCGCGCCGCAGTGGGCACCTCTGTGAAGGGACGGCGCGCCACAGCGGGCACCTCTGTGAAGGGACGGTCATCAACAGCCGGCAGTGGGGGTGCTCACGTGCCCACGATAGCTCAGGATTATGCCGCAGCGACGGCCATCAACAGCGCCGCCGCCGCCGTCGCTTCCCGGTCCAGCACCAACGCTGCGGACGGCGTTGGCGAGGTTGCGGGCGGCAATCAATATCCCTTGGCCGCGGTGACGGTGGCGGGGCGCGTGGCGGCAGCAGCCAAGGCGGCGGCGCTGCTCGACGACGAGGCACGTGCGTTTCATCTCTTCGAGGCGGCAGCACAGCAGGGCGACGCGGCCGGCATGGCCGGCCTCGCCGAGTGCTTCCTTTACGGCCGCGGCGGCGTGAGGCGTAACGTCGACGTGGCGGTCGCCTGGTTCGCCATCGCCGCTGCCAAAAAGTGCCCGCGCGCCATTGTGGAATGCGAGGCGCTCACCATGGCGTACGGCGCGGGCACCGTGCGTCGCTCGCGCCCTACACAGCGCGTGCTGCTCGCCACCATCGGACGCGGGTCGAAGCTGTATGCCATCGCGAAGCGCTGCTACGAGGAGGGGCGTGGCGGCGAGGGGCGCGACTCGGACGGCTTGAGGCTGCGCTGGGCGGCACAGATCCTCAATTGGTGCGTCCGAAAGGGCGAGGCACGCGCGCTTGTGGCCCTGGGCAAGTTACGCCTCGAAGGAGCGGGCGTCACACCCTCGACCGAAGCGGCGGCCACCCTCTTCGAGCGCGCCGCCGAGCATCAGCACGGTCCGGGTGCGCTCGCGCTCGCGCGGCTCCATTGGGAGGTCCGGGGCGACGTCTTTGCGGCGTTCGTGTGGTTTCGCATCGGCGCGGCGCTCGGGGCGACGGCGGCGACGGCGCCCCTGGCGCAGCTCGCTTCGACGCTACACCCGTCGCTCGCTGCCAAGGCTGAGCTGCGCGCGGCCAAGTGGCTCAAGCTGCACACGGGGTTGGCCGAGATGCCGCCGCTCGCCTCCAAAGAGACACCTCTCAGGTATGATGCGGCGGCGGCGCCCCAAGCAGCCATCGGTGCCGCACTCGCCATCGCGGCAAATGCCTACGCCGCCGCGCAGGCGCCGGTGCCGCCACCAGTGCCGCCACCGGCGGCGCCACCTCCTCCTCCGGGCGTCTTCGCTGCTGCTCGGGATCTGGCCGACTCTGTCGCGCCGTCGCGCACCGTATCTGCGATGGCTCCTGCGGCTGTGCCTTCGCGCACCGCATCCACGATGGAGCCTGCAGCCGGTACGCCTCCCGCCCACCCAGTGACTGCGCTCGCTCCCGCCTCCAAGCGTTCCGAAGACTCCGGATACAGCTACGGGTACGAGGACGACGAGGAGGGGGCCAAGCCGGTAGCGCAAAAGGCGGCGGCACCGCTGCCGCCGCCGCGCCCTGCGGCCTGGGCGCCACAGGCTGCTGCGGCGGCGGCATCAACGGCGGCGTCAACGGCTGCGGCGGGCGCCGGCCCTGCGGCCTGGGCGCCGCCCGCCGCCAAGTCCTCGGATGGCAGCGATGACGACGGCTACTACTCTGGATCTTACTACTCTGACGAGGACGAGGACGATGCCCCGGGTCAGCCGGGGGGCGCTCCGCCGCTGTCCACCGCCGGCTACTCGCCCTACGGCATCGCGCCGCCGGCAAAGGCCGAAGCGCGCGGTGCTACTGCCAAAACATATAGCTACAATAGCGAAAGCTACCGCACCGGCTACAGTGCCGGCACGGACGGGCCGCTAGCCGGCGTCGTCGACCGTCAGAGTAAGAGCGCCTTCGCCGACTTCACGGGCAAGCAACAAGACGATGCCGAAGCTGAGGACGAGGTCGCCCACGGAAAGGATGTCGTCAACCTCGCAGACATCGCCTCAAGCGACCTCTACGATTACTACGATGATTGACTGCGAGAAGAGGGTCGGTGAACACGATTTGTTTCACCCACCCTTTGACGAAACCGGATTGCGAACAAGAATCCCTTTTAGATGGCGACTCATTCCGTCGGCATCGCATTGGCTCTTGCGCTTGCGCTGCGTTCCGTGGACGCCTTCATAGTAATAACCCCTTTGACATTGGTTCCACGTCGCGCTTCGGGCACTGGCATGGTGTACCGCGACGATGTGTGGCTCAACAGTCCAGAGCGGCAGCCACTTTCTGGTGAGTCGCTGGACGTGCTCTTCAAATACGGCCCTATCATCTACCGCGCGAGATGCTTTGACGCTGAAGAATACGATGCGTCCGTTTGCAAGCTGATGGCCAGATACCCGAAGGCCTCCCGGGCTCTTGCGGAGCAGGAGATCCACGAGTTCTTGTCAGACGCCAATGGCTACCTGGCAAAGACGACGGCGCGCGACTACAAAGGACCGCAAGAGACCTCTTTGAAGCCGCCCGTTGCACTCGCCGACAAGCTTCTGGTCCTCGCGTGGGTCCTCATCCTCGTTCCAGCCGTAGGCTGGCTCGTCACACTCAGCATGGCAGC
>Ga0164294_10006013_pt1 | contig 10385 bp, 10 predicted proteins | sample GEODES005metaG_FD_111479 | JGI IMG/M metagenome (GOLD analysis project Ga0164294, IMG submission 111479) | Oligotrophic lake water microbial communities from Sparkling Lake, Wisconsin, USA - GEODES005 metaG | ecosystem: Environmental > Aquatic > Freshwater > Lake | place: USA: Sparkling Lake...
CGGATTGAAAAACATCGCCACGTCAAACGATATGTTGTTGAACCTAATGGTACTCAACAAAGACAGCAGCTCTAGCATGCACTTTGTACCCGTTAACAAAGATGGAACGTTCGAACAAAAAGGCGTTTTCTTTTATGATACCTCAAGGATTTTTTACAGCTTCAATAAAAATCCTACGTTGACAAGCTTAGCGCAAATACAATTTGAAAATGGGCTGCTTCGCCAGGTTGCGAAATCAGTTGTTTATGATGACATGAACAAACCTTTTGTTTGGACAGACAGTATTTCCAGGGCTAAAATGAATTATTTTTTAAGTCAGCAAGAAGATTGGAAAAAAAGGTCTTCCTATAAAACACTCCAGGAAGTAATCATCAAATCTAAAGTAAAATCGCGCGATCAAATTCTGGAAGAAAAATATGCTACTGGACTTTTTTCAGGTGGGGATGCATATACATTCAATTTATTGGATGACAAATCTGCTATGGGTGCTTTAGATATCCTCACTTATTTGCAAGGCAAGGTGCCAGGGTTGATGATCTCAGGCCAAGGATCCCAAACTTCTTTAAGTTGGCGTGGATCTACTCCTGATTTATTCCTCAACGAGATTTCTTCTAGCATGGACATGGTTCGTGGTGTTTCGGTAAGGGATATTGCCTTGATCAAAGTATTCAGACCGCCTTTCTTTGGTGCCATGGGTGGCGGTAGTGGCGGTGCCATCGTTATCTATACAAGAAAAGGGGGTGATTTTAGCAGCAACGCTAGCGCGAGTAAAGGTATGCCGAATAGTATACTTACGGGGTATGCTAAATTCAAGGAGTTCTACAGTCCACAATACGACAACCCAGAGGAAATGGCTGAAACCGATATCAGGACTACTTTGTATTGGAATCCTTATGTAATTACCAACAAGAAAAGTCCTCGCGTCAGAATTCAATTCTTCAACAACGACATCAGCAAAAAATTGCAGGTTGTGCTCGAAGGCATCAATTCAGACGGTAAGATGACAAGGGTGGTGAAAATATTGGAATAGTTTTTTGGTAAATTTTTCATCATTTATCAGTCAATGATCAATTCATCTGCAAAAAGAAATCCCATATGGTTTTTTGCAAAAAAGCGGATATACCTCGCTGTAGTTGGAACGAATTCAACCTTGAAAGTTTTGAAAATCAAACTTGGGTCTGTTGTTGAAACATCATTCATGTCTTTTCCAACTGGTGTGAAATTTTTTCCATCAGTTGATACCGATACCTCAACATAATCGGGCATGTAAACACCTGGTCCAATTACTTGCATAAAGGTTGATTTTAAGGAAGATATTTTTTCTTCTTTTCCAAGATCTACTGTTACATCCATGTTGGTTGTAAAGCCCTGCCACTGGCCATCTTGGTAGGTTAACGATCCTGTATAACCATTTACAAGGGTTTCGTTTTTTTGTGCTGGATAACTGTTGCTGTATGGCTTGTTGTACACAACATTTTTTCCTATTGCTTTATGAAAATCTATTTTTAATGTGTCGGGTATTTTTGTTGTTTTCCCATTTCTGAAAATAGATGCTTTTATGATTGATGTTCCTAACACATTAAATGGTGCAACATATTTATTAGATGACATGGATGGTGTTGAACCATCCACGGTGTAGCGTATCTCAGGTAGATATTGTTCGCTGCTCAATGTAATCGAAGTTATCTTTGTTGCAACATCAATGTTATTCGCAATTTCTACCCTGTCTGAAGGTCGACAATAATTCACATTTAACTTTTGAAGCAATCTATAGTGGTGTGATAACCTGGCTTGAAAATCGCTCCAGTTGCGCTTTTCAGGGTCACTCCATACAGCCTCACTCAAGGCGATGATGCGTGGAAAAATCATGTACTCCAAATGTTCTGCTGTTGGTATGTATTCTGTCCAAACATTGGCCTGTGCACCTTTTACATGTTGTAGTTTGTCCTTTTCCAATGCAGTTGGATAAGGTTCGTATTGATATACTTTTTGTAAGGGAAGAAATCCACCAATTGCCTCCGGCTGTGTTGATGGCTCTTGCTGGTATTTGTCAAAGTAACAAAAAGCCCCTGGCGTCATCACCACATCGTGACCCATCTTAGCTGCTTCTACACCACCTGCTTCACCTCTCCAACTCATGACCCTGGCACCCGGCGCCAATCCGCCTTCTAAAATTTCATCCCAGCCGAGTAGTTTTCTTCCTTTTGATGATATGAATTTCTCCATCCGCCTGATGGCATAACTCTGCAGTTCAAATTCATCTTTTAATTGATTGTCTTTGATGCGTTTTTGGCATTTAACACAGGCTTTCCAGTTTTTTTTACTTGCTTCATCGCCCCCTACATGTATGTATTCTGAAGGAAAAATTTCCATGATTTCTGTAATCACATCTTCCATAAATGTAAACGTTGAATCATTGCCTAGGCAAAACTCGCCTTGTTTACCCTTCACTCCATCACATCCCAAATGTGGGTATGCTGCAATCACTTCTTCTGAATGTCCTGGCATTTCTATCTCCGGTATTATGGTGATGCCACGCAGCTTTGCATAAGCTACCATTTGCATGGCTTCTTGCTTTGTATAGTATCCGCCATAGGCATTGGGTTCGCCTTCTGTGGCATATTCCTTGCTCGTTGTCCACCATTCTTTCCAGTTCTTTTTTGTCCTCCATGCAGCATGTTTGGTAAGTGCTGGATATTTGTCTATTTGAATCCTCCACCCTGCAGCATCGGTTAGGTGCAAATGAAGGGTGTTCATTTTGTAGATGCTGAGCAGCTCCATCATTTTCATGATAAATGAAGGTGGATAAAAATTCCTTGAAACATCCAACATCATCCCCCTGTAACCAAACCTTGGTTTGTCACAAATTTCCCCACAAGGGATGCTGCCAAATACTTTCTGCGTGAGCAACAATTGGGTGAGTGTGGTAATTCCATTAATAGCCCCTGCTACATGGTTGCTTCTTACATGGATATTTTTTGTTGTTATGACAATCGAATATGCACCTGAATCACTGGTTTTATCATTCGTTTTTTCAATCAGGATGAAGTTGGTTGATTTTTTTTCACTAGGCTTAGTAAGGATGATTGTTGGAGAAATCATCCTGGCCACATCTTTAAATTCCTTAGCTGCATAAACCTTCAACTTTGGGCTCAACAAAAAACTACCCGGTTTTTCAACAACTTTTTCAGGGGCAGGAATGATGTTCATGCGCGATTGAGATTTAGCATCAATTGAAATGATTGCAAAAATAATGATGGCATAAAAATGTCTCATAAGACAGAAATGGTTTTGATTGTCTGCCTTAAAGATACAATCCTTAACAATTACATCTTAAAACTTGATTTGCTTTTAAGGTTTTGCATGTATATTTTGATGGTTGCTTAATTCAAATTTGATTCAGTTATTTTTTATTAAACAACCTTATCTGCATAATTTTAGTTGTATTTTGAAACCCAATAAACATGATTATGAACAATATCTTCAAGTCCTTTATAGTATTCATTTTTATATTTTTTCTTCACTTACAAGCTCAGGGTCAAAAAAAAGACATCAAACTACAACGTAAAATCGAGGCGCTTGTTAATGGTTTTCATGGCGAAATTGGTGTGTACATCAAAGACTTGAAAGGCAATAAAATAGCATCAATCAATGCGGATACAACCTTTCCAACTGCCAGCATTGTGAAGGTTCCAATCCTCATGGGCATCATGCATAAAATCAGCAAAAAAGAACTCGATTATCACCAAAAACTTACTTGGGTAGATACCTTGAATTATGATCCAGGGGAGGATATTGTTTCGTACCTAAAACCGCAATCACAAATTGAACTCAGCAAGGTGATGATGTTGATGATGACCATTTCAGACAACAATGCAAGCCTTTGGTTGCAAGCCATTGCAGGCACTGGTAAAACAATTAATGCGCTGATGGATAGCCTTGGGTATTCTCGTACTAGGGTCAACAGCAGAACACCTGGTAGGGAAGGGGATAGGTCTATTTATGGGTGGGGACAAACAACTCCTTCAGAAATGGCTTCAGTTTTTGAGGACATTGTTGATGGTAAAATAATCAATCGTGAAATATCAGATATGATGCTTCGCATCATGGGGCGTCAGTATTGGGATGAGGAGGCGCTTTCTTCATTGCCTCCTGATGTATATGTGGCGTCAAAAAATGGAGCAGTTAATGCCAGCAGAAGTGAGGTCTTGTATGTAAAAGGAAAGCGTCCCTATATATTCAGCGTGTTCACAAAAAACAACAAAGACATCAGTTGGGAGCATAACAATGAAGCATGGCAGCTAACAAGAGCGTTGTCTAAAATGGCATGGGAGCATTTCAATAAATAGCTTCATCTTTTATGGCCAATAAACGGGAATTTTATTTCGTAGAAAAGTAACACTTCTCTCCAGCTGGTCCATGCCATCCACACCGTCTTCTATGCTGATCCAATTATCGAATCCAACCCTTTTCAATTCAGTAAAAATTGCATTATAATCATTAAGTCCCTTGCCAATTTCACCATGGCTAAGCCTTTTCGCATAGCCTGCGGATCCACCTTCTTCGTTTCTCAAATCTTCAATTGTGCCTTCTTTTAAATAGCGGTCGCTGGCATGCATGGTTACAACCCTGTTGGAAACCCGTTTCAGCAATTCTAGTGGATCCTCTCCAGCCAAATAAGTATTGCTAGGATCATAGTTCACCCCAAAATTTGGATGATTGATGCTGTCTACCAACTTGCAGAATACATCCATTTTTTGTGCAAATTCAGGATAGGTCCAGAAGTCATCCTTGTAATGATTTTCTATTACCAACGTGATGTTTCTGTCCGCGGCATAAGGCAAGCATTCATAAATGCATTCAGCAGCCAATTTAATTCCTTCATCCATTGTTAGCTCAGGTCTTCGTTGTCCGGATAATACCCTGCAATAACTTCCTCCCAAAGCATGCGTCATGTCAATCCAATGCTGTTGTTTTTTGATTTCAGCATCACGAAAGTCTTTGTCGGGGTGTGTAAAATCTGGTGAACAGCACATCATTGGAATGCTCTTGCCATGGTCTTCTACTTGCTGCTTGAATGATTTCCAATTTCGCTCATCATTCATTTCTAAAAATCCTGCATACCATTCCAAACCGTCTATATCCAACTTGCAGGCCAACTCGATCCATTCTCTAACTTGCATGGTTCCGTCTTTGCACAATTGATGCATAAATGCTTTAGGAAAAACAGCTAATTTGGGCATGAGTTATTTTTTATTGGGAGATTGAATGGTGGATGAGTCCTTGGGTGGATTTCGCCCGATAAAAGGATGTTGCTCTAGGTCAACAACTTGTCCACTGATGGGACCACTTTCGTCTGCCAACCAATAGATGGCGGCTGCAGCAATTTCATGAGGCCACAAGATTCTGCCTGCAGGGGCATAAACAGCCGGTAAATCTGCAAACCAGTCTTCTGCCAGTCCGTGTTCCTTTTTTCTTTCCCGCTCTGTTTCCGTTAACACCCAACCTGGATTAATTTGATTCACCCTTACCCCATTTTCCCTGTGAAGAGTATCTCCTAAATTTCTAGTCAACGTCATGATCGCCCCTTTTGAAACACTGTATGCTAAGAGATTTGGCTCGCCACTATAGGCATTGACAGACCCGATATTCAACACACATCCATGTTGTTCTGTTAGGTGGGGGAGCGCTGCTTTTATCAATAGAAATGGAGCAATGGTATTGACATTCAAGAGTCTTTGCATAAAAGCCCTATCAGTTGTTTCGATATTTGAAGAGGCAACGATAGCGGCATTGTTTACAATGGAATCCAATTTCCCGAACGTACGAAGGGCAACATCGATAAGTCGTTCAGCTGCTCCATCATTGGCAAGGTCATCAATATGCAATACGGCATTCTCAGTTCCTAATTGCTCCAAAACTTCTCGGCCCCATGCCTCTTCCAATCCATGAATAACAACCTTGGCACCTTCTGCTACAGACTTTATGGCAATTGCTTTGCCGATGCCTGTAGTACTTCCTGTGATGATGATTACTTTATTTTGCAACCTCATATAATTAGGGTTTTAGGATACTTTTTACAACTTCTCCTTTGTGCATTTTTTCAAATGCTTCATGCCACTGCGAGATTGGCCATACACCTCCAATAATCGGTTTTACGTCAAGCATACCGGAGGCCAATAAACCAATTACTTTTTCCCAAATGGGCCAGTTGTGGCTAAAACTTCCTTTTAGTGTTACATTTTTCTGCACCAGCGGGTCCAATGAAAAGCCCAGTGGCTGTGGTCCCCAGCCTACTTTGGTGATATGGCCATTCGGCCTCACCAATTGCAATGCAATCTGAAGGGTAATGCTTGCCCCTGCCGCGTCTATGATGAAATCTGCACCTAATCCGTCACGTTCTTTGGCCCAAGCAGTTGCATTGCCTACAATGGCTTCACATCCATATTGTTTGGCAATATTCAATCGGTGTCTGTCTGTTTCCAACCCAACAATGGCCACCTCTGCACCACATAACCTGGCCATGGCTGCGCAAAGAATGCCGATGGTGCCTGGACCTAACACAACCACACGATCGCCCGGTTTGATGTGCGAGTTGTTCACCACAGCATTATACGCTACACAGCAGGGTTCTGTCAAACAAGCGTGCTCAAATGAAAGTGCATCTGGTATATGGTGGAGACATCTCGCTGGAACGCGAACATACTTGGTCATGGCTCCATTCACGCCATACCCAAATCCTTTCCTGTCAGGGTCGAGGTTGTACAAGCCAATTTTAGACATTGGACTGTTTGCATTGATGATGGCTGCGGTTTCACTCACAACCCTATCGCCTTCTTTCCATCCTGAAACACGGCTCCCCATTTCAGCAATTATTCCACCAAATTCATGTCCCAACACAACAGGATAGTTCACTGGCCAGCTGTGGTCTGACGTCCACTGGTGCAGATCGCTGCCGCAAACCCCTACATTCATCACTTCAAGTAGAACATCTTCTTCTCCGATGAGTGGTTTTTCAATTTCCCGAATTTCAACAGATCCTTTTTCTGGCGCATAGTTAACTACGGCAGCATGAAGTTTTTGCATGTTTTCAATATTGATTATTTATAATTGCCTTTGATGGCTACATCGCCAAAGGCATGAATTTTTTCGCATATCATCCGAAGCGATGCTTCTAGATTTCCATCCGCTGTTTTAAACGCATCGGCATCTATTGTAAGTGGAGCGCCTAAAACTACTAAGGGTGCTCCATACGCTGGACATTCAATAGCTTGTTCAAGTGATAAGCCTCCAACTGCCTGAACGGGAATCCGAACAGCATCCACAACTTCTTTTAATTGATCTAATGGACTAGGCATGCGAAATCCTTGTGCTGCTAAGCCCCTTCTTTCATCATACCCAATATGGTGAATTACATAGTCACAGCCTAAGTCTTCCAACCATTTTGCAGCACCAACCATGTCTGGACAACCAAGATTGTCACCCATTACCTTTACGCCAAAGTCAAGTCCCGCTTTAACCACACATTTGATGGTTTCTTCGTGTGCCCTTGCCATTACTACAACATGTGTTGCACCGGCTTTCGCCATCATTTCAGCTTCAAGATAGCCGCCATCCATTGTTTTGAGGTCGGCAACAATCGGAATTCCTGGAAATGCTTCACGAAGTTTTCTCACTCCATTTAAGCCTTCGGCCAAGATCAACGGGGTTCCTGCTTCAAGCCAGTCAACACCCGCACGCATCGCCATGGCAGCTGTTTCTAACGCTTCATCAATATTTGTAAGGTCAAGTGATATCTGTACAATGGGCTTCATCAGAATTTTTATTTAGATATTTAAGGTGAAATGCGTCATATATTTATCTTCAAGATAGTAGATTTGTTGATCTTAAATGAAAACCCACTTAAAAATATTTCACTAACAAAGGGAATCATGGCGTTGATCAGAAACGGAGAACTTCACTCAAGAAAACAGTTGGATGACATGCTGAAACGTGTTGTTCTTTTTGTGGAAAATAAGGAGTCTTCAGAAAAGCCGAGGAACAAATAGCCCGTTTTTTCAACCATTTAGTGCTTCAAATGTTATAATAGTTAAAGCGCAAATAAGCAAAATGGACATCGTTGATTTAGACAGGATTATAGAAATGGCTTGGGAAGACCGCACACCATTTGAAGCCATTAAAATACAGTTTGGTATTACTGAGGCAGAAGTAATCGCTTTAATGCGAAAAGAGTTGAAGCGTTCAAGCTTTAATCTTTGGCGCAAGAGAGTCAACAGTGGCGTTAGCATGAAACACCTCGCAAAGCGCTCTGATGAAGTAGATCGTTTCAAATGCACAAGACAAAGGTCTATCAGCATGAATAAGATTAGTAAACGGTAGAGGAAATGGTTCTTTCGCTAGCGAGGGTTTTCAATAGCCTGGGGTTTAAACCCCAGGCTATTGAGAAATGCATTTTGACTTGATTTCCAATGTGTTACAAGTTTGTCATCCTGAATGGTTTATAGGGGGACCCTAAAAAAAAGGGTATGACGTATTTGTGAGTAGAAACAAATGTGTTGTAGAAGCTAAAATCACAAGAATCCCCTTCCCGACACTCGCTTCGCTCGGTCTGGATGAAACACCTGGACAGGAGGGGTGCCGAGACAAATGAGCGAAGCGAATTTGGCGAGGTGGGGTGGTGGAATTAAATTAAGGAAATCCACCACCCTGGCCTCTGTCTCGTCACCTTCGGCGACTCGCCAGAGTCCACCCCTCCCTGTCCAGGAGGGGAGTCTTTGATGGAGAAAGCCTGCATTTTAACATGCTGATTTTCAATGTGTTACAAATTTGTCATCCTGAGCGCAGCGAAGGACCTCAACCTCTTCAACCCCTTCAACCCCTTCAACCTTTCCTTCAACCTCCTCACTCAGCCAGCTTTCTATTTGTAATGAAACTTCGGTCATCCAAGGTTTTCAAAAACACAATAAGCTTGGTTTTTTCGTCTTTGGTTAACCTGATGCCCAAATTTCCTTCTCTTTTTAACAAAGGGTCCAAAGTCGGCATGTTTACAACCTGACTGTTGTAATGCTCAATTGCGTCTGATAATGAAAAAAACCTGCCATCATGCATATATGGCGGTGTATAGCTGATATTTCTCAAGCTGGGTACCTTGAAACTGAATAAGTCACGCTTGTCTAGTGTTATGACGTATCTCCCTGAATCATTTAAAATGCTTGTTTTTAGGCCTGTATTCCTAAAGCTGTTGTCTGTGAACAGAGGTTCATTGTGGCATGCATTGCACTTGGCAAGAAATATGTTGTATCCTTCCTGCTCTACCGAGGTATATTTTGCTTGTCCCCTTTTCACACTGTCATATTTTGCCTCAGTGCTGGTGCACATCAACATAAATTGTGAAAGCGCTTTCAACAATTTATCGCCGGTTATGCTATTTGTGCCGAAGGCTTTGTATATAAGCGGTTTATAAATTGGATTCTTATTAATTTTTGAAACAACATTCTCCATTGTTTCTCCCATCTCAATTTCACTTGTTATCGGAGCTATGGGCTGTAGATCTAAATCTGCAATGCCTCCATCCCACATAAATGTACTGCTCCAAGCGAGGTTCATAAGGGGTGGACTGTTCCGCTTAGTAAGTGCACCATTTAACCCATGGCTTAAATCATGGTCATTATGTGTGAATGCCGAAGTTGAAGTATGGCAAGAACCACAGCTGGTAGTATTGTCAATTGAAAGAAGTGGATCGTAAAACAACTTTTTTCCCAGCGCAAAGCCAGCATCAGTAATCTTATTCGTCGCAAAATGATAGGTAGGTTTTGGGAAATATGACGGCGACTTAAATGAAAATACTTGGTTTACAATTTCTTTTTGGCAGGCAAATGCCGCAACAATCAATACCAGGGTTGATATGGTTGCTACTTTTTTCAATCATTGGTTGTTTTAACATGTACAAACATGTTGGCATAGTTTTCCGCTACAGAAGCACTAAAAGGGGTTGCCATCACCACAGAGTTTGATCCTATGCTGATTTTATTTTTACCGGTAAATACTTTAAGGACATCACCCTGAATAAAGATAGTGCTGTTTTTTGCATCATTCACTTTTACGCCTCCGAGGGGGTTTAAATCGATTGAAACTCGCTTGATATTATTGATGGTACCACTGGTGATACCTCCATAAAGACCAATATGGTACCTAAAAGACTTATCCATTTGTGGTGAAATTGTCGAATTCCCTTCTAACTTAAAAAAGATATAACCACTGTTCCATGTCCAATACATGTCTGCTGCAGATGTAGTTGGATCTAAAATTCCAAGTCGTTGACTGATGTCTTTTGTATTTCTTAGGCTGTCTACCCCAATCACAAAACTCATTTGTTTATACTGTCC
>Ga0164294_10006014_pt1 | contig 10385 bp, 6 predicted proteins | sample GEODES005metaG_FD_111479 | JGI IMG/M metagenome (GOLD analysis project Ga0164294, IMG submission 111479) | Oligotrophic lake water microbial communities from Sparkling Lake, Wisconsin, USA - GEODES005 metaG | ecosystem: Environmental > Aquatic > Freshwater > Lake | place: USA: Sparkling Lake...
GTGCATGCCGGAACCTGCCGAGGCGAACGCCACAGCCGCGAGGTAAGCGCCGTACAGGGCCTGTTCCCGGCCCGCGGCGTCGGTGGGGTTTTTGGCCACGAGCGGAAGCCCTGCGGCCAACGCGCGAATGCCCTCCGCGGCGAGCGCCTGATTGATGGGGTCAGCCCGCGGCGCCCACAGGGAATCCACACAGTGCGCCAGAGCGTTCAGGCCTGATGCCACGGACAGTTCGACCGGTAAGGAGTAGGTCAGTTCTGCGTCGTAGATCACCGTAACGGGCAACACACGTGCGTCGACGCCGGTGGTCTTCCGCGCCGCTTCGGTGAGTCCCCAGACGTTGGTGGCCTCCGAGCCGGCATAGGTGGTGGCAACGGCAATAATGGGAATGCCCGTTGTCAGCGCAATCGCTTTGGCGAGGCCTGTGGTTGAGCCGCCGCCCACAGAAACGAGCAGATCAACGCCTTGCTCGGCAGCGACGCGGCGAGCGTCCTCAGCTTTTTCGATCGGAACGTGTTGCACCACGTCGTTGTACGTCACGTGAATGTTGACGTCCGCCATCACGATGTCGGCAATCGCCTGCTCGAAGGGTGCCGCAATCAGCATCACGCGGGACGCACCGAGACGAGCCACTTCGGCGGCTACATTGGTCGCGGCCATGCCACTGCCAAAGAGCAGGCGTTGCCCCAGGGTATCGTGCGCGAAGCTCAGTGCCACGGGCGCTACTTCTTTCGGCTGAGTACGGATGTCAGGGCTTCGGTGAGGGCTGCCTGGGGGTCGGCGGGCAGACTCTGCGAGCGCCACGCGATGATTTTGTCGGGGCGCACCAACAGCACGCCGTCTTCATCAATCTCCCGCATGCGCTCCCAGTCGAAGTAGAGGTCGGTGACTTCCCTGCCGGGGCCGATGACAACGGCTTCGAGAGGAATGCCGAGTGACGCCGCGACCTTTTTTGCTGCCTCAACCCACGCTTCACCGGAGATTCCGGTAATCAGAGTGAACTGAGAACTCGGGCACAGATCGAGCGTCGAGTACTTGCGGAGGTTGTCACCCACCCATGCGTGCGGAAGAGGCGACCCCGGTACCGTCGAGGGCTGGTAGTAGAGCTCCGCGTCTCGCGTGGGTTTGGGTTTCTTCGAACCGTCTGAGAGAACTGCCGAGGACTCATAGAACTGGCCCATCTCCACGCCGTGACAGTTGAACTCATAGTCCTTGAGCTGCAGAGCCTTGGCGAGCGCGGCCCGCTTGAGCCGAGCCTCGGGGGTGTTGTCCTTGCGGTTGCGAACCTGCTCGGCCATCTCCTGCTCGTTCTTCGCTTTGTCGAAGCCGAGAGCCGTAAAAATGTCGGCAAACTCGCGCGCTGACTTGTTTGCGCGCAACACGATTTGCTTGGCCACGGGCGCGCGTTCGGGCGTGTACGTGTCCAAGAGTTCCGGCCCGGCGTATCCCTTGAGCACGGAAGCAAGCTTCCACGCGAGGTTGTAGGAATCCTGCACCGAAGTGTTTGACCCCAGTCCGTTGCTCGGCGGGTGACGGTGAACGGAATCTCCGCCGCAAAAAACGCGCCCCTTCTGCAGGTGCGTGGCGTACGTCTCGTTGACGCCCCAGAGCGAGTAGCCCTGAATCTCGACCTCGAGATCGGGCATTCCGAGCAGGTTACGCACAATCTGAGTCGCGACTTTTTCATTCATTTCAGGTGCGGGCTGGCTGATGTCATAGCCCCACACAATGAGCCACTCGTCCCACGGCCGAACCATGCGCACGAGGCCCGTGCCAATTCCGCCCACGTTGGCGCCCGGCTGAACGACCCAGTAGAGAACCGAGGGGCGGTGGCCGACAAACTGCTCAATATCGGCCTTGAACGTGATGTTCATCGAGCCCGCGATATCCATGGCGCCCTCAAAAGGGAGACCCAGCTCGTCGGCAACTTTTGAACGACCGCCGTCTGCGGCATAGAGGTACTTGGCCCGAATCGCGTACTGCGTTCCGGTCACCCGATCGAGAACCGTGACCGTCACACCGTCGGCGTCTTGCACGTGGCTGAGGTACTCACTCGAGAAGCGGGCCTGGGTGCCCTCGCGCATCGCGTTCTTAACCAGGATGGGCTCAAGGTACGTCTGCGGAATGTCGCAGTTGAGCGTGGGTGAGGCCGATTCGTAGTCGGCGTGACGATCGGGCCGCGTGCCCCACGTGAGAATTCGACCCAGCTCCTCGCCGGCGATGGAGGTGCAGAAGACGGTGTCGCCGATCATGTGATGCGGGGTTGACTCGGCCGCAACCTGGTCTTCGATGCCCAGTTCGCGGAAGAACTCCATTGAGCGCTGGTTGGTGATGTGCGCACGCGGAGTATTGGCCGTCCAGCGGTACTTGGTGAGCATGATGTTTTTGACGCCCAGCCGTGACAGCGCCAGCGCCATGCTCGCTCCGGCAGGACCCGAGCCGATAATGACCACGTCAGTTTCTACCATTGCCGAGGTGGGAACCTCGGTCTCATCTATTCCATCATTGAACACGGCCATGGCGTCAGGTCCTCCTCAAAAACCAGTCGCGCTCCTTCGCGCAGAACTTGTCTCTGAGCGTGTCAGGTGAGCGTTAGCTCCATCAACGCGTGGCTGAAATTCTCAAAGTTTTGGCGGAAATTATCAAAGACTGGTTGGGGCCAGACTATCTTGGCGAGCGTCGATGGCGGAAGGGGCAAATCCGTACCGCGCTCGAAACGACCGGGAAAAATGTGGCAACGATGAGAAGCCGCAGTACGTTGCCACGTCTCCGATGCTCATCGTGGACGACCGGCGAGAGGCAAGAATGCGCAAGGCCAGTTCGAGTCGATGTTCGAGAAGAAGTGAGGGCACAGAGTATCCCTCGTGCGCGACGATCCGTGACAGCTGGCGAGGACTCATGCCCGCCAAGCCCGACAACATCGCGGCAGATAAATTGGGGTCCCTGAGGTGGCGTTGAGCAATCCGACTCAACATGCGAAATTGCGTTGTTGCCCCCGTGGCGGATGCTCCTCCAAAGAGGCCGCGCAGTAAGTCCACAACCTCACCCTCCGTCTCTCGTAACCCGCGCGAGCCTGGTTCGCGAATTGCATCCGACATGATTGTCGCAATGTGCGTCGTGAACTCATTTGCCTGCCGCGAGCTGCCAAAGGCGCTGACAAACGGATCGCCTCGATGCGGAGTGGCGTCGTCGGTGATCTCGGCGAACAGAGGCTTGGGAACAATGAGCACCAGCTCCTTGAGGCCTTTAGCGAATCCGCGCATGAAGGGACGATCGGAGTCCCAGACGATTGCCGAGCCCGGACCCAAATTTCGAACTCCGTCTCGGTGATAGAAGAAGGCGTCGCCAAAGAGTGCCAGATACATCACGATTGAATCGGCGGGCGTCTTTCGAATGTGGGCCGCCGTGCGCTCGATCACGTGCGCGTTGGCACTGACGTGCGCGAAGTGAAGGCGCGGGAGATGCAAATTGATTTCCGTCGCATCGAGCGGTTCTTCATCAATGCTCTGAGCGGCCAGACCCAACAGGGCCTTGGCATTGTGGTTCTCCCATTTTTCGACCCGATCCGCGCCACGGAGCCCCCTCGTGCTAAAGGTCTCCGATGCCACAACGAACTGCCCGCTGATGTCCTCCTCAGGCGGTTCGTTCGCGGTGGGCCCAAACGCAGAATCGTTCGTGGGAGCAAATGCCTTCACACCCACACCCTAAAGCAGTCGCCCCCGCAGGGCGATAGCCTCAATACTGGAGGATATTCGCAATGACGTCTACCGCATCGAGCAAGAGCGCAGCCTCTTCTGCCGATGCCGCGAATCGTCGCCTCCGAACCCTGTCGACACTGTTGCGGCTTCGCCCCTACGTGAAGGGCGCGTATCCCCGGCTAGCGTTCGGGATTTTCATCGCCATCATCGGCGCGTTCGTTTCCCTCACCATTCCGGTGGTGATCTCCTGGATTGTGGATGGGCCGCTCACCACCAACGACCTGGCGCAGATCTTTCCCGCCGTGGGACTTGTCGCGGCCCTCGGTGTTCTCGAAGCTCTGCTCGTGTGGTTGCGCCGCTGGCTCGTTCTTCAGCCCGGTACGCACCTTGATGGCGGTATGCGCAAGGGGATACACAACCACCTGCAGCAACTCCCCGTTGCTTTTCACGACAAGTGGCAGAGCGGGCAGCTTCTCTCGCGCGCCATGAGCGACATCAACACCGTTCGCCGGTGGCTGTCGTTCGGGTTCGTGATGCTGACCGTGAACGTGATCACCATCGTCGTGGGATTCACCATGCTGTTCTTCTGGAATCCCCTCATGGGGGCCGTTTTTACGGCCTGCTCCCTACCCATGCTCTTCTTCGGCATTCGGTTCGATCTGCGTTACAAGCGCCTATCGCGGGCCTCGCAGGACCTGTCGGGCGACGTGGCGACGAGCGTCGAGGAGTCGGTACACGGCATCAGGGTTCTCAAGGCCTTCGGGCGTAGCTCGTTCGCCCTCGACGGGTTCGCCTCACGGGCCCGCCGGTTGCGCGACACCGAGACTCGCAAAGGTGCGGCCGCGGGTAACTTCACGCTGAGCCTGACCACTCTGGAAGCGTTGGCGTACGCCCTCGCGCTTCTCGTGGGCATCTATCTCGTGTCGAACGGCACCATTACGGTGGGCGTGCTGTTCGCCTTCTTCACAACCGCGGCGGTGTTGCGCTGGCCGCTGGACTCCATCGGATTCCTGCTTCAACTGACCATCGATGCCCGAACGGCCATCCACCGCTTCTTCGAGGTGATGGACGAACCCGTTCGCGTCGACGAAGCCGCCGTGCCGGTGGAGCTGCCCGCGACAAGTGGTTCGCTCGTCTTTGAGAACGTCTCTTTCGGCTTTGCCGATACCCCGGCAGGAACTCCGCCGCTGTTGCACGAGGTCAACCTTGACGTGCGTCCCGGGGAAACCATGGCCCTCGTGGGGCTCACCGGTTCGGGAAAAACCACACTCACCGCGCTGGCGACGCGCCTGTATGACGTGACGGGCGGGCGCATCCTGCTCGACGGGGTCGATATTCGCGATGCTCGGCTGGCCGACCTTCGCACCCGGATTGCCATGGCCTTCGAAGACGCCACGCTGTTCTCGATGTCGGTACGTGAAAACGTTCTCCTGGGACGGCCCGATCTCGCCTCTCCGGCTAACGACGAGGAGGGGGCGGTCGCCGAGGCGCTTCTCGCGCAGGCCCTCGAGATTGCTCAGGCCGACTTCGTGTACTCACTGCCGGACGGCATCGACACCAAAATTGGCGAGGAGGGTCTCAGTCTCTCGGGCGGACAACGCCAACGGCTCGCCCTCGCTCGGGCCATCGTGATGCAGCCCGCCGTGCTCGTGCTCGATGATCCGCTCTCGGCACTCGATGTGACCACCGAGCAACAGGTCGAGGTGGCTCTGCGTCGCGTGCTCGCCAGCACCACGGCGCTCGTTGTGGCTCATCGCCCGTCGACGGTCATGCTGGCCGACCGCGTGGCGGTTCTCCACGAGGGACGCATCGCGGCCGTGGGAACCCACGCCGAGTTGCTGAAAGATTCGGCTCTCTACCGACACATCGTCTCTTCCGAGAACGATGAGCGCGACGGGAGGGACCTGCCGTGAGTGTGACCGGCGTTACGGGTGAAGAGCGCAACGACTTCACGCGCGCAGAAAACAGGCGCCTCCGGGCCCGCAGCGCGAAGCTTGCGGGAGAACTGGCGCGACCCGTTCGATGGCACATCGTCGGAAGCGGAATTCTCATCGTGCTGGGTACGCTCTGCGCTGTTGCCGGGCCGGCCCTGATTGCGGTGGGAATCGATCAGGCGCTACCTGCTCTCACCGACTCGGGAGACTGGACACCGGTTCTCCTCATCGCGGGCGCCTACATCGCCTTCGGCGTGCTCGGCGGGCTTTTTCGTTCGGGCTACCTGCGCACAGCCGCACGCCTGAGCCAACGCATCGTCTTTAGTTTGCGCGTTCGCTTGTTTCGCCAGACACAAAACCTGAGCATGTCGTTCCACGAAAAATACACGTCGGGGCGGGTTATCGCCCGTCAGACGAGCGACGTCGACACGCTCCGCGAGTTTCTTGACTCGGGCCTCGACGACCTGGTGAGCGGCGTGCTGTTTATGGTCTTCACCGCGACCGCCCTCATCATTCTCGATCCACAGAGCATGCTCCCCGTCCTCATCTCTTTTGTCCCCCTGATTCTGTTTGCCTGGTGGTTCTCGCACAATTCCCGCAAAGCTTTCCGCTCCTCCCGGATTTACTCGGCCCGGCTCATCGTTCAGTTTGTTGAGACAATGACGGGGATTCGTGCCGTCAAGGCCTTCCGCCGTGAACGTCACAATGAGGCGACCTACGGTGTTGAGGCCGACAACTACCGATTTGCCAACCAGCGGGTGATTGGCCTCTTTGGCATCTTCGACCCGGGCCTCAAACTCATCGCCAATCTGGTGTTGGCCGTCGTTCTTCTGCTCGGCGCGCTTCGGGTCATCGAGGGCGAGATGGAGGTGGGCGTTCTGCTCGCCGCCGTGCTCTATGTTCGTCGCATCTTCGACCCGGTGGCGGAGCTGGCGTACTTCTACAACGGCATGCAGAGCGCGGGGAGCGCCCTCGAGAAAATCTCCGGCGTGCTCGAAGAGGAGCCCACAGTTGCCGAGCCCAGCCATCCGGTGCCGCTCGGCGGGGCTGCGGGGGCACTCGACGTCACGCACGTCTCCTTTAGCTATGTTGCCGATCGACCCGTGTTGCCCGACCTCGACCTGCACATCCCCGCCGGCCAGACCGTGGCGCTGGTGGGTACCACGGGTGCCGGCAAATCAACCCTGGCAAAGCTTCTCGCCCGCTTCTACGATCCGAACGCGGGCACGGTAAGCCTCGACGGCATCAACCTGCGCGATGTGTCACAAGACGACCTTCGGCGGGCTGTGGTGATGGTCACTCAGGAGGCATATCTCTTCTCGGGCAGTGTGAGCGAGAACCTGCGGATTGGCCGACCGGACGCCACGCAGGAACAGATTGAGGCGGCCACCCGCGCCGTGGGAGCCCACGAGTTCGTCCTGTCATTACCCGAGGGCTACGAGACCGACGTCAACAAGCGCGGTGGCCGACTCTCATCCGGTCAACGACAGTTACTCTCGTTCGCGCGAGCGTTCTTGGCGGATCCCGCCGTGCTCATTCTCGACGAGGCCACGGCGTCGCTCGATATTCCGAGCGAGCGTCTCGTTCAACGCGGGCTGCAGACTCTGCTGGCCGACAGGACGGCCATCATCATCGCCCATCGACTGTCGACCGTGGCCATCGCGGACCGCGTTCTCGTGATGGAACACGGGCGCATCATCGAAGACGGAGCGCCCGCCGACCTCATCGCCGGCACGGGCAAATTCGCCACGCTTCACCGCGCCTGGCGCGACTCGCTCGCCTAAATCGTCAGGCGATGGCCGAAACGATGGCGTTGAGGCTCGGCGAAGGACGCATGACCTTCTCGACGAGCGTCACGTTGGGGCGGTAGTAGCCACCGATATCAACGGGCGATCCCTGAACCGCGACGAGCTCGGTAACAATCTGTTCCTCGCTGGCCGCGAGGGCTGCGGCTACCGGTCCGAACGTGGCTGCCAAAGTTGCATCGTCTGTCTGCGCTGCAAGCTCTTGCGCCCAGTAGAGCCCGAGGTAGAAGTGGCTTCCGCGGTTGTCGATCATGCCGATCTTGCGACCGGGCGAACGATCCTGTTCGAGGAAGGTCCCCGTGGCTCGATCCAGCGTGTCGGCCAGCACCTGAGCGCGCGGATTGCCGGTCGTTACGGCGAGGTGCTCGAGGGACGCGGCGATCGCAAAGAATTCACCCAGGGAGTCCCAGCGCAAGAAGTTCTCTTCAACGAGCTGTTGCACGTGCTTCGGAGCCGAACCGCCAGCGCCCGTTTCGAACAGGCCGCCGCCGGCCAGCAACGGAACGATTGACAGCATCTTGGCGCTGGTTCCCACCTCGAGAATGGGGAACAGGTCGGTGAGATAGTCACGAAGCACGTTGCCGGTGACTGAGATGGTCTCTTCGCCTGTGCGAATGCGGCCCAGCGAGAAGAGGGTGGCTGCTGCCGGCTCCATGATCTCGATGGTGAGGCCCGAGGTGTCGTGCTCGGCGAGGTACTTCTTCACCTTCGCGATGATCTGGGCATCGTGGGCGCGACGCTCGTCAAGCCAAAAGATAGCCGGCGACCCCGTGGCCCGTGCTCGAGTGACAGCGAGCTTCACCCAGTCGCGAACGGGCACGTCTTTGGTCTGCGTGCCGCGCCAGATGTCGCCTTTGGCTACCTCGTGCGAAATGAGCGCGTCGCCGGCGGCGTTGAGTACGTCTACCCGGCCTGCGGAAGCCATCTCGAAGGTCTTGTCGTGGCTGCCGTACTCTTCGGCAGCCTGTGCCATGAGGCCCACGTTGGGAACGGTGCCGATGGTGGCCGGGTCGAGGGGGCCGTTGGCAACAACGTCGTCAATGGTGGCCTGGTAGACGCCCGCATACGAGGAATCGGGGATGACGGCGATGGTGTCGTCTTCGCCACCATCAACACCCCAGAGCTTGCCGCCGTTACGCACCAGCGCGGGCATCGACGCGTCAACAATCACGTCGGACGGAACGTGAAGGTTCGTGATGCCCTTGTCGCTGTTGGTGTAGCTGAGGCGCGGACCTGCGGCGATTGCGGCCGTGAAGTCGGCGGCGATGGCGTCACCTCCGGCGATAGCCGTGAGCCCAGCGAGGATTGAACCGAGGCCATCGTTGGGCGTGAGTCCGGCCGCCTCGAGGGCAGCGCCGTGCGTGGCAAAAACTCCGGCAAAGAACGCCTTCACCACGTGGCCAAAGATGATGGGGTCGCTGACCTTCATCATGGTGGCCTTGAGGTGCACCGAATAGAGCACGTTCTCGCTCTTCGCCTGAGCGAGCGTCTCGGTGAGGAACTCATCGAGGGCCGACACCGACAGGAACGTGGCGTCAACAATCTCGCCCTCGAGCACAGCGAGACCGGACTTGAGAACCGTCTCGGTGCCGTCGGTCGATGTGTGGCGAATAGTGAGGGTGTCTGCGGCGGGCATGACCACCGACTTTTCGTTGGAGAAGAAATCGTCGTGACCCATGGTTGCCACGCGCGTCTTCGAGCCAGCGGCAAAGGGCTTATTCACGTGCGGGTGCTTGCGGGCATAAGCCTTGACAGAACCCGGTGCGCGGCGATCACTGTTGCCCTCGCGCAGAACGGGGTTGACGGCGCTCCCCTTGATGCGGTCGTAGCGACCGCGCGCTTCTTGTTCCTCGGGCGTGGAAGGCTCGTCGGGAAAGTCGGGAACGTCGAAGCCCTGCGACTGCAGCTCGGCAATTGCGCCCTTCAACTGCGGGATCGAGGCTGAAATGTTGGGCAACTTGATGATGTTGGCCTGTGGCGTCTTCGCCATATCGCCGAGTTCCTTCAGGGCATCGGGAACCTGCTGTTCGGCGCTCAGACGCTCCGGAAAAGCTGACAGGATGCGCCCGGCCAGCGAGATGTCGCGCGTCTCGACAGCGATGTTGGCAACGCCCGCAAATGCCTGAACGATGGGCAGAAACGAGACGGTCGCCAGAGCCGGTGCCTCATCGGTGTGCGTATAGACAATGGTCGAATCGTTCATAACGGGCACGTCTCCGGGTCTGTTTTTTGCACTGAGGTCCAGCGTTCAGCCTACCTCAACGCCACAGCCGGCCCGTGGGGCGCCGGGATGGAACAGAGCAAGACTCCACTACTTCCAGTAGCGGATTTCTTGGGTATAAGAGTCGTCGTCGTTGTGGGTCGTAATCACTTCTCCGCGGATGCCGGCATAGGCTCGCGTGCCCCCCACGATGGCTCGGGCGACCGGCTCATTCTTCTCCAGCGCGGAACGCCCCGGCACATAAAACGAAAGCCCCAAGACGACAATTTCGCCCTCGGGCAGGTCGAACACCGCGTTGAGCAACCTATCTTCACGATCGGGGTGCGTGCCGTGTCCCAGCTCTCCCACCTTCGTCATGGTGCCAAACATTTCGCCATAGGGCTGTCCGTCTTTAAGCATGGGAGATTCGAAGACGAACTCATCACCCAGGTCACCTTCGGCGTTTACCTCGAGCGAGATGAGCGTGGACGTGCCCGTCTCCTGAGTCAAGATAAGAATCTCCGGACCGGCAGCTGCGCAACCCGTCAATGCCAGTGAGGACAGGACTCCAGCAACTGCTAGGGCGACGATTTTCTTCATGGACTTCCTTCTGTTTGTGAGGATTTTGGGGCATGGATGGTTGTTGCAAGGGGTCAGTCAGACAGACGGAGCGATGCCACACCGCGGGAGAGTCTAGCGAGAAATGGTGGCGAACTTTCGAATCGACAGTGGCACAAAAATGACCAGAAGA
>Ga0164294_10006016_pt1 | contig 10382 bp, 7 predicted proteins | sample GEODES005metaG_FD_111479 | JGI IMG/M metagenome (GOLD analysis project Ga0164294, IMG submission 111479) | Oligotrophic lake water microbial communities from Sparkling Lake, Wisconsin, USA - GEODES005 metaG | ecosystem: Environmental > Aquatic > Freshwater > Lake | place: USA: Sparkling Lake...
CACTCACTCACTCAAGTCAAGTCAAGTCACAAGTCAAGAGGGACCCCCCGCCATATCCATCGACTCCCACCACCACAGAAGGTGCATAGGATGGTGGCAAGTACAGTACCTGAAACGTGTTCAAGTACTGTACCGGAACCTGAAGCGTTGTATTCATAGTCAAGTCAAATCAAGTCTATAGTTCCAACAGACAAACGTGCACTTGACTTGACTTATTCATACACGATCAGTGTGATCAGCTTGTCTCGCTAACATGTGCGGCCACGGGATCGGCGTGCCGCCATTCGCCCGCGTGCTGCCATTCGCCATGCTTCATTGCACACTTTCTGAAACTGGCATCGCACACAATGATCCGTCCGCCGTGTGCCAGGGGCAAGAAGGCCAAGAAAAAGCCGCCTCCAAAGAAGGCCAAGCCGAAGGTCGCGCAGATTTTTGATTGCCCCTTCTGTGGCAAGTCTCAATCTTGTTCCTGCGTCATGGACATGGACCACGCGCTGGGCACGATCCGCTGCGACGGGTGTGGCGTCAAGTATGATGCGCGAATCAACAGGCTATCGGATCCTATAGATGTTTATGCTGAATGGATTGATCAGTGCGTACAATCTGCTTTGCAGCGCCCTTCTGATGCTCGTTCTCTGAGCCCGAACCATCCCAATGTTTCCCAGGTGCGAGGCTGTCAACGAACCCGGGGCAAAAAGGCATGCTACAGAAGCTGCCGTTGCTGGTGCCAGCCGTCACGAGGAGCAGGATGCTGAGGAGCAAGAAGCGGACGACGACTTTTGAGGGGCCTAATCGCTCAGCAAGATACACTCGCTCAGAAGCCTGCTATGTACACGCGCGTGTAGAATTCGCGCGACAGTGCGCTGCGCGTTTGCTGCGCAGCGGCGCGCACGTGGAAGCCGACGCAGGCGCGGGTCACATACACGCTGGATACCGTCGCACGCGTTGTCCAGAGACTGTTTGCGCGGCTGCGAGGCCGCCGGTCTGTGGTCAGCCGCGTTACCGCGTTACCGGCGGCGGCTTGGCGGTGGCAGACCGTGCGGGGCGTCACTGCAGGTCACCGCTGCGTGTTTACACGAATCAGATTTCAGTATTATTAAACGGCTTCAATGATAACTCACTTCTGTACGTACGCGGCCTTTCGCGTCACGAGGTTCGCACACGAGGTCCACGAGAGCACGAGCCCGCTCCGGCCGCGTCGCCGGCGGGAGGGCCGCGGTGGCGGGTTTATAGCCACCATCGGACCGGGCCCGTAACTTGCACGATATGCGATCTTCCTATTGTGCTCTCAGGCCACCGCCCCCGGCGCTCCACCGGCTCCACCTTAGGGGCTTCACCGTCGCGTGCGGGTGGTGCTCCGCGAATGAGCCATCCTATGAACTCAGAGCGAGCCTTTGCTTTGCTACACGAGAGGCTTCGTCGAATTCTGCGAGCATGTCACTCCAGAGCACGGGCTGCCCTGTGGCGATTGAGCGGTGTGCGGCAAGGCCCATGAGGACCGCCTTAGAGCCGTCTGAGAGCGTGACCGTTGGCGACTGCGCGTGGATCGACGCCCCGGCGAAGGCGCGCACCTCCTCGAAGGTCGCGCCACAGTGGTTGCCCGCCTCGAGAAGCGCCGGGTCGACGCCCACGTGTGCTTCGACAAGCTCTCCGCACTCCTCGGGCGGGGGCGGCTCGGCACGGTCCCAGCTCTCGACATTTGCGACGTTGCGCAGGCCGCGGCGGTAATTTGGTTCGCTCTCGTCGAGAACGCGCACGCCGTGCGAGGGAGCGAAGGCCTCGAGCTTGCCGTGCGTGCCCACGAGCGATACCTCCTCCTGATGCTTCGATGCCTCGGCGAACATGCACAGGTCGAGCATCGCACGCGCGCCGCTCTCAAAGTCGACCACGACGAATGCGTTATCGAGGATGTCGCTCGGCTGGCCGCCGTACGTCTCCCTGAGGTGGTTGACATCCTGCCCGCCAGAAGCCAAGATTCGCGTGGGCTCCGAGCGGAGGATGCGGCGCATCAGGTCGAAATGATGGCAACACTTCTCGACGAGCGTGCCGCCCGTGCGTTTGCTGAAGCGGTTCCAGTCGCCTACTTTGCGCAGGAATGGGAAGCGGTGCTCGCGGATGCTGAGCATGCGCAACTCGCCGATGACGCCCGCGTCGCTCTCGCGCAACATATGGGCTATGGTCGGCAGAAAGCGGTACTCCATTCCGCACCAATGCACGGGTTCGGGCCGACCTTCAGCCTTTGCGCGCGCGCGCGCAGCACCTGCAAGCGCTTCCGCCTCCGCGCATGCCGCCACGTCCGTACACAGTGGCTTCTCTATCAGGCAGTGCTTTCCCGTTTGGAGGGCATGCCGCAGCACATCAATATGATGGTCATTGGGCGTGCAGATGACGACGGCGTCGACGTCGGGCGAAGCGAGCAGTTCCGTGTAATCCTCGTGCACCGAAACGCTGCGCAAATCCACTCCGAGCTTGCGCAGGCATGCCAAGCCTGCCTCTCGTGAGGGTGCGAAGTTGTCGGCGATGGCCTTGATCTCAACGCCCGGGACGAGGTTGAGATTTTTGAGGTGCTCGATGCCGATGCAGCCGGTGCCGATGACGCCGACGCGCAAGACAGCCGGATCAGCCACCGCTGCGGCGACTACGACGCCGAGCCGGGCGTACAGTGCCATGCAGAGATGGAAAAGCCGAGCACCGCTCCAAAACAGAATCTGGCGAAGGAGCCGTGCGATCTACTCGTATACTTCGACTTCTCGACGGGTGCAGATCGGCTAGATTTCTTGTCTGAAACTTCTTCAGCTGCGGATTGCAAAGGTCCCCATGCGACTGACTAAAACATGCCCTCCTCCTCGGCCGCCCTGCTGCTCACCCGCTGATTCGCCCGTTTGCCTGAACGCACAGTTCCTATCGCTCGACAGGATGTCGATCAGCGCCGCCCAACGGGCAGCGCTCCACAGCGCTAGCCGCCCGCCTGGCCCGCCAGCACTCTGGTACGCCGTGGGCACTGCGCTGCGCTCCTTTGGCGCAACGATCGACGTCTTCGGCGCGTCTCTGCAGGGCGAAAGCGCTACCGACGAGAAACGTGCGCCGCGACCCGGCGCAATGCCCTCCCTCCGATGCCCTTGCGGCCACCCGCTCTGCTGACGCTAAGCTCTCCCACTGCCCTTCGGCAGTGCCAATGCCGACGACGGCTGTCAAGATCGGCGGCAAATCGCCCGTGATGAGCGGCGCGAGCTTCGTCGCTCCGAGCGCCAACCTCGTCGGCGCTGTGCACATAGGGGAAGGCGCTTCGGCATGGTATTCGTCGCTGCTCAAGGGAGGCGCAAAGGCTGTGGAGATCGGGGAGATGTCGAGCGTGGGTGACCGTGCCGTCATCGTCGAGTCGGTCGTGGGCAAGTACGTGCACGTGGGCGCTGGCGCGATCATTCAGTCAGCGACGCTCGCGGACGAAAGCTCGGTCGGCATGGGCTGCAAGATCGGCAAGGGCGCCTCGCTCGGCAAGGGCGCCGCGCTCGCTTCGGGCTCGGTGCTGCCCGCCGGCAAGGCTGTGCCCGCGGGAGAGCTGTGGGGCGGCAACCCGGCCGTTTTCATCGGCAAACTTGGCCCTGAGGCAACAGCCGGCGCGGTACGCGTGGCGGAAGTGACCTCCGAGCTCGCCAAGCTCCACATGGACGAGGCGTGGAAGGACCTGAGCCTCGTCAACCAGGAGCACGAGGACTACAAGCGCGAGGCGTACCGTACGCCTGACTTCATCGCCTCGCTGCGTGCTGACCCCAAGTGGGTGCCGCTGCCCACGCTGGGCGAGAACCTCACCAAGATCGGGGTCCACGCGAACGCCTACACGCCTCCATAAGCAGCGGAGGGGATGCGGGCGTCCCCGCGGCGTCCCCACGCGGGTGTCCCCACGGCGTCCCACGCGGGAGTCCCCGCGGCCGGCGCACAGTGTTCGTTTGACTCTGTTGTTCGGCATCAGGGACAGTGCTGGCTGCGTGGCTGGAGGGTAAGTCGGGTGGGGCGACGAGGGGGTCGAGCGCGCACACACGCACCGGGGCCCACGAGAAAACGTGCGGCATGCGGGGTTCGCTGGTGCCCGGGGCGTCGTCGTCTCTTAGTCTCTCCGCGTTCCGGACCGTGACTATTCCGCCTCGAGTTCCGCCCTTCCGCGTATTGGCCGGGCGCGGCCGGCCGACGCCGCATCGCGCACGGTGCGACGGCTGGCCCAGCCAGCCGAAGCGGCGACGCCGTGTGGTTGCCGTGCGTGAACTCTCCGAATTCCATGTCCCCCCGCCCGGCGCGAAACGTAGGAAAACCTAACGTTTTCAAGAAACGTACCCGGCAACAAGAATCACGGTATTTGTGCTCACGATATCATATCTCCGGCCCGCCGGCACCTATCGCGATGTATACCCGCCACGGCGGCCCGCACGACCGGCGGGGTGCATGCACCATAGGGGTGCTTCATAGGCAATAGGGGTGCTTCATAGGCCATCGCGCCCCAGATGCCGCGTCGTACAGCTGAGAGCTGTACCCCGCGAGAGCCGCGTAACGTACTGTGCTTTGATTCGCCGACATCAATTCATCAAAACTGATCCATGAGAAAATTGGCCGCGAGCGTCTGGTTGCGATCACATGCCAGATACGCCTCTGCTGCCTGCTCGCGCGCAAAGCCGAGCGCCGCGAGCTGCTGCACCGCTGCCTCGTCCTCCTCCGCTAGGCTGCCAACGGCGGTCCGCATCTGGTCGAGCGAGGGCTCCTGCGCGCCACCAAGCCGCAGACGACCAAGCGTTTGAAGCATACGGGCGTGGAAAAACTGGCCTACTTCCTCTGTGGAGAGCTCCAAGCGCGCCGCTTCTTGCGCGGCACTTTGGCCGGCGGGCGCGTGCAGCCACTGCTGCATGACCGCCTCCATGAGCTCTGAGTGCATCTCAGGCATGCTCGCCATCTCAGCGCCGCCCAGGCCGCTCTCGGCCGCGTGCGCGTGGTGGTGATGGTGGTGCACGTCGTGTGTATCGAGGCCGTCGTCGTACGCATGCGGGTCGTCGTATCCGTCGTCCTCGTCATCATCGGGGCCGTTAAACTCAGCGCTGTCGCCCCCCCCGCGCGTGAGGCCGTGTAGGTCGTCGTCGTCGTCGTCGTCACCGCCTCCATCATCGCCGTACCCGTCCAGCCGTCGCCGCAGCCGGCTGTGTAGCCCATCGACGGAGCCCTCAGCATTGCCTGTGCGGCCGTCAGCGCCTGAGGCACTCCCAAGGACGGCTGCAGCGCCGTGGCCCAGGCAGGTGTGAGGCTGCAGGTGATGGCCGAGCTGGTGCAGCTGCAGGTGGCTGTCAGGATGGCGCATGGGCGGCACAAGGGAGGAGCCATGCAAGTCGAGCCTCAGGTCGCCCGGCTCGCCGTCCTCACCAAGAGGCAGCAACGGATCCGACTCCGCGGCATTGAGGAGCACGACGAAGTCATTCGGGCGGGCGGCTATGGCGTCGCGAAGGGTGGGATCCGACTCTAGCAGCTGCGCGAGGTGCGAGTTCGCCATGTCGAGCTTGATGGCCTCGAGCACCTCGAAGCCCGTCCGGAAGAAGCGCAGGAGGAGTATCGGTAGCTCCGCGTGCGCTGCCCCCGCAGCTGCAGCCGGAGTGGGCGCGGGCTTCCCCGCCGTCGTGGCGCTCAAGGCGGTGCTCTGAACATCTGCCCGGGGCGGCGCTGCGCCCCCCTCCGCTGCGCCCCCACTCACGGCGCAGGACGAGGAGGCCGCGGCCAAAGAGGCGTCGACTTCAGACGTGGCCGCCGAGCTTGCCGTCCCGATCGTGGCGCTCTTCGCGCTCGGCAGCTGCTCGGGCACCTCGAGGCGCGAGAGCGTAGCTGAGAGCCACCGATCCATATCGGCGACACGCGCGTCCGAGCAGAGCATGCGCACCTGATCGCTCACCGCGCGCATGTAGGGCACGACGAGCAAATCAGTGAGGCCGGTGCCGTATGAACGCGCCGTCACGACGCCTGCGCGTATCTGCTCGGCGTACTCGGAAGCAAGGAGAATCTGCTCCTCCCAATGTGCGGGCATGAGCGAGCAGAGGGTGTCTTGCACCTCCTGCACGAGCTGCAGCGTGCGCTCGTACACGGGTGGCGCACTGGTGAGCTCGAGCGTGCACGCGTCCCAAAAAGCTTTCTCGACCGCTTCGCGCTCTTGCGACACCTCGGCGGAGACGGAGTCGGCCGCCGCCTCTCCAAGCAGGGGCTCTGCCTTGGGGTCCTCAAAGCGCATGGCCTCGGTGTTAAGCACGAGCATTATCTGTGGATCGACGCGCACGACTTGCTGCAGCGAGTGGAAGGCCGGCAGCGAGCGCAGCCGGTCTTGCAGCACGCGTACCGCCTCGTCGCTCAAGGCCGATGCGTGGATCGACGCAGCCGAGAGCTCGTCGCGCCCCGAGCGCAGCAGCGCGAGCGCGCGGCGCGGGTCGTTGCAGCTGAGCCGCAGCGCCTGTTCGGCCTCGAGCGCGCCATACCCCATATCGACGAATCTCGAGACCTCATCGTCGATTCCATCGCACCCGTCCATCCGCGGCGTGTCGCCCTCGTCGCACTCTCCGTCACCCTCGTCGCACGGGCATCCGTCATCTTCCTCGTCGTCGCCCTCATCGAACGTGTCGCCCCCGTCGTCGGCGCCATCGGCGCCGTCATCGTCTACTCCCGTGACGTGCAGCGAGTGCAGGTGCGACTGGTACGATGAGGGGAGCGGCGGACCGGTCGAGACGAGGCTGGGTGGCCGTGGCTTGGCGGTGACGAGCACGAGGAAGTCACGCTCCGTGATGCCGCACAACTCGGGAGTTGACTCGTCCTGCAAAAGCTTGCCCGCGCAGATGAGCTTCTGCATGATGACGTCAATTCCGCGCGCGCTCATGATCGACTGCTTGATCGATCCGATCGTCGCCGCGGCCTCAGTCTCGATCCAAAAAACGGCACCATCGATGGCACGGACCTGGAGGTGGAGCGGTAGGAACGCGAAATAAATTTGCGCTGAGGGGTCTCATGTGGAGAGCACGCATGGTCGGCGAGCGCGGGCACGCACTTGCAACTGCATTGTGACGGCCATCGTGTTCTCCAACTTTTGGTGTGTAAGCCAAAGGCCGCCCGCGCTCGCTAAGAAATGGGAAAACAGGATTTTGTTCCGTTCCGAGTCTTTCCCGACCATATCGTTGTGAGCGTGTTGTGTGTATTAACATGAGCTGTAGCAGGCGGGCAGCTGCGTCTTTTGCACTTGCAATTGGCATTTATGTCGGAGTCTTTCCCAACCTTAAGTGCAGCAGCGGATAGCGCCGAAGTTCGTCGGCTGCAGCATGAGCTGAAGGCAGCAAAGCATGAGATCGGTAAGCTGCATCGGCAGATGAATGCTCTCCAAAGACATGTGCAGAAGGAGTTAGAGGCAATTCGTCGAGATGCTCTCGCTGCTGCCGCTGCTGCCGCTGCTGCGCGCCCATCAGAAGCTGCCGTTGGCCCCCCCGGCGTGCATACGTTAAAGCCGATTGGACGCATCGAGTCATGCTTCAGCCAGCGCAACGGCACGCCGCGTCAAGCAGGCGTGGCGCCAGCTGCAAGGTCGCGGTTGCGGATGGAGTGGGGTGTGCCAGCCCACACGTTGGACGGGTTGGCTGCTTTCTCTCACGTGTGGCTCATTTTCCTCTTCGACCAAAATCGCGGCGACGAGGTCGTCAAGTCGAAGGTCCATCCCCCATGCCTCGACGGGGCAGCGACAGGGGTGTTTGCGTGTCGCTCGCCACACCGCCCAAACCCAATCGGCCTCTCGCTCGTAGAGCTCGATCGCATCGAAGGTGACACCTTGTATCTTTCCGGTGCCGATCTCATTGACGGGACGCCGGTCGTCGACGTGAAGCCTTTCGTCCCGTATGCTGATCTACCTCTGGCGATGGGCAAGGTGCGTGCACCAGAATGGGTGCATGCAGGTGGCTCGCCGCGCCTCTGCGTAGAGGTCACGCCGAACGCTCGTGCCTGCATCCAAAAGGCGTGCGCGGCACGCGTGCCGCCAGACGGCAGTGTGGCTCTCCGATTCTTTGCTGGTGCTCCGGATGCAGCTGAGGCGGCGCTCGTCCAGGTGCTTCAAGCGGACCCGCGCTCTGTGTATCGACGGCACAAGTGTAGTGGCCAGCAGTATCGGGTGTGCATTGATGGACTCGTCGCAGAGTGCCGGTTCGCTGACGATGGTGCGATGGTGACGGTGGACTCAGTGCGTTTCCGCAGCGTTGCCGAGGCCGAAGTATACGACAGCGAACCGTATGTTGCGGCCGGGTCGACAGCGGAGGACGATACCGAGGGTCCTCGAGATCTTCGAGATCCATCTTCTTGAGATGCCAAGCTCGATTTTCAATATCAGGCGCGCCGCTCTCGTCCTCTGCCTGGCGGACCACTCAAATTCGCGCGTGCTCGATCGCACCATGACATCTCTTGATTGCGGACCACACACGAGACACGAGGACACACAGCCGAACAGCCAACACGTCCGGTCTCCGGACGAGACATGTTTACACATCTATCGAAGTAAAACTACGTTCTAGATCTAGTGTTATCCTTAGCCCTATTACGTTCGCGACTACTTGTTGCGTGTGCCGTTTCATTTACGTTTCATTTTCCCTCCCGCTGGGCTTCGGAAGACGATGTTCACTCGCGAGTTGACTCGGTATCCAATAGCAATACCATATTGCATCTCAGCGTTCTCACTGTGCGTATTCTCTGTGCGCTCCATGACATCGAATGCATCCCTCTGATCCTTCTCTGATCCCACAGTAATCCCACAGCGCAGGTCACAGGTGTGTCTGCCCGGGGGTTTCACATCAGTCCGTTCACACTCGTTGCAAGTTTCATACAAGTTTCGCGTCGCGGGTTTTTGCGTCTTCACCCTCTCGCAGCCCGCTTTACGCTTTACTCTGATCACTCATGTCGCGTCCCGAGAGAACGTTCACGTTGCAAACGGGACAGTACGCGGCTGGGCATACGCCCTTTACGGGCTCGTGGTCGGCAACGCTCGCACGCAGCGGCCAAGTGCACACTTGGCGAGCTCAAACGACCCTCGCCTCGCCTGGGCGGAAGATGCAGTCGCGGCCAATGTGGGATGAACGCATCCCCGTATGGGAACAGCGCATCCCCGAATATGCTTCTTCGCAGCGTTCACCATTTCCGAGTCCGATGAAGCGAAGCTCGGCGAGCCTTGTTCCCTTCACAACACTCCTTTCAGAGGCGAAGAGCTCCTCCACAGTGCCTCGTGACTGGTCGCTCTTGCTCGCGCCCGGTTCCGGCAAGGGAATCCGTCGCCCGTGGCCCGAGTACGAGCCGGAGAGTTCGGCCGCGGTGGGTCGCCGTTGGAACGGCGCCAACGTCGGCCGACTCTACGAGCATGTGCGGCCGTCAGATCTGCCTATCTCCAATTCAGTCTATTCTTCCTAGTTGGATCGCAGCTCTTCGAACATGGTTCGGGGGGCGCCTGCAGGCCTAGCCAAGCCTTACCAAACTGTTTAAGAACAGTCTCTTTTGGCTTGGCACCTGCAAGCAACGACGACTGCGACGGTGCATACTCAAAGACTCAATGACGAGTACCCCGCCACGTGTGTGATCGAGAACAGGTGCTCATCGAGTGCGCGAGGTTGTTCTCTGCTTCTCTCTCGTCCGCGGGGCGCGGAGCCGCGGCCGGTCTCGCCGGCGCCGTGCGGTGCTGGATGTGGGTCCGCGGCGCAGCGCGCGGCTCCGCCGGGCACCAGGGGGCGGATCTCTTTTAATTTATCCGCCGTGATCACTGCCGTGCGGTCGCGGCCTCGCGGGCCGGCTCGCTGCGCGGTCCGCGCGACGCGTCTTCGAGACGCGAGACTCACCGTCTCTGTCGGCCCGAGGTACGTAATATTTTTATTTCGTGTTGAAACCGCCGTGCGCCACCGACGCTCCCGGGGACGCGAACCTGTGAGAATCATCGAGAACCCGGCCCCGGGACCCGCGCTCAGGCGCCGCGTCGTCCGCGCGATCGAACGCGTCGAGATCGTAACGACTGGCTGCATCGTTCCTCGTATACTCCGCCGGAACTCGATAAACCGAGGACGTATTCGCAATTGCCAATTCCCGTACCTTTCCCGTACCAACCGTACCGCGACGCACCGCCCGCCCGACTGGCGGCTATTACGCGCGGGTTGCGCGCGCGGCGCGCGCGGTCGCCGAAATAAATTACGAAATCGAACCGTCGCCGCGGCCGAACAAGCCCCAACGCGTTACGCGAAGCAACGCGCCTCCGGAACCGCCGAATGGCAATGGGAGCACACACGTGTCACGACGGGGGTTTTGTGAAGAGAACGTACCGTCCCAATGGCGACTGGTTTACCGGTTGTTTACCGGCGTGC
>Ga0164294_10006017_pt1 | contig 10382 bp, 9 predicted proteins | sample GEODES005metaG_FD_111479 | JGI IMG/M metagenome (GOLD analysis project Ga0164294, IMG submission 111479) | Oligotrophic lake water microbial communities from Sparkling Lake, Wisconsin, USA - GEODES005 metaG | ecosystem: Environmental > Aquatic > Freshwater > Lake | place: USA: Sparkling Lake...
ACTACGGCATGTTCCTGCAAAGCTTCATGCTGGCAGCACGTGAACGCGGCCTACATACCTGCCCGCAGGCGGCATGGCTGCCGTACCACGAGCTAGCACGGCGCCATTGCGGGCTAGACCAGCAGTGGACGCTCGTCTGCGGCATGGCGCTGGGGCATTTGGCCGCCACAGAACACGTGAACGCCTTCCGCACGCCGCGCTTGCCGGTCACCGACTTCTTGAGCAGCAGTGGCTTTCAGGAAGCCAGTTGAGCCAGAAGTCCGAAGGCTTGGCGTTCGGCGTGGTTGCCGCCATGGCCGGGGCCGTCGGTTTCGCTACCAAGGGGTTGTTTGCGAAGAAGCTTTACGAGCACGGCTGGACCTATGACGCAGTACAGGTCGCACGCATGTGGTTGGCCTTGCCGGTATTCTGGCTGTGGGGCTGGTGGCGTGTCGGTCGGCCACTCCTGCACCCACCGCGCGCCGCGCTACTGGGCGCCGCCTGCGCGGGTTTGGTGTGTTACCACTTCGGCGCCATGATCAACTTTTACGCGCTGACTTTGATCGATGCCAGTCTCGAACGCGTCCTCCTCTTCACCTATCCGTCGATGGTGGTATTGGTCTACTCGGTCATTTATCGTCGTTTGCCGGATACACGGATGGTGCTGGCGCTACTCGCTACCTTCGCCGGAATCGTTGCGGCGGTTAGTGGTTTCGACCTGGCCATCCTCCGCGCTAACATGCACGGGGCGCTGCTCGTGCTGATCTGTGCCGCGAGTACTACCGCCTATTTCCTCGCCAGCGACCGCTGGACGCCGCAAGTCGGCAGCGTTGCCTTCACCGTGTGGGGCATGTCCGCCGCCTCTGCCGGCTTGGCACTGCAGGCGCTCCTGGTGCCCAGTTCACGGCCTCCACTGCCGGGTGCGTCGGACCTGCCCCTGCTACTGGGCTTGGTGGGCATAGCCACCGTATTCGCCATGCTCACCACCGCCGAGGGCGTGCGACGCCTCGGTGCACAACGCGCGGCCGTCGTCAGTACCGTCGGTCCACCGGCCACCATCCTCCTCGCAGTGCCGTTGCTCGGTGAGCGACTGAATCTCGCGCAATGGCTTGGGGTCGCGCTCATCATCGCAGGCATCCTGTTCATGGAGCTAGCCCGCACTGGCGGCCTTGTCACCCGCAGTCGACTACCGCCGAGCGCACGCTGAATGCAGACAGCGGTATCCGGTTTTCCCTTCCCGCCGACGGACTGCTGCTTCTTCCTCGACTTCGACGGCACACTCGTCGATTTCGCCCCCACACCCGACACCATCGAAGTTCCCGGAGAATTGGTTCCGCTCCTCGCAGCGCTAGGTGTGGCGCATGGCGGCGCACTGGCCATCGTGACTGGCCGCGCGCTGCCCGACATCGACCGTTACCTTGCACCGCTCTGCCTGCCTACGGCAGCCCTGCATGGGACCGTACGTCGCAACCTAGCAGGACAACTCTACGGCGGAGCCGATGCTGACGACTTCCTTACGCGAACCTCCATGGTGCGTGAGCGGATCGCTAACTGGCTGGCGGCCCACCCGGGTTTGCTGCTGGAAGATAAGGGCTTGGCGCTCGCGGTACACCTCCGTGCACTGCCGTATGAAGTAGGTCTGCTGCATGAGCTGCAAGGTGAACTGCACCGTGAACTGGCAGCTGAGTTGCCAAAAGACATGGAACTACTGAACGGCGACTTCGTCGTCGAAGTACGGCTCCGGGGTACTGACAAGGGTTCGGCGGTGGAAGCGTTCCTCATGGAGGCTCCCTTCCGCGGCCGTGTTCCGGTATACATCGGCGACGATCAGGCGGATGTAAACGCCATGGCTGTAGTGACAAGGCACCGCGGCTTGGCCGTCGCCGTTGGGCACCGCCTGCAGGCGCGATGGCACCTGTCTTCGCCTACGGCGGCACGTGCTTGGCTAGCGGACTGCCTGAAGCAGGGTGGTTCTCCTTGAACCGGCTCGTGGTCGTATCCAACCGGCTCGACCTTCCTCCCGGAGACCAAGCGCCTGGCGGCCTTGCAGTAAGCCTGACCGCCGTATTGCGAGCCATCGGCGGACTCTGGTTTGGTTGGAGCGGTGCGGTTGTGAAGGGTGCGCAGGGCCTGCAACGTCGCACGGTGGGCAACATCGACTATGCCATCGTCGATCTGACACCCGAGGAATATCGCGATTACTACCACGGCTTCAGCAACAGCGTCCTCTGGCCACTGTGCCACGGCCTGCCGTCTGCAACGGGGCCTCATGCCACCAGTTACCTCGCCTATCAAAAGACGAATGAGCGTTACGCTAGACTCCTTCTCCCCTTGCTGGAACCCCACGATTTACTGTGGGTGAATGACTTTCATCTACTACCCCTCGGTACCTACCTGCGCGCGGTTGGCTGTCGCCATCGCATCGGCTTCTTCCTGCATGTCCCGTTCCCGCCGTTGCAGCAACAAACGGAAGGCAGCGAATTGCTCAGAGCATTGCTGGCCTATGACCTCATCGGCTTCCAGACGACGGAAGATCTACTGGCGTTTCAGACAGCAGCGCGATGGCAATGGGGAGCCAGTGCAGTAGCGGAAGATGACAGCTTGCACGCGGAGGGCCGAAGAGTCGCCCTAGGCGTGTTTCCGGTAGGAATCGATGTCGACGCCGTGAGCACGGCAGCGCTACGGATGGCGCCAGCGGAGGCAGCCGAGTGGTGGCCCCGAGGCCGCGACGTACCACGCCTCATCGGCGCAGACCGCCTCGACGCCACCAAGGGCTTGCCGCTGCGCCTGCAAGCTTATAGGCATTTCCTTGCCGCACAGCCTGGCGATGCTGTCTTGCCAGACTACCTGCAACTCATCACGCCGTCACGCAACGATCTGCCCGCCCACCAGGCGCTGCGCGAATCCATTCAGGCAGAAACACTAGCCATAAACAAGCAGTACGCAGGCGAGGAAAAACGTCCACTGCGCTGCGCCTTCACCGCCGTGGACCACACTACGCTGATGGGCCTACTCGCGACGGCGGATGTCGGCCTAGTGACTCCCCTGAAAGATGGCATGAACCTGCTCGCCAAGGAATTCGTTGCAGCGCAACCCATTGCGCACCCCGGCGTACTGGTGCTATCGGCGTACGCCGGAGCGGCGCGTGAACTGGAGGCCGCCCTCCTGGTAGACCCCCACGACGTCCATGAAGTAGCACGAGCCATTACCATCGCCCTGAACATGCCACTGGATGAGCGTCAGCAACGGCAGCTAGTATTACTCGCAGCGTTGAAGCGCAACGAGCGGTCCGCTTGGCAAGAACGCTTCCTGGGACGACTGCTGGACAGCACGGACTACTGAGGAGCCCGACTGCGCGCGCCACTAAAGCAATCTACTGAAGGGAAATAATGAAGAATCCGGTTGAAGGTCTGGCAACAGCAAAGCCGTCAAAGAATTTCGACGCACCCCGGGCCCGCAGTCACCCGGCCAATCACCGTAAACCCAGCGGCCTGCAACTGTGGCACCGCTGTAGCCGGTACAGACACCAACAAGCCACCGGAAGTCTGCGGGTCCTGCAGTACCACCAGCAAAGCCGCCTCCACCGACGCCGGGAAAACTGGGCAAGCGCGATGAGCGGAAGTACGAACCCCCGCCACAGCTACTTGCAGTGCGCCTGGCAGCACAGGCACTGCAGCGGCCTCGATTTGCAGCATGGCATTCGACTGCTGCGCCATCTCCTCAGCATGACCGAGCAGACCAAAGCCAGTGATATCCGTGACCGCATGCGGCGACGCGGGCAGTGCATGGAGCGCTTGCGCTGCAGCCTGGTTGGTCTCACTCATGGAACTAATGGCACCTGGTAGCCACTCCACATCCTGAGAGGACAATAACAACCCGGTACCTAATGGCTTCGATAACAAGAGCACATCGCCCACGCGGGCACCGCCCTTGCGCCAGATGCGTTGCGGATTGACGAAGCCCAGTACACAAAGACCGAACACTGGCTCGGCACAACGCACGCTATGTCCACCCAACACGGCGCCACCACAATTACCCACCAGTTTCGCCGCCGCCCGATTCACCTCGGCGATGACTGCGGTCGGTACCGACGCCGGGAACCCAGAGATGGCGAGAGCGAAGGCGACTGTTCCACCCATGGCATAGATATCGCTCACGGCGTTGGCCGCGGCGATGGTGCCGTAGTCGGTGGGGTCATCCACTAGAGGCGGGAAAAAATCCACCGTGGCTACCAGTGCACGGTCGCCCTCCAACTGATAGACAACCGCATCATCAGCAGGCGTGAGCCCTACGATAACCGCACTGTCTTTTGCACCTGCTGCGGCAGCCAAGCCCGCCAGCATCGACACCACCTCCGGCGGTGCTTTTGCCGCGCAACCGCCGCAACCAGCCAGCGCACGCAACCCGGCATAGGGTGTGCTTTCTGCACTGCTAGATACGGCCATTCGCTCAGCGCTCCGCATTCACCGGCGCAGATTTCGAAGCTTCGAAGCGCAGGCCTAGCGTCTCTGCGATAGTCGTGCGCTGCACCTCATCCGTACCACCGGGAATGCGCAGATTGCGGGCAATCTGAAACAGCTTGTTGATGGGGTTGTTACGCATGACGCCAAAGCCACCATGCAGTTGCAGCGCACGGTCCGCAACTCGATAGAAGGACTCATCGTTGCTCACCTTCAGAGCGCAGATGCGCCGGATTTCGTCCTTCGGGCGCGGCAGCGCATACCATGGGCCCGGGCTGTCGATGCTGCGTGCCACTTCCAGCGACAGCGAACGCGTCTGCAACCAATCGATATACATGTCGGCCACCATCCACTGGATCCCTTGGTTGGCACCGAGCGGCTTGTCCCCGATCTGCCGGCTCTGCACGCGGTCCAAGGATTTCTCGATGAGATACTTGGACCAACCGGAGCACATGCCAGCGCGACGCATGCGCGTGTAGTTGAATGACATGACTGCAATGTCAAAGCCCTGCCCCACCTCGCCGATCACCGCACTTTGCGGCAGCACGAGGTTGTCGAAGAACAACTCGCCCGTGTACCCGTCGCCGAACATGGTCTGGTAGACCCGCCCGGTGCGGTATCCCTTACCCAGCATCTCGCGGGCATCAAACATGAAATAAGTGAAGGTTTTACGACCACCTCCCGGGCTGGTCACGGCGAGCACCTGCACCACATCCGCATCGAAGGCGTTGGTAATGTAGGCCTTGGAACCATTCAGCACCCAGTCGTCGCCGCGACGCGTGGCGTGGGTCTTCATGTCAAAGAGATTGGAGCCCGCTCCAGCCTCGGTAACGGCATGAAGACTGGTTTTTTCACCGCGCACGAGTGGGTCCGTGAACTGCTCCCGCTGATGGTCATGGCAATACAGCAGCCTTGGCGTGGCGCCTTCCGACCAGGAAAGTAAAGCTGGGTTAAGTCCGCAGCCATAGCCGTAGACCTGCTCTTCCACGTAGATCATGTCGGTACGGCCCAAACCGCCACCGCCGAGATGGGTCGGCAGGTGTGCGCTGTAGACGCCTACCTTGCCGGCTGCCCGCATGATCTCGCGCCGCGCCGCGATGATTTCCGGATGCAATTTTCCATCCGTATCGAGGTACTGGCTCTCGTCCTCCAGACGGTGGCGGAGCGCCTCTTCGCGCGGCGCTACTTCATCGCGGTAAAGGGCCGTGACACGCCCGAGGATGTCCGCCAAGTGCGCCGGCGGGTTCAGTTCCTTGTCGAGTGGCGAGGGTGCGTTGTCGTTCATGGTCGCTCCGTTATTGCAGGCGGTGTTCAGGTCCGGCGCGTCAATCGGCCGGCATCGGTTCGGGAGAATCGGGCAAGGCCAGTGTCCGGGTAGCCCCCGGCCGATGCCCCAAGAAAAACGGGCGGTTGGCGAGGCCGAGCAGGTAAGGCAGCACTTCAGCAGCACGCAAGCGGCCCACTTCGCCCGCCAGCGCGGAGCGCTCGCCGAAACTCGTGACGGCATCCGGACGCAAACCGGGAGCCGCAACCACGAAGGGTGTCGGGTCCCCGCTGTGCAGCAAGCTGCCGACCGACGGCGATGCATGGTCACCGGTCACGGCGACTACGGCGCGGGACGATAGCTTCAACAAATCCTCGAGGCCCGCGTCTGTTGCCGCAATCACATCGCGCTTGAAGGCCGGGCGCTTCGTATGTGCGGCCTCGTCCGTCGCCTTGACGTGCACATGCACGAAGCCGCAGTGGTCCAGCAACCGCGCGGCCGCCGCGATACGGCTGCGCATGTCACCTGCCGGGTCCGCGGGCTGATAAGGAATATCCACCATCTCCATGCCAAGCACTCGCGCCAGGCCACGATAAAGGGCGGTATCCGTCACCGCGGCACCACTCAAGCCGTTGGCCGCCTGAAAACTTGGCATGGCGGGATCCAGCCAACTGGCCCACTTGGTCACCGCCACATCGAGCGGCGGCAGCCCTGCCGCGCGGCGCTGAGCATTCACGGGATGCGCCAGCAACACACGACGGCTTTCCAGTAGCCACGCCTCAAGCGTCGCAGCGAAACGCTGCGCCACCGCCAGATTGCTGGCCTCCGGCAAGGCGCGTGGACGCATCCACGGATGCAAGTGGTCGAACAGCGCATCGCTGTCGCTGACATCACGGGTACCGGCGCCACGCGCAACCAGCACGCCTTCCCCAGTACGCAACGGCAGAATGTCGAAGCTCACGCCGTTACGGGTACGCCCATCGAGAGCCGCGAATAGTTCGGCAGCAGTCGCCACATCTTCCCGCGGTCGCGCACGTGCCCCCAGATACAGCGCCCCTTCACGCGGCAGTCCTGCGCGCAAGGCCAGATGAAACAGGGGCTCGCCCACGGGCGGCTGCAACCCGACGCCCAAGGCTTCGATGGCCGCACGCCCGGGAAACGGCACTTCGCCAAGCCCGAACAACGACCAATGCGCATGCTCGCTGGAAGTGGCTCGGCCGGGACCGAAGGGGACGTGTACGCCGCTGACGCCCGCAGCCACCAGCGCATCAAGATGAGGCGTCGCGGCAGCCTCGCAAGGCGTCAGTCCGCCCAGTTCTTCGCAGCCCCGGTCCCCGAGGCCATCGAGGATGACCAACAGCACCGGCAAGCGATCATCGTGCATGCGACACTCCTTGCCCTTCCAATGTCCACGTCATAAGCAGCGCATGCGCTCCGCGCGGGACGCTGGCAGGAACGCCTTCCCCCGCAGACAGTGCGCGACGAATCTCCGTTGCCGTCAACCGCTTCGCAGCATCGCCCTCCACCACCAACGTGGGGTACCCAGCTGCCGCGAACCGGCGCACCTTCTCCCGCTCCCAATCGGAATAGACCCGCACCAGCTGCGGCGTGCCAGGGGCCACCAAGCCAGGCCAGCGTTCCGGCGTATCCAAAGGAAAAGGCACGATGTCATAGCGCTCTCGCGCAATCGTCTCCGCCTGCAAGGCAGCGTCAATCAACTGCACGCGCTGCTGGTACGAAAAAGGATTGGCACTGGCGAGGTGACGATGGGCACTGGCAGCGTGCGGAATCCAGTTCGCCTCATCGGCGTTGGTGACGCCGATGAGCACCCGTTCCGCCAAGCCGAGCGCATGACGCACCATCTCGAGATGGTCGAGATGGAAAGGCTGAAACCGCCCCGTGAAAACCACCAAGGGCAGCGAAGGAGCCACCGCCGTGGTCATGACGAGGGCAGCAAGGCGCACAGCGCCGCCAAGCTTTCGGCCTGCTCAAGGCCCATGACGGCCGCCAACACCGCTTCCGCCTGCAGAGGGGACACGGACAACAGGGCATTGGCCAGGAACTTCGCTTCGATATCTTGCCTGGACAACGGCCGCTCTGCCGCACCGCGGTTCACGCGTTCCCGTCGCTCGAGACGTCGGCCATCGCGCAGGTGAATCTCTACCTGCCCGGAGAAATACTCGGGGAACGCAGATTCTTCATCGTGTTCGCACTGCACCTTGGCACACAGCGCCAGAATGTCCGGGTCCGTGATGCTGGCCGGCTCGAGTTCCTGCAAACCGAAGCGGCCCCGGACCAAGCAAGCCGCCACGAAGTACGGCAGGCTGAACTTGGCGTCGTAATCGCTCTGCGGGCAAAGCTTGGCTGCGGCAGGTTCGCAAACGACGGGCATCTGGTTGCGATGAATGCGTGCCGTGATGGACACCACCTCTGCTGCCTTGAAGCCGTGCTCGGCCTGCAACGCCAGCGCCGCATCGCCACAGGCATGATTGAAGTGGCACACCGGATACGGCTTGATAGCGACCGTAGCGGTCTCCCAGCGCTCCCCGAGGCCTTCCAGAAGGTCGCGGTCGTTGCCAGGCCAGCGTCCACCAAGGTACGTGTTGAAGAGCCCGAAGCGTCCTTCGAAGGCCTGTCGCGGGCTTTCAAAGCCATACCGCGCGAGGCTTGCCGCGGTCAGACCACTGGAAGCCGCCCAACCGGGGTGCAGCCGCTTGGTCCAAGTGCCGTCATCCAGAAATTCCATGCTGCCACTGGCCATGCTGAGCGCCAGGCCCTGCCCCGTAGCGAGTTGTGCGGGCGACTGCGCTTGCAGATAGCCGGCCGCCAACGCCGCACCGAACACACCCACGACGCCAGTGGGGTGAAAGCCCGCCTTCTGCCACCAGCCACCGGCATGCAAACCAATTCGCGCGTCGGCTTCCACCGCCAGCACGTAGGCCGCCAGTGCTCGCGCGCCGCTAACGCCACGCTTCAGGCCTTCGGCCAACACCACGGGCAAGGCACTGGCAGTGGCGTGAACCACGCTGCCCGGATGCGTGTCGTCGTAGTCCAGTCCGTGAATCAGGACGCCATTCAGCAGCGCGGCATCGCGCAGGGGAAGCCGTTCGCGTCGACCGATAACGACATGCTCGCCAGCACCCGCCACATCAACGATGCCTGCCGCGGTTCGCGCGGCAAAGTCGAAAGTGTTCGAAGCGAAGGCGATGCCGATAGCGTCGAGGATGCAGAGCTTGGCACCCGCGACGACTTCCGCAGGAACCTGTGCCAAGTCGAAGGCAGCGCCGAAAGCACCCAACCGCCGCGACCACGAAGCCGCTCCGGTTGACGATGCCGACGGAGAATCTGCCGACGAGTTCCTAGCAGATTGCGGGAGCGATTCAGCGCGAAGTTCAAGCGGAGCGGGTGCGTTCACGTCAATGCCTCGTATGGCCAGCGGCGCACGGCGGAGCATAACGCAAATGTCCGGACATTTGGGGTTTTTGATTCCCCGGTCGGGCGCCCTGAAAACGGGGTTCAGGCCCCCTGCGCCGCCGCCAACACACGGCGCGCCTTTTCCACGACCGGGTAGTCGACGAACTCCCCGTCCACCCGGAGTGAGGCCACACCTTCAGCCTCCGCGGCAGCGAAGGCCTCGACAATCTTCTGCGCACGCGCCACTTCGGCGGCACTCGGAGCAAAGGCTTCGTGGCACAGCGCCACCTGGTCCGGGTGAATCAGCAGTTTGCCGTAAAGCCCGAACTGGCGTGCACGGGCTGCAGAGGTGGCGAAACGCTCCGGTTCCTTCACCTGCACCGTCACGGTATCGATAGGCGCCGCCAAGCCCGCAGCGCGAGACACATGCACCAGCCGCGACCGCAGATAGTCGAACTCCTGCTCACCTGCAGTCCACTGCAAACCCAAGTCGAGTGAATAATCGGCGCCGCCAAAGGCAAAACGCCGCACACGCGGTGAGGCCACCGCAAGCGCCTCGAGATGACGCTCGCCCAAGGCCGTCTCGATGATGGGCAACAAGGGCAAGGCGCCAACCACGAGGCAACGCTCGCGCTCCAACTGCGTCAACACCCAGTCCAGCACCTGCAATTGCGCCGCGCTTTCTACCTTGGGCACCATCACGCCATCGAGACCCGGGCCAACGATGGCTTGCAAGTCTGCCCAGCACCAGGGCGTCTCTACGCCGTTCACCCGCACGAATCCCAGACCTGAGCGTGGTACCTGCAGGGCTCGCACGACGCTTTCGCGCGCCGCGGCTTTTTCGTCGACTGCTACCGCGTCTTCGAGGTCGAGAATGGCGACATCCGCACCACTCTGAAACACCTTGGCGGCACGCCGCTCGTGGTTACCCGGGGCGAAGAGAAAACTACGGGCTTTCACGTGGTCCATGAACCGGCTCCTTCAGCGCCCGACTGCCAGCCGCGACGCAACTGGATGGAATAGGTGTAACGGTCGGCAGGATGCTCGGAGACGCTCACCTCGAACACTTTGCGGTCTTCGCCGAAGTAACGACGTACCACCTGCAACGAAGGCGACCCGGCGGCCACCTCGAGTGCTGCAGCCAAGTGCTCCGGGACCAGCCCGGCGCGAATTTCGACGCGGACGTCATTCACCCGATGTCCGAACTGCTGCTCGATCATCTCGTAGACGGGCTGCAACTTGCGCCCCATCAAGTCGGCGACGCC
>Ga0164294_10006018_pt1 | contig 10382 bp, 5 predicted proteins | sample GEODES005metaG_FD_111479 | JGI IMG/M metagenome (GOLD analysis project Ga0164294, IMG submission 111479) | Oligotrophic lake water microbial communities from Sparkling Lake, Wisconsin, USA - GEODES005 metaG | ecosystem: Environmental > Aquatic > Freshwater > Lake | place: USA: Sparkling Lake...
CTGCGGCTTCGAGCAGGTGATCGAGGTTCTTGTAACTCTGGATCGAACCGAAATAGGCGAACACGAAGCTGTCTTGGGGAATGGCATAGTGCGCCCGCGCGGCCGCCATGCTGATGCAGTCAGGATGGCTTCCGGTGTAGAGCATGTGGGGCACTTCAAACGTGGCCGGTGCCGGGCGGGCAAAGGCGGCTTCCAGCACCGGCACGTGATCGGCTTGCATCACGTGGACAGCATCGAAGGTCTCGAAAATCCATTGGCGCAGGCGCAGGAAGGTTCGCGGGAACCGGTGGCCATGCGGGAACACATTGTGCGCCGTCCACACCAGCCTGGCGCCGGTCCGTTCGCGCAAGGCCCGGATATCGTGCTGCAAGGTCTGGAGCCGCTCGTCGGCGGCAATCTCGTCCTCGCAGCCCTGAAACGAGGAAACGAACCAATGCGCGTGAAGCACGATCGGCCCCGGCCAGGATATCTTCGCCAGGATCCGGCTGTCGGTGATGCCGACCGGCACATAGCCCCGGTGCCTTGCCTCGCCATAGAGCAGCGGCTGGTAGCGGTTGTTCCACGCCGGGGGGAAAACCAGCAGGAGGGCGGGAGCATCCCCTACCTGCAGCCCTGCGGCCGCCAGATAGGCCTCGGCCAGCTGTTCGCCGGCCGTCTCGGCCTTGAGGAGCGGGAGGGGCATCGTCATGTCAGGAGGCGAGCCTTGTCCGCAAGGTATGGTGGCGCCGCGCGGCGGCATAGACTTCGTCGTAGCGGTGGGCGAGGGCTTCCCGGGGAGCCGGGCCTTGCTCTGGCGCGACAGGGCTTTCAGCCAGAGCGGCATCAGCGACGAGGAAGAGCTTTTCCCGTGCCACGCCCAGTTTGGCCAACGTCTGCACCAGGGCCTCTGATCCAGCAACCACGGCATCGGCCGCAAGCAGGCAGCGCTTTTCCGGCTCGGTTGGCAATTTGGCGGTCCCGCTGCCGGACAAGGGGCGGACTTCATAGACAAGCGGCAGATCGTGTGCGCGGGCAAGCGCCATGGCCTTGCGTTCGCTATCACCCGCGCTGGTTCCCGACACGGCGTGGATCAGGCTGACCCGCTTCTCGCGGATCACGCGGCTGGCCAGACGCGCATCGAGCGCAAGGCGCTCGGTTCGACCCAGTCTTGCGTTCGTGAAGCCCGGGTAGTGCGGATAGCATACCATGATGCCGCCCAGCATGATCTGCGCAATGCCGTCTCGCGCGGGATGCGGCGCGGGCGGGTGCGGCGGATTGAGCGGCAGACACGCGACCGGGCGTAGCCCGCAGGCTGCCTGTGCTGCCAAGATCGCGCGGCTGTGTGCGGCACCAGCGGAGCTGTCATCGGGGTCCAGGCCCGCGAGAAGATGGAGGACGGACAGGGGGTCGGTCGATGCCGGGGGATGGCTCGGCAAGGACGGCAGCCACTCGGGGCTTTGCAGGCGCAGATCCTCCGCAAGCGCCCTGACCTGCTGCGCCAGCTTCGGATCCTTTGGTGCAAGCGATGCGAGGGCAAGCGCCAGCGCATGGCTGGCGGCAAGATTGCTGGCTGCATCGGCCAATTCGGCCGCAGCGACAAGTTGGGCACGCCCCATGATCGTCGTGTCGAGGCTCGTCAGCACCTCGCCGGGTGCGATTGCTGCAAGCTCGAGGCCGAGCAGGTCCACATCGACCCGGGCGTTTGCCAGACCGAGATGAAACATGGCGTAGGCCGCGCTCGCCGGCACCAGGAAAGCTTCGCGCAGGGCTCTGCCGGCCGGGCAGGGGAAAGCCACGGCCGCATGGCGCACGGCGCCAAGGTTCTTGCGCAGGCGGCAACCGGGCTGGTCCGTGCGATCGATGACCTTGCCTTCGGCATCGAAGAAGGTCGGGCGAACCAGCAGGTCCGGGGGGAGCGTGGCGGAGGTTGACGTGATGCGCGCGCTGAGCTCGAGCCAATCACCGGGCGTGCAGGCGGTGGCGGCCTCGCCCAGCAGATCAAAGGCGGGGCCGCGCAAGTCGGTGGCGGGAAGGGCGCTGCGTAGCTGTTCGCAGCGATCCGGGGCGATCCCCTGGGCGATCCTCGCGCGCGGCGGCAGTCCGCGCACGATGTCCCCCGGGCTCTCCGGAAGGCGCGAGAGGGCAAGATCGCCAAGCGCCGTGAGCGTGACGCCGCCATGCGGGCGCAGGCGCCACAGGATCCGATGGCTGCCGGGTGGCGGCACAAATTGGCCGCGCGCGATGAGCACGCCGTCGTCGCGCCAGCAGCGCAGCGGGCTGCAATGCGGGAAGCGGCTGGTGGAGGTGAGCCCTTCCACAGGCGCGGCAAGCAGCGCTCCATCCGTGTCCTCGAACAACCATTCGATGAGGCCGGGATTGCGGCCTGGCTCGCCGCTCGCGGCAAACCTAGCGGAGAACGAGACCGCAGCACCGCTGCCGTCATGGGCGAACGCGCCCTGCAGCGCGATGGAGATCCCGTCGCCGAGGCCGATCGCTTCGATTGTCACCTCGCCCGGGTCAGCCGGCAGGCGCCAGCCCAGGACTTCGGCCCGCAGACGGACGGCCCCGGCGGGCACGGTGAGGGTAACCCGGCCCGTGGTGCTGTCATTCCCGGAAATCCCGAAAGTGCGATAGGATTCGGCTTCGGTCGTGATCGCGAGGCTGTCGGCGTGCGGGACCCGCCAGCCCCGTTCGTCAAGGAACGCAAACCGCAACAGCGCGAAGCCATCCGTCAGGACGGCGCTGCCCGAATGGCGACAGGTGACATCGTAGCTTTCGCCTTCCCGAACCGCGCGTTCGATGGTCGAAAGCAGGTTCGCAGGCACGTTCGCCTGCTCGATGTGGCGGAAGTCGGCCGTCGGCGGCTTCGCAAGGGTGATCGAGCCGGCCCCGAGCCGGAACAGGCGCATGGCAACGCGCGCGCTGCCGTAGGGCGGCGTCACCAGTACAGCGTAATTCTGCCGTCCCTCGTCACCAGGTCGCCCAAGGTAGGCATAGGGACCATACTTTTTCGACAGGCCTACCCCTTCCGGCAGATGGGGGACCGGCTGCCCGTCAGGATCGAGGAACGTGAAGGCGACGAGCGCAGGTGCTCGAGACGGGTGGCATTCGGTGATGCTCAGCGTGGCCTCGAGGCTTAAATCCGCCAGTGCGGGAACCGCTGCGGTATGCTCCCAGAGGATTTCATCGGCCTCGCCCGCATAGGGTGCAATCTCGACATCGCGGATGACGTTGATGGCGGGGGCGTACCAGGCGACGATCGCCGCGCTGACCCGATTGACACCGCCGGGTATGGGAATGATTTTCCTGAAGTTGATCGCGTCAACCGCGCCGCGAGCGCCGAGGTACGCGTAGTACCCTATCGAATCGGACCGGGACAGGCCTTGAACATCACCGATATCGCTCAGGTTCTCTCCATCTCTGAAGAATTTGAATCGAATCAAGGCGGGGTTTTTATCTGGCGCTGTCCTGAATGCCGCTATTTCGGCTTGAATTGCGACAGTTGAGTGGGGAGTAACTGGAAAAAACCGTTCGATGGAAACGATTTCTCCTCTCGTGTAAGTTCTATTCGTCTCCCTGAAGCTATTGGCCATGATGCCTCGGTGCAAAGCGGGACGCGAATAGTCCACCTCGATCGTGTCGCCGTGGATGCCTGACTTGAACGCTCTTTGACCGGATAGAGTCGCGGGCGGCAGGCGTCAATGCATCCGACCCCGCTCGGGCAGGGGCCGGAAAGGTGATCTGGCAGCGCACATCTGCCCCGGCGCGCGACCACTCAAACATTGCGATCTCACGCCGATAGCTGCGGTGCCGGCGGGCACCGCGTGGCTTCAGGCGCTGTCGGCACGCTGGAACTGCAATCCCATGAGGCAGAAGCTGATCGGCGATTCGATCACGGGAATGCCGAGGCTTTTCGGGGACCGGCAGTTGCGCGCCTGGAACATGATCTCGACCGGGGTCTGCCGGGCATGGGCGGTGAAGGGAATGTCGATCTTCACCTCGTTGGTGGCGCCACGGCTCCATTCCACTTCCACAGACGGACTGCCATTGACGCTGGCCGCAACGGCCTGCGGCCTTTGGTAGTCGACATGGTTGAAAGGCCGCACGCTCACCCGTGCCACGAGTTCCGTCCCTTCCGGGGCAAGCACGTTGGTGCTGATCCGCGAGTGCTTTGCGGTTCCCCACGGCCCGTCCGAACTGATGAAATCCATGCCCAAAGTGGAGAAGAAGGGCCAGATCGGGCTCTCCTCGAAGTTGGCGAAGGAGACGTTCCTGTCCACTTCCAGGCCGGTCTCACCGAGCTGCTTTACCTCGTCCATGGGGAACGTGTCCGCATAGCTTTGGAAATCGAACTTGGGCAGCGGCATCGGTTCGGCGCGCAGCGCATCCTCAAGGGTCTCGAACCGCTTGACCACAAATCGGCCTGTTCCGAAATAATAGTCGTAATACTTGAGGTGATCCTCGCCACCGACCGGCGCAAGCCAGCACGCCGGAATGCCCAGGCTCTCCGCAAAGATGATGCCGTGCAAGGAGCTCGAAACGACCCGCTCCGCCCCCATGATCGCATCGATCATCTGCAGCGGCGTGCAATCCACCGAAACGAAATGCTGGCGAAGCCGGTAATACTGGCGCCGCAGGATCATGTCGTCGCGAAAATGCGGGATGATCTTGAAGCTGGTGTCCGTCTGGGCGGCGCGTGCCCGCGCGATGTGGTCGGGAAAGAGGTGCGGCAGCAGGCATCCCGGATCGAACAGATGATTGACCTTCGAGATGTCGATGCCGTGCCGCCGCACCATGTCGAGCGTCAGCGGTCCGCGCACGGCATGGACTCTGAGGTCCTTCACGCTGCTGTCGAGCAGCATCTTGGTGCCCTTCATGCCGGAGCCCCAGACGATGTCGCCGTTCTTCGCGGTGTGAATGACCGATCCGACCGAGATCAGCCTCCGCCGTGCCCCGGACGCCGGCTGCGTTGGCTGCCGGAGCAGCGCCTCGACGACCTCGCGGCTCGCAATATCGCCGAAATTGCCGGTCTGAAACATGCGTTTGCCGATGCTGCCATCGAACTTCTTGCCAACGCAGTCCCACCATACCAGCGGGACCGGCTGAGCCTCGATCACGCTGCGATAGTCGCTTTCTGCCGGCACCGGCCCCGGCTTTACCGGCGTGTCGCGCTTGGTGATGGTGATGCTGAACTCGTTGGCGACCGGTTCCATGAGCTTTTCGACGTCGGCCAGCGCGACGGCCGCAATCGCACAGTATTCGTCGTTGATGCCGTACGAAATGATCAGATCGCCCGCGTTGGCCACAATGCCGCAGGGATAGACAACCTCGAACACCTCTTCGTTGAGCTGCGGGAAGTCGAACTGCGAGCCCTTCGGGTTCGGCAGCTCGAACGGCTGGACGGTTGCAGCTTCAACCGTGAACGGCAGCGTTGCCGAAAAGCTGTAGAAGGCCGCGCAGTACATCCGGCCGACATGGGTATTGAAGCTGGAATGGGCGAGCGTGAGGAACCGCTCGCCCATCCGGATCGGTTGGGCGCTTCCGCGGAGCACCCCGTAGAATTCCGAATAGGCCGGCGACCAGCCCGTCAACGACACTTCCTTGCCGTCAAGCTGGTCGGGCTGATCGAGATCGAACTTCAGCATCGACAGGGGCGCGATCAAATAGACCCCGTACACTTCGCCATCCAGCTCGAACAGCATCCAGTTCTTTTCGATCTGCCGGCGCGGGGTGCAGCTCATCACCCGGGCCTTGCCGATCGGCCGCAGGCCGTCCTGGTCCATTTCGATGAGGAACTGGTGGTTGACCGGTTTGTTGCCGCCGTCGTTCCAGGCGAGGTACAGTCGGCCCTTCAGCATGAAATAGCGGGGATCGGCGTGCCAGCTGAGCGCGCGCTGGTCGAGGCTGTCCCTTTTCGCAAAGTCCAGATACTCGGAAAGCGGGGTCACACTGCCGGGAACGATGGCAAAGTCGCGATCGAGTTTGCAGGTTGCCAGCCAGCGCATGTCCTGTCCGGCCTGCACGACGCGGTAGCACATCGCATAGCCGTCGCCGATCGCGGTGATCGTGGGATTGAAGACGCGGAAATCCCCGAAATCCTGCTGCTGGCTACGAGCCAACCAACCTTGCGGGACAAGATCGCGATTTTCGAACAGTTTGAAGTTCAGCTCAGCCACGTCGACCCATTCCCCATCCGTAAGGCCGGAGCGAATTGCAGCAAGTCTGCCGGTTCGGCAAGCGTATTTCGCAGTTGCAATATTGACTTGTCGGGCTGCCCCTGAGCCTTTTCAGGCCGGTTCCGGCGCCTTTACAGGGGGCGAAAACCCATGAACGGCGGGCCAGCCTCGGTTGTAGTCCGCAGATCAGATCAGGCCAAGTTGAGCGATGGCCGAACGAGGGAATACGTAATCATTCTGAGTGCGCGTCAGGCCATACTGTTTTTGGAAGATCCCTGCGAGCAGCGACCGATAGTCGGTCAGAACCGGCAGCTCGCGCCCCTCATGCAATGTCTTGGGGCTCAGCGCGTCCTGCGGGCCGACGATCCGGCCGCCAGCGACACTGCCGCCAAGCACCCAGTATATGCTGCCATAGCCATGGTCGGTGCCGCGGTCTCCGTTCTGCCGGAAGGTCCGGCCGAACTCCGACAGGACGACGACCGTCGTGTCGCGCCATTTGTCGGGGCCGATCTCCTCGACAAAGGCGGCGAGCCCCCGTCCCAGCTGCCCGAGATTGGTGGCGAACGCGCCCTTGGCCCCGCCTTGCTTCACGTGGGTGTCCCAGCCCGCCATGTCGACAAAGCCGAGATTGTAGGTTTCCTTCATCAGCCGGGCCATTTGCCGCCCGATCCGTTCAAAACCCGCCGCGGGCCGGCCTCCGGGCATGTCGGCTTTCATGCTGCTCTTCGCATCGCGCAGCAGTTCCCGCCGCGCTGAGAGGGCCGAAATGGCGGCGGCATCGAGCGAGCGGTCTTCGGCGGTGCCACCCCGGCCATAGAGGGCGGCAATCGCAGCGGCATCGGCGTCGGTCAGCACCGAGCCGCCTGAATCGCCACCGAGCGCCAGGTTCTGGATCATCGGACCGCCATCGAAGCACAGCGGCAGCACACCGGTGAACGAGATCGGCCGTGCCTGCTTGAGGACACCGGCCAGACGGCCAAGGAAGCCTGACCCGTAAGCGTTGGAAACGCCGGCGGGTTGCCCAAGCTCGATGACATCCTGCGCCGCAAAATGGCTGCGATTGACGATGGGTGAGCCGGCAAACGGCACAAAGGCGATCTGCCTCGCTTGCCACAATGGCCCGATCGACTCGCGCAGCACCGGGTGCAGTCCCCATTCGGCCGTCAGCGGAGAGGCCGCCTCGGGATTGCCCGGGTCCGGCCGCGCAATGGCAATATCGGGACGGGACTCGTAGTAGAAATCGCTGCTGGTCGGGATGACCGCATTGATCGCATCGTAAGCCCCGCGCAGAAACACGACGAGAAGACGCGGCGAGCCCTGACCTGCTGCCATGGCAAAGGCGCGAGGGCCCATCAGCGATGCGCCGAGCGCGCCCAGTCCCTTGAGCAGGTCCCGGCGGTCCGGCGACAGGAGTGCCTTTCGGTTCATCGGCGCATGAATTCCGGTGAGGACAGGATCAGCATGTTGCGCTTTTCCGGGGTTTGAGCGGCATTGACCAAGTCCAGCGTCCGGGCGCTCAAGTTGATGGCCGGGCTGACGCTGGTATCTCCTTCCATGTCGACGCCGTTGGACAGGAGCAGCTTGCCCTTGTCGTGGCTGATCAGCCGGGCAATCTCGAACCGCGTCGCCATCTGTCCGGGATAGATCCACGACTGGCCGTCGAGCGGATAACCGTCCGGCGTCTGGCGGCCATAGAGCCGCTCGCCGAGCCGTTCGATCCAGGTGACGACAGGGGTCGGATCGATGACCGCCTGTTTCGGCACGACCGCGCGCACGGCGGACAGCACATAGTCCACCGGATCCTTGATCCCGCGGGCCTGGGCATTGCAATAGCCGGGCGCATTGAACATCGCTTCTAGAACCGCGGCGATCGACCCATCGCTTTTGCGCCATGCCGCTGTCATCCGGTCCACCGTGGCTTGTGGTGGCGGTTTTCCAAGGAAGAACAGGGCGATGCGCCGCGAAACATGGTCCATCGTCGCCGGTGATCGCGCCAGCAGATCGAGCGCCCGGTCAACCTCGTTCATGCCGCCGCCGGAAATGGTCTGGCCGAGCAGCGTCTTCGCGCCGAAATCGTGCTTGCGCGGGTCGAATTCGAACAGCCCGTCACGGACATGATAGGCCGCCAAGGCGCGGGGGATCACGGCCTCCTGCTCGTCGACCCGCACGGTGAGGCCGGTGAGAATGTGGGCCAGCTGGATCACATCGGCCTGGCTGTAGCCGCCGCCCACACCGAGGGTGTGCAGTTCCATCAGCTCGCGCGCGTAGTTCTCGTTGATCCGTCCGGCGAAATTCAGATCGTTATCCAGATAGCGCAGCATCGCCGGATGCGTGACCGTCGTGCGCAGAAGATCGGCGAAACGCCCGAAAGCCGCGGCGCGGAGCTTGTCCTCATAGTCCGCAACCATTTCCACGATATCGCGCTTCTGGATGTAGACATTGAAGTGGTTGAGCCAGAACCACGTCATCCGCTCTTTGAGCGGCGCGTCCGAATAGAGGTTGCGCAAGACCGCGCGGGCGGCGGTTTCGCGCATGAGCGCGTTTTCGATCTGCCGGCGCAGGGTTCTGGCTTTAGCCCGCGCGACGGGATCGGCCGACTGATATGCGGCCGCGGTCTCGGCATTGATCTCGCGCAGCAAGGCCGGCATCGGTTGCCGGCTGATGCGCATCTTGTCGATCTCGGCCTGCGCGGTCGGCGGCAACCGGCCCGGCGCGCGGGCGAGCTCTCCGGCCGAGCACGATCCATTCGCCGTCCCGCAGATCGCGGCGAGGTCATTGCACGCATCGGCCGGAGGAGCGGCGGCCAGCGCCGGGGCGGCGCTGGTGACCATCAGCAAACCAATCAAGCGGGCGGTTGTGCGTCGCATCCAGATCCTCGATCCTGCTGGGCCAACCCTAGCAGAACCCGCAGCCTATGACAGCCTCCCGGCGCTCGGTTCATCGCCATGCCGAATGCGCCGGTCGGACTGTCCTGCCCCGGAGCCCGACTATTCCGGGATACGCCAGCGAATCACGTTGGCATAGCGGCCCACGACCGCATCGCCGTTCTCGTCGCGCGCCGGATTGAACCGGGCCCGCTCGCTCACCTTGGCGCAGGTCGCGGCATCGAGCGATGCCGAACCGCTCGAGCGGGTGATCCGGCAATCGCGGACCCGTCCGTCCGGGGCGATGGTGAGTTCGAACCCGGCTGCGCCCTGTTCGCCGCGGTGCAAGGCAACCGAGGGATAGTCGGCTTCCGAGACCCAGCGGCCGGGCGTGCCGAGCGGCGCGGCGGTGCGCGGGGTGAAGCGGGGGGCGGGCGATGCCGTCGGCAGCGGCGGCGGGAACGTCGGGCCGAGATCGCCGCCCGCCGTGGGCATCGGATCGAGCGCGATCACGATGTCGTGGCCCGGCGTGAGGTCGATCGCGTCGGCCTTGGCGACCGTATCGCTGGGGCGGGCGGATGGCAGGGGCGCCGGTTCCGGCGTCACGGTCGGTTTGGGCAGCGACGGCATGTAAGTCCACGCCTTGAGCGGGTCGCGCTTGATCGCCTGGATGATGCCGCCGGCAAACCCGGTCAACAGCGCCACGGCAAGCACGCCGTGCACTGCGCCGACAGCACCCAGCGCCATGATGCGGCGCTTGGTGGCAGCGGGATCGGTCCGGGAGGTAAGGTAGGCCATCGCATGCTCTCCTCTGCTGTGCCGGACAGCCCGGGCCGCGAAGGAGAGCAACGGGAACGAAACGAACAATCCCGATGCAAGCGACACGGGCCGTACGACGTTTAATGGTATAACATTACCACGTCGGAACCGCGGGCGCCAGAACAATCTCAACCACATTGGTGGAGTTTAGGTTGCAGGCCGCAACCGATCGGGTTCAGCCCGTGCTGTTCACGTAGTCCCACACCTTGGAGACCACGACCGAGCCTTCGCCCACCGCCGAGGCCACGCGCTTGACCGAGCCGGAGCGGATATCGCCCACCGCAAAGATGCCGGGGTGCGAAGTGGCATACGGCGAGGCCGCGCCAGCCGCCGCCCCGGTCAGGACAAAGCCCTTGTCATCGAGCGCGACGAGGCCCGAAAGCCAGTCTGTGTTGGGCGCCGCGCCCACCATGACGAACAGCGCGCGCGTCGCGATCTCGCGCGTCTCGCCGGACCGAGCATCGCGCAAAGTCACGCCTTCCAGATGCGCGTCGCCATGCAGCGCGACGACTTCGGCGTTGTATGCGATGGCGATGGCGGGATC
>Ga0164294_10006019_pt1 | contig 10380 bp, 13 predicted proteins | sample GEODES005metaG_FD_111479 | JGI IMG/M metagenome (GOLD analysis project Ga0164294, IMG submission 111479) | Oligotrophic lake water microbial communities from Sparkling Lake, Wisconsin, USA - GEODES005 metaG | ecosystem: Environmental > Aquatic > Freshwater > Lake | place: USA: Sparkling Lake...
ACGTTGTATTGGTCGTTCATCATGAACGCGCCGTTGCGGGTGTAAATGTCTTGAAAGCCGTCGGCCGATTTGAGCGGGAAGAAGCCGTCACCGGTGATGGCCAAGTCCAAGGTGTTGGACGAGAAGCTCACGTTGCCCTGGCTGAACTCTTGGGTCACGCGCTTGAGCGACACACCCTGGCCCACGGTTGACGACGCTTTTTGCAAAGGCGATGTGGCAAAAATATCGCCAAAGTCGGTGCGTGAACGCTTAAAGCCGATGGTGCCCGCGTTGGCAATGTTGTTGGCGGTCACGCCCAACTGTGCGGTGGCGGCATTCAAACCGGTGAGTGCGGTAAAAAAGGACATGGTGTGGTTTCTCCGAAATGTCTGGAAATGTCTTCAGGGATTCAATAGCCGACGCGCTTGACGTCCACCAAATTGATGGTTTTGCCGCCAGCGACTTGCAGCAGCCAGGTGTTGTCTGCCGTGCCGGCGTTGCTCACGCCGGTGACCACCGACATGGTGTTGACGCTGACCGGGCCGGTTTTGCCCATGCTGGTGGCTTTGGCGGCAAAGCGGTATTTGCCATCGGGCAAAGGGTTGCCCGCGTTGTCGGTGCCGTCCCAGCTGACCAGGGCGTCGCCAGCTGTTTGCGGCCCAAAGCCCAAGGTGCGCACCACGCGGCCCATGTCGTCTTGCACATCGAGTTGCATGCCATCGGCACCCAGCGGCAAATTGATCATGGCCTCCATCGATTGGCCATTGGCGTTGATCGCCCAACCGTCGGGCACGGCCACTTTGCGGCCAATGAGTGCGGCACCCGACATCATGCGGTCGGCTTGCATGTTGGACACCATGGTGTCCATGCTGGTCTTCATGGCGGTGGTGGCCTCGAGCTGTGAGAACTGCGCCAACTGGGCCACAAAGGCCTCGTTTTTCACCGGGTCCAAGGGGTTTTGGTTTTTCAACTGGGTGGTGAACAAGGTCAAAAACTGTTGCTGGCCCATTTGCTCTTTGACCGGCGTGGCTTTTTGCTTGGCTTGGTAATCGGAGTAGCTCACGATGCCATTGGGCAGCGCTGCAGCAGATGTGGTGGCCATGGGGTGTTCTTTCAGGTGAATCAGGCTTTGGTGATGTCAATCGTGCGCGACATCAATTGCCGGGCGGTGTTGATCACTTCCACGTTGTTTTGGTAGGAGCGCGAGGCAGCCATCATTTCGACCATTTCTTGCATTTCGTTCACGTTGGACATGTAGACAAAACCGCTTTTGTCGGCCATGGGGTGGCTGGGGTCGTACATGCTGCGAATGGGGGTCGGGTCGTCGACGATTTGGTCGACCTTCACACCGCCTTGGTTGGGAAAAGCGCGGTTGGTCAACTCCTCGCTGATCAAGGCCTTGAACACCGGGCGCTTGGCACGGAAGGCGTCGGCATCGCTGCCGGCCATGGTGGTGGCGTTGGCCAAGTTGGACGCGGTGGTGTTCAACCGAATGGTTTGCGCATTCAGGGCGGTGCCGGCAATGCCAAAAACGCTGTCAAGGCTTCTCATGGTTCATCACTCCCCTTTGAGGGCTTTGCGGATAGAGCCAATGCGGTTTTCCAGAAACTGCAAGGTGGCTTGGTAGTCGGAAGCAGCCTTACCGTATTGGGCTTGCTCCACGTTGATCTCGACGGTGTTGCCGTCAAACGAGCTGTTGAATGGCACGCGAAAGCGCATGCCGTTGTCGGGCGCTTCGGCCAACGCGCTGTAGTGTTTGTCGTGTGTCGCGTTCAAATATTCTTTGCCCGCTTCTTTGAGCATGGCTTTGAAGTCGAGGTCTTCGGCTTTGAAGTTGGGGGTGTCGGCGTTGGCAATGTTGCGAGCCAATACCTCCATGCGCTGGCTCCTGACTTGCAGGGCCTTTTCATGGATGCCAAACGCGTTTGAAAACAGATTCATCGCCATTCCTTTGCCAACACATCACCGCTTTTGCGGTCCCGGCCCTCAAGCATGAGAACCTCGTGTCGATATCTGCAAGAGTTGTGCCATGGGTTTTTGACAGTGGCGCATCGGTTTACAAGCCATTCAGCGGCAAGCCCTGTCCGTTTCCCAGCCCGAGCGGCAAAGCGTTGCCGCTGCAAGGCTTCAGCGGATGTCGTTGTTGGCCTGGTACGCGCTGACCCGGATGGCTTGGGCGCGCGCGGCCGCTGGGGATTGCCCGTTTTCGTTCTTCAACCCCAAACGGTCCATGGCGTTTTGGTGCAAACCCTGCAAGATAGACGCCCGGGTGATGGGCGCCTTGGTGTCGCGGTTGACATGCAAATATGACGCTTGGGGGCCAGCTATGTTCAAGTTGGCGTCCGGCCGGGTTTCGTTGCGCGCTGCCGGTGTGAGCACGGTGAGGTACAAATCGTCCAAGCCCGCCGGGCCAAAATTTTTCAGTCCCGTGTCGTCAAAGTATTTGCCCACCATATCTAACTGTTGCAACACGCTGTGGCCCAGGATGGCACGCGGGTTTTGGCCAAAGCCTGCGCTGGCGGCACCGCGATCGGGCCCATCGCAAAACTGAATGATGCCGTGGCAGCGGTTGTTGGTGGAGCGCGGGTTCATGCCGTCGCTTTCCATCAAGGTCAAGCGGGCGAAATCGTCGGGCTTGAACTTGTGCTCTTTGGACATTTGCAAAATTTTGTCCATCACCGCTTGTTTTTCGTGCGGTGGGATGAAGCCTTTGTTGACCGCCCGCTCCAGGGTTTTGTCCAACACGGGGTGGGCCGTGACGTGGCCACGGGCTTCGAGTTGAACTTGGGTCGTGGGCGCGACCCCGGTTTGGGCGGGGTTGGGGTTGGTGGGCTTGGGCAATGCCAGGCTGGCCTGGTTGTCAGCAGCGGGTCCGTTCAAGGCCTGTTGCAGCGCTGCCAGGTTGATGCGCTGGCCGGGATAGATCAGGTTGGCATTGGCCAAGTTGTTGCTGCGGGCCACCTCTTGGGCCAAACGCATGGACTCGCTTTGGCCGACATTTTTGCCAGAAGCCGCCATGAACTGGCGCACGATGCCGCTCAAGGTGTCGCCGGACTGCACGGACACGCTGGCCGTTTGCGGGCCCAGGATGCTTGTCGAATTCCCGCCAGTGCCTGTTTGTTGCGCTTGGGTCAAGGCCTGTTGAAAAACCATACCGCCACCCGACACCTTGGCCTGGGCACGCAGCTGCGTTTGCAAATGATTTAGATTGATATGCGATGTTTTAACGAGAGCTTTTGGGTCAATCACTGGGTTCATGGTGCGCTCGGTAGGGGTTGATGGTGGTTGGCATCTAAATTGCTTGGGAGTGTTTTGTCTTCAACGATTTGTCAAAACTTCAACACCCTTAACCCTTTACTTGCAAATGCTGTGCCCACTTACACCCCAAAGCAGCGTCACTTTTGACGCCGCTCCCCCAACCCCGACGAAGCGGTCGAACGCCTGGGCCGTGGCCGTGCTGGCTGGCCTGTGGGCTGGCTTGTCTGGGGCGCAAACGGCCGGCCATGCGCAATTGAACGAAGGTGCGCGCCAATGGGTGGCCGAGCAGACCCAAATGCCCTTGAGCGCTTTGCAGGTGACCCCCTTGGACCCCCGCTTGAACATCCCGGCGTGTGCCAAAAAAATTCAATTTGATTTGCCTTTTGGCAACCGCCAATCGGTGCGCGCCCGCTGCGATCAACCCGTTTGGCAGCATTTTGTGCAGGTCATGGCGCGCCCCGAAGCTGTGCCCACACCCCTGGCCAGCACCCCTTCAACGCAAGCACCCACTGCCCCAAAAATGCAGCCCGGGCTGGTGATGCGCCAGGTTTTGGTGGCCAACCAAGCCATCAGGCGCGGTTCTGTGGCGGCCCCCCATCAATTCAGTTTGGTGGAGATGGCTTTGCCCAGCGGCGAGACCAGTTACCTGAGCGATGCTTCCGCCTTGACCCACATGGAACTGCAGCGCGACTTGCCGGCCCAAACCGCCTTGCGCACCTACGACCTGAAGGCGGCCCAAATGGTTCGCCGGGGCCAGTTGGTGATGGTCTCGTCGGGTGAGGGCAAAGGTTTTTTGATCACTTTGCGGGCTGAAGCCCAGCAAGATGGCATCTTGGGCGAGCAAATTCGCTTAAAAAACCCGGAGTCGGGTCGATCATTGAGTGCAGTGGTCACAGGCTTCAACGCAGCACGGGCAATGTAGAGAATGAATACCAATTCATTCTTTACAACCATTACTGATTTATTCGCCGTCGGCGCTCAAGATTTCAAGCTTGGCACCGATAATTCCAATGACGCGGAAAGAATTGCCTTTCCCTGTTGAAAGAAAGTGAGACCCTTTATGTCTGAAGCCATCAACAACCAAACCCGTATGTCGCAATCGAATGCCTCTATGAGAAGCGCCCTCGAAAAAGTTGACAAAAAACAAGGTGCGCAAGCCCAAGCCACGCCTGAAGATGCGGCGCCGGTGAAAGCCAAGTCCAGCAATATCGACACCTTGTCTTTGAGCAATGTGGCCGAGCGCGTCAAAGAGCAACCCAGCTTCGACCGCGCCAAGGTGGAATCCATCAAGCAAGCTTTGCGCGATGGCAATTACCCCTTGAACCCGCGCCGCATTGCCGAGAGCTTTGTGTCGCTGGAAAGAATGGTTCAAGGCTGATCCCCATCATGTTGGCCGAAGCCGTGCTTGCGCCTGAAGACACCCGCCACACCGAGGCTTTGGCCTTGGTGAACGGGCTGGAGGCTTTGCTCGAGCTAGAGTTCGAAGCCCTGAAATCACAGGATTTGGACCACTTCGAACAACTGCTGGAACAAAAAAACGATCTGCTGGAGCAACTCAGCACCTTGAGCGGTGTGCGCCAACCCGAAGATGCCGATCGACTCGGCAGCGAGTGGGATGCGTTCAAAGCGAGTATGGTCGTATGCCGCGATATGCACCGGCGCAACGAAATTTTGATCGTGCGCAAGCTTGACGCCATTCGGGGCACATTGCAAAGCATGGTCATTGACGACCCAGCCAGCTCGGTCGAGGTGTATGACCGTTTGGGCAAAATCAACCGCCTGCGCCGACGCCGCGGTTACAGCGACGCTTAAGGCTCGCGGGGCAAATCCCTTTTTTCATCGCCTGGCTCCATGCCCTTGAGCCAATAAACCCACGACAAAATCACCGCCACGGCGGTATACATGTCTTGGGGAATTTCATCCCCCACTTCCAATCGCGCCAGCAAAGACAGCAACTGAGGGTCTTGCGACACAAACACGCCTTGCTTTTCAGCCTCGGCCAAGATCATGCGGGCCAATTCCCCATGGCCCTTGGCCGAGACACGTGGGGTTTTGTTGCGCCCATATTCGAGGGCAATGGCTTGAAAGCGGTCTCTCAGCACAGCGGTCTCATGCCAATGCGTCCACCACCAAGCCACGCTGGGGAGCCGGGCGGGCGGTATCGATGCCTGGGCGTGGGCTGTTGTAGATTTGAAATTGCTGCAACTCCAATCCGGCTGCACCCAACTCCATCACCAGCTCTGTGGCGTGCGTGCGCGCTTGCTGCGCCACCTCTTCGCGCACGGCCCACATGGTCAGCTCGACTTGGTGCCCCGCTTTGATCAAGGTGTGCAACCAGACCTCACCAAGCCGTCGGCTTTGCGAATGGATGTCCACGCTCAACGGGGGATTTTCGTCACCCGGCTTTCGGGGGGGGCGCTGAAAATGCAACTCCACCGGGTCCGCGTCGGTGAAGGGCAACATCAAGCGCAGGTTGAGTTCGCCGCGATTGAGGTCAATGGCCGATTGCAACTGGGCTGCTTCCAGCTCATTCAAGGCTTTGTGCAGGTCTTCGGACAGGCCATTGACCGATGCCCCGGTGTCCTCTTCGCCCAAGCTGCTCAACAACTGGCGGATCAAGGACCGGGGCTCATCTTCCACTTTTTGGCGCTGCGACAGCTGGCTCTCCACCGACCTGAAATAAGGCGCCAAGGCTTTGCGCAAGCCCAGGGGTTGCAATTGGCCCATGGACAGCCCCAGGCCCGATAAACGCGCCAGCACATCCGATTGGCCCATGGTCAGCTGCGCGATTTGGGGCGCCCGCATGTCAATCATTTGCAACAACTGGCGAAAAGCCGCAAAGCCCGGCGGCTGAAACACCAAGGTGTTGAGTCGGTTGCTGGTGGCAGTGGCGTTGGCCACCGCATCGGTGGCCACAAAACCAGCGCCAGACACAGCCCCGGCCGCCCCCTTGCCACCCAAACCGCTCAGCGCCACATTGGCTTTGTCAGCGGCGGCAGACAGGTCCGTCGGGTTTTGGATCAGCAGGCCCCAGCCACCGGGGTTGAGTGAGACGCGCAAAAAGGGCTTGTCACCATCTTTGAGCACCCAGCCATTGGGCAAGTCAAACGAAAAGTCTTTTAACCACAGGCGCACCCGACCATCTTTTTTTTCGACCAAGGCCTGAACCACTTGGCCATCTTGCAGGCCCAATTGCTCGGCCATGCTGGTCTCGACCCAATGCGGCCGCATGTCCAGTTGGACTGGCGTGGCTCGCATGGCGCCCAAAACACTTTCGGCTCCCAACATGGTGTGACCTCCGCATCCGCCCCTTGGCGGCGAGCGTCAAGGATAGCGCACCCAGGTTTTTCGGCGATCTTCCGCCATGGATGTGCTGGCCGCTGGTGGGGTCGGATCTGCCACAGGCATGGCCGACCCCAATTGTTTTTGCAACAACTCGTTGTGGTTGGGCACGGTGATGACCGCATTGGCCAACAACACCTTGGTCGAGCCTTTGACAAACGCATGGGGGTTTTGTTGGACCACTGCGTCGCGCAACAGCTCGATGCGCAGCGGGCTGTTGCCCATGTGCAAACGAATGACTTTGTCCAAGGTGTCGCCTTCGCGCACGGTGTATTTCACGGGGCCTGGGCTGGCGGCGGCCTTGGCAGCGGCGTTGCCACCCGCGGGGGTGGGATCGGCCGCGAAAGCGGGCTCAGCCAAGGTCAAGGCACAGGCCAACAGCGCCCAGCCAAGGCTGGCGCGGCTCACGGGGGTGCGGTCGAGGTCATGCATGCGGTTCTCCTGGAAGTTCATGGGGTGTAGGGCATGGCCACCCATTGGGCCGCACCCTTGGGCATCACACCGGCAATGGTTTTGAGTTCGGCACTGTAAGCATAGACCGAGCGCACCTCGGCCAGGGTGACCCCCTCGAGGTTGCCGGGCTCCATGATGCGGGCGGGGATTTTTTGACGATCGGCAATCACCAACACATCGCCCAAGCGCAAGCCGCTGAGATGGCCGGCGTTGATGCGCAAGGTTTTATCAGGGTCAAGCTGGGCTTCAAATTGAGGTGGCAAGCAGGCCATGCGTGCGTCCATGGCACGGTGAAAGGTTTCCACCACGGCTTGGATTTGCGCGCTGACCACAGGCTCCAAGCCCGATGCCGCCACACCCGCTTGGGGCAAGGTGACCCAATGTTGTTGGGTCAAAAAGAGGGCCCGCTCCAAGCGGTGTGAGACTTCCCAACGCATGGCAAACGTGGGGTTGGACGGTGCAGATTGCGGGTCCAAGCCCACCATCACATTCAAGCGCAAGGGCAGGTTTTGCTCGCCTTGTGTGAGCAAGGCTTTGTCATAGGTGTTGGCATAAGTCACCTTGTTGCTGACACGCCAATGTGGCGACTGCGCGGTGCGGTGGTGAATTTGCTGGCGCAATTCGAGCGCAATTTTCTGCGCGGGGAACCGATCTGAGGGATTCAGGTGGGAGGACACCACCACATCGAGGGTGACATGGTGCCAAGGGCTGGCGCGTTCGTGGGCAGAGCGCTCACAGGCTTTTTCCAACACCGCTTTCTGGTCTTTGGACTGGACTTTTTCCACCCCAGGGCTTGCCGGGTCGCTGAGCACGCGCACACCGCGCACCAGCATGCCGGAGGTAAAACTGCTGCTCTCGCGCAAAGCACCGGTGTGATCAATCCACTGTGTGCTCTTCACCTCGGTGGGGCCTTCCATGGCTGTTTTCAACAGCGATTGGCGCAAAGCGGCCAAGCGCTGCTCGGCCGAGATGTCGATCATTTGCAGCTTTTGTTGGGCCGCCTGCACATGGGCAGGGCTGGGGCCAGACTGGCCCCAGGCGCCACCCATGGACAAGGCGCACACCAGGGCCAAGGTCCAGGGCCAGCTAGGAAGAAGGGTTTTCATGATCGGCTTTGTGCAAGTGGCTGGCGCATCAACGGCTGCGCAGGGCCAACTGGTTCAAATACAAAGCGCGCAAGTCCATCACCACTTGGCGGTCCAGCGACAAGGTGGTCTCATAGGTGTCCTCGCCCACCGGGGTGATGCTGACCAACTGAGCGCCGTAAACCACGCCTTCGACACGGGCGCGGAAGTTATCGCTGATCACGGTCATGTCGGCCACGGTGGTGGTTGCGTCCAGTTGCTGGCCATAAACCTGCTCGGTCAGCGAGCGGTAGGCGTCGAGCTTGGAGGCGCGGATGGCCAACAAACGCTGCTGCGAGGGGTTTTTGCTGTTTTGCACGCTGATCACCGAGTAGCCAGTGGCGACAAAGGTTTCACGTTTTTCCATCATCGGCGAAACCATGGAAACGGGCGGCTTGGCCGGTGCCGGCTCTGCCACGCCAGGCGGCGTGTACACGGTGGTGTCGACTTTCATGGGAAAGCCCTGGCAGGCTTGGAGCAGCACCACACCGCACAACGACAAAATGCTGGAAATACGTTTCATGGCCACATCCTCTTGAGTGAAATATCGCAGGTTCAATTGACAGAACCAGGTTGTTAACAGGGTCCTCTCTCAGATCGGCATCAAGTGGGCAAGCTTTACACCCCAGCCTCAGACAATCGCAGTTATCGAATACTTTTGTGGACTTGCGTGTTTGGCGTGGATGAACACAATGAATTTATTCACTATTTTTAGATTCCATGGTCACCCATTACATCGGTCACAGCGAAGCCGCCAATGCCCTGCGCGAAATGGTGTCTGCCGTGGCACCATCGAACGCCACCGTGCTGATCACAGGCGAAAGCGGCACCGGCAAAGAGGTTCTGGCGCGCATGCTGCACGAGCAGTCAGACCGCGCTGGTGGAAACTTTGTGCCTATTAATTGCGGCGCCATCCCTGCAGAGTTGATGGAAAGTGAACTTTTTGGTCACCGCAAGGGGGCGTTCACCGGGGCTGTGGCCGACCGCATTGGTCGCTTCGAGCTGGCCCATGGCGGGACCTTGTTTCTGGACGAAATCGGTGACATGTCCTTGGACATGCAGGTCAAATTGCTGCGCGTGTTGCAAGAACGCAGTGTGGACCCTGTGGGGTCTACGCGACAGGTGGACATCGATGTGCGTGTCATTGCCGCCACACACCGCGATTTAGAGTCAGAAATTTCAGCCGGACGGTTTCGTGAAGATTTGTACTACCGCTTGAACGTGATTCCGCTGGTCACCCCCTCTTTGCGCGAACGCGCCAGCGATGTGCCCATGTTGTTGCAACACTTTGCCAAGCGCTTTGCGGTGCGCGGGGCCAACCCGGTGCGCTTTCGCTTGGATTTTTTAGAGGCCTTGCAAACCTACGGCTGGCCGGGCAATGTGCGAGAGTTGTCCAATTTGGTCGATCGCTTCAGCACCTTGTACGCGGGCAAAGAGTTGGACTTGCGCACCATTCCCTTGAGCATGCTTCCCAAGGGCCTGCACCCCTTGCGCGCCAACCTCTCCCCTGCGCCGCTGAACCGCGTGGAGACCTTGTCCCCCCCGGCCACCGACGCCTTTGGCTTGCCCGAGGGCTTGCTGGAGATAGACGACCAGCCCACCTTGGAAGACCGCGAGGTGGAGAACATCATCATGCTGGCTCAAGGGCTGCCCCAGTTGCCACCCGACGGCATCTCGCTCAAAGAGCGCTTGGCCGACATCGAGCGCAGCATGATTGAGCAAGCCCTGGAACGCAGCCAAGGCAATGTCTCGCGCACGGCCAAATTGCTCAATTTGCAGCGCACCACCTTGATCGAGAAGATCAACAAATACGAGCTGAAATACGGCTGAAGACCAGGGCTGCCTGAATCTGCGGTCCATGACCGCATCAAAAAAGCGGGCTTCAAGCCCGCTTTTTTGGGTATCGCTCAGGCCCACATCATGGGTCTTGGTATTGAACGGTGATGCTCATGCGCCGGTTGCGCGGGTCGCGCGGGTCTTTGGCATTGAAGGGGTCGGTATCGGCCACGCCTTCAATCTTCGAGAAACGGCTCTCTTTGATACCATTTTTCTCCAACATCTTGCGCGTGGCCTCGGCCCGCTCAGCCGACAGCGACCAGTTGTTGCGCCCCTCGGCGTTTTGAAAGGGCACCGCGTCGGTGTGGCCGCGAATGGCGATTTTGTTGGGCATATCGGCCAAAGAGGCGGCCACCTCGTTGATCAAGGCCTGGGCCCGGCCCTGCAT
>Ga0164294_10006023_pt1 | contig 10377 bp, 11 predicted proteins | sample GEODES005metaG_FD_111479 | JGI IMG/M metagenome (GOLD analysis project Ga0164294, IMG submission 111479) | Oligotrophic lake water microbial communities from Sparkling Lake, Wisconsin, USA - GEODES005 metaG | ecosystem: Environmental > Aquatic > Freshwater > Lake | place: USA: Sparkling Lake...
GGTCTCGCCGCTGATCGGGCTGGATCAGGACGCGCTCTACCGCGTCGCCTTCGATCGCAGGGGCACGCTCTGGCAGGCGCTCAACGCGACCGGCCCGGCCGAGGCGGTGGGCCATCTGCGCGCGCTTCTGGCGGCGGCGGATTTCGGGACGCCCTATCGCTTCCTGGAGACGATCCTGTCCGGCCCGCTCGATGGGCGGCGCAAGCTGCTGCGTCGGCTGGGATCGGAGGCGCTCGACCCGATCGAGGAATTGCTCAACGCGGCCTTGTTGTTCGAGGGCGAGGCGACGCCGACGCTGCAGCGCTTCCTCGACTGGTTCGATCGCGGCGAGGTCGAGGTGACGCGCGATCCGTCCGCGCCGCTCGATGCCGTGCGGGTGATGACCGTGCACGGCGCGAAGGGACTGCAGGCGCCGCTGGTGATCCTGGCCGATGCGACCGGCAATCCCGATACATCGCCGGCGCGAGGGCTTGCGTGGGAACTGGAGGAGGGCGCCGCGAAGGTGCCGATCCTGCGGCCGCGCAAGGGCGAGATGCTGGGGCCGCTTGCGGAGATCGCCGAGGCCGCCGCGGACCGCGAGCGCGAGGAGCATTGGCGGCTGCTGTACGTGGCGGCGACGCGCGCGGAGGAGCGGCTGGTGATCGGCGGCGCGCTGGGGCCGCGGGCCAAGGGCGTGCCGCCGCCGTCGAGCTGGTATGCCGCGCTCGACCGCGCGCTCGACGGGCTGGGCGCCGAGATGGAGGCCGATTCGCTGTGGGGTGGTGCGCGCCATTTCCGGGGGACGGCGCCGATCGAGGCGAAGCGCGGGGCCGCGACGCCACGCGTGCGCGAGGCGCTGGCCGCTCCGCCGCATCCGGTATGGCTGCGCGCCGCCGCACCGGTCGAGGCCCGTCCGCCGCGTCCGCTCGCGCCCTCGGCGCCCGAGGAGGATCTGGCCGCAGCCCCCCCGCCCGGCCCGGCGATGCGCGCGGCGGCGCGGCGCGGGAAACTGCTCCATGCGCTGTTCGAGCGGCTTCCGGCGGTGACGCCTATGGACCGCACGGCGGCGGCACTCGGCTGGCTGATGCGCTCGGGCGAAGTCGAGAGCGAGGCCGAGGCGAAGGCGATCGTCGCCGATGCCTGCCGGGTGATCGACGATCCCGCCTATCGCACCCTGTTCGGGCCGGACGCGCTCGCGGAGGCGCCGATCGCCGCGACGCTTGCCAACGGCATCGTCGTAGCCGGCACGGTCGATCGGCTGCTCGTCACATCCGAGACGGTGACGGTCGTAGATTTCAAGACGGGGCGGCGGATGCCGGGCGAGGCGGACGAGGTTTCGGCCAACCATCTTCGCCAGATGTCCGCTTATGTGGAGGCGCTGGCGGTGATCTTCCCCGATCGCGCGATCGAAGCGGCGCTGCTGTATACCGCTGGGCCGTCGCTTATCCCGCTATCCCGCGCGATCCTCGATCGGCACAAGCCCGGCTTTGTCGATATGCAGCAAAACCATGCACTCGGTGGTTGAGAGCGACGACGCGGCTGCCTACATCCGAAACAACTCACCGGAGCATAACCACATGGCCACGAAGAAGATTACCGACACATCGTTCCAGACCGACGTTCTCGACGCCAGCGGCCCCGTGCTCGTCGATTTCTGGGCGGAATGGTGCGGGCCGTGCAAGATGATCGGCCCCTCTCTCGAGGAACTCTCCGACGAGTTCGGCGAGAAGGTGACGATCGCCAAGATCAACATCGACGAGAATCCCGAGGCGCCGGGCAAGTACGGCGTGCGCGGCATCCCGACGATGATCCTGTTCAAGGACGGTGCTCCTGCGGCCACCAAGGTCGGCGCCGCACCGAAGAGCCAGCTGAAGAGCTGGATCGAAAGCTCGATCTGACCCGCTCCTCGTCATTGCGAGCGACGAAGTCGCGCGGTAATCCAGTTTGGGCCTTGCCGCCGGATGGCTTCGCTTCGCTCGCGATGACGATCGGATGTTGCCCACCCCGTTAACCATGTTTCGAAAAGCCTCGCGCATCTTGCGTGGGCTAAGCCGCCGCCTCACAAGGAGACGGCATGGTCCGCGCGACGCTCACCTCCCGTCTGGTCGACGGTTTCTACACCGAGGCGATGCTGCTCGCCGATGAGACGCGCAGCTATTTCGAAGGGCAGGGCGCGATCGATCGCGCGGCCCTGTCGCCCAACGCGCGCGTGCTGTTCGCCTGCGAGGCGCTGAAGGGCACGACGCGGCTGATGCAGACCGTCGCCTGGCTGCTGACCCAGAAAGCGGTGGCGGCGGGCGAGATGGACGAGGCCGAGGCAGGCTCGCCGCAGCGCCGTCTGGGCCCGGCGCCCGAGATCGAGCCCGAACAGATGTTCGGCCTACCCGCCGAGGCGCGGCGCTTGCTGGAGGCCGGAGCGGACCTGTACGATCGCGTCCGGCGGCTGGATGCGGGCGGCGAGCCGGCCGAGCCCGTCGTCAGCGGGGCGAGGTCCCTGCTGCAGCGGCTGGAACGCTCGCTCTAATTCCGGGAATTTGTGCTCCGGCGAAGGCCGGAGCACTGGAGGTGAAGCACAGCGCCTTCCAACGCTCCGGCCTTCGCCGGAGCACCGCGGTCCTTCTCAATGCGCGCCGGGCGTCTCTTCCGCCGGCAGGCTGGTCGCCAGACCGCGCCCCACATGGCTGCGCGAGCGGCTGTAGAAGAAATAGATCAGCAGGCCGATGATGCCCCAGCCCGGCAGGACGAGGATCGCGGTCAGCGGCAGCGAGATGTAGAGGCCGACGCAGCCGATGATCGCCAGCGGCGCGATGATCCACACGATCGGGGTGCGGAACGGGCGGACGCGGTTCGGATCGATCTTGCGCAGCACCATCACCGACACGGCGACCATCAGGAAGGCGAAGAGCGTGCCCGAGTTCGAATAATCGGCGAGCTTGCCGACCGGCAGCACCGCCGCCGCCGCCGTGGCGCCGATGCCGGTGACGATGGTGACGACGTGGGGGGTGCGATACTTCGGGTGCACCGAGGCGAGCTTTTCGGACAGCAGGCCATCGCGCGCCATCGTGAAGAACACGCGGGTCTGGCCGAACATCATGATCAGCACGACCGAGGGCAGCGCCAGCACGGCGGCGAGGCCGACGAGGCGGCCGATCGAGTGCCAGCCGATCGTATCGAGGACGTGGACGAGCGCTTCCTTCGAGCAGACTAGTGGCTCGAGCACGCCCGCGGCGACCTTGCTGGCGCAACGGCCGGCCATTTCGGCAGACCCCGGAGCCAGCGAAGCGCCGTTGAGCATTTCCGGCTGGGCGCCGATCGCGCCGATCGCGCCGCTGGCGACGAGCAGGTAGAAGAGCGTGCAGATGCCGAGGCTGGCGATCAGGCCGATCGGCACGTTGCGCTGCGGGTTCTTGGTCTCCTCGGCCGCGGTCGAGACCGCATCGAAGCCCACGTAGGCGAAGAAGATCGAGGCGGCGGCGCCGAACACGCCCGATCCGCCGGTCGGCATGAAGGGGTGGAAATTCTCGGCATGCATGACGGGAACGGTGAGCAGCACGAAAGCGGTGAGCGCGGTGATCTTGATCGCGACGAGGATGGCGTTGACGCGCGCGCTCTCGGTCGTGCCGATCACCAGCAGCCAGGTGACGAGGCCGGAGATGACGATCGCGGGGACGTTGATCCAGCCGCCGACCTGCAAGGCGGTCATCAGATCGGGCGATGCCTCGGCCCCGAACGCCAGCTGGACCTTCGCCATGAGAGCGTCGGCATTACTGATCGAGCTTGGGAAGTTTATGCCCAGCCCCTTGAGCAGCCCGACGGCATGGTTGGACCAGCCCACCGCCACCGCGGAGGCGCCGACCGCATATTCCAGGATCAGCGCCCAGCCGACCATCCAGGCGAGCAGCTCGCCGACGACCGCATAAGTGTAGGTGTAGGCCGATCCCGAGACCGGGACCATCGAGGCCAGTTCCGAATAGCAGAGCGCCGCGACCGCGCAGACGAAGCCCGCGACGATGAAGGACAGGAGCATGCCCGGGCCGGCCTTCTGCGCGGCTTCCGACGTCAGCACGAAGATACCGGTGCCGATCACGCCGCCGATGCCCAGCATGGTCAGCTGGAAGGCACCGAGTGTGCGATGAAGGCTTTTCTTTTCAGCGGTTTCGAGAATGGCGTCGAGGGGTTTGACCCGATCGAAAAGCATGCGTTTGTCCCCTTTGCCCGGGTGTACGACCCACGGGCTTTAAGGGGCGGAGCCTAACGGCTTGCCGTCGCAGCGCAATAGGCGGTTGCGTCAGCCGGTCTCGGCCGGGATCATCACGCGGAACTGGCGGCCGCCGAAGATGTGGACGTGGAGGTGGGGCACCTCCTGATGGCCGTGCCGGCCCATGTTGGCCATCAGGCGATAGCCGCTCTCGGCCAGCCCCGCCTCGCGCGCGACGGTGCCGACCGCGCGGGTGAACCCGGCGATCTCGGCATCGGACGCCTTGGCGGAGAAATCGTCCCAGGAGACGTAGGCGCCCTTGGGAATGACGAGGATATGGACCGGCGCCTGCGGGGCGATGTCGTGGAAGGCGAGGGCGTGGTCGTCCTCGTAGACCTTCCGGCACGGGATCTCGCCGCGCAGGATGCGGGCGAAGATGTTGTTCGGATCGTAGGGGAGGGCGGGGTCGATCGGCATCCGGCTTTCCTTCCATCTTCCCCGGCGCAGGCCGGGGCCCAATTCTTCTGCCAGCGCTTGGCTCTGGGCCCCGGCCTGCGCCGGGGAGGAGTTAATTCTTGGGCCGCGCGGCCTTCTCGGCGTGCCCCGAGGTCCCCTCCCGCCGCGCGAGTTCCTCCAGCACGTCGGCCCAGGCGATCCCGGCATCGGCGAGCAGCACCATCATGTGGAAGAGCACATCCGCCGCCTCGCTCGTCATCGCGGCATGATCCTGCGCGAGGCTGGCGACGATCAGCTCGATCGCTTCCTCGCCGAACTTGCGGGCGATCGTGGGCCGGCCCTTGGCGAAGAGGCTGGCGGTGTAGGAAGCGTCGGATTCCGCCTCGCGACGGGCGGCGATCGTGGCTTCGAGGCGGGCGAGGGTGTCGATCATGGGCTTCCTCTAACCCCAACCGCTCATCCTGAGTAGCCGCCGAGTAGTCCGCAGGACGTATCGAGGTGGCGTATCGAAGGACGGACCCGGGCGTGTCCTTCGATACGCCATTTCGACAGGCTCAATGGCTACTCAGGATGAGCGGGGTTGGGAGCTATTACCGCGCACCGGCAACCCCGCAGCCGCCAGCGCAGCGTGCGCCTCCATCACGGTATGCTGGCCGAAGTGGAAGATCGAAGCCGCCAGCACTGCGCTCGCATGGCCCTCGGTCACCCCCGCCACCAGATCGTCGAGCGTGCCGACGCCGCCGCTGGCGATCACGGGGACGCTCACCGCATCGGCGATCGCGCGGGTGAGGCCGATGTCGTAGCCGCCCCTGGTGCCGTCGCGGTCCATCGAGGTCACCAGGAGTTCGCCCGCGCCGAGTTCGGCGAGGCGCACGGCATGCTCGATCGCGTCGATACCGGTGGCGTTCCTGCCACCGTGGGTGAAAATCTCCCACTTGCCGATGCCGGTCGCCTTGGCATCGATCGCGCCGACGACGCATTGCGCGCCGAAGCGGTCGGCGATCTCGGCAGCGAGTTCGGGGCGGGTGACGGCGGCGGAGTTGATCGCGACCTTGTCGGCCCCGGCCAGCAGCAGCGCGCGGGCATCCTCGGCCGAGCGGACGCCGCCGCCCACCGTCAGTGGCATGAAGCAGACCGCCGCCGTCCGCGCGACGACCTCCAGGATCGTGCCGCGATGTTCGTGGGAAGCGGTGATGTCGAGGAAGCAGAGTTCGTCGGCGCCCGCCGCGTCATAGACCTTGGCCTGCTCGACGGGATCGCCCGCGTCCGCCAGATCGACGAACTGCACGCCCTTCACGACGCGGCCACCGGCGACGTCGAGGCAGGGGATGACGCGGGTGCGGACGGTCACCAGCTGCCCTTCGCGACCCTGATCGCGCGGCCGAGATCGAGGCGGCCGTCGTAGAGCGCGCGGCCGGTGATGACGCCTTCGATGCCTTCGGAGGCATAGCGGGTCAGGTCGGCGATGTCGGTGATGTCGGCGACGCCGCCGCTGGCGATCACCGGGATGCAGGTCTTGCTCGCCAGCGCGACGGTCGCGCGGATGTTGCAGCCTTTCAGCAGACCGTCGCGGCCGACATCGGTGAACAGCAAGGAGGCGACGCCGGCATCGGCGAAGCGGTTGGCGATATCCGCGGCGGTGAGTTCGGAGACTTCGGCCCAGCCCTTGGTGGCGACGAAGCCGTCGCGCGCGTCGACGGCGACGACGATGCGGCCGGGAAGATCCTTCGCGGCCTCGCGCACGAGATCGGGATTTTCGAGCGCCGCGGTGCCGATCACGACACGCGATACGCCGAGGGCGAGCCAGCGATCGATCGCGGCACGATCACGAATGCCGCCGCCCAGTTGCACCTTGCCGGGGAAGGCCGCGACGATGCCTTCGACCGCGTGTCCGTTGACCGATTCGCCCGCGAACGCGCCGTCGAGATCGACGACATGGAGGTGATCGGCACCCGCCTCGGCAAAGGCCTTAGCCTGCGCGGCGGGATCGTCGCCGTAGATGGTCGCGCGGTCCATATCGCCCTCGGCGAGGCGCACGACCTTGCCGCCCTTGAGGTCGATGGCGGGGAAGACGATGATGCTCACGGGCGCCACTTCAGGAAACGATCGAGCAAAGCGAGGCCGTAAGCCTGGCTCTTTTCGGGATGGAACTGGACGCCGACCATGTTGGCGCGGGCGACGGCGGCGGTGACCTGTCCGCCATGATCGGTCGCCGCCAGCAGATCGGCGCTGTCGTCGACATCGAAGGCGAAGCTGTGGAGGAAATAGGCCTCGCCCGGCACGATCAGCGGATGATCGCGGGTGAGCGTCACGTCGTTCCAGCCCATGTGGGGCACGCGGGCGTCCGGATCGGCGGGCTCGAGCTTCGCGACGGTGCCGCCGATCCAGCCGAGGCCTTCATGACGGCCGAACTCCTCGCCCGCCGTCGCCATCAGCTGCATGCCGACGCAGATGCCGAGGAAGGGGCGGCCGCCGTCGCGGACGGTGCCGTTCAGCGCCTCGACCATGCCGGGCAAAGCGTTCAGCGCCGCCATCGAGGCCGCGAAGGCGCCGACGCCGGGCAGGACGATGCGGTCGGCCTTGCGCACGACGGCGGCGTCGGTCGTCACCTCGACATCGGTCGCCCCGGCAGCAGCCAGCGCGTTGGCGACGGACCGGAGATTGCCCGCGCCATAATCGACCAATGCGAGCGTCATGCCGAAAGACCGTCATGCCAGCGCAGGCTGGCATCTCTCTCGATGACACGCCCAGCCGCGCGAGATCCCAGCCTTCGCTGGGAGGACGAGGTTGGAAGCGCGGTCATTGCCCCCCCAAAGTCCCCTTGGTGGAGGGGATCGCATCGGCCTTGCGCGGGTCGATCTCGACCGCCTGGCGCAATGCCCGCGCGCATGCCTTGAAGATGCTCTCGCAGATATGGTGGTTGTTGCGCCCGTAGAGCGTCTCGACATGCAGCGTCATGCTGACTTCGCCGCCGAAGCTCTGGAACCAATGCTCGATCAGCTCGGTATCCAGCTCGCCGAGGCGATTCTGCGTGAACTCGGACTTCCAGACGAGGAACGGCCGCCCCGAAATGTCGATCGCGACACGGGTCAGCGTCTCGTCCATCGGTGCATAGGCCGTGCCGTAGCGGGTGATGCCGCGCCGCTCGCCCAACGCCTTGGCGATCGCCTGCCCCAGCGCCAGCGCCGAATCCTCGGTCGTGTGGTGCTGGTCGACATGGAGGTCGCCCGCCACCGTCAGATCGATGTCGATCAGCGAATGGCGCGAGAGCTGCTCGATCATATGATCGAGGAAACCGATCCCCGTCGACACCGTATAGGTGCCCGTCCCGTCGAGATTGACGGTGGCTTCGATCCGCGTCTCGGCGGTCGTGCGGCTGATCGTCGCGCTGCGCATGGTCGCGCCTATAGCGGGAGGTGCTTCCCAAGCAAACGGCCGCTTCAACGCTTGACCCTTTGGACCGGGGGCGGCACTTGAAGGGCCATGAGCGAGACCCCGCCCGACAGCCTGATTCCCTACGACGAGATCGTGCAGGACGCGTTGCGCGCCGTGGTCGGCCGCGTGCTGGGGCAGGTCGCCGAGAGCGGATTGCCCGGCAACCACCATTTCTACATCACCTTCAAGACGCACGCGCCGGGCGTCGACATCCCGCGCCACCTGACCGATCGCTATCCGGACGAGATGACGATCGTCATCCAGAACCGCTTCTGGGATCTGCACGTTTCTTCGGTGGGCTTCGAAGTCGGGCTGTCGTTCAACCAGGTCGGATCGAAGCTGGTGATCCCGTTCGCCGCGATCACCGCCTTCCACGATCCCGCCGTCGAATTCGCGCTCCACTTCTCGGCCCAGGTCGACAATCAGGAGCCCGAAGAGATCGCCGCGGCGGAAAACGATCCGATCGTGAAGCCGGTCGAGGATGGGTCGAACGTCGTCTCCGTGGATTTCACGCGGAAGAAGTGACGTCCGATTACCGCGCTAAAATGCGGTAATTCCCTTCATTTTCGGTTCATGCAGGAACCGCGCACCCCCGGTCCCATGTCGTTCGTCGCATTTTTGTGCGGTGCCGCGGAAACTGTTGCATCTTGGCCACGCCTTTTTCGGAGCAGAGGCGTTCAGCGCGTCCCCAATGAGTGTTTTGAGGAAGTGTGATGTTCAAGGTAGCGTTTCTTAGCGTGTTTGCTTTCGGTGCTGCGGGTGCGGCTTATGCCCAGGATGCGGCGCCGGCCCCGGCGTCCGATTGGTCGGGCCCTTATGCCGGTATCCATGCGGGCTATGGTTTCGACGATGGCCGCAAGGTGGATATCGCAGGCACCGGCGCCGGCACGAGCACGGCGATCGCCAACGGCAGCCGGCCGAATGTGCTGAACCAGAACCGCGAAGGCTTCGTCGGCGGCGGCCAGGTCGGCTGGAACTTCCAGCGCGGCGCGTGGGTGTTCGGTCCCGAGGCCGATTTCTCCTACATGCATTCGCGCGGCACCGATGCCGTGTTTACCCCGAACACGACCGGCACCGTGCAGGGGACGCGCGTCAACAGCCGGATGGACTGGATGGGATCGGCGCGGCTGCGTGCGGGCCATACGCTGGGCAACGGCCTGATCTACGGCACCGGCGGCTATGCCTATGGCAAGGTGAAGGGCGATGCGATCTTCTATTCGCCGACCGGAGCGGCGAACTATGCGGGCGGCCATAGCTATACCGCGCAGGGCTGGACGGCCGGCGGCGGCTTCGAATTCAAGCCGATCCACGACAGCAAGCTCTCGTTCGGTGTCGAGGCGACCTATTACGATCTCGGCCGCAGCCACATCATCGCCAATCCGCAGACCGCGGCGCTGGCAGGGACCGGCAGCTATGTCGTCGGCACCAACACGCGCGGCTTCAACGGCGTGGTGAAGGTCAACTACGGCTTCTAAGGCCGACCGAAGCACCCCGCGCCGGAGCCCGGCGCGGGGTTGCTCCCAATTTTCGGGTAAGGGGCTGCCACGCGGCGCCGAACACGCCTAGCCACCGATCGCCATTTGCCCCGCTCGCATGTCGTCGCCATCGACAGCGGGTTTACGTACAATGTTCCCCCTTGAAACGCAATTGTTCGATCCTATTTCCTGCCTGCAGGTTTTTGGGGAAGGGACGATGTGCGGACGGTCGTGTCACAGGCGTGGTTCGGAAGGGGCGGTTGCCCAAGTCTTGTCCGGTATGGGGATACCATGTGGGGTTCGACAGGGCGTCAACTCTGTCAACTTCCGCATGGCGCAGGTCCTGATAGGATGGCGAGGCGTTTGACCTCCGCAACCCTCAACTTCCTCAACTTAAGGGCGCGCTCATGACGGAAACCCGGACGGAAACCGACAGCTTCGGGCCGATCGAAGTCCCGGCCACGGCCTATTGGGGCGCGCAGACGCAGCGATCGATCGAGAATTTCCCGTTCGGGGCGACCGAGCGGATGCCGATCGGGATCGTCCACGCGCTCGCCATCGTGAAGCAGGCGGCGGCGCGGGTGAACCGGGCACATGGGCTGGATTCCGGACTTGCCGACGCGATCGAGGCGGCGGCGGCTTCGGTCGCGGCGGGGGACTATGACGATCATTTCCCGCTCGTCATCTGGCAGACCGGCTCCGGCACCCAATCGAACATGAACGTCAACGAGGTGATCGCGGGCATCGCCAACGAGGCGCTGACGGGCACGCGCGGCGGCAAGGTGCCGGTCCACCCCAACGATCATGTGAACATGGGCCAGTCGTCGAACGACA
>Ga0164294_10006026_pt1 | contig 10375 bp, 10 predicted proteins | sample GEODES005metaG_FD_111479 | JGI IMG/M metagenome (GOLD analysis project Ga0164294, IMG submission 111479) | Oligotrophic lake water microbial communities from Sparkling Lake, Wisconsin, USA - GEODES005 metaG | ecosystem: Environmental > Aquatic > Freshwater > Lake | place: USA: Sparkling Lake...
AGGGACTCTACGGCCAGGGAAACATCGACTTCGGAAAAATGCGGGACGCCATGCACGACATCGGCTGGCACGACGCGTGGGTTCACATCGAGGGCACGCAACTCCCGAACGGCGTCGAGCAGGACATCCGCTTCGATGCAGACTATCTCCGCAAAACATTCGCAAGCTGAGCCGCTGAACCGTGACACAGCACCCCATGAAACCGACCCTGACACTCCTCACCGCCCTCCTGCTCGCGCCTCACTTCCTCACTTGAGAAGAAAAATGTGACCAGCCATGCCGCTCGCGGAATTAGCCTCATGACATGGCACAACCTGACTTTGACCAAGCGCGATTCATTGCGGCGCTGACCCGGCACCAACCGGCGTTGGAAGCGTTTTGTCATGCGCAGTTGGCGAACCGGCAGGATGCACAGGAGGCTTTGCAGGCGACGTGTGTGAAGCTCTGGGAGAAGGCGGCGGACTGGGATGCGGCGACAGAGTTTCTGCCTTGGGCGTTTGCGGTGGCTCGGTTCACGGTGCTCTCGCACATCCGCGACCGGATGCGCGACCGGCTGGTCTTTGATGAGGATGTGGTGCTGGCCATGGCGCAGGAGACGGAGTCCGCCGCAGCAGAGTTTGAGGAGCGGCGCGAGGCTTTGGGGAACTGCATGCGAAAGCTCAAGGCCGAGCAACGCGGCATCCTGCACGCGCATTACCTCGCTGGCCGCACCGTGCGCGAGATCGCCACTGCCACGCAACGCACTGAGAGCGCAGTAAAGATGACTCTGCTGCGTCTGCGCGAACAACTCAGCGAGTGCATTCAACGTCAACTCCATCCTTCCTCATGAACCCCGACGACTCTTCTTCATCGCATCGCTCACTGGAGCAACGCCTGCTGCATCTGCTGCAAGCCGTGCGCGATACGCGTGACACCTCCGCGCGAGCTGAACTGAACACGCTGCTGCGCGAGAACGCGGATGCGCGCTCGACCATGGCACGGCTCATGGTGGATGAGCAGGCGCTGACCAGTCGTTTGCGCGATGACAGCATCGTGGCCCTGCTGGAGCCTGCTCCGGCGGTGGAGACAGCGCTGCGCACGAGCCCGCGCTGGTTCGCCTGGCGTCCGCTCACCGCAGCGGCGGCGGGGCTGGTGATTGGGTTGTTCAGCGCGTCGATGGTGTTTGGTTTTGGCGTGCGTTCGTTGGAAAAGGTGGTGTCGCTCTTGCAGGAGAGCTTTGAGAGCGGACCCGCGCCGTTGGTGACGGGTATGCCGCAGGAGATGAACCTGTGGAGCGGGGATTTCTCGGAGATCGTGGAGACGTATGAGGGAGTAAAGCCCGTCCAGGGAACGAAGATGGCCCGCGTGCTGCGTTCCGATTTCGAAGGCAAGGCGTCCTCAAAGCCGAGCCTTCAGGGCGATCTGATGCGTGTTGTTGATGTGCGGCCTTTTTTGCGCGAGGCCAACGGCGGCGAGGTGGTGATCACGCTATCGGCTCTCTTCAATGCCGCGCCTTTCCCGGAAGCGGAGCACTATGAAGGAGCCGTCACCCTTTGGGCACTTGGCCCGCAGTTCCCCACCGAAGAAAATCTGATGGACGACGCGCTGGCCCATAGCGTCGGCTTGTGTCGTCCCTTGGACCGCGATCCCGCCACCTGGCAAAGCACCTCCACACGGCTGCTGCTGCCACCGGGGACAGAAATGGTGCTGTTGAAGGTGTCCTTCACCCCCGTGCCAGCGAACGGCAAGAGCCTGTCACCACTGCCCGACCACGTGACCTTCGCCGGGCACTTCGTGGATGATGTGCGTGCCTCCGTCAACATTCGCAAAGCGGTGCCGAATCATCGGAACGAAGCGCTGCCGTGAGACACGCCGATTCAGCAGGGACTCCAAGCTTTGCTCTTTCGGCATGAAACCCGCCCTCACTGTTGCCTGCATCTCTTTGAAATCAGCTTGGCCGGCTGTTTGCCGAGGCGCTTGCAGGAACTCCGGGAAGCGATGGGTTTGAGCAACGTCCACCCTGGCTCGTGAGCGTGGCATCAGACGTGAATCCACCGGCAGGATCAAAGGCCGTGCCTTCAGTGGGCAGCTATTCAGGAACAGGCATTCAAAGAACTGCGATCAAATCCCGGATGTAGGAATCAGGATCATCCTTGGCGCTGAGGATGTGATGCAGCCGATAGTCTGCGGAGGTGGCGTCCTTGTTTGGATCGGACGGGCAGGGCCAGCGGTGCGAGCAGCAGGGCCAAGGTGCGGGAGCGTTTCATGGATTGGAAAGTCACGGGCTGGGCAATAACGAGACAGGTCAGGAACGGGCAAGTGCTCAACATGAATCGTGAAATGAAATAATCTGTAACCGTCGCACCCGCGCCGCGACATAAGGGTTGATGAACTTCCATCATGCCCGATGAACACGACGACCTTTGGCCTTTGCTCGATGCCCTGCGGCAGCGCGATGAAGGCGCGGCCCGGGTGCTCGTGGAGCGCCTCGGGCCGCTGGTGCTGCGCATCGTGCGGGCGCACCGGCCGAGGCGCGTGGCGGAGGAAGACCTTTGCCAGGAGGTGTTCATGAATGTGTTTGCCAGCCTGGAGCGCTATCGCGGCACGGTGCCATTGGAGCATTGGGTTTCGCGCGTGGCGGTGAATGTCTGCGTGAGTGCGGCACGGCGGGAGACGGCAAGGCCGGAACTGCGCTGGGCGGACCTGAGCACGGCGGAGGCTGCTGCGGCGGAGGTTTTGCTGTCTGACAGCGCGGACGAGGCGCAGCCGCACGACCCGGACGCGAGCGCGATTTTGCACAGGCTGCTCGACACGCTGCCGCCGCGCGACCGGGCGCTGATGCAGTGGCTGGGCGTCGAGGAGCAGCGCGTGGAGGACGTGGCGGCGCGTCTCGGCTGGAGCCGGGTGCAGGTGAAGGTGACCGCGTTTCGCATCCGTCTGCGGCTGCGCGCTGCGGCGAAGAAACTGATGCAGGAGGGCAATCTATGAAACGTGAAGAACGATTTGTGAAACGGCTGTTCGAGGCGGAGGCGCGATGGATGAAAGCGCAGCCCAACGATGATGCTCTGCCACCGGGGCTGGCGACGCGCATCGCGGCGCAGTGGGCGGGCGGCAGTGAGTCGAACGGAGCCGCAACGTGGCTTTGGGAAAACCTCGCGTTGCGGGCGGCCATCGCCGGCATGGCGATGGCGGCAGTGCTCCTGACTTTCAGCTTCGCGTGGCCGGGCCAGTCGCAGGCGCGGGAAGCGCGGGCGGCGGCGGAAATCGAACTTTTGCTCTCCATCCCATGAACCCGAATCAACGTTGGAAAATCATCGTCTGCCTGCTGCTCGTCGCACTGAGTGGTGCTGTGGCGGGCGGCTTGGCGACGCGCTGGTGGATGACGCAGCATGCGCCGCGTGTGGATGCGGCTTCAATCAGCGCATCGCGGCTCCAGCGCGTGCTGAATCTCGACGCGGCGCAGACAGTGCAGGTGCGCGGGATGTTCGAGCGCTGGCTAGTCGCGACGGAGGCTCTTGCTCCGGGTGATATCGAGAGCCGGGTGCGCCTGCGCCGCCAGTTTTTGCCGGAACTGGGCAAGCTGCTCACGCCGGAGCAGCGGGTGCGTTTCGAGGCGCTGGTCGCGCCGAATCGCGAATCCACCGCTCCGGCAGGAGGACCGACGAGATGAAGCTCCTCATTACCATCGCTCTGTTCGGATTCGCAGCGTCTTGCATCGCGCAATCGCTCCCGGCGCTCACCGACTTCCGTCTCACCGATGCTGCCGGCAAAAGCCACGCGCTCGCCGACTACCACGAGCGCACAGTCATCGTGATGCTTTTCCTCGGCACGGAATGTCCGGTGAGCAATGGCTACGCGCCAGAGTTCCGGCGCATCGCGGAGGAATATGCCGCGAGGAACGTCGTCGTCCTTGGCGTGCATTCCGACCCATCCGTCTCGGCACAAGCCGCGCGCGAACACGCAGCGGAATACCAGCTCACGTTTCCCATCCTGCTCGATTCGCGGCAAACCCTCGCCCGTGCGCTTGGCATCACCACGGTGCCGGAGACAGTCGTGATGCTGCCCACTGGTGCGGTGATTTATCGCGGCCGCGTGGATGACCGTTACTCCACCAACGGCAAGCGCCGCGACCTCCCGCGTTCGCAGGAACTCCGCGCCGCCATCGCCGCCGGTCTCGCCGGGAAACCACCCGCCATCACCGAGACAAAATCCTTCGGCTGCGCGCTGCCCATTTCGAAAGCGGCGACCCGTTAGCTCCATCACTAAGTCATTCATGAATCATCTAATCGTCACCTGCTCACTCTTCGCACTCGCATTGCCTGCGGTCGCGGCGCCCACTTTCACCAAGGACGTTGCGCCGATTCTTTTCCAGCATTGCGCGGCGTGTCATCGGCCGGGGGAGGTCGCGCCGTTCTCGTTGCTCACTTACAAGGATGCCGCGAAGCGCGCGAAGCATCTCAAGGAAGTCACGCAGGAGCGCCGGATGCCGCCGTGGATGCCGGAGCCGGGGCCGCATCGTTTTCTCGATGAGCGCCGACTAAGCGACGCGCAGCTCAAGACGCTGGCCGAGTGGGTGGACGTGGGCGCGCCGGAAGGGGACGCGAAGGATTTGCCATCGTTGCCGAAGTTTGCCGACGGCTGGCAACTCGGTGAGCCGGATTTGGTGGTGGAAATGCCGGAGTCTTTCACGGTGCCGGCCGATGGGCCGGACATCTATCAGGCCTTTGTGATTCCACTGCCGGTGGAGACGCTCAAGTGGGTGAAAGCCGTGGAGTTTCGCCCCGGCACTCGCCGCGTGGTGCATCACGCGACCCTGCTGCTCGATACCAGCGGCGAGATGCGCCAGCGCGACGAGCGCGAGGCCGGACCTGGGTTTCTTACCCAATCTGGGTTGGACTTATTGATAACGCTCCAGCAGAGCGGCGGACAGTTCGGTTCGTGGACGCCGGGAGCGACGCCGCGCTTTCTGCCCGAAGGCGTGGCGCGTCCGCTGCGCCCGAAGACGGACCTGGTGATGATGATTCACTATCATCCCTCGGGGAAACCGGAGCAGGACCGTTCCAAGCTCGGCATCTTTTTCACCGACAAGCCGAACACCGCCGCCATGACCACGCTGCCGCTTGCTGCCTCACCTCTGGCGGGCAATGCGCATCTGCTCGACATCCCAGCGGGCGAAGCGCGGCACGAGGTGCGGCTCGAACGCACGATGCCCGGCGCGGCGCGCGTCTTCGGCGTCATTCCGCACGCGCACTATTTGCTGCGTGAATTGAAGCTCACCGCGACCAAGCCCGGTGGACACCCCGAGCAGATTCTTTGGATTAAGGATTGGGATTTCAACTGGCAGGACCGTTACGCCTTCGCCGAGCCGCCGTTGCTTCCGGCCGGCACGCGGATCGAGCTGGTCGCGCGTTTTGATAACTCGGACGCCAATCCACAAAACCCGAATCATCCGCCCAAGCCGGTGCGCTACGGCCAGAACAGCACGGATGAAATGCTCTCGACTCATCTGGCGCTGATGCCCGTGGACGCGGCTTCGCTGGCGGCCTTCCAGCCATGGGGTGCGCGGCCCGGCGGCAGCTCGCCCTTCGGCGAATCGATCGTGCCGCCCGGAGGCGTGCCCATTCCAGAACGAGCGCGCGCGATGCTGAAACGATTCGACACCGACGCGGACGGCAAGCTCACGCAAAAGGAAATCGACGCCATGCCCGCGCAGCTCCGCACCGCACTGCTGGAGCGCATTCGGCAGGCTCGGGGCGGTGGCAGCGCGCCTCCCACACCAGCAGCGACGGAGCCGACGAAACCCTCCGCGCAAACCTCCCCGACCGCGCCACTGCAACTCGCCAAGCAAACGCTCGACCTCACCATTGCCGTGCGCGACGTGGAAAAGATGCGCGCCTTTTATGGCAGCATCCTCGGCCTGACCGCGCTGCCCGAGGAGCGCCCCGCGCCGAATGCACGCGTCTATCCTTATCGCTTCGGCACCACCGTCCTGCGGCTCACCGCGTTCGACCCCGCGCCTCCTGCCAGCACGCACGCCAAGCTGCGGGACGCGTGCGGCTACCGCGTGCTCACGCTCGTCCCGCCGGACCTCGCCGCCATCGAAGCCCGCGCGACGAGGGTCGGCTACCCCGCGTGGCAATCGCCCATGCCCGGTGGTCCCGTGCGCATGTGGGCCGACCCAGATGGCAACGTCGTCGAACTCATCGACGGCAGCCGCGCCGCCGCCTCCGACGCCGGACTCGTGCAGCGCGACGGCGTCATGGTCGGCCTCATCGCCCGCGACGCTGCCCGCAGCCGCGCCTTTTACGAAAACGTGCTTGGCTTCCCGCTGTTGCAAGAGCGCCCGTCCCGCGCCCTCGGCGTGCCCGGCTATTACCTCAAGGCTGGCGACACCATCGTGAAATTCTGGGCCATCCCCGGCGAACTCCCCACCACCGCCGGAGCCCCCGCCGCGCACAGCGGCTACCGTCATCTCACGATTACCGTCGCCGATTTGGAGAAGACGAAAGCCGCACTCGCGACGAAGGGCGCGCCGTTCATCGAGTCACCGGTTGCTGAGACCAACTCATTCTGGGCCGCCGACCCCGATGGAAATCGCATTCAGTTTGTCGCTCAGAAATTGCCATGAACCGCTTGACCTTAAACTTCCGCAGACTGCTGGTCGCGGTCTTCACCCTCACCACGACCGCCACGGTTCGTGCGCAATTCACTCCGACCGAAACCGTCGTCGGCGATCCGTCCTTTGGCTGCCTCGGCCTGGAATTTTCGCCGGACATGAAGTGGCTCGTCTGGACCCAGCAAGGCTTAACGAAGGCCTCGTGGCTGTGCAGCGTGAATCCTAACACGGGCGACCTTGTCCCCGCCCATGGTCGGCCGAATGGGCAGAACGGCCAGCCATTTCCAATCCCGAACATCCCGCCGCGCGGCAACCCGCAGTGGGGGCAGGACAGCACGGGCTGGTTCATCATCGCCATCGCCGATGACGGGCGGCTCGTGCAGGTGAGGCCGGGCACGCTCGGCACGAATGGCAATTGGCTCGTGGACCCGGTCATCACTTACCCCGCCGTGCCGGTGAATGCCACGCGCCAGTATCCCTTCGCCGCTCGTCTGCCGGGGCGCGCGGCTTCCTATGTCATCTACGAGCAGCTCGCCAATGGCACTGGCGCTGCGGGCATCTATTGGGTGGACCTTGCCGACCCGACGAACGAGCACGTCGTCACCGCGCCCGGCGGTTACACCATGCCGACCACGCTGGATAATCTGGCGGCCACGATTTACCGCTGGTTTCCCGGCCTGCCCATATTCACCTACGCCATCGTGAAATCACCGGGCGGTGCGACAAAAATGTGCCAGCTCGATGTCTCCGAGCCGAGTCCGACGCCCTTCGCGATCAACAACCCCCTGACGGACAACGTGAGCTTCCACACCGACGATTTCCCGAGTGTGAACTTCGGACGGCGCACGCTCATCGGCGGCGTCACCAGCACCGCCAGCGCGCGGTATTATCTGCAAGATCCCACGACGAAACTGACCTCGACGCTGGCGAACATCACCGTCACGCCCGCGATGTCCGCGCTGGCGAATCCGCAATGGGCCACATCATTCGAGCCCTTCGAGTGGAACGGCCGCGTCTATGCCGCGTTTCAAATCATCGACGGCGGCGACCCGAAGCAGGCCGTGCCTTCCGAAATCTGGCTCACCAGCCTCTCGGATGCGCTGCTGCAAACCGACACCAGCTTTCTGCGCCGCATCAACACCGCCACCAGCCTGCAGCGCCGCGACCCGGAATACTTCCTCGGCACGACCAAGGCCTGGATCTACTACTACGCCAAGCCCAGCGGCACGCTCTTCACCATCTACCGCGCCGAGACCGGACTGCCGAATCGTCAGACCGCCGCCACGCTCGGACTCACGCTGCAAGGCTTCCAAGGCAACGCCGCCCAACTGCAAATGACGGGCGCTCCAACTCAATACGGCGTGCTGCAAAGCAGCGAGGACTTGGTGACGTGGACCGACCGCCTCACGACGCTCTTCGGCAGCAACACCCTGCCTTTCGCGGACGCGAACGCCGCCACCTTCCCGCGCCGCTTCTATCGAATGCGCACGCCATGAAACGAAACACAATGAAACCCACCCTCGTTCTCCTCACCGCCCTGCTGCTCGCTCCGCTGAAGGTGTTGCATGCCGCCGACGCTCCGCCAGCACCAATGCAGCATCCGTTGGAAGTGAGCGCGGCAGTCGCGATGGCGAACGGACAATCCGAAATCCGTCTGCCTGTCGGCACTGTGATCTTGGAACGCGGCCTCACGTTCAAAGGGTTGCGCAACCTCGTGATCGACGGAACAGAAACGAAACTCGTGTGCCGTGACTGGCGGCACACGGCGTTGAACTTCGAGGATTGCAGCAGCATCACTTTGCGCGGTGTGACGATTGACTACGACCCGCTGCCGTTCACTCAGGGCACCGTCACCGCCCGTGCGGAGGATGGCGCTTGGATCGAGGTGGCGATTCACGACGCCTACCGCGACTACGATGAAGGTTTTCGAGAAGGGCGGCTTTAGGATCGGCGGTTTTCATGAGGATGGGATGGGTGCGGGTGATTGAAGTCCATGCGGACTTCCCCTTGGCCTCGTCACCGTGGCCGCGTGTGTCGCACCGTTTTGATCACCATTTGATGAACCTCCTATGAGAGGTCCCACGGTTCGCGGAACCCGATGAACTTCGGGAACCTGGGCGCTTCCTTTGCCCCACTCGGCTGGTGCATGAACTTCACCATCCTGCCAATAAGCGCGTCGCGCTGCTGCCACAGCGTGATGCGGTCCACACCCCCGACGACGTGGTTGTAGCCCACGCGGAACTCGATGCCCGTCTCCACATGCCTGACCACAAAGCCGCCGAGTTCGTCGCGCCCAACCATGCCGGACTGAGCCATGCTGCGTTTGGTGCGACCAAACGCGTCCTTCTCAGCCGCGTTGTGATTGCTCATGCCCTCATAGGTGTCGAGCACCACCGCCTCCGCGTCCTCGAAGCGCTTGATCTTGAGCAGGTAGCCCTCGCGCTCCGTGGACCGGCCACACTTGTAGGGTGAGCCCGGCGTGCGGATCATCACGCCTTCATATCCCTCACTCACGCAGCGCTCTTTATAGGCCATGAGAGCATCAATCGTGTGGATCTCTTTCGGCAACACTTTATCGACACGCTCGTAGTCTGGCAGTCGCGCGAGTTCCTGCATTCTGCAGGCATACGGCACGTCGATGCCCTCGCTCACATAGTCGAAGACGGCGAAGGTGAAGTCAGGCTCGCAGCTTTCGCGGCCCACATGCCCAGCGGTTTCGTTGAACGTGGTGCCTTTGACGATCAACTCGCCATCCAGCCCATCAGGCAGGTTGGCTTCGATCCACTCGCGAATGAAGCGATTGGACACGGGCTTGAAGCTGCGGGTCAGAGCGCGTCCGTTGAGCTTGAGGCAGCGGATGCCATCAAGTTTGGGTGTGGCCAGCAGCGGGAAGCTGAGGGCATGGAGACGCTCGCACTTGTCGGCGAGCATGGGCTTGGTGATGGGCGATGATGCGGTAGTGGTGTTCATGGTCATTGAGGGCGTTTTGTTGACCAGCGCTGGGCTGGGTTCCCTCCTGCCTCGTCACCATGACCTTGTGTGTCGCACCGATTTGCTCACCATGTGGCGGAGACGCAGAACACCGTTGTCCATCCATGATTGGCACCATTTGAATCGCACCTGTTTCTAACCATCAGCACCCTGTATCAGCATGACCTTGTGAAGGCGCGTAGGAGGCGTTTTACGATGGGGACCGCTTCACAAGGTATGGCTGTATAGGCGAGCCTCACATGCACTTGTTGCGACCATCAGCGCGTGTTGTTGCGACCATCAGGTCAGCCTTCAATCAGGTGGTCAAACAACCCCGGCTGCAACGGTTCCAATGCCGCCTGCTCCGCTTTGAAGAAGTCTGCCTTGGTCTTGCCGCGCTTCTTGCCCTCGCGCGTGTGGCAATCATAAGCATATTCAGGGATGGCGACATACTCACCGCTGCTTCGCAACTCCAGCGCAAGCGTGTCAGGATCAAGTCCCGCCGTCTGATCATAGACGTAGTTTTGCAGATGATCGGGATCACGACTCTTCTTCGATAAGCACAGCAGAATGACCGCCTTGCTGATGAAGATGCGGCCCTTCGCCTGCTTGGGCGGGATGCCGTCATTGATGACGAGGTAGCTGTCATGCAGCGCCTTCACCTCCTGCGTGAGGATACCCCAGCAGTCTTCCGCGCTGATGGTCAGTAACCGCTTCCACACATACTTGCCAAAGCCGCTCTGCCACAGTTCCAAAGCCCAGTAACCTGCCAAAGCCGCGTCACCCCGGCGGATGGCTTTCTGCATGGCA
>Ga0164294_10006027_pt1 | contig 10374 bp, 7 predicted proteins | sample GEODES005metaG_FD_111479 | JGI IMG/M metagenome (GOLD analysis project Ga0164294, IMG submission 111479) | Oligotrophic lake water microbial communities from Sparkling Lake, Wisconsin, USA - GEODES005 metaG | ecosystem: Environmental > Aquatic > Freshwater > Lake | place: USA: Sparkling Lake...
AAGTAATTGTTTACCAGCACCTAAATCCTGCCAAGATGAGAAAAAGCCAAAGCCATGAATAGCATGTGGTGGCATAAAAGTTGTTGGCAGTTGATGGCTCACACCCTTACTATCTTTAACTAAACCATCTTTTATGCGCCCAGCCCATGGCGCCATCGCATACCAACCCCAACGTAAAACATCACCATTAAAAGGGACTACAAATTGCATATCCCGCCACTGCAGTGAAGCAAGGCGGCCGCCTTGATCTAGATCAATTCCAATTGATATTTGATCTCCGTCAATGTTAAGCATCTTATTTAAATCTCATCTCTGCCAGGAGGCAAGGCGCCAGATCTTGAGACAGTAATAGCAGCAGCCCTGGCTGCTCGATCTAACATCAAGGAAAGACGTTCCCCAGTTAACTTATCTAAGCCATCTTCAATAATTGCCTCAACTAAGATGGCCCCAACTGTGTCACCAGCTCCCACCGTATCTGCAACTACAACCTTCTTTGCATCAGCACTTATTTTAGAATTTTCTCGATAACCTGCTAATCCTTTATCACCGAATGTAACAACTATTAACTCAGGGCCCATACCAAGCCATCGCTTTGTTACCTTATCTAGATCCTCCCCTGGATATAGCCAGTAAATATCATCATCACTAACTTTTACTGCATTAGAAATTGATACCCACCGCTCAACCTGTCTAACATACTGCTGTCTATCACTCATCACTGCAGGTCTTATATTTGGATCAAAGACAATTGGCGCAATTTGTGCAACCTTCTTTGCCCATTCAAATAGAACTGATGCTGCTGGCTCAATAGCTGTGACTAGCGTGCCAATGTGAAGAAGTAATGGTTTTTTATCTAAAGCATCAGGCAGCCATGAGTGTGAAAAATCAAAGGTTGCAGTGTCATCAATTACAAACTCATATGTGGCACCGCCCTTTGAATTTAAAGAAACAATTGCAAGGCAGGTTGGCTTATCTGAGAACTTAACAAACTCTAGTAGTACGCCATCTTTTTCTAACTCACTAAGTGCCATCTGGCCGTACTTATCAGTTGATATACCATCAATGAATTGTGTTGTGATCCCAAGCTTTGATAATGCCTTTGCAGTGTTCGCTGGCCCACCACCAACCACAGCTTTGCGCTCTGTGCCATCTGGAATTAAATCAATTACTACCTCACCACACACCCAAACCTGATTACTCAAAGTAATTCACCCTTACGCGCTAGAAACTCAGTTAATACTTCAACACCTAGTAGATGATCTTCAACTTGTGGTAGGCCACTAATTAGTAGAACACCTACAAATCCCTCACTCTTAGTTATTAATGGCAGGCCGCCACCATGAATAGCGTGAGTTTCATCCAATAAATTATTTTCCTTATGCCAATCAACGCCGCGCTCTTCAGCGCTTACTCTCTCATACATTGTTGAGTGTTGCTTAAGCATCACAACTCTAGCTTTACGTGACATCCACCAATCATTTTCTGGTTTGCTGCCAGGAAGGGATGCGTGATAAACAATCCAATCACCGATCCTTACCTCAACTGCAATGGGTAACGTACGAGTCATACCAAAAGTCTTAGCAATCTCACCAATTTCAATAGCATCAGCTAATTTAAAGGAAGTGAGTAAGAGCAGTTGCTCCTCCTGAAGAAGTTCTATTTGTGAAAATCCACCAGTGGTCTGCATATAGTAATTCTATAAGATTTACACTATATTTAATATAAAGCCAATATATGCCTACCCAATTTCTTAAAGTTAAAAGCAAAGTTTGATATTAGAAACTTATATCTCAAAAATACAGATACCTTTAGGAACCAGGAGATTTTAAGATCAAATTAATTCTTGTTAAAGTTTTAGCTGCTTCAACCTCATATCCTAGAAACTTTTCTAATTGATATTGCACATCAAGATATCGTACATTCACTGGCTGAAACTCTATAGCTTTTTTAACAAAACTCAATGAAGTAACTTGGTCATCGTAGGCATCTGCACAAATACTCTTAGTAAACCAGGCCTGGCCACTTCGCGGATCTACTTCTAGGAGCCTGTCTGAAACTCTGTCTATAAAAGGGCAATTTTTTAAATCCTGCACATACTTAATCATAACTTCTTCAGTTGGCCTAGGGTTTGGCCACATTTTAAGGATCTTAATAATTTTATCACCATCCATATACTTATTATTCATAATATTTCGTACCTGCATATCGGTTGAAATAATTCTCACACTCAAAGGTATGCTCAAAACTAAGGCGATTACACTTATCAGCCTGATAGTAAGTAATTTCTTAGTAGGAGTAAGAGTTGTGGTTTTGTTAGCTTGTGAATTTAAATAAAATCCGCCAATAAGTCCCATTGACACATATGGAACTATCATATTAAGAATACTATCGGTATTTATAAATAGTTGACTTACATACCCAATAAAAATTGATGACGGTAGAGCTAAATTTATATTATATTTCTCCCCTGATTTAAGTAATTTCATTATTAAATAAAAAATCACTAGAATGAATAATGTGTATGAAATACCAGTAAATATGCCGCCATTGGCAAAGTGATCTACAAATGCATTGTGCGTTTTATCTGCGACGATGTCACCTCCTTCACGCCTGATGTCTTCAGCCCGTATATATAAAGGCATGTGCTGCTGCAATCTATCCACACCCACTCCGAATAAAATATTATCAGTGAATATCTCTAAGCCAGCTCTTTGTTGCGATAATCTGTCATCTGCACTTGTAAATTCAATCAATATATCTTTGTAATTAATTACCCCATAAAACAAAGCACTTACGATAGTGAATAGACCAGCAGTTCTTAGTAATAAATTTATTTTTATAAAAAAATGATAGAGTGATACGAATATAAACGCTGAAATTGAAATAAGCGCCACAACATAAAATTGGAATGATTCTGTTTGGATTCCACAATAAAATAGTAAAAAGAATAAAGTGATATACAAAGATTTGAGCAACTTTCCTCTACTCGCTGCAACTCCATAAAGCAATGAGGGAAGTAATATAGCGATATAACTTGCTGCAAAGTTTGAATTACCAATTGTGAGCACAACTTTATTTTGCTCTTCCCATAATAAAAAATCAGAGCCAGATAATTGAATAAAAGAGTAGATTATTGAAAGTATAGACAAAGGAAGTAAAGAGATTTTAAAAAATTTATCACTGTCTTTTAGTCTTAAATTCAGTGTTATCACAAAAATAATTGCTACAGCTAGATATGTTAATATTCCAAAATTTCTTTTATATCCACCAAATAAAGCGTTCAAAATATTTTGATGATTAAAAAATGAAGAGACTAGGTAAGTAATAGGAATTAAAAAAGGAAGATAAAATAACTTATTTTTTACAGCTAAACTCTTAGGCTTCGCAATAACATAGAGAAGAGTGAGGATTATTAGAGCCACACTTCTTGGCAGCTCAACAGCCTCATTCATAATAGGTACTAGCAAGAAAAATAAAATTACTGGTAAGTAGAAAATCATAAGCGTAATAATACAGCGCTTTACTAACACTTAGAAAGCAATCAGGGTGGCCCTTGTTTAAGGGCCACCCTGATTGCTTAGTACTAGAAGTTACTTATCTTTTCAGAATCAACTTCTGTAGAGCTTGGATCTGCTTATTAATTGAGGCAATTAACGCAACAATTGACTTAAGCACATCAGCATTTGATACACCAGATGCTCCAGCTACCTTTACGGCACCTACTGAAGGTGACTGAGCTGTTGCAGTGCCTACATCAAATGAGTATGAGTATGAGCCATCAGTATTTCCGGCTGCATAAACACACTTTACTACTCCACCTGAGAAGGTTCTTGTAGCAGCACATGCAGTTCCAACAGCTGTTAGACCACTAGCGACTGCACCTTCGTAACCTGTTAATGGAGTTCCATCAGCAATTACAGTTCCGTAAATATCCTTACCACTGATAGTCACAGTAGCAAGATCTCCTGGGGCGTAAACAGCCTTGTCCCATGAGACAGCAAATGAATTCAGACCAGCAGAAACACTTGCTGTGATAACTGCTGAATCAACATTTGCACCTAATGCATTTACTACACGCAATTTATAAGTTCCTACACCATTTAATGTAGATGTTGGAACATTCATAGTTGCAGTTCCATAACCTGCAGCTGATGTTTGCAACGTAGCGTGTGTTGTATTTGTTGTTAACAATGAGGCACCGACTAGTGAACCAGTCTGACCTGTTAAGGTAGGTTTATTAGTTGATGCAAGAGTTACAGCATTTCCAGCTGCATCCTTAACAACATAAACAACTGCCTGATTTCCGCCAGCAAAGTCTGCATCGGCACCATTCTTAAAGCTGCCATTACTATTTGCTGCATCTAGAGAAATACTTGCAATATCACCAGACCAGTTCAATGTCTTGGTGGCAATTACTGCGCCATCAAGAGTAATTGTTACGGTAGATGTTCCAGCAGTATTTGCAACTGGTTGGGTAACTGTGATGTAAGCATCTCCACCAACAACATCAGTTTCTGTATCAAATGCTGTTGTAGCTGCATAATCATGACCAGCCGCAGGAATAGTGTCAACTATATTTACAAATGCTCCATTAGTAGCGGTTGCAGTCATTGTGCCAGTTGTAATAGCTGCTTTGTAAGGATCCTTTAGGAATACGTATATAGCACCTCTAGAACCATTAGCGATTCGAGAAGTATCATCGTATGCTAAAAGACCTGAGGCTGTTTCACCTGCAAGGTAACCGATCTGAGTATTAATCACACTGTTAGAAGCTGAAAAAGTTCCAGCTGTACTAGCAGATGCAATTGTAAGTGTTAGTGATCCAAGTAAAGTGCCTGCAGTTGCAGTAGTTGTACCTGTGATTCCAGCACCTTTATAAAATTGAAGCTGCATAGTGGTAGCACCAGATGAAGCAGTTGCAATACCTCTTAAATTACTTGCAGTACCAGCAACAGCGGCAACAATCTTACGGTCTGCACTAACAGCCTGAGATGTAAATCCTCCGTTGGTCAGGGTAATTGACTCTCCGATACTTGAAAGAACTCCACCAACTACTACTACTGATACGCCTTGAGCAGTATCTGAACTCTCTATTTTCCAGGGAATTGAACATGTTGACAAACAAACACCAGTTTGTGCGTCGCCACCATTCAATGTAATTAGAGATGTGGTTACTGTTCCTGCTGTATTAGTTGCAGAAACCCATCCAACTTGCTGAGCAGATGCATCTGTATTAGATGCAACCGCTGAACCAGTTGTTGAAGCTACGAGTGATATTGTCACATCGTTGTTAGAAGCATTAGCTACAGGTGATGACGCTACAGACAGAAATCCTGCCGTAAGTGTCGTCACTGCAACTAGTGCAATGCGTTGTTTCATTGTCTTGTTAGACATTTGTTTCCTTTCGTTAGTCAAGTTAGGGAATTTCCCTATCTTGGCTCGAAGATCTTTCGACCTTCTAATTCTGTTTCCTTATGGCACACACGTGTAATGCCGCAAGAAGACAGAAATCTAGTTATTCGGTAGGTGTTGGCCCACCATCTGTTTGATCTAGAACAGCCAACATTAAAGTAACTGTTTCGAGCTGCGCTACTGAAAGTTGCATGTGGTCTGCGTACTCAGAGGGGGAAATTCTCTTAACGCTTGAACTATCTACAGTATTAGGAGCAGTTACCGTCTCAGGAGTAGTAGGCACTAGTTCCGCTGGTAGATCTTGATTGTTTGTAAGTTGAGAAGATGAGGTAGTAATAGAGGTATTAGGTTCATTACCAGTTAGGGAGTTAAGACCAAGGAAGGCTGTTAACACAAGAATAAAGGTAAGTGCAATCTTTGATGATTTACCGGCAAGCTCTGCTGCTTTTTTATAGGTAGTAGATAAAAGATCTAAAGCAGTTAGGCCGCGGGCCTCATCAATAACAAGCTCAGATAGAACTTTACGAAGGGATGCACGAGCACGAGAGACAGTGTGGCGAACGGCAGACTCTTTAATACCAAGCTCTTTTGCAATCTCTGCAGTTGAACGTCCTTCAACCTCCCACATAACCAGAGCAGCACGCTCTGCTGGAGATAGTAAGGAAAGTGCCTGACGAATAATTGCAGCATCCTCTGCTGCAGAAATTACTAGTGAGTGATCCCCTGATACCTGCCAGGCGGACTCAACCTCAGCGGTTGCATCATCTAGTGCAACAAGATTTGGCCTACGGTTTTCAGCACGGAATAGATCTATACAAAGGTTTTCAATTGTGCGGTGCAGATAAGAAAGAGTGTGATCATCACTTGAAAGCTCTGGGGCAGCAAGCATGAACTTAACTAAGGCCTCTTGGGTGATCTCTTCAGCTTTCGCCTTATCCTTAACAATCCGATTGGCATGGGCAATAAGCTCGGATCGATTTTGGGTGTAGAAGGATGAAAATTGGGCAACGCTCCAGGAAGCAGGAGTTGAAGACTCAACTGCCTTGGATTTCTTGGCTTTAAATGCCATTTTGTTTTGCCCCTTGCATAACCAGTTTTGTCTTACAGAGTCAGCCGTCGCCGCCTCTATTCACCTCTACGGATTGGGTGGGTATTTGTAGTGAAGATAGGACAAATTGGACATTGCCCCTGATTAGTACCTTAATTATACCAGAGTGGGCCCTGTCGGGATCGAACCGACGACCCACAGATTAAAAGTCTGTTGCTCTACCGACTGAGCTAAAGGCCCAAAGATGTAAGTATTTTAAACAAATTCTAGTTCAAAATATCCTGCGCACAGCGTACCCCTATTGGCGCAGAGACCCAAAAGATGACCCAACCTGGGTTTTCATAAGATCACTAAAAACCATATTTTTGAATATGGAAAAAACTAAATGGAATCGGTATCTGCCACTTAAATATCAGGAAATTTCGCTTATAATCGCAAGTGATTGTCTCGAGGTTGCCAGGATATAAAATGGTGTTGGTACTTTTGGGTGCTGGGTTGGAGCGAAAAATGAAGGCACAAACCAAAATTTACCAATTAGTGCAGCGAGTAGTTCTAGCAAATCTATTTTGGCTCTTAGCAGTGATGATTGCTACTTTGTTAAGGTATGACGGTGATTTCCCAAGTGAAAAGTTAGATCGTGTCCTCCTTCTTGGAGTAATTGGAGGATCACTTAACGCAGCGGTAAATCAAATTTTCGCCAAAAATTTTGCTAATTATAGAGTTGCCTCATTAGAAGAGGTGTTTGCTTTAACGGTATCAACTAGTTTTGTTACCATAATTTTAACAGTGAACTTACTGGTATTTTCATTCCCTTTATTGCCGAGATCTGTCCCTCTGGTAGCCGGCATACTTGCATTGTTGATTCAATTTTTAAGTCGTTTAGTTACAAGTCGTAAAACTTATAAAACTCTTTTTTCAAATTCAGTAGGTAGCAACACACTAATTTACGGTGCAGGAATAACTGGGCGCCAAGTAGCTGAACAAATGCTATTAAAGTCTAAAGAATTTAAACCAGTGGGTTTCTTAGATGATGACCCGTCAAAGAAAAACCTCAAAATTTTTGGTCGAAAGATTTTTGGGGATATAAATTTGTTGGAGCAAACCGTAGCAGAGTATGATTTAAAAATCTTAGTTGTAGCGTTTTCTGGAATAGAAGTAGCGCAGCTATTTGATATCGAAAAGCGCTGCCGAAGTCTTTCTGTTACCTTAAAAATAATTCCTAATCCTTTTGAAATCATGGCAAGGAATTTACAGCTAGGAGACATAGCTACAGTTTCTGAGGAGGATTTACTTGGACGAAGGCCAATAAAACCAGATGAATCAGAAATTGCTACATTTTTATCAAAAAAGAAAATCTTAATTACTGGAGCTGGTGGCTCAATCGGATCAGAAATTGCAAGACAAGTAAATAGATTTAATTCAGATGGCTTATTTTTACTTGATAGAGATGAGAATGCACTTTTATCACTCCAACTATCTTTAGTTGGGGATGGACTACTTGCAAACCCAAATTTAATCCTCGCTGATATTCGAGATAATGCTAGAATTCTTCAAATACTTGATGAATTAAGGCCTGACATAGTCTTTCATGCGGCAGCCCTTAAGCATTTAGCAATCTTAGAACGCTTTCCCCAGGAGGCATTTAAGACAAATGTTGTTGGCACGCAAAATCTCATTGATTCAGCTCGAAAATCAAATGTTAAATACTTTGTGAATATTTCAACAGATAAAGCCGCTGATCCAATCAGTGAGTTAGGCAAAACCAAACTACTAACGGAGCGACAAATCTCTGCGGTTTCTGATATAGATAAAAAGTATATTTCGGTACGATTTGGTAATGTGATTGGGAGTAACGGTTCTTTTCTAAATACTTTCAGATATCAGATTAAGTCTGGGGGTCCTGTCAAGGTAACGCATCCAGAAATTACAAGATATTTTATGACAGTAAGTGAAGCAGTCCACTTAGTTCTTCAATCAGTTTTAATAGGTGAAAGTGGTGAAACTTTGATTTTAGATATGGGAAATCCTGTGAGTATTGATTTGGTTGCTAAAAATATGATTGAAGCCTCAGGTAAAAGCATTAAAATTGAATATACAGGTCTTCGAGATGGTGAAAAACTACACGAGCGATTAGTTGGCGTTAACGAAAAGATTTACCGGGGTAAACATAAAGATATTATGCACACAAGGGTAGAGCCTATATCTGCGGGGCAAGATTGAAAGCTATTTTTAGTAGGAAAAAATCACTTGATGACGCTCAAAGCCAGATCAATTTTGATGAGGCTCTACGTTTAAAATCTCGATCAAAAGTAGATCAAATTCAAACTCTTTCAATGATGTTAAAAATTAGAATTGTAGAAAATAAATTAGCTCAAATGCGTAAAAGTGGATTAATCGGTGGCCCTGTTCACCTCGGTGCAGGCCAGGAAGCGATCGCCGTTGGGATCTCAAAGCATTTAAGAAAATCTGACCGCATTTTTAGTGGGCACAGGTCCCATGCTCATTTATTAGCGCTCGGCACAGAGCCTCGAAAACTTTTTGCTGAGGTTCTTGGTAAGCAAAGCGGTTTAACTAAAGGTATGGGTGGCTCAATGCACCTATGGGATGGGCCAAATGGATTTTATGGTTCAGTTCCAATCGTCGCCGGCACTGTTCCACTTGCAGTTGGAGCGGCGCTAGCTTCAAAATTACAAGGTAGAGGCGATATCAGCGTTGCCTACTTTGGCGATGGTGCGATTGAAGAGGGGGTTGTCCATGAATCACTTAATTTAGCAAGACAGCTTCAAGTTCCAATACTTTTTGTGTGTGAAAATAATTTGTTTTCAAGCCACATGCATATATCACAGCGCCAGCCACTTACTTCAGTTGCAAGATTTGCTCTCGCAAATGATATTCAAAGTGAAGTAATCGATGGTAACAATATAATTTCTGTAGAGGAAAGTGCGAAAAAATTAATTCAAACCGCTCGAACTGATAATTTACCCGTCTTTATCGAATCTTTTACATACAGGCACTACGGGCATGTTGATTGGCGCGAGGATATCGATGTGGGAGTAAATCGCTCATCCGAAGATCTAATACTATGGAAATCAAGAGATCCAATTTATCGGCTTCAGACCGCACTAATCTCAACTGGATTGTTAACTAAGGATGAATTAGAACAAATCAAATTACAAATTAGCAATCAAATTGATACTGACTGGAAACTGGCCATGCAGGATCCACAAGCTGAAACCTCATCCCTACTCTCTGATGTGTATAAAAGATAAATTATGAGCAAATCAATCACAACTAGTTATGGTGTTGCAATTCGAGAGGCATTTTCATATTTGCTGAAAAATTATCCCGAGGTTTTTGTAATTGGCCAAGGGCTTTGGAGTCCATGGTATGTGGGTAACTCGATGACAGATCTTGATAAAGAGTTTGGGGTTAAAAGAATCATAGATACGCCAGTTTCAGAGTCTGCCTGCACTGGAGCAGCCATTGGCGCTGCATTGGCTGGGATGAAACCAATAATGGTTCATCCACGAATGGACTTCATGCTTTATGCAATGGATGCGATAGTTAATGAAGCTGCAAAATGGTCTTCAATGATGGCAGGCCAAGCACATGCTGGTGTAACAATTAGATCAATAATTAATCGTGGCGGGGAGCAAGGTGCTCAACACTCTCAGGCGCTGCACTCCTGGTTCACCCATATCCCTGGGCTTAGAGTAGTTATGCCGTACTCAGTATCTGATGCTAGAGATTTATTGATTGCCTCAGCTTTATGTGGTGATCCAGTGATTTATATTGATGATCGTTGGTTGTATGAATCTGAAGAGGTGTTACAACCAGTAATTGAGCTAGACTTAAAAACTCAAACACCTAAAATTATAAAAACTGGAGAAGATTTAACATTGGTCTCAGCTGGT
>Ga0164294_10006028_pt1 | contig 10373 bp, 4 predicted proteins | sample GEODES005metaG_FD_111479 | JGI IMG/M metagenome (GOLD analysis project Ga0164294, IMG submission 111479) | Oligotrophic lake water microbial communities from Sparkling Lake, Wisconsin, USA - GEODES005 metaG | ecosystem: Environmental > Aquatic > Freshwater > Lake | place: USA: Sparkling Lake...
CACTTCGTTGTCCGGCGAGGGTTCCTTCGGTCCACCGGTGAACCAGGATGAGAAGACGCGTCCATTTGCCGTGCGCTCCAGGCCTGGAATGCCCTGCCAAGTGCGATCAGGATCGACGAGGCGCTCAGAGAACGCATGACTGCAAAGAAGCACGGAAATCAGTAATAGGCGGAAAAAGAATCGGAAGAGCATAGTGAATAAAAAACGTGACGGATGAGGTCATTTCGCGGCTGGATGTGCACAATCATGTGTTATGTTAACACCATGCCAAAAAACACCTCCGTCACACTCAAAGACATCGCTCGCGCAGCGGGTGTATCGATGATGACGGTGTCACGGGTGCTTCGCGGAGCACCAAAGGTTTCGACAGAGAAGCGGGAGCTGGTGCTGTGGGAGGCGAATCGGCTCGATTACCAACCGGACCCGCATTTGGCTCGGATGATGCAGGTCGTTCGGGGGAAGAAGGAGACGCGGATGCGAGCTGTGATCGCGGTGATCCGCGAGCATGTACCGCAAGATGGATTGCTGGGGCCTTCCTATCAATACGTCCCTATCGAGGACATTCGGCGGCGTGCTCATGGACATGGCTACGCCGTGGAGGAGTTTTATTTGGGCAAGGACGGACTCACGCCGAAGAAACTGCAAAAGATACTCCATGTGCGAGGCATTGAGGGCGTGATCGTTTCACCTCAGAGCATGACGTTGCCATGTAGCAAGCTCGATTACTCGCCCTTCGCCGCGGTAACGTTTGGGAATGCGATGAGCACGCCTGCACTGCACATGTGCGCTGGAAACATGACGCTGGGCATTCAAATGGCAGCACAGAACCTCACCGCGCGCGGATACAAACGTATCGGTGTGGCAGTGACAAAGTGGATCGTGAATCGCTCACAGTTCGGCTACAGCGGTGGCCTGTTTCACTGGCAGCACGGACTGCCTGAGGTAGATCGCGTGCCGCTGCTGCTGTTTCCGAGCAATGACATCAGCCAGGGCTTTGACGCTTTCTGTAAATGGATACGCGAGCACCGACCAGACGCACTCATCACCTTCGACACCCACGTTCCCAGCTGGCTGAAGCGTCTCGGCCTGCGGATCCCGCAAGACATCGGCTTCGTGGTGCATGACTGGACGCCGCAGATGGAGGGCTCCGCCGGGATCTATCAGCAGCGCGAACATCTCGCCGCTGCTGCGGTCGATTTGATCGTCACCCAGCTGTCGCAGCATGAACACGGCGTGCCTGCGGTGCCTCGCCAGATCATGATTCCGCCGCAGTGGGTGGATGGGCCGAGCGTGAGGAATTCGACTCATCGGTCTTCCGAAAACGCCACATCAACCAAAAAATCGACGCGCCAATCATGATAACGAATCCAGCAGCCAAACACCAGGTTTCTACCGCCGCAAGCTGCGGCGGCTTGATGTGATTGGCGAGAACGATCTGCCTATTGAGCAGCGTCATCCAGATCAACTCGCCCAAAGCCAGGCACTGGGCCCACGTCAGCATGATGGCGCAAGCTTTAGGGTAGTTCTCTGGAGCGCGCCAATAGTCAGGATTGGGAACATTCAGGAGATTTGATGGGAGCATCCGCATGAGCCAAATCAAGCCCAGGATGAAGGCTGGAACGGCTAAGCCAAAGATGAGCATCAAGGCACCGTGCTGCTGCCGGGTCATCCAGCCATTGGCTTTGCCAGCACCATCAAAATGCGTGGCTAACTTTTGCGGCAAATCGCCGAGCCAAATGAAATGCGTGACGACAAAAATAAGCGCTGCAACTGTAAGAGCGATGGAGAGAGTGTGTCGTTTCATCTTGATGATTGCAGGGTCAAAGGCTGGCAATAGAATGGAGCGGCTTGTGTTTTCAGCATGAAAAGTGTGGGCTGCGCATTTTGATCGATCGTAGTGTTCTATGCTATGCTAGTCTGAACTCCATGCCAAACGACATCCGCTCTCTCGAACCCCGCGCACTCTGGAATTGTTTTACCGATCTCAATGCTGTGCCTCGCCCATCTAAGCGTGAGGAACGCGTGGTCGCCTTTATTCGTGACTTTGCCAAACGCCAGAGACTGACGTCGATTCTCGACAGAACGGGCAATGTGATCGTTAAAAAACCTGCAACGCCGGATCGCCAAGGACATGCCCCAGTCATCATGCAGGCTCATCTGGATATGGTTCACAAGGCGGCAGACGGACTTAACTTTGACTTCGACACACAGGGTATCGACATGTGGCTGGATGGCGATTGGGTGCGGGCTCATGGAACCACGCTAGGCGCAGACAACGGCCTTGGCGTTGCCGCTATTCTCGCAGTGCTCGCTTCATCAGATCTCTCACATCCGCCGATCGAAGCACTCTTCACCCTGGATGAAGAGCAGGGCATGGGCGGGGCTCTGGGACTGCAACCCGGCCTGCTGACAGGCAAAACAATGCTTAACCTTGATTCCGAAGAAGACGACACCTTCACCATCGGTTGCGCAGGCGGAGTGGATACGCTGGCCAGCCTGGACTACACCGAATCCATTCATGGCCCCGATGAACCCTACCTTGCCATCCACATCAGTGGGCTGCGCGGGGGGCATTCAGGTTTGCAAATTCATGAAGGACGCGCGAATGCGATCAAGCTCATGGCACGCATCCTTAGTGCTTGTGGCATTGACGTTGTTGCCGTAGCAACGCTACATGGCGGCAGTGCACGGAATGCGATCCCGGCTCAATGCACAGCTGAAGTGGTCATCTTCAATCCACCACGTTTTGATGAAATCTATGCCAAAGAAGTCACCGGTATTCGTGAAGAATTTCGCCTGATCGAGCCAAACCTCAGCATCACGATACAACCTGCAAAGGCCGAAGGCGGCTACATTTCAGCCATGGCCTCGGATGTTCAAAAACCCTTCATCCTAGCACTCCAGGCCGTGGTGAATGGCGTGTATCGCATGAGTCCCGTCGTCCCAGGCTTGGTCGAAGCTTCATCGAATCTTTCGCTCATCTCACTCGGAAATGGCCATGCTGAGTGGAGCGGCCTACAGCGCAGCTCAGTTGCGTCCAGCCTGACAGATGTCGCACGGGCCTTTGCCGCACCGTTTCAAATGATGGGAGCAGACGAGATGAACTGCCCAGAAATCCGCCATGATGCAGGTTACTCAGGCTGGAGTCCTAGCGCTGAATCACCGATCCTCGAACTGATGAAGCCTCTCTACCGGGAACTGTTTGGTCACGAGGTTAAAGTCGGTGCCTGCCATGCAGGTCTGGAATGCGGCGTCATCAGCATCGCTTACCCAGGTCTGGACATGATTTCATTTGGTCCAAACATTCACGAGGCACACTCGGAAAAAGAGTGTGCCAGCATTAGCTCCACGCAGAAATTTTGGCGGCTGCTGACGGCCACACTCGCAGCCCTGCCATAGCAAGACAAAAGATCAACTTTTTGAAGCATGATTGCCACTTGAAACAAGGGCAAGCAACGTTCAAACGAGGAGCGCACCATGAGCGGATTCACCGGAACCTTAAACCCCCAGCAACGACAAGCAGCCACGCACATCCATGGCCCACTGTTGATCCTGGCTGGAGCGGGGACGGGCAAGACTCGTGTCGTCACAGCACGCGTGGCTTTCATGATCAATGAAGGCATCAAAGCAGAGCACATCTTAGCCGTCACTTTCACCAACAAAGCCGCCGCTGAAATGCGTGAGCGCGTGAAAGACATGTGTCGAGATGGTCAGGGAAAGAAGGTGATCGTGGGCACCTTCCATGCTTTTTGTGCCAAGCTCCTGCGCGAGTTCGCCGAGCACGTAGGTTACAAAAAGAACTTCGTCATTTATTCCGCTGCCGAGCAAGTCAGCTTGATCAAACGTGTACTCAAAGGCCTACTGATTAAAGAGGAAACTATGGACCCTCAAAAGGCGCTGGCACGCATCAGCAAAGCCAAGAACAATGGCGAAGAAGTAGGCGACCCCACCATGGATCTCTATGCCGCCGTAGCAGACAAATATGCCAATGAGATGCGGGCGCTAAACGTCATGGACTTCGATGACCTACTCTGTCTCGGCGTCAAATTACTGGAGGAAAATGGAGAGGTGCGGGCCACACTACATCAGCGGCACCAATACATCACCGTCGATGAGTTTCAGGACACTAACTCACTGCAAATGCGTCTGCTGCGAGCCCTGGTTCCAGCGCCTTACAATGTCTGCGTCGTTGGTGACGATGATCAGTCCATCTATGGCTGGCGCGGTGCTGAGATCACCAACATCACTGAATTCGAGAACTTTTTCCCCAACCCGACGGTGGTCAAACTGGAAGAAAACTATCGGTCAACCACCGCCATCTTACATACCGCCAACAGCCTGATTAAAAACAACGCCGGACGCCGTGAAAAGCAGCTCTGGAGCCGAAACATCAACGTTGACCCTGTGCGTCTTGTCGTCGTCGAAGATGACGCCGAAGAAGCCGAAATGATCGCCAAGGAGATCGAAGCTGGATTTTATAATAACAAAGAGCCTTGGGAATCCTATGCGGTTCTCTTCCGCACCAATGATCAGAGTCGCATCCTTGAGCAGGCCTTTCGTGCCAAAAAAATCACCTACCGCGTCGTCGGAGCACGCAGTTTCTTTGATCGCCGAGAAGTCAAGGACGTCCTGTCTTACCTGACCATCCTACATAATCCGCACGATGACATCTCGCTCCTGCGTGTCCTCAACACTCCCACGCGCGGCATTGGTGGCACAACAGCTGAGTTAGCTAGAGATCACAGCATGGTGAAGCAGTTCAGCATTTGGGTAGCCCTCTGTGATGAAGATTTCCTCCGCCAAATCCCCGAGAAATCCCGCACCGCCGTGCGTGGATTCACCGAACTCATCTGCAAGTATGCCAACTCCGCAAGCACTCAAGGGACCGACCTCGTGACTCTGACCGAAGCCTTGATCAAAGAAGTGGAGTATATGGAGTATCTGCAAAAAATGGCCAAGAAGCCGGAAGAATACAATGCCTGGGAAAACGGCATCTCCCTCTTCCTGACGCAGATCGCTAACTTTCAGGAAAACAACCGATCCGAAGGCCTCGGTGGCTTCATCGACTCAGTCACTCTCAATGACGAACGGGAAGATAAAGACGACATCGAAAAGAAAAAAGGCGTCTGCCTCATCACGCTGCACGCCAGTAAAGGATTAGAGTTCCCCATTGTTTATCTACCCGGTATCGAGCAGGGCATTGTTCCTCACAAGCGCAGTTTTGAAGAAGGCCGCGTGGATGAAGAACGCCGACTCTTTTACGTGGGCATTACCCGAGCCAGGCAAAAACTCACGCTGAGTTTTGTCCGCTTCCGCACCAAATGGGGGCAGAAGCAAAGCAGTCTGCCCAGCGCCTTCCTCAACGAGCTTGATCGCACCCACATGCATGAAGTGGACTACACCATGCACATGAAAGAAACCCCAACTCAAGAAGAGAACACCAACTTCTTTGCCGGACTCAAAGCGATGCTGGTGCAGGAGTGATTCTAGACATTGAGAATCCTCCGCAGAAAAGGAGCTGTGACGCTGGTTTTGTGTTTAGACACTTCTTCAGGAGTGCCTGAGGCGACAACTTGACCGCCTTCGGGTCCAGCTTCAGGGCCGATGTCGATGAGGTAATCGGCCTCGGCAAAGACATCGGGATGATGCTCAATGACAACCACGGTGTGACCGTCATCGACGAGGCGGTGCAGCACATCGAGCAGACGTGAGACATCGCTCATGTGCAGACCAATGGTGGGTTCTTCGATCAGGTAAAGATTACGCTTTTCGCTCTTCAGACCCTTCATGCGTTGGGTCACCGTCTTCCCTTGCCCGACGCTGAGTTCAGTGACGAGCTTTAACCGCTGGGCTTCACCACCACTGAGCGTTGGACTTGGCTGGCCGAGCTGGAGATAACCGACGCCTGTATCCGCAAGCAATTGCAACGGCCGAGCGATGCGCTGCTGGCTGGAGAAAAATTCAGCGGCCTCTGTGATACTCATACGCAGAACTTCGCCAATGGTTTTGCCATTGAAATCGATCTCAAGCGTGGCTGAATTATAACGTAGACCTCGACAGACTTCACAAGGGACTCGTGTCGTCGGTAAGAAATTCATTTCCACTTTGATCTCGCCATTGCCCTGACAGGCTTCGCAGCGTCCGCTGTCATTGTTGAAGGAGAAGCGTCCTGCCTCATAACCGCGAGCTCGGGCAGCTGGCACTTGGGCATAGAGTTTTCGTATATCGTCAAGCACTCCGACATAGGTCGCTGGGCAAGAACGTGAAGTTTTGCCAATCGGAGATTGATCCACTTCATGCATAGCGGCGATCGGATCAAAGCCATGGGCTTCTTTCCAGGGTTGCGCGGCCTTGCTCTTATCTTTGCTCAAAGCGGCCTTTGCCGCAGGTGCCAGCACACTGTGCATGAAGGTGCTTTTACCACTGCCGCTAACGCCGGTAATCACGGTGAGTCGGCCGACAGGAATAGACACGGCAATGTTTTTTAAATTATTGGCATGAGCCCCTGTGATGCTCAGCCAGCCTTCCTTTTTCTTAGCCGATGGCAGGGGGCGACGTGCGCCTTTGATCGGGTGTATCATTGGCTGGCGAAGTTCGCGTCCAGTGACGCTGTTCTTGTCCTTGAGGATGTGCTTCAGCGGCCCTTGACTGATGATCTCACCACCGAAGCGACCTGCACCAGGTCCGAGATCAATGATGGTATCGGCTCGGCGCATGGTATCGTCATCATGCTCGACGACGAGCAGCGAATTGCCCTTATCTCGAAGTGCCACCAGAGTATTCAAGAGGCGTTCATTGTCGCGTGGATGCAGACCGATGGTCGGCTCATCGAGCACGTAAAGCACACCACGCAGATTGGAACCCAACTGTGCAGCCAATCGAATGCGCTGGGCCTCACCACCGCTCAGCGTATCGGCGCTGCGATCCAGCTGCAGGTAACCAAGACCGACCTCTTTCATGAAGTGCAGACGCTGTTTAATTTCTGCCAGAATATCACGAGCGATCTCCCCAGAAGTCCCTGTGAAGGCAAGCTTGGCCATGGAGCCGGAAGCGGCTTCAGCAGAAAGATGATTGATATCTTGGATGCGTAAAGAAGCAGTAGGAGCTCCTGCTTTTTTAGTTGGCTCAGCATTGCCTGTGAGTTTTACAAAACGTGCGGTTTCATTGAGCCGGCTGCCATGACAGGCAGGGCAGATGACTCGCTCATGGCTCTCTTCATCGTCCTCACGACGCGTAAGACGACGTTCCTCTTCCATCTCGGCTTCAAGCTGAGAAATGTCTTCGCGGCGCGGGGTTGCTCCGTGATCTGCAACAGCGAATCCGAAACCTCGGCACTGCTTACACCAACCATGCGGGCTATTGAATGAGAACAATCGCGGGTCTAATTCCTCAAAGGAAAGCGAGCAGGATGGGCAGCTCATTTCAGTACTGAGCACTTCAATGGATTGATCAGCTAGGCGCAGCTTGATGGTGCCTTTGCCCATCTTGATGGCCTTATCAATCAAGGGACGCAGTTCCACGGCAGACACACCTTTATTCACACAACTGACGACAGCATCAATGTTGTGTTCTTTAAATCGCGCCAAAGGCTTGAAGTTCAAGGTGTCTTTAAACTCGCCATCGACCAGCAGCGTCTCAATGCCGTGCTTGCGTGCATTCTCGGCCACCTCTGTGTGGAAGCCTTTGCGAGCTTTGATCAACGGTGCCAGTAAGTGCACTGGCCCACGTTTCACCTGAGCAGTGATAGTCTGCGTAATGGCGCTAGCGCTTTGCTTCACGACAGGCACGTCACATTTCGGACAATGCTGCGTGCCAAGCTTGGCGAAGAGCAATCGCAGGAAATGCCAGACTTCGGTGACTGTAGCGACCGTTGATTTACCACCACCGCGAGAGATCCGCTGCTCGATCGCAACGGTCGGTGGCACGCCAGTGATGAAATCAACTTCCGGCTTCTCCATTTGCTCCACAAAAGTGCGTGCATAGACAGACATGCTATCCAAGAATCGCCGTTGGCCTTCGGCAAAGACCAGATCAAAAGCCAGTGTCGATTTGCCGGATCCACTGAGACCAGTGACCACCACAAACTGATCGCGTGGAATTTCGACGCTGATGTTTTTGAGGTTATGCTCACGGGCACCCCGAATGCTGATGGAGTTGGTCAGACGCTTTTCCGGCTTGTCTTTTAGGCGGTTCGAAGGGCGCACTAGTCGCGATTCCGCCAGCCGATTGGGGCTGGCAAATTTATCCTGAAGATAACGCCCCGTCCATGAGGCGACGCAATCAGCCACAGTTTCGGGTGTGCCAGCAACCACGAGTCGTCCACCATCCGCTCCACCATCTGGCCCCAGATCAATGACCCAATCAGCGCACTGAATAACGTCAATGTTATGCTCGATCACGATCAGGCTGTTGCCTTCATTGACCAGCCGCTGAAGGAGCTTCACTAACAAAGCGATGTCATCAAAATGCAGACCCGTGGTAGGCTCATCTAGCAAAAGCAAGGCGGAGCTAGCGGTGGCCTCTTTAGCGTTCGAACTTTCGATCAAATGCCCCACTAATTTTAAGCGTTGGGCTTCACCGCCAGAAAGTGTGTTTAAAGGCTGGCCAAGCTTCAAGTAGCCAAGACCTGCCTCAACTAGAATGGCCAAGTTTTCGGCGATGCCTTGAGCCTTGCGTGCCGAGGAAGCGTCAGCACGTTTATTACCACTACTGGCCGAAGTCTCTGCCTCGCGGAACCAATCCATCGCCTCTTCGATCGTCAGACCTAGAACGTCATGAATGCTTTTGCCATTGAGCAGGATCTTCAGCGCATGGGGTTGATAACGTGTGCCACTGCATTCGGGGCAAGTGACAAAGAGATCGCTCAGAAACTGCATCTCGATCTTCTCGTAGCCCGTGCCTGCACAGCGCTCACAGCGACCTTCACCCGAGTTAAAGGAAAAGAATCCTGGGGTGATGCCGAGTGTCTTGGCATCATCGGTTTCCGCAAAGAGTTGGCGAATGGCATCAAAGGCTCCGACATAAACAGCGGGCGTGCTTCTCGGGGTGCGGGCCAGAGGCGACTGATCCACCATGATGATTTGATGAAGCTTATCGTGGCCTTTGATCGACTTCACCCGACCAGGCTCGTCTTCACAGACCTCACCGCGCAGACGCTGCAAATTACGATAAAGCACTTCATGAATCAGGGTGCTTTTGCCAGAGCCCGAAACGCCTGTGATGCAGCACAAGACGCCAAGCGGAATTTCAATGTCGAGGTTTTGAAGATTGTTTTGCCGAGCGCCTTTGATTTCAAGTTGATGACTCTTTTTGATCAGACGACGCGTTGCTGGCACAGGGATCTTTTTTCTGCCTGTGAGGTAGTCAGCGGTTAGCGAACCCTTCATGGCTTCCAAGCCCTCAAGATCGCCATCATAAACAAGGTGGCCGCCTTTATCACCGCGACCGGGGCCAATTTCGATCACGTTGTCCGCGGCTCGCATCACAGCCTCTTCGTGTTCCACGACCAAGAGCGTATTGCCTTTATCACGCAGCCCCTCCATAACCCCAATCAGACGACCGATGTCACGCGGATGCAGACCGATGCTGGGTTCATCTAGGACAAACAGCGTATTGACCAAAGAAGCACCCAAGCAAGTCGTGAGATTCACGCGCTGAAGTTCGCCACCACTTAGGGTGCGTGTTTGACGATCGAGGTGAATGTAACCAAGCCCAGCACGATCCAGATAACTGAGACGGCTACATATCTCATCCCGTAGCATTTTTGTCGCACCGTCGCCGTCATTCACGGTCCAACTCTGCAAAAGAGGCAGCAAGTCCACGACGGCTAAATTCCACAGATCCGCAATCGTGCGGCCAGCAATGCGGAAATTATAGGCCTCCTTCTTCAAACGCCCACCGTCGCAGTCTCCACAGGTCGTGTAAGCGCGGTAACGACTGACAAAAATGCGGACATGCATCTTATAAGAGCGCGCTTCCAACCACTTGAAAAATCCCTTCACTCCATACCATTGACCATTGCTGTAGGCACGTTCGGGATCTTTGTCTTCGCCCTCGATCAACCATTGCTGATCTTTGGCTGGTAGATCACTGAAAGCGGTGGTTAAAGAGACTCCGCGCCGTTTGGCAGCCCGCTCCAGATCATCCTGACTCTCACGATAAGTCGTGCCAGAGAAAGCTTTGACCAATCCATCCCGAATACTCAATGATTCATCTGGTATGGCTTTATGCAGATCCAAACCAAGCGTGCGCCCAAAGCCTTTGCAGGTGGGGCATGCACCGATCGGATTGTTGAACGAAAAAAGCCCGGGCGTGGGTGCTGGCAATTTCAAGTCACAGTCAGCACAGCGCCAGTCCGTGCTAAAGGATAACAG
>Ga0164294_10006029_pt1 | contig 10373 bp, 4 predicted proteins | sample GEODES005metaG_FD_111479 | JGI IMG/M metagenome (GOLD analysis project Ga0164294, IMG submission 111479) | Oligotrophic lake water microbial communities from Sparkling Lake, Wisconsin, USA - GEODES005 metaG | ecosystem: Environmental > Aquatic > Freshwater > Lake | place: USA: Sparkling Lake...
AAAACCCATGAGCAAAGACATTAGAGACGATGAACCAGCTCTGCACGTCCAATATCTCAGCACGAACATAACTTTCGAGCTGGATGATCTATTCGACCCATTCACCGTGCTAAGTGCCAACTCCCAGCTTCCGGGTCACAAGCATGACATGATCCCGAGAATCCAGGATTTGTTGAAACGATTCTGGATTATCACAGCCGCTAACCCACTGAGTAAAAAACACACTAAGGTTCAGAATGCGGCCTTCAACGAAAAGCTGCAAAACGACTTGAATGAACTGGGCTTGAGCTATGAACCCGTAACCTGCAAGTCGGCAGACGGAAAATGGACGGAACATTCTTTTGCGGTGTCGAGGCAGGACAATCTGAAAAGCCAAGAAGTTGAAAATCTAATCATCGCCTTAGCTGGAAAGTATCTTCAAAATTCAGTATTTAGTTTTTCTGGAAACATAATGAAGATCCTGCCAGTGCTTCGCCCTGACATTAGAGGACAAGCCAACTATTACGTTTACGAGCCGACTTCAAGGTACTAGGAGAGCAATGGAAGAGATTCAGGTAGGTCTAGCAACAATAGAGTGGTTGGAAGCAGACCAGCCATACATTGGAAAACCTATGGATGGTGGCGAGTACGAAATCGAAGGAATTTGTGACAAATTTCGTGTGACGACCTTAGATGAACTAAACATGGTCTTTGCAGTTATAAGATGGCCCTCACATAAGCCTCAAGTGAGCTGCATCACGAAGATATTCGGGCAAGAAAAGTACGATCGTCTTGAGGATGCCGGCAGGCTGGGTATTTTCCAGACTGTTGAAAGCGACAAAACCTTGTGGTCATTTGAACTACGAACCATGAAATATGGAGAAAACCAACTCAGACAGACTCTGAAGCAATCCTCTTTGCAGGACCTCGATTACCTGATGGAGGGCCAGTCAGCGCTGGAACTTCTAAATAGGCATGGTGCTCTTAGGGTTGGCAAGCGCGGAGAATTGGCACCAGCAACTGCTAGTAACAGATCAAACGAATTGTTCGTAATTGGTGATGCCGAAAACAAGGACTTAGTCGCTGTAGCTTTCACCATCACTCGTGTACTGGCAGTAATGAAAGACTTTGGGAAATAATGGCTGAGTTGCGCGAACCAAAACTAATCTCTGGGGATGATGTCTCTGATGTTGCAGGAACAGTATTCGAGGTATCTCGTAAATTTGGGCAGGAGCTAGGCAACTTAGTTAACTTAAGCTTTTTAGGCCAAAGCAACGTAGGTTGGTTTAAGGATCTAAGGGCTCTTAGAAAGAATCAAGGTAAAACTGTCTATGACGACCCCTTGGATATCCGATTCCTCCTCAAAGAGTCAAGCGAAGTGGGTTCACCCGTTCAAGGAGCTATTCCTGGTTACAGTTCAGACTGGAAAGAGGAAGGCCATGCCCTTAGGAAGAAACTTAACAGCTGGAACCACGGAAGTTTAGAGCCCGATCTAAACACTCTTGAAGAAATCATCACATTGATGTCCACGCTTGCGCATTATTCATCCTTGCCAATCCTTGGTAACTGTGCTTCTCAACTTCAAAGAATCACGGATTTGCGAAACGGTTGGCGACCAAGTGCTCCTGTTACTCCAGAACCACAAGCGCCGGAAGTAGCTAAGTTTGTTAGTGATACTGCAGAGAAGAAGAAACGTATTTTTGCAAGACCTCCAGTCGGAGCAGTGTGGAATGGACCGATAGGCGACAGGTCAATCGAGCTAAATAAAAGCCTGAGGGACGCTTTGGATAATGGAATTTCTGTTGCCCATGAGATAAAAGGTGGCAAAGAGAAAGTTCGCGAATGGCTTCGTTACTTCCCCCAAGGCGGAGAAGTAAGGGTTGCATCTGACGGTGCAGTCATGGGATATGTCAAAGGAGTGCCAATTCTCATTGGCTACTTTGGTGACGAGCCAGATGTAAACCCCGATGACATCCGTGGCTATTACTTACCTCACGATTACCAGTTCACTGGTGACGATGTGATGGATGTCCAGACTAAGAGTCGCTTGTCTGATTTCGGACTAGATGAGTTCCAAATGCTAATAGGTGCGCTAGATTCAAAAATCGAGCCGGGGACGGTCTTCAATGTCACAACGTATGGGGACGTAGTTTTAGAGTCCGACACATCCGAGGATGCAATAAAACTTGCCAGGGTTCACAAAGATCTCTGGTTCCCTGGTCAGTTAGTCTAGCTCTAATCGTTCGCAGCGTTTCCTGTAACAGCCATCCAAGCAACGAGTTGAATTTCATCGCTAGTGACATGAGGAAGAACCACCGGACGCGGTGGAGCTTTGATGCCATTCTCGTCTAGCACTTGAATAATCTCAAGAATTTTCGAGCGACTCGACAGGTCTGATCTAAGTATCTTGCCTACTTGTCTTTCAATCCGAGTAGCGGGCACAGCTTTTAGTCGCAGGGCTGTGGCCATTTGAACGCCAGATTCCAAGAACTCACCTTCATCCATTACCAGTGTGGCGGCGTTTACAAATGAAGTTGGCGCTTTGCCACCAAGATTCTTCGGATCCGCAAGGTGATTCCACTTAGCAAGGATGTCTTCTTGTGCAATTGCCCAGGCGTCAAACGCACCTGAATATGCCTCCTCTGAAAGACTCCGCGCCTCATCGCTGGAACCCGGGTCTGCAGCAATCAGACATGTAAGTGACTCATCGGTGAGCCGCGGTTGACCTTCTTCTGTTCGAGCTACTTGCCATGAGTCGTCTACTTGGACGAATCTAAACCAAGGTTTGTCCTGCTTTGCAACCTTGGCACAAAATACATAACCCGAGACACCAATTTTTGAATTCAGGAATCCGCTTCCCGCTCCGTAAGGGAGTCTGAGTACTTGTGGGTTTTCCCCGGCTCCAAGGAGATACTTATATAGTTTTCGTCTAAACTCTTCACCCGAGATTGCATTTGCACCGCCCCTAGAATTCAAAAAATCATCCATTTTCTTCATCGACTTGTCATGGAGAATAACTTCTGTTTGTTTTCTGTTCGACGCCAAAACTTCGATGTGTTCGCCGACAGCAGCATGAGCTTGAGCGAGCTTTCTTTGCAGTGTTGCCTCAAGTCGCAACATCTCATCCAATTTTTCGGCTGGGAAGAAGAGATCTAAATCTACAAAATCGTGAACGCTTCCGATTCTGTCAACACGACCATGGCGCTGCACAATCCGCATTGGGTTCCAAGGTAGGTCGAAGTTTATGATTCTGCCAGCTTGTTGAAGGTTAACACCTTCTGCCAATACATCAGTTGTCAGGAGGATGTCATAGACATCTTCATCAACGGGAACTCCGTCCCTATATTCACCCGCAGTTTTAGGAGCGAAGCCCGCAATCGTGGCCGCTCTGCCACCTTGATCAACTCCACCAACTTGGCCTGCTTGGAAAGTAGACGCATAGGTTCCCAGAATTGGAGGGGCAACTCGAGTTTTATATGCATTCAGTTTTGGGTAGCTTCCAGAAGCGAGAGCCGCCTCCAATTTCGTGTGCAGGTCTATTATTGTGTCAGCGAAAGTGGAGAAGACGAGCACCTTTCTTCGATCACCTTCTGGGATACCCATAGCGTCTGCCTTCTCAGACAATTCGGCAATTGACTCCAAAAGCTTCAAGAATTCTTCAAATTTTGGAGTTAGGTCTTCATTAGCTGCTTTTGCGAGAGCAATTAGCTCCTCAAGCAATAGCTTGTCTCGAGACACTGCTGTAACTAAATCATCTTTCTTATACAAATCGATTGATTCAATATCTTTACGGTCGTCCTTATCGAAATCCTCCAGAATTTCTAAGAACTCGTCATCATCAGCGTTTGTTAGTTCGGAAAGAGCAGACCCGATGATTACCCAGCCTTCATCGCATGCTCGAAGAAACGTTTTGTGGGCATTTAGTAATTTTGACAGTGTATTTTGTAGCGCCGCTGGACTTGATTCCAATCGCTTCAACAGAGCGGATCTCAATAGACCTACGTTTCCGCGTTGGGAAGCCTGCTCAACCTTGTCTAGCTTGTATTTACTAGGGGTGTACCTGGCTAAAGATAGGTATTTATCCTCGCGTCCGGTTGTGTGTTCTGCTGGATCCTCCAACGCTTCAAGCATCGCATCGACTAACGCTTCACCAGCGTCATCGAGTTGATATGCGATACGGTGCGATCTAGCTGTCGGGAACTTAATGGTTTGTTCCTCACCATTTTGTCCGATAATTTTATCTGTCGAATAGTTATCTCTGACGAATTTCCTAGTACGCCTCACAGCTACCTGATCCATCAAATCAAACAGGTGTTCCGGAGTTAGATTCTCTGGATCTGTGTCTTGTGCGCGCTGGATATATTCCCTAATTGACGGGATGCCTACATTTGCGAAACGCCCGTCATCTCGAACAAAGTATTTGATAAGCGTCTCTAAGTCGCTGAGCGAGTTATTGACTGGTGTTGCAGTTAGAAGGACAACCTGCTTAGGGTATTTTCCGGATAAGATCATGCGATCTAATGCTTCAGCTCGACCAGTTCTCGAGTTCCGTAGATTGTGAGCTTCATCTATGACTATTAGCGAATAGTCATTGATCTCGTCTTGGAATTTACTCCACTCACGTTTCTTTTCTTTATACGCATTTTGCTCAGCTGCTGTTGCATCGTCACCTGGCTTGCTTGGCTCAGCGAGGCGATTTCTGATTTGTTCGTACGAATAGACCACGACATTTCTTTTGAAATCATGCTTGAGTAAGAACGGATCCCACATGCTTGCCTTGATTGCAGCTGGACAGACGATAACCGCCTTTTGACGATTGATTTCTGTCACAGTCTTGATTACCTCACCGGCAAGGTAGGACTTACCCAAACCAACTTCATCAGCGACTAATACTCCGCCGTTTTCAGCGAGAAGTCGGTGCATACGTGCAACGCCATCACGTTGGAAGTTGGTTAGCCCAAGCATTCCAACAGGTGCTTCATCATCTTTCACTCCAGCACCGTAGAGCTCATTCAGCATTCGGATGAAGATAGTCCATGGTTTGTGTTCTTCCCATTGGGATTTGTAGAGGCTAGCCAGATCGTATTCCTCGCTCTCTAGCCAGTAGTGTTCGAACCAGTCATTGATTCCAGAGATGTGCCCATGCGCACCGCTAGTCGCCAAGTTCAACTCAGCATTTGTAGTCAATCCGGCCTTTGTGAAGTTGGATGACCCTGAAATAGCGGCTGACATCAAACCAGCCTCAATCATGAATGTCTTACCGTGGAGGAATCCGTGCGGGTACTTTCTAACCTCAACAACTGGGACGCCTGTGCCTGTTCCCTCAAGCCAGGCAACCATGTCCTTTGCAGCTTGGACTGCTTCTCTGGTAAATCCAGAAACGTCTCGCTCAGCCTCAAGCCAAGCTTCGTGGCTCTCCAGCGCTTCATCTATTTTTCTTGATGCTTGAGCTGATTTTGCTGCCAACGCTTGCTCAGCTTCAAACTCTGGCTCAGCTCCAATTAGAAGACGAACACGGCTTCCGCCCTTAAGCTCATCTGCTAAGACCGCGAAACCAGCGGGGTTAATGTACGCAGTAGCAATTGAAAGACTCGCATCAGGCTTATCTTCTCGAATCTTCGTAATCATTTTACGAATCGCATCACCAACTGTTTCACCATCAGCTGGGTTATTTCTAGGAACTAAAGGCCATGGTTCGTTCATTATTTGTCTTTCCAGTTATCGAAGTGGTTCAAAACTTTTTGTAAACGTGGCAACCTGTCGACGTCTTTCCAACCTTTGTGGAAGGTGTCGAAAATGTGCACTAACTGTTCCTTAGTTAGGCCGAAAAGAATTGCTACAAGAGCGTCAATTTCGGCTATGAGATCAGCTTTCTCGACGTCACTCGTCACTGTTCCAACTCCTACGCCAACTTCACCTGCCCATTGCCTGTATCTATCGTCTATCGCTGCTAGGCGACCAGAAACTTCAATCAGCCTCTTGCCCTGTGGAGTATCAATTTTGTGGTGAGGCACTCGAGACGGGTAAAGAATCTCAAAAGTGAAATTCATCTCTACCCATCGGCGGATTGACCAGTCATAAGGAATTGAAGACATCACCCCCAATAGAAAAGCCTCTTCTTTAGGGCCACCATTATGGACGATAATGTTCTGAGCACTATTGACTGTTGGGGACATAGGGGGAATCAAACAAGCAATAGTGGTTCGAGCGTTTGTTTGATTAGTGATTAATCTGAATGAGATTCTTGCAGCTTCGAACGGATATCCTTTAACTGCAAATGGGTAGTCCTTGTATGGAGAATTTCTATTCCTTCCAGACTTGTCCATACGAGCTTTAAGATATTGTGAGATGGAAACCGGGTCTGCGTAAGCAAAAGGATTGCTGTAATTTGGATCCCACAAGTTAAAAGAACCTCCTGCCCAAACTGGCGTACGGTTCACGTTGTTTTGCAGATCAACGTCGAACTCATCTTTGTTCGAGCTACCGTTCATGTCTCCTTGAATTGCTCTTACATGCCAAGAAGTTGTCCGATCTCCCAACATTGGGTTTAGGTATATAGCCCGCATCACTTCAATGTCCATCGAACTGCTTATGTTCGGGAATGAGTCACTACTGGACCATGTAGAAAATTCTTCTGAAGGCACAGTGGAAATTTGATTGAATTCCACAAATTGTTTCTTGCTCGTTATTGGCCCGCCCAAATTTACCTCCGCAGACTTTTCGCGACTCACAACAATGAGTGCGATGCCATATTGTTGATGCACTGACTCAAACATCCACCCACCATTATTTATGCAAAGCAACACTGATTGAAAGCTTCCTCTAGAGAGGACTTCAGTGCGCCAGGCATGTAGCGTTGATCCAGTAAGAGCTCCCCGAGGAGTGATTATTCCTAATTGGCCTTGGCTGTTGAGGAGTCTCCAATTCTGCCAAACAAACGGATAGTAGAGATCCAAGTTGGACTTTCCAAGATCTGGGAAAGGACCGCAAAGTAACGCATGACGAATCTTGGCTACTGCACTCTTTGCGGACTCGAGCTCACCTTTCAGGTCTGGCCGTGACTTCTCAAGATCTGCAATTCGAGTATCTCGGGCGAGCTGGCTCATCCCAACTAACCCAGGGAACCTGAGATTCCACCACCTATGTGTATCTACTTGCACTTTCTCCCAAGGGGGGTTTCCTACAAGGACATCAAAACCTGGGTTCTCTCCAACGAATACTTCAGGAAAGCGATGGGGCATATGGGCAGGATTTAGGTCTAGGAGAGTGAGTGAGTGCTTAGGCGACTGAGCGCTCGTCATAATTGAATCGACTGTTTCAAGTGTGTCTGCGTCAATCTCGCCAATTCGACATAACAGCGCGGCATCAAATATCGCTTTGCTTCTCTCAGTTGCAGATTCGGCTCTAGCTCTCAGTTCTTCAACTTGTTTGACCTGTCTAGCGGAAGCCTCTTCAATGGTCGCCGCTTCCAGTAAGAGCACTTTGGCTTCTTCTAAAGCGTCATAAATAGGTTCGTCTAAATCACTGAAAATGTCATTTTCGTTTCTGTTAGGTCTCAGAGCGTCAAAAGCCTCCTCCATTAATCCGATTCCAGTTAGGGAGTTTCCGCAAACAAGGTTGTGGTTAAGCGATGACATAGGTAAACCAGGCACAAAAGTATGAATCCAAATCGCTAACCTAGATAGCTCTACAGCCATCGGGTTGATGTCTATGCCATAAACACACCGTCTAGCAATTTGCCTGCGTAGCAGGGAGGGATCTTCAATTTCGGCAATTACAATTTCGTCTCCATGGAGCGCTTCGGTGGCTGCCACCTTTAGACGATTAATTTCATCAATTACTCCAGGCACTGTGTTTTCTGGCTTAGACAAGAATGCTCTCATTTTTGCCTCTATGCGATCCACTGCGGCGACTAAGAAGTGAGCGGATCCCATTGCTAGGTCGGCCACACGGAAGTCGAAGAATTCTCGTGCAGCGGTAGCTTGATCACCCTTAGCCATGTAGGTGGCAATTTTCTCTAGGTGTTTGTCTAGTGTCGGGTCGATGGCCTTTTGAACTAAGTAATCAACAATGAACTTCGGTGTGAAGTAAGAGCCTGTTGCTTTTCTCTCACCAGACGAAGAATGGAAATAGGGTTCGCCTTCGCGAATAAGTACTTCTTGGCCCTCTTTGGCAGGCACCCAAGCTTCAGATTTGTCGACGGTTAGATCAACTGCAGCAAGTGATAGGGAAGACTCCAGTAAGCCTTCATAGATAGTTCCAAATTCACGAACGGAAAGGGACCGGAAATCTACCGGACCCTTCACTCCCTCTTCGGTGAGGTCGATTAGTAGTGCTTGCAGCGCTGGACCCATTACGGCATCTGTAAGTGAAAGCTGACTGAGGATGTATCCTTCGGGGTGTACTGCCTTGTCTTGACCAAAGAGACCACCGTTGTAGGCTGGGACATTCCATTCAGGGTTACCCTGGTCGATAGCATGCCAAACTTTTGTAAGTGATCCCCAAATATCGGTACCGTCACCAAATTCATTTTCAGACACAGACATTAGCTTTTTAGCAAGAGTCTTTAGCGAATTTTCATCGAATCCCTGATTTCGTCCCGCAGGTAACAGACCTCGATCTTCCGCATAGGCCTGAAACAGAATTCGGAAAAGTGTTCTCAGAGCTAGGGCATAGGCAGTTTGAAGAGATTCGGTGGTTAAAGCAGAGTCCTTTTGAATTCGCTTTGCCATTGCCACCGAAATGCTTGGAACAACTTGTTCATAAACTCGTTCACGCAAACGTGTACCAAGATCAGCTGCATAATTTGAAGAGTCATCCAAGATCTTCTGGACCTGACCATCTTTAGACAATGCACTTGCTGAAAACACAAGTGGAAGGAGAGGGAGGAATTCTTCATCGATCTGTGAAAGATTAAGCTCAAGGTAAGTCTCAGCTTGACCCTTTTGGCCCACGCCGACACCGTCTCTACCCGGATGTAAACGAATGCGATCCTTTTTCAGAACAATTAGCCACGGGATGTCATGATCTGCGGCAATCGAAAGCCCCCACGCAACAGGTGATGACGGAAAAAATCGTCCGCCAGCAGTCTCAAAGTTCTCGGATTCCTCCAAAAGCACGGCAAGCACTCGACTCTCGCCACTCCCAGATTCAAGAATTAGCGTGTTTCTGTCTTCCCTTTTCACCCTGAAGCCAAGTGACTCAATTAGGTCGAGCTTGCGTTTCGGGGCAATTCGCTGACCTTCAGCCGCTAGCTCATTCCAGTCTGATCTGGAAGGAAGGTTTTCCCGAAGGTGATGACTAGCGAACAAACCCTTATTTTTTACACCTGGCATGTCAGAGGAACCCAAGGTGTCATAAAAGGCAATCAAGCTCCTGCGAGCGTCCATTGGATTTGTATCACTTAGGACTGCTTGCAGAACTCTCTTGGCTGTATCTACAGTTACAGTTACAGCTTCGCGGTCACTGGTCGGCCCAAAGAGCTGAACGCCTGCAGCAGTTTTGATTGCGACAACTACGGTTGCAATTCGCTTATTCAAGCGCCAAGCATGAACCTCGCGAATTTCAGGAATTGTCAGCGGTGTCGGTGACTCCGCTACCAGAATCTCCACCTCGCCCATTTGCTCATGTGCTAGGCCAAATAGCACTTTTCCTGAAAGTCCGCCTAAAGGCGCTATGGTAACTGGAAGTTCTCTTGAGGCACGTAAACCAAGCATTAGCGCTACTTTCGCTCGAGTCGCAACTAGAAATAAACACAAGGCTTCTTGCGGTCATTTTGCAACACTGCTTATATGTTGACATATGGCACCATATATCTCCCGCGTTCCCAGTTAAAAGCCGAGATATTTGCTGATGGCTGAACAGGCACTAAAGGCGCATGAACGCGGCCGAAGTCTTAAGCCGAGAAATCATCATGCTTAGCAACCTTGGAAAGTTCTATTAGTCCGGTTGTATCTTTCCAGTAGTGAAGTCTTCTTGCTTGCGGGGTGTTGTCTTCTATGTTGGCGCGCCAGGCTTTGGAGCCGTCTGGTCTTGTGCGTTGAGGGGCTGAAGGAGACTCGGATTCTCTTAGGGGATGGACCCTGTTTTGCCGGGCATCTGCTTCACGGCCTGTGACAATATCAACTATCGCTCTTACTGCTTTCCTGAGCTCGTCTTCTGTGAGGTGAGGATCGAATACACTTTCGAAAAACATTGGCCCATAAGAGAACTTGGATAAATCTAGAGGGTAACTGGAAATACGTTCCTCAGGTTTATATCTAGAGATCCAGACCCTTCTGAGCTCCTCATTGAACCAGTCTTCGTTAGTCGACCATCGGTCTCTTCTAGTTCTGGTATTTGATTTATTTGGATCTTTAGAAGCAATCTTTCTTCTTGCCGAGGTGCTATTGCGA
>Ga0164294_10006030_pt1 | contig 10373 bp, 11 predicted proteins | sample GEODES005metaG_FD_111479 | JGI IMG/M metagenome (GOLD analysis project Ga0164294, IMG submission 111479) | Oligotrophic lake water microbial communities from Sparkling Lake, Wisconsin, USA - GEODES005 metaG | ecosystem: Environmental > Aquatic > Freshwater > Lake | place: USA: Sparkling Lake...
CTTGACCTGGAGATCACGCCGGCACTTCGCCGGGCGGGCACCGCCCGCGAGGTCATCCGCGCGTTGCCGGAGGCGCGCAAGACTTCGGGTTTCGACGTGAGCGACCGTATCCGCGTGATGTGGGAAGCCACCGAAGATGATGTCGCCGAAGCGGTGACAGAGCATGCCACCGCCATCGCAGAAGAAGTTCTCGCGGTCGAGTTTGAGCAAGGCTCCGGTGCTGGCGAGCCGTCAATCGATGAGTCCGGCTTGCGGGCGTGGATCGCGCGCGTTTAAGCCTGCACGGGTGGGCCTTCGGGTGCCACTGAAGTATCCGCTTTGAGGTTGTCGAGGTTGGCGAGCTGTCCCTGGATGTAGTCGCGCAGCCGCGAGCGGTAGTTGCGCTCATAGGTGCGCAATTGGGCAACCTGGTCCTCAAGAATCTTGCGCTGTCCCTCAAGGTCGGCGGTCATGGTGCTCGCCTTTGCGCCAGCTTCAGCGAGTAGCGCGTCTGCTTCGGCCTTGGCTGCCGCAATTGTTTCGTCGGCAGTCTTTTGAGCCATCTCGATGATCGCGAACGCTGCCTGCGCTGGTGGCACAGCAGGCTCAGCGGGCGACGCAGGCGCGGCGACCACGATGGGCTGAGCGGCCGTGTCGTCGTCCTTTTTCTTTTCCTCAGTCTTGGGCTCTGGCGTACGGCCACCTGCTACTACCTGCGATTGGCATTTGGCCAGCCGCGCGCGCAAATCATCGCTATCAGTCAGTAGCCGAGTGATCTCCGTCTCGACAGTGTCGAGGAAGCCGTCGACCTCATCCATGTCATAGCCGGTGCGCATGCGCACAGTCGTGAACTGCTGGTCGCGGATGTCCTGTGGTGTGAGAGTCACTGCCCGGCACCTTTCGAGTGATGCGCTAGAGCGCGCGTGCGATTTGGATAAGAATCTGCAAGCCGATGAACAGGATCAAAAAAGCCAGATCGAACCGAACCGGACCAAGGCGAATAGGCGGGATCACTCTGCGCAGTAACTTCAAGGGCGGATCGGTAATCGTGTAGATGAACTCCGCAATGACCAACAAAATGCCTCGCGGCTCCCAATTGCGGGCGAAAATCTGCACGAAATCGAAGACCAGCCGGATAATTAGAATTATCCAATAAATGAAAAGAACAAGTGCGATCCATTGCCCCACCGCGTTCACGTGTCAAACCTCCGGTGGTGTCCAACAGGGAGAAGTACCACTAGCTCTGGTTGAAGAAGCCGTCCTGGGCCAGCTGTGCACGCGCCTCGGCGGCGACATCAACATTGGCCGGGGACAGCAGAAACACCTTGTTGGTGATCCGCTCAATGGTGCCATGCAAGCCGAAGACGAGTCCTGCAGAGAAATCTACGATGCGCTTGGCGTCGCCATCTTCCATTTCGGTGAGATTCATGATCACCGGAGTGCCGCTACGGAACTCCTCGCCGATGCGACGCGCGTCGTTGTAGGACCGAGGATGAATCGTGCTGATCTTGAGGTCGCCTGCATTTACAGCAGTCTTCACATCCACACTGCGGTCGTACTGGGACGTCTCGTAACTCTCAGTGCGAGGTTCACGAATAGTGCGCACTCCCGACTGTCGCCCTTCGCTTACGCGCACAGAAGACTGCTCTTGGGGGCGCTGACGCTCGGGCTTGCGCTCGGGGGCCGGTCGCTGTTCGCGAGAACGCTGCTGCTCTTGGGGCTCGTCGTAATCGTCGACGAAGTCTTGGTCCTCAACGAGACCGAGGTACGCGGCCATCTTGCGCATTCCACCCGCCATGGCGGACCCTCCAATGAACACATGTAGTCGATAACCGACCACTGGGGCACGTCTGCCCTACCCGAGATTACCTCGCGAGCGAGCGCTTTCCGAGTACCGAACTACCGACACGCAGGTGTGTCGCGCCGGCCGCGACTGCCTGTTCAAGGTCATCGCTCATCCCCGCCGAGATCATTAACGCGCCCGGGTAGTCACCGCGTAGCCGATCCGCGATGCGCACGAGCTCTGCGAACGCGCCGCTCGGATCAGCGCCTAGGGGGGCAACAGCCATCACCCCGCCGAGATCGAGGTGCTCGCTGTTGGCTATCTGCTTGGCGAGTGCCGCCACGTCTTCTGGAGCAGCACCACCTCGACCCTCAGCACCGTCGAGACTCACTTGAATCAGCCCCACGATTCGACGTTCCGCAAGGCCCGCTCCTCGATCAAGCGCCGCGACGATCTCCGCGCGATCGAGCGCATGCACTACATCTGCGTAACGCGCCACGTGATTGGCCTTATTGCGCTGCAACTGTCCGACCATGTGCCACCGCAGCTTGAGATCTGCAGTGGCATCGAATTTAGGCGCCGCCTCCTGGTCTCGGTTCTCCCCGACGTCGGTCACGCCAAGACTCGCAAGGCGGCGCACGTCGTCTGCCGGCCAAGTTTTAGTAACCACAATCAAAGTGGGTTCAGCACGTTGTGCGGCAAGGCTCGCCACTCGAATGCGCTCGCGCACCTCGGCGAGCGAGGTCGCGATCTCTTGTGTACGCGCGTCGTTCATCGCATCCAGATGACGCCGGCCTGTCGGCCCGTCACCCCGTCGCGCCGGTAGGAAAAGTAGGTTGCCGGATGCTCGAAGGTGCACTCGCCTACGAGCTCGGAGTGAATTCCGAGTCGCTCCAGGCGCTTACGCATGCCTGTACGGAGGTCGACTGAAGGCGTCCCCCAAGACGTGCTCCCCGGAGCGGCGGGCATGACCTTGCCCACCTGCTCCACAACTTCGGGCCCGACTTCATAACAACTGCCACAGATCGCTGGGCCGATGTATGCCTGCATCGCACCCGGCTGTGCGCCGAGTTGCTGCATCCGCGCAACGGCCGCACCAACTACGTCGACAGCAGCACCTCGCCAGCCCGCGTGCACTGCGCCAATGACCCCCGCCGATTCATCTGCAAGAAGTACCGGCACACAGTCGGCCACTTGCACGACAAGTGCGATGCCCGAAGTGGTGGACACGAGGGCGTCCGCTTCGCCTACCTCGCCAGCGGTCGATGCCGTGAGCACAGTCGACCCGTGCACCTGCGACATCGTGGCTAGGCCGAACCCACCAGTACGCAAGGACAACGCCGTGCGATTGGCAATGACGGCCTGCGGATCGTCACCGACATGCAGACCGACATTTGCGCTTTCGTAGGGAGCAGCACTCTTTCCGCTGCATCGGTCGGTAAACAACCAACCGACGGACATCGAACGCGCCTACTTCAAGAAGTCGGGCACGTCGAGGTCGTCGCCCTCGGCGTCATCGAAGACCACCTTGCGGATCGGACGAGTGGGCTCCTGAACCGGGATGACCTGCTCGTCTGCCGACCTCGCGGAAGCAGTGGCAGCAGCCGCGGCAATCGGCGTCTCGTCAGCAACGCGTCGGGTGACAACAGGGGTCGTACGACGGGTCGGTGCTCCGCCATCAAATCCGGCCGCAATGACCGTGACGCGCACCTCGTCACCGAGCGTGTCGTCAATGACGGCGCCAAAGATGATGTTGGCGTCGGGATGAGCCGCGTCAGAGACCATCCGAGCGGCCTCATTGACCTCGAACAGGCCCAGATCACTACCACCGGAGATGGAGATGAGGACGCCATGTGCGCCCTCGATGCTGGCCTCGAGGAGGGGGCTGGAGATGGCTCGCTCCGCGGCCTCGATCGCACGGTCATCGCCACGCGCCGACCCGATGCCCATGAGCGCTGAGCCAGCGCCCTTCATGACGCTTTGGACATCTGCAAAGTCGACGTTGATCAGACCCGGAGTCGTGATGAGTTCGGTGATTCCCGAGACACCCTGAAGGAGCACAAGGTCGGCTTGACGGAATGCGTCGATCACGCTGATCGTGCGATCGGACAACTGCAACAGTCGGTTGTTGGGGATGACGATGAGTGTGTCGACTTCAGCGCGAAGAGCTTCGACACCGATCTCTGCCTGCGCCGCACGTCGACGTCCTTCGAAGTCGAATGGTCGTGTCACAACGCCGACGGTCAGCGCGCCGAGCGAGCGAGCAATTCGCGCAACGACAGGTGCGCCTCCGGTGCCCGTGCCACCACCCTCGCCGGCAGTAACGAACACCATGTCGGCTCCGCGCAAGACCTCTTCGATCTCCTGCGCATGCGACTCGGCAGCCTCGCGACCCACTTCGGGGTCAGCGCCTGCACCGAGTCCGCGGGTGAGCTCACGGCCAACATCCAACTTGACGTCGGCGTCGCTCAGCAGCAGCGCCTGCGCGTCAGTGTTGATGGCAATGAATTCCACGCCTTTGAGTCCAGCGTCGATCATCCGGTTGACAGCATTGACACCGCCGCCGCCGACACCGACGACCTTGATGACCGCTAAGTAGTTCTGAGGAGCCGCCACGGCGCTTCCCTCTCTGCGCAGTAAGTCTCAACCTCCAGTTGAAGGTGAGACAGAAGTAAACTTATGGTGCGACTTGAGGGTAGGGGGATACCTAGGGGGAGCGCAAGCCGCCACCCGGTCAAAGTCCCTATATCTCTGCCACACGATCCGCCAACACCCAGCCAGACACGATGGCATGCCCCGGTCGCAGGCTGAGTTCGCGCCCAAGGGCCAGGTCGACTACCCACCCACGCAGGAGTGACTCTGCGATCGCTACATCCTCTGCGGCGCTGTGGTCACCGCAGGCAAACCGGTAGACGGCGGGGATGTGTCCTGGTCCCCCACTGCCGATCCGCTCGGCGTCACCGTGTCCACCGCCCACGATCGTCAGCCCGACGAAGCCCTCCCGGGACCCGCGGATACGCGCCGTCAACGCACCTTGCGCATTGCATTTCGACGGCGGGTTGGAGATGAGCAGAATTGGTGCGTCGGGGAGTCTCGCAATGCCCCCGATCGTGTCTGTGCCGTCGAGCAGGATCACACCCGCCACCGAGAAGCCATTCTCGAGTCGGACCGCGGCTTCAAGCAACGCCACCGCCGATCCAGCAGAGTGACCTATGCCAATCCATGGCAGGTCGCCGAGCCCCTGCACCTCGGCGTGCACTGCGCGCTCGATCACCCGTCGAGTCAGATGTTGCGGATCATGAATAGATCGACGCGGCATTAGCCCTGAGGTTGATGGTCGCACGGTCGCAATGCCCGCGGCGCTCAAAAGTGTGGCTACCCCCGCTAGATGACGCGGCGAACGAGTGAACCCGTGATGCACGCTTGCCCATGCGATAGCCCCGGCCATTCCGACTGAAGGCGGCGTGATGGATGGCGTCATGCCAGTGTGCCCGTGGTTGTCGGAACGTCGGGAGCACTGACGTCATACGTCTGGGCCTTAGTCGGCAAAAGAGCCACTAAAACCGTGGATTTCAATGCACCGTCCGCGGCACTCCCCCACAGCACCTTCGCGCCCGAACGCATAGATAGCTCGGCGTTATCGCGGGTCGTAGCCGTTATCGAGTCCGTCCCTGCGCGAACCTCCGGGGAGAGCGCAGCGGCGACCGCTAAGGCCGTGCGACCACCTACTGAGTCACTGAGACTGGGCAAGAGGGGCAGATCAAGAGGTCGTTGAGCGGCTTCGACGAAGGGCGTGCCCGTCGCATCGACAAGTTGAAATCCCGCCCCGCCGGCGATCACGGCGACCGCCACCCGCTCAGTGACAATAATCTGAACTCGGTCAAAGGGAACTCGACGAACCTCGACGCTTGCAACCTGCGGGAGCGCGACCATGCGATCAATAACTCCGGTCGAGTCCAGCCGAACCATCTGAGTAGTGCCAGGAATGTCGGCCGCCGCGAGAACCTGGTCAGAGGTCAGCAGGGAAGTCCCGGTCACCTCTACGTGCCGTACGACGAATACCTGCGAGAACACCACCAGCCACGTCAGCACTCCGGCCACGAGAAAGACGGCGACTACGGTAAGTAGTTTGCGCATCAGTTCCCCCGATCCTGCAGGGCCTGCAGGATCTGCGGGACGAGCATGCTGATGTCGCCTGCGCCCATGGTCATGATGATGTCTCCCGGACGCGCACGCTCCACGAGCCGCTCTGGAACTGCCAACCACGATGGCTCAAAGACCACAGCAGTCGAACCTGGCACATGCGCCGCGATGCTCTGACCGCTGGCACCAGGTATCGCCGCCTCACCCGCCGCGTAGACCTCCAGCAGCACGACCTCGTCAGCTAGCCCGAGCGCGGCCCCGAACTCCGTCGCGAACGCTGCCGTTCGGGTATACCGATGTGCTTGAAAGGCCACCACAACCCGTCCGGGCGCTGCAACGTCGCGGGCCGCAAGCAAAGTCGCCTCGACCTCGGTGGGGTGATGCGCGTAGTCATCGAACACCCGGACACCGCCCGCTGCGCCACGAAATTCGAAGCGACGCTTTGTCCCACTGAATCCGGCGAGTCCGCGGGCGAGCTTTTCGGCCGGCAGGCCCATACCTAGGCCGGCCGCCATCGCCGCAGTTGCGTTTGCGACGTTGTGTCGCCCCGGGACCTGCAAGGTCACGTTGCCGAGCCGCACACCTCCGTGCACCACTGAGAAAGTCCACCCGGCCGGACTCTTGTCGACAATTTCTGTGCGATAGTCCGCGTCAGGTGCCTCGCCATAGGTGCGTACGTCAACGCCAGAAGCGCGAGCTTTTTCTGTCAATCGTCGCCCACCCGCATCGTCAATGCAGATCACCGCGAATCCCGAAAGCCCTTGCACGAAGTCGAGGAATGCGGTCTCGATGTCTTCGATAGTCTCGTAGTGGTCCAAATGGTCCGCTTCGACGTTGGTGACAATGCCGATATGGGGAGCCAACTGAAGGAAGGACCCGTCGGATTCATCTGCTTCGACGACGAATGCATCGCCAGTGCCTAGATGCGCATTCGCACCAGACTCATTGAGTTCACTGCCGATGACGAAGGAAGGATCCGCGCCGCAATTCTGAAGTGCGACAGTCACCATGGAGGTCGTAGTGGTCTTGCCGTGGGTGCCGGACACAGCGATCGGACGAAATCCCGACATCACCGCAGCCAACGCCTCGGCCCGACTGAGTACGACCAGACCACGCTGACGCGCCTCGACAAGCTCGGGATTCGTGACCGGGATCGCGGTAGAAATCACAAGGGTGTCCACCAGACCGGAGGCTAGATGACCCACATCATGCCCGATTTGGATGTGGGCTCCGAGCGCACGCAAAGCGGTCAACCGGAGCGAGTCTCGAGCATCGCTCCCAGACACTACTACGCCCCGTGCGAGCATCACGTGCGCGATAGCGGACATCCCCGCACCGCCAATACCCAGAATGTGCACGCGTCCTAGAGATGCCAGATCGGTCATGGTCCCTCCGACGCGACGCGCATCACAATGTCGGCCAGAAGTTCGTCGGCATCGCGCACACCCCATGCTGAGGCCGCGGACCCCATTGTTGCCAGTCGAGCGCCGTTACCCAATAACGGGAGAATTTGCGTGAGGATAACTTCGCCGTTGAGCGCGGGGTCTTCCACTATGAGTCCACCACCTGCCGCGACGACTGGCGCTGCGTTGAGTCGCTGCTCGCCATTGCCGATAGCAAGTGGCACATAAACAGCGGGCACCCCCACAGCCGCAAGTTCGGCACACGTCATCGCTCCCGAACGGCACAACGCCAAGTCGGCTATCGCATAGGCGAGGTCCATGCGGTCGATGTAGGAAAGGGGCACGTAGCGATCGGCTATGCCTGCAGGAGCAGCATCTGCATTTCGCTCTCCCACTCCATGAATGACGGTCACCTCGGACGCTAGAAGTGTCGGGAGTGCCGCCCAGACCGCAGAGTTGATGCGCTGAGCGCCTTGGGAACCGCCAAAGACGAGAAGTACCGGATGATTGCCGCTGATCCCGAAATGGGAAAGTGCCTCTTCGCGTAGCGCCCCACGATCAAGGGTGGAGACGGATCGTCGCAGCGGGATCCCCACGCGGGTGGCAGCCGACAGAGTGCCCGCTACGTTCTCGGCCCGCGCCTTCGCAAAACGCGCTCCAATGCGGTTGGCCAATCCCGCCTTAGCGTTGGCTTCGTGGACGACCACCGGGACTTTGGCCTTTCGCGCGGCCAGATAAGCAGGCAACGCTACGAATCCACCGAATCCCACGATGACGTCTGGCTTCGTTTCATCGATGACCTTGCGACAAGCACGTATCGCGCTCCGTAAGCGGTAGGGCAAGGAGATTAGGTCTATGGATGGCTTGCGCGGAAGGGGCACCGCAGGAATCAGATGAAGCGTGTAGCCACGCTCCGGGACGAGTCGTGACTCCAGCCCACGTTCGGTGCCCAACGCACTGATCTCGATCGACGGATCTCTACGTCGCAGTGCATCGGCAAGGTTCATCGCAGGTTCGATATGTCCTGCCGTACCACCACCTGCGAGGAGTACCCGCATGTCATTTGCTCCGGACGGGAATGCGGGGTTCGGTCCGCTGTTCAGTGCGCGCAAAAGACATGAGCATGCCCAGTGCGACAAGCGTGGGTATCAACGATGAGCCACCGTAGGAGACCAACGGCAAGGGCACACCCGCGATCGGCAAGAGACCAAGCACCGCGCCAATATTGACCACTGCCTGTACGACGAGCCACGAACCGACGCCTGCGGCAGCAAGGCGCACATAGAAACGCGTCGAGATTGTCGCCAGTCGAAAGGTAGCCACGGCAATTGCCGCAAAAAGTACGAGCAGCGCCACAGTGCCGACGAGGCCGAGTTCTTCACCGACCACGGGGAAGATGAAATCTGTGTGCGCTTCGGGCAGGGATCCCCACTTTTCACGGCTCGCGCCGAGGCCTAGACCCCAAAGGCCACCTGAACCCAATGCGTATTGCCCCTGAATGAGCTGATAGCCGTCGCCGAGCGGATCGCTATGCGGATCCAGCCAGATTGTGAAGCGGGACATGCGATACGGGGCAATGACCGTCAAAGCAAACACAGCCATGGCGAAGACACTGCCCAGCACTGCAAACAGACGCAGCGGCGCGCCCGCCGCAAATAGGACGCCCGCGACGATGGCCACCAACATGAGCACGTTACCGAAGTCGCCTTCAAGCAACACGAGGACGATAAGAAGACCAGAAACCGGGAGCAGCGGCATTAGCAGGCGCTTCCAGGTGTCGAGGCGTCCTTCGCGGCGCGCAAAGAGATCAGCTGACCACAGGAGAAGTGCGTATTTCGCAAACTCCGAGGGCTGTACTCGGAAGGGCCCTGCGATGTCGATCCAGTTGCGTTGCCCATTGACGACGACGCCGATGCCGGGAATAAGCACAATAACTAGCAGCACCACGGCGACGATCAACACTGGCACTGCGATTTTGCGCCACGTGGCGACAGGTAGGCGCATGGCCACGGCCATGAGCACGAGTCCGATTCCGGCGAACAAGGCCTGCCGTTGAGCAATTGAGTAGGGGGAACCCGTCTCTCTAAAACTCAAGATGCTTGATGCAGATAGCACCATTACAACGCCGAGAATGAGCAACAAAATCGTGGCGCCCATCAACAGGTGATAGAGCCCGTGGGGATTGTCCAAGAACCGACGAGAACGGCTTACGCGGGAATTCGCCTCCCGTGTCGAGGCGCGAGAGCGATCTGGTTTTCTGCGAGGTACGGTTTCAGAACTCACGCTACGCCACCTCCCAACGCAGCAACCTCAGCCGCGAAAGAATCGCCTCGGTGTCCATAGTCGCGGAAGATGTCCCACGAGGCGCACCCTGGCGCAAGCAGCACCACATCGCCCGGCTTCGCCAAACGCGAAGCCGCAGCTACCACAGCGCCCATCACATCAGTGTCGGTCCGGTCGATATCGATCACGGGGACATCTGGCGCGTGTCGCGCAAGTGACGCACGAATGACGCCTCGATCTACGCCAAGCAGGACTACCCCCCGCATGCGATGCGCCTGGCCCTGGACCAATTCGTCGAATGACTGGCCCTTGGCTTGGCCACCCGCAATCCACACCACGGAGCTAAACGCCCGCAACGAGGTCTCGGCCGCGTGGGTGTTAGTCGCCTTGGAGTCATCGACGTAGGTGACTCCGGCATGAGCACCGACGGTCGAGATGCGATGAGGCGCAGGGGTAAACGCCTGCAGCCCGCGAGCGACGGCATCTGCCGGCACGCCATAGGACCGAGCTAGCGCAGCTGCTGCAAGCGCATTAGATATGTACGGCGGGGCCGCTGAACGGACGTCAGCGATATTGGCGAGCTCAACTGCCTCGTCACTGCGACCCGGACCGAACGCACGGTCGACCAGCATGTCCTCCACGACACCGAGCATGGCCGGACCGGGGACCGCGAGAGTGAAGCCAATTGCGCGGCAACCCTCGGCCACCTCGGCGTTTTCCACCATCTGCCGGGTCGCCTCGTCGTCACCGTTATAAACGGCAGCAACTTCGGTGCCTTCGTA
>Ga0164294_10006033_pt1 | contig 10369 bp, 11 predicted proteins | sample GEODES005metaG_FD_111479 | JGI IMG/M metagenome (GOLD analysis project Ga0164294, IMG submission 111479) | Oligotrophic lake water microbial communities from Sparkling Lake, Wisconsin, USA - GEODES005 metaG | ecosystem: Environmental > Aquatic > Freshwater > Lake | place: USA: Sparkling Lake...
AAGTTTTATAAATTTTTAATGAATTTATGTTTTGATTAAAACATAAAATAATTTAAAATGTTTTCTTATAAAATAATGAAATAAAAAAATAGGCAAAAGAAAATGAAAATTTAGAATTTTTAATTTAACATTTAAATGATGAAACATGTTTAGCTTTTGAAATTTCAATGGATCATGCTTGGGCTTCTGATCCTTAAAGCATAGGGTCTTTATCGACCATGTTTCTAATGACTTTTTTTGTAAAATAATAAGAGACTTCTTTTAACAGGGAGGAAAATACTGAACATCATATAAATCTATAGCATTACTTTGATATTTTTAAACAAAAAGATGTGATTTAAAAACTAACTAATAATTTGAAAGAATAGGTTTGCAATTTTAACTTTAATTTATGAAAGTATATTGATAAATTAGAATTAACAGTATTATTGTTAGTTTTTATATGCGAATAAAGTCATTAACTATCAGATTCACAAAAAGAATTAGTTTTCTATTCAGTTTTACCCTTCTTAGGAAATCAAGAAGGCAGTAAGTTAGCTTTTAGAACTGCGGTTTGCTACATTTGTAAAGAATTATTAAGGTCTTTACCCGTTTTATCTGGAAAATTCATGACTAACTAAATAGCAGTTTAAGCCCTTGTAGAATTCACTAAGTCAAATGATATTTAAACTAATTATGAAGGTAATCAAATACAATATATATTCATCTTTAACAAAATTGATTCAAAATTAAATTTTACTTTTAGTCTAATTTAAACTTTAATTTCAAAATATTGTATTTAAAATTTATGAATTTTATAAGAATTTTCTAAAATAAAGTTAATATTTATTTTAGGTTTATATTTGATAGAATGCTTGATTATGGAAAATTCAAGAAAATAAAAAATAAACATCAATAACTGTAAAAAACTTTATTAACTTAATATGCTGAGCGGCTTAAAAGCACTACTTCAAAAAATATAAGATTCTATAAATAAATAAAACTAATAAAATATTAATAAAGATATAAAATCTTTGATATTTCAAAAAGCTCTTTTAATTCAAATATCTTCTTTAATATAATAGTATGGAAACAAATGATATTAATTATATATTAAAAAATAATTTATTTAATAATTAAACAAACAATTTTACATATAATGAAATTCTGATTTTGAATTAATAAATTCAAATCTAAATATTAATTTTTAACCTCTCTAAATTCCACTAGAGAATAGTCTATTAACCATACTAAACATCCCTTTATGCTGGAATAGGACACACTTTCATGTTTAAGTTTTATCATTTTTAGAGGTATTTTTAAATCTAGAAGAATAATAAATATTCTCATCAGAATTAATAGAGCTTATAAGAGGTTCACAGTACCTGTAACCGGAATGTCAATAATAAAAATTAAAAGTTTTTATTTGATTAATTTATTAAATATAACATTATGTAAATAATAATTATATTTTATAATAAATTATTTATAGAATAAAATTTGAAAATAATAATAATGTTTAGATCTAAAAAACATAATAAATTATGAAACTTATTTTTTAAAAAATATAAATTCAAATTAATTTATATTTGAGCATATCTTTAATTAGAAATGACTGAGAATAAATTAAACGCATTAGAATGGGTTTAACTGAACCACACAGGGCAGGCACCGTCGGCTAGGTCTGGACACACGATAACCGGGGTTGGAAAGTTTTCCATCATGTTCGGAGGAATTGACTAGTCCAGCAAAAAGAATGGAAAGATCTTTCCAAACAATCAAGTTCTTTTCATTTATAAAGGTCTATACCGTCAAAATGCAGAAAGACAACATTGAATGGCGGCAGGTCCCTTGCGGCGGAGATAATCCCCTCGAAAGGACCAATCATGCTGCATGTGCCATTAGTCAGGATAAACTTTTCATCTTCGGAGGATTTTACACATCCAATCTAAGATTTAATGATGTTTACATTTTAAAAACAAGTAAAATATCAAATATTTCAAAATTTAATCTCTTAATTTTTTAATTAAAAAATCAAATATTTTTTTAATAAATTTTAAAAAATTCAACTAATTTTTCACAAATAATTTTAAATTTTAATACTTGAAGCGTTTAAATTAATAATTAAAAGGTGATTTCAACTGGTTTTAGCCCGCAAATCAAAGATCAGGAATGGAGCCTAAAAATACTGAGTCTAAGATCGGTGCTCCGGAACCTAGAGCTAATCACAGTGCTAATTTTTTCAAAGAGAAGGTGTTTATTTTTGGAGGACACGGAGGGGTGGGTTACCAAAGAACTTCATACAATGATGTTTACTATTATGACTGTGAGACCTCTGAATGGACGAAAGTTGAGATTTAGGGGGGACAAGCCCCGGATCCAAGAGGGGGACATAGTTCCATGGTCTTAACGGAAAAAGAACTTCTTTTGATCTACGGAGGGTGGTCCAGTACAGGCTAATTTGCGGATGTGCATGCCTTCCATTTGGTAAATCACAACTGGATTAATCCCGATTTAAGTCACGAGATTCCGAGATGGTACCACTCCTCAATTTGTGTTCCCGCCATTCCATCGTGGAAATTCTTTGTGTTTGGAGGCTCAACCGGACAGTTCGCCGAAGGGGAGAACAGAACCTTAAGCAGACTCAATGATGAGATCTTTTACTTGGACGTCCCGGACCTCAAAGGCCTTAAATGGAATAGCATCCCTATAAAAGGAAACTCCCCAAAGGGGAGAGAAAACGGCGCTATTTTCTGGGACGCCAATGATTTCAGACTTATCCTTTTCGGAGGGTGGGCAAACACCTGGTTGTAAGACTCTTGGTCTTTGAAAGTGAATCTGATAACAGGCCCCCCGTACGCAATTTATGACATCCTGCCAAACAAAGGTCCCCTGACTGGAAAAACCAAGGTGACGATTTACGGAGACGGATTCAAAGACAATAACATATAAGTGAGATTCGACTGTGGGAAGAGTGCTCCCTAAGAAGTGACGGCCCAATTTGTGTCCCCGAACCAACTGGTGTGCGAGACGCCTGCATTTGATCAGGTGCAAAAGCCGGCAGTGGTCACTCTGAGCATCAACAAGGGAGACTACACGATCACCTAGTCGATCTTCACTTACTACCTGAATACGGTTGCAGAGCAGTGCATTGCCTTTGGACCGGGCATCTACACGGACAACGCCGCCAATTATATGACCATTTTTGTGATTCAGGCCAGGAACAATAAGAGCTAAAATAGACAGAGCGGCTCGGATGTGTTCGATATCACGATTTCACTCCCCAAAATTGAAGAGCCCGTGATTCCTAAGAAGAAAGTGGAAAGCAATAATGCAGAAGACGAACCTGAAGTGGAAGTGGTCGTCGAAGAGAAGAAATACACCCTTGACTACCAGTTGATAGACAATGACAACGGATCCTATACTGTCAAGTACAAGTGTGAATAGGACTGCGATAACTTGAAAATTCAGATAAAATACAAGAATCAGAACGATGAGTTACAAGAGATCAGAGGAAGTCCCTTTTATGCAGCCCATAAAGTGGGCCTTCCCGCCAAAAATAATGAAATGTCTGGAGCGTCATTGATAAACCAAATGTAAAACCAAGTGAAAGACATCGAGAACTTCATTTCAAAGTCTAAAAACGACATCAATATAAAGAATAGAAACATCCAAGAGGATGTCCATGAATTACTCTCCGTCAAAGAATGTCTCTAAGTCATTCAAACCAGAAAATAAGAGTACTTTTTGAAACTAGACATGATTGAGCAGTGTTTGAAGAGGTTCAAAGAGGAGGGCATAAACAAAGACGACGATTTGAAGAGGACACTTGCAGTCAAAGAAAGCTGGAACAACCTCTAGAACATGGCTGTCACTGTCGAGAAGGACATATCCAGCTAGGTCAAAGCAGAGTCCGACAAGACTAAAGACAATCTCATCAAGTTCGAGGAGAATCTCAAGGAATACTATACAAATATGAAGAAAGAGAGCTTTTATCAATTTAAAACCGGGCAATAGGCCAGCCAAAAGAGGTTAGGAGAAGTCCAGACCAAGATTAACGAATTTCAAAAGGATCTTGATGACTTCCAATCCATTTCCACCGTGTTCGGATTCGGGGAAGAAACCAACGGTTCGAAAAAAAATATGGAAATCATAGTAAGTGAACTTTCAATAGTCAAAAAATTATGGGATCACATTAAAAAGTGTGAAGACATCTTCGACTCTTATCTAAAGAAATAATACACCAAAATAAATCCTATGGACATGGACGATGAAATCAAAGGGCTGAGGAAGAACCTTCTTGACATTAAAGGAATCGATAGAAAGAGTAACACCTTTTTGGGCATCAGTGAGGACATTAAGAAATGGGCAACTTTCATGCCATTATTAAACGAACTTAAGGATCCAAGCATGGAAGTCGAGGACGGAAGGCACTGGGCCAAAGTCAGAAAATGCGTCTAGAAGGATTTCGTTACAGATGACAGTCTGCAGATCCAAACCATCTGGGACCTAAAGTTGTTTAATTTCAAGGACGAAATAGAGGACATTACGGACACTTCCAAACAAGAACTAAAAATGAGTAAGCAGATAAAAGTGGTGGTCACCAAATGGAAGGAGGTGCAGTTCGAACTTCTCAAGCACAAAGACACCAATATTTCCACTCTGAAACTGCTGGAAGAGAACTTCGAAGCCCTTGAGGAGCACTAGCTTTTGGTCAATAACATGTTGCTCTCTAAATATGTGGGTTACTTCGAAAAGGAGGTGGAGCAGTGGAAGTAGGACTTAGGAGCCATTTACGACGTAGTCCAGCTCCTGATTGAGGTCTAAAAGAGTTGGAGTTTCTTGGAAAATCTCTTCATTGGTTCTTAAGAGGTGCAAAGGGAACTCCCCAAAGAAAGCAAGTAATTCGAGATCATCCACGAAGAAATGCAACAAATCATGGCTCTCGGCTGTCAAGTCAAAAACGTTCTTAAGTTTTGCACCACGAAAGACATGCTCAAAAACCTCGAGAATCTCGAGAATAGACTTAAGGTCTGTGAAAAAGCCTTAAATAAATTCCTGGACGATAAGAGATGTGCATTCCCTAGATTTTACTTTGTTTCGGTGAATGACTTACTCGACATTTTGTCGAACGGTTCTTCCCCTGAGAAAATCAACCGTCACATGAGCAAGATATTTTAGGCAATCGATTAGTTGGTGCTTAAAAATGAGGGCGGCAAAGGCGACAGACCCACGGCTGTAACCATGATAACCTGTGTGGGACAAGAGAAAGTCGATTTTACCAAGCCTCTAAAACTAGAGGGAAAGGTGGAGATTTATCTTTAGGAAATTATCAAAACGATGGTAGACACTCTCCAGACTTTGTGTCAGAAATCCTTATAGAACTTTGCGAGTATGAATAACCGAGAACAGTGGCTCAAAATGGATCCATCATAGGTTACTCTTGTCATCAATTTCATCATTTGGTGCAAAGACGTGGACTCCTCCTTCACCGCCATTCAAAATGGGGATCTCGATTCCATGAAGACATTAGCCAAGAAATCGAAGGCGGAATTAGTAGGCCTTGTTAAGATGGTCCAAGGGGATCTTGACAGAAGTCTTAGATCTAAAGTCATGTGTATGATCACTCTAGACACACATAGTAGGGACATCATGGACAAACTTATTGTAGAAAACGTCAGGAAGGCAGATGAATTCTAATGGCAGTCGCAGCTCAAATTCGTCTGGAGCAAAGAAAAGTAAAGTGCATAGGCCCACATTGCAGATGCCAAATTTTGGTACACCTATGAATATCTGGGGAACGGACCAAGACTCGTTATCACTCCTTTGACCGATCGTATATACGTCACCGCCACTTAAGCACTGCATTTGTGTCTTGGATGTGCACCTGCGGGACCCGCCGGAACCGGGAAGACTGAATCCACTAAAGATCTAGCCTCTGCACTTGCAAAGGCAGTTTACGTCTTCAACTGTTCTCCAGAGATGAACTACGAATCTCTCGGGAACATCTTCAAAGGACTCGCCTCATCTGGAACATGGGGGTGTTTCGACGAATTCAATAGACTTGTGCCAGAAGTGTTGTCAGTGTGCTCTGTGCAGTTTAAAGCTGTGTGTGACGGAGTCAAAGCGCATTCACCCAGAATTATTATTGAGGGAGATGAAGTTAATCTCGATAGGACATGCGGAGCTTTTATCACTATGAATCCCGGATATCTGGGGCGATCTGAGCTCCCAGAAGGGCTTAAAGTTCTTTTCAGACCCATTACGGTCATGGTCCCTGATTTGGTACTTATTTGTGAAAATATGCTTATGGCGGAAGGGTTTGTAGATGCCAAGATTTTGGCGAATAAATTCTTCACTCTATACATGCTCTGCAGAGATCTTTTATCCAAAGCGGATCATTACGATTGGGGACTCCGTGCGATTAAGTCGGTGCTAGTCGTGGCAGGTACTTTCAAAAGAGCGGAACCCAACATTTCAGAACAAGCCATTCTTATGAGAGCCCTCAGAGATTTCAACATTCCTAAAATCACGGCCGCAGATAACGATATTTTCTTCGGACTTCTAGGAGATCTCTTCCCAGGCATTATCGCTGTCAGGAAACAGAACTTAGAATTCGAAGAAAAGATTATAAAGACCTGCATTGAAACTAAGTTATTCCCCGAGCCAGAATTCATCTTGAAAATCGTCTAGTTGGGAGAGCTTTTAGAGATTAGACATTGCGTGTTCGTCATGGGTCCACCAGGAGCCGGAAAGACTCAAACTTGGAAGACTTTGATCAAGTCAAACGAGAAAATTCAAAAGAAAATCGACTACGTGGACATCGATCCCAAAGTGTTGCATTCGAGAGACCTTTACGGGTATATGCTCCCTTCAAAAGAATGGAAGGACGGTCTACTGTCTAAATTGCTAAGAACGTATTCAGAAATGGAGAGTACCAATCCCAAATGGCTGATCCTTGATGGAGATTTAGACGCTAATTGGATCGAGTCTATGAATTCCGTCATGGACGACAACAAGATATTGACATTGGCTAACAACGAACGTATCCCTCTCAAGTCACACATGAGGATGATCTTTGAAATCAGGGATTTAAAGTACTCGACCCCTGCAACCGTGTCCCGGGCGGGTATTTTGTACATCTCCGACGACTACGGCCATCAGTGGAGGAGTTTCGTCAAGTCTTGGATAGACCAGAACTACGCCGGCGAGAAAGAGACCGGCCCCAATCTGCAGAAGTTGTTCGACAGATACATTGAACCCACTTTGAATTACATTAAAAAGGCCTGCAAATTCAACGTGCCCGTGACCTAAATCTCCATGATCGTCTCCTTGTGCAGAATTTTGAAGCCCCTTATAACTGCTGACTGTAAGAACATCGAATACATATTTGTGTTCTGCTTGGTGTGGGCCGTCGGAGGAGGTCTCACTGAGAAAGACGGAGTAGACTATAGAAAAGAGTTTTCAGGGTGGTGGAAAGGCGAGTGGAAGACTTCGGTCAAATTCCCTTAAAAAGGGTCTGTTTTCGACTACTATGTCGACTAGACAGGAGACCAAATAAAGTTCGATGAATGGTCTAAAAAAGTTGAAGTCATAGATTTCGACACCTAGAAGAACCACCAAATGCAACAATTCGCAATCCCGACCAGAGAAACCGTCTCCACTAAAGAGTTCATTAACAATTTCATAACAGTGCAACACCCCTGTTTGATCATCGGCTCTGCCGGAGCGGGCAAAACCCAATTGGCAAACGACATAGTCAGATAGATTTCCAGTAAATACCCAGAGAATTACGCCTTTACCAAAATCAACTTTAACTTCTACACGGACTCCACATATCTTCAAAACATGTTGGAAGCACCCCTCAAAAAGCTGGCTGGGAAATAGTACGGACCGGGAGGCAAAATTCGAATGATATACTTTGTTGACGATCTTAATATGCCTTAGCTGGATCCATATAATACCTAGACTTCAATCGCACTTTTGAGACAACATGCCGATTACCAACATTGGTATGACGTAGGCAAATTGGCGATCAAAGAGATTGTCAATTGTCAACATCTTGCAAGCATGAACCCCGCCGCAGGGTCCTTTTTCGTGAATCCAAGATATCAAAGACATTTCTGGTTGGTGTCCGTTTCCATGCCTGATAATGAGTCTTTGTTTATAATTTATAACACATTTTTACAAGGCCATTTAAAATACTTCAAGCCTCAGGTTTAGGAACAGGTGCCCAGTTTGATTAAATCGGCTTTGACTTTGCACTAGGCCATCAGCGTGACTTTCAGGAAAACCGCGCTGAATTTCCACTACGAATTTAACCTGAGACACATATCGGGTGTATTTTAAGGACTGTTGATCGCCTAGCCGACTTAGTTTTAGACAGCGGACAAGATCGTGCAGCTGTGGATCCACGAAAGCGAGCGAGTGTACGGGGACCGTCTCGTATCATTAGATAACCTGTTCTAGTACAAGTAGCTGATGTTCGACCTCTTGAAAAAGAGTTTCAGCAAATTTAACTTCCAACGCTACTTCCAAGCGAGCAACCCCGAGAACCTGATATTCTGCAACTTCGTCGCGGGCATTGCCGGAGACAGGAGTTACGATTTGATGCCTAATGAGAAGTTGGAGCACCATGTCACAGAGGCCCTCAAAGAGTATAATGACAATAACGCCTTCATGGGACTCGTCCTGTTTGAAGACGCCATTAAACACGTCTGCAAAATCACGAGGATCGTCTAGGCCCCTGCAGGACACGCTTTGTTGGTGGGGGTCGGAGGTTCTGGAAAACAGTCCTTGTCCAAATTGGCCTCCTATATAATGAACTTCGCAACTGTGGCAATAACCATCAGTGCTACTTATAACATGAACGACTTTAAGACCGATATTTTGTAATACTATTTCAAGGCTGGCATTAAAGACGAGGGACTGTTGTGGCTATTTACCGAAGGGCAGATTACCAATGAAAGATTCTTGGTTTATGTAAACGATTTACTGGCCTCCGGGGAAATCGCGGATCTCTACACCACCGATGAAAAAGAGGGCATCATCAATAACGTGAGGGCCAAAGTCAAATCCGACGGGATTGTGGATTCGAGAGAGAACTGTTGGCAATGGTACATCGACAAGACCAGGAAGAACTTGCACATGTGTCTGTGCTTCTCTCCTGTCGGAGACTCGTTCAGACAGCGGGCCAGAAAGTTCCCGGCCCTTGTAAACTCCACTGTGATCGACTGGTTCCAGCCATGGCCTTATGACGCACTTTTGTCAGTGGCCAATAGTTTCTTGGCGGAAGTGGATCTGGGCGAAGGCAGTCTAAGAGACTCGATCGTTAAATTCATGCCCTAGTCATTCACGGTTGTCAATTAATTGTGTACCTAGGTCTTCGAATAGGAAAAGAGGTACATTTACACGACCCCCAAATCCTTCTTGGAACTCATCAAACTCTATACTTCCATGCTTGCCGAAAAAAGGAAGAATCTCGAGGAAAGTAGGGAGAGGTACGAAAACGGACTCATCAAGCTAAGGGAAACTGCCGAACAAGTCGAGGAAATCGAAAAAATTGTCAAGGTTAAAGGTGTCGAAGCTGAAAAGAAGAAGAATGATGCCGAGAAATTCGCTGCTATTGTAGGAGTTGAGAAAGATAAGGTCGAAAAGGAAAACGACAAAGCTAATATCGAAGCGGCCACTTGTGGTAAGATCAAAGAAGACGTTTTGTTCAAAAAAGAGTCGACAGAAAACGACTTAGCTGCCGCCATTCCTTTGGTCGAAGAGGCCAAGAAATCCCTTCAGGGGATTCAAAAGAAGGATTTCGGAATTGCTAAGTCATTCTCCAATCCCCCAGGAGGGGTGCCCGAGGTGTTTGCGGCAGCGATGTACTTAATGGCCAGTCATTGGAACGACGCCATAGAGATTGATAAGAATAAAAAACCCAAGTCTGTTGAGTGGAAAGCCGCTTTGAAATTGATGAAAAGTCCCGAAGAGTTCTTAATCAGACTGCAGGAATTCGGAAAAATTGTGGACGACAATTTGGTCGTGCCCAACAACGTAAAAATTGTTAAAGAGCTGTACATTTCAAGACCCGATTTCAACGTTGAAGCCATGGAACAGAAGTCAGGAGCCGCAAGGGGCATTTGTTCCTGGGTCATTAATATTGTCAAATATTGGGAGGTCATACAGTAAGTAGAGCCCAAAAGAAAAGCACTCGCAGAGTCTGCCGAGTAATTAGAAGCCGCCACTATTAAATTAGACGCAGTCAATAAAATTGTTGCTGAGTTAAAAGCCTCATTGTAAAAATTGATAGATGAATACAACGCTGCAATGGATGAGAAAAACGCGGCCCTAAATGAGGCAGAGAGGTGCAAAACAAGATTAGACCTCGCTTAAAGAC
>Ga0164294_10006035_pt1 | contig 10364 bp, 5 predicted proteins | sample GEODES005metaG_FD_111479 | JGI IMG/M metagenome (GOLD analysis project Ga0164294, IMG submission 111479) | Oligotrophic lake water microbial communities from Sparkling Lake, Wisconsin, USA - GEODES005 metaG | ecosystem: Environmental > Aquatic > Freshwater > Lake | place: USA: Sparkling Lake...
AAGCGCCACGAGCGAAAACACGTCGCGCGTGCCGTAGAATGGCGGCAGCGCGCCGAGCGTGTCAGCCAGCGCGCGCAGTGACGTCGCAAGCGCCGAGTACTCCGGCTGTTCCGCCAGAACCGCGTGCACGTGCTGCACGAAGCGGACCATGGCGCGGCTTCGCTCGCTGTCGCAGTCGCGACGCGTGCCGAGCACCATTGAGAACGCAAACAGTACGCGCCAGACGTCGGCTGCCGCAAACGGGCGCCCTTCCGCAAGTGCCCAGCGCTTCATTACTACCTGCAAGCTCGGCCGCCCAGACATGCAGAGAGGCGCAAGATCCGCCAGCGCATGCCGCACGGGCGCCCAGCTGCTGCTGCCTTCGAACCGTGCGTCAAGCTCCGCGAGTAGCTTGGTGACGCGCTGTCCCTCCAGCTTGTCGTTGACCATGCCGTGAATGTGGTACACGAGCTCGGCACCCTGGCCAGCCGCGAAGATGGACGCCATGCTAGCGGCGTCTGCCAGGATGCGCGCGTGGTACTCTCTGTACGAGTGCATGCAGTGTGGGCATGGCAGCAGCCACTGAAGCTCATCTAGGATGCCGCCAGCCGCGTTCGTCTGGCGCGCACTGCTCGGCTGCACGAGCCCCGCCACGCCGTGTAGTACTCTCCACAGCTCGGGACCCCACAGGTGCACGTTCATGCTGCCTTTGTCTTGTGACAAGGGGGCCTGCAGCGCAGCTCAGTCACGTGTGCGCAGTGCGTGTGAGCACGCGTGGCTCGGGCAGCCACCTGGGCGTCACGCCTCTCCAGCGCGAACTATTTGTCATACGGCCGATTAGGGCTCTTCAGTGCTGAGTGAGTCGGTGTACGCCTGAAGAGTGTGGTCTGCAGATCGACCAATGTGAGCTGACACCAGATCGCCGCGCTTAATTCCGACGCATCTCAATCCCTTGACGTGCGAGTACCACAACCGTGGCGCCAGTGTGACGATGTCATCACCGTGCACACACCGCACACTTGTTGAGACACACGCGTCGAACAATGCTGCAAAAGCGCCGTTGCCCACGCGTGGAGAGCCGAACGTTATGCAGTGCACGTCTGCCGCAGGAAGGAGTGCCGCTGTGGCTGCCGCTGCAAGTGTAGCGAGAGCACCACCGAGGCTGTGTCCAATGAACTGGAACACTGGAACTCCTGAAGATTTGCGAGCGTGCGTGTATGCCGAAGCAAGAATCTCAAATTTGATTGACGTGAATTGTTTGTAAAACCCCCTGTGCACAAGCGCCTGCGTCGAGTGTAAGCCAACCTCAAGGAAAGGCTTCATCCAAATCTGCACATCAGCGAGTACATCGCTCACGCTGGAAGTGCCCCGAAATGCAAACACAAGGCGATCAGGCAGCACAATGGTGTAGTACTGTGCATCTGACTTTCGTTCCGCGGTAGAAGCGTCATAAAAGAATGCTTTCAGTGCGTTGGGATAGACGCTCCGAGCTATGGCCAGAGCGTCGTTTGATGGCGTTGGCGTTGCGTATGCTAAACGCGCGCATGCGAGGTGTTGTAACATTTGTTTCATGTTCGTCGTACGTCATCACTGTCAAACATGCCACATAAAAAAAACCCGCAAAATGCTCAATGCTGCAAGGGACGTACTTTCTCAGTTTCAAGCCGACGTCATACGTGGCACTCGCGGCTCGCGCGTAGTGCGTGACGAGCAGAATCCAATGCTAAGTCTGGCAAAACTGTACTATGCATCATCTCCTGGCGAGTACAGCGCTCTTATCATGATGGTTGAGGCGGGTGAGGGCTTTGTTATTGGCAATGTTTATGGATCGTTCGATCCTGCTGTTCTAGGGGGGAGCTTTAATGTGCCACCCGCTGCAGGAGCTGCACCCATCGTAAGTGGAGAGTTCAATGGTGAAGTGACGATTCCACACGACTCACGAGACATGACACTTATGCAGATGACTGCTTACCGTGGGGACGCGGCAGGTCAAGCGTTTTTTAGCCGCCCTGATGGGCCTCCTGCTTGCCAAACATTCAACTACTGCATCATGGTGATGGGGGTGCAGGGCAGCACATTTTCCATTAAGCCGCGTGGGTGGAAAACGGGCGACCACATCCCGTTCACTTTTGACGTCTCCAAGATGACTCGTCTTGAGCTGACCGATCTGTCTAATGCACAGGCGTGGTGCAAGGCTAAAGAGCCGATCTCAAGTGAGAACGCGCCTCTAATAACACTGTCTTCAGGAGAGTCTAAGAACGGCAGGGCGTGGCTTGTTGCATTGTTCGTTGTGCTTGCCCTCGTTGTTATTGGGGTGATGGTGGCAAAAAAGTAGTCAGCTGATGCAAATTGAAGCAGGGCTTTGTTATTGCCAATGTTGTATGGAAAGTTCTCTAAGGGGAGCTTTAATGTCCCACCCGCTGCGGGAGTAAAGAAACGCAAGTCTAAGCGTTGCGTTAAGTCCTTTCTGCATATTATTATAAATAAAATGACCTCACCACGTCGTCGCTCGAGTCGCCGTCGCATTTCGCCGCTGTCGGGCGGCGCCTGCGCGCTCAAGCTCGGCGACTACCAGCGCTCTGTTATCGCGCGCATGGTCGTGCGCTGCCGCGCCAAGCACGGCATTGTGCTACTGCATCGCATGGGCAGCGGCAAGTGTTTAGGGCGCGGCACGCCCGTTATGATGGCCGACGGCAGGAACAAGCTGGTTGAGGACATTGAGGTTGGGGATCTCCTGATGGGCGACGACAGCACGCCTCGCACGGTGCTGAGTCTTGCGCGGGGTCGTGAGCAGATGTACCGCATTGTTCCCGTCAAAGGAGACCCTTACGTGGTAAATGAGTCGCACATTCTGTCGCTCAAGGTTTCCGGCCCTGATGCTCTGCCCACTAGGTGGCGCAAGCCACGCGGGAGTGTCATTGACATCTGCCTGCGCGACTATCTCGATCTGGCGCAGTGCCCTCAAGACAGCGGCCTAAAGGGCTATCGTGTGGGTGTCGAGTTTCCGGACAAGGATGTGCCGTTTGACCCCTGGATGATCGGCTACTGGCTGGGAGACGGCTCGTCGCGCGAAACGCAAGTTACCACCGCTGACGCGGGGATCGCGCATCTTCCACCGCTCAACCTCATAATGCAGCCGCTGCCTTCGTACCCTATCACTTATACCAGCGCCGACGTTGACGAAACTCCGCCCATCTGCTTGCAAAACGCGCTGCAGCAGCTGAACCTCGTGGACAACAAGCATTTGCCTGACGTATACAAGTATAACAGCCGTGCCGTTCGCATGGGAATCCTTGCCGGCATGCTTGACGCGGGCGGCTCGTTGCAGAGTAACTGCTACGACATCACGCTGGTCAATGAGCGCCTACTTGATGACGTCGTCTTCCTCGCGCGCTCGCTGGGTTTCGCGTCATACAAAACCGTTTACCAGAAGACGTGCACTAATGAGAATCCTGTAACCTACTACCGCACCTGCATCAGCGGTGCGGGTTTGGAGGAGCTGCCGTTAGTTATGCACCGAAAGCGCGCTTCTCCTCACACGCAGGAGGAGGACGACGCGCTTGTCACTGGCATCACCGTGGAGGAACTGGGCGTGGACGACTACTTTGGGTTTGCGATCGACGGCAACCGCCGCTTTTTGCTGGGTGACTTTACCGTCACACATAACACCATCACGGCCATCACGATGCTGCAAAACCTGCCCGAGCACGACGGCGCGGGGCAGCGCATCCGGCGCCTCATCGTGTGCCCCGAGGCCATCATGCAGAACTGGTCCAGCGACGCGATGGACTTTGCGCTGGTGTACCCCGACTCGCAAGAGCGCGCGGACGCGTACGCGCAGTACGACCGCGTGTCGTACGAGGAGCTGTTCAGCGAGGTGCAGAAGCGCTCCGCGGCGATGCTGCAGCGCTTTAGCGGCGCGCTCGTGGTGTTCGACGAGGCGCACAACCTCGCCAAAATGTATCGCAAGCTGGACGCGCGGCAGCAGCGCTACGTGGAGCAGCTCATGGCGGCGCCGCTGCGCAGCGTCATCATGACGGGCACGCCCGTGGAGAACGACTTTTCGGACCTCACGCTGCTGGTGAACTTCGCGAAGGGCCTGAAGGACGACGTAGGCCGACTGCCGCAGCAGGAGGACGGGCTGTTTGCGGAGTACGGCATCGTGACGCGCGAGAACTGGCTGAAAGGCTGGTGGCCGTTGATGCCCATCGTCACGCAGGGCGTGTTCCAGCTCGTGCTCATGTCCGCCAACACGTTCCTGCCTGTTAACCCGACGTCCGCAATGGAGATCGTCAGCGCCGCGAGCCAGTTTCTGACGAGCCAGGGCTCGTTTGGCGCGGTGCTGGGCGTTTCGGGCAAGTTCCTGACGGGCGCGGCGCTGGCCGCGTTTGGCGGGCCTGTCGCGTTCAGCATGACCGCCGCCAGCCTGGGCGTGCCCATCATGCTGTCGCTGTGGTCCATCGGCGCCATGAGCAGCGCGACGCAGGACAACCCGCGCAAGCTGGACGTCGCGGCGCTGCTGGCTGACATCAAGGCGTACGTGTCGTTCTTCGACTACGAGTACTACGACCGCAAGGTCACCGCGGACGGCGCGCCGGCGGCGTTCGACGAGGACGACACGGTGCGCGAGGACGCGGAGGCGCCCAAGGGGCTCGTCAGCGGGCTGCTGCGCGGCTTCGGGCTGTGGGGCGGCGCGGACACGTACCAGATCCGCCAATGGTTTCCAGACGCCAGGCGCGTGGAGGACGGCCCCGCGCGCGTCGTGTACACGGACTACCAGTCGTCGATGCTCATGTGCTTCTCCGCGCGGCGGCTGCAGCCGTCGCACAAGGTGGCGCTGGGCATGGACGCGTTCCGCGAGCGCGCAGAGGACGAGGTGACGTACGGCAAGTACGCGCGCGCCATCGGCAACATGTCGCCGCAGTGCGCGTTCTTCCGCACGCGCGAGGCGGGCAGCCGCGGCAGCGCGCTGGACAACCGCTTCGTGCACGAGCCCAACGGGCTCAGCGGCGGCGACCTGGGGCTGCTGAGCGGCGGGCGCGCCGTCAAGGGCCGCGCGACGGCGCGCGAGTTTGACGGCGCCGCCGCCAAGGAGTCGCCGCGCATGTTCTCGTGCCCCAAGTTCGAGAACGCGCTGGACTTCATCCTGCAGCAGCGCAGCGCGCCGGCGCACGACTTCCTGCCCGTCGTGTACTCCAGCTACGACGAGCAGGGCTTCCGGCTGTTCTCCGCGTTCCTCAGCTCGTGCGGCTTCAACCACATCGTGCTGCACGGCGACGACAACGACAAGGAGCGCTCCGCGCGGCTGGACGCGGGCGCCGGCACGCGCTACCCCGCGCCTGGCGTTGCGATGCGCGACTTTGAGGAGCCGTTCGACTGGCAGTTTGCCGTGGAGCAGGCGCTGGCGGGCAGCAAGGCGGGCGGCGCGGCGCTGCTGCACGCGTCCGCGGACGCCTCGCAGCGCGGCGTCGCGCTGTCGCAGGCGGCGTGGCGCAAGTTTGGCCCCACCATCACGGAATACGCGTCCAAGTCCGCCGGCCACGCGCTGCGCCTGGTGGAGGAGGTCGGCAAGTTCTTGGCGCTCACGAGCGCTGGCGCGGCGGCGGGTGCCGCGGTGGGCGCCGCCACGGGCGCGTACGCGGGCGCCAGGTCGTACCTGGGGCTGAAGGGCGGCGCCGTGGGCGTACGCGTGCGGCCGCGGCCGTTTGGCACTGACGCGACGCCCGTGTGCGTGCTGCTGCACCCGTCCATCATGGAGGGCGCGTCGTTCACGTACAACCCGTGCCTCATCGCGCTGGAGCCCATCCCTGGCCTGGGGCCGCAGGAGCAGGTGTACGCGCGCGTGCTGCGGCGCTACCCTGACAAGCCCAAGAAGTACGCGGACGTGCCCGTGCCGCCGTTCGTGAAGCGCCCCATCAAGACCATCGTGCAGATGAGCGCCAACTTCAACCCCATGCGCTACTACGAGGGGCTTGTGAAGATCTGGGTGTCGCAGTTCGCGTACGTCTTCCCCGTGGCCATGACGCAGGCGTTCAAATTCACGCTGACCGCGAGCATCGGCCCCGACTCGCAGCAGTTCCTGCGCAATAAGGCCAACGAGGACGCGTTCGCGCAGCTCAGTGTGGCGCTGAAGCAGCTGAACGACGCCAAGATCGCGGACGAGACTTGCGGCGTCGAGGACAAGCGCGATGCCGCGTGCAGCATCTGGCGCTGCTCCGACGAGCCTGGCAGCTGCATGCTCATGCCCCTGCCTGAGCAAGACGAGGACCCTACTCCGCTGGCGGGCGGCAAGAAGCGCCGGCGGCGCAGCACCGCGCGCAAGCGATCCCCAGGGCGCACGATAAGGGAGTAAATCTTGGATCTAGATGTCATGATCAACGTTGTTAACTAGCTAGAACGCTTAACGATTTAGAGCGCATGTAATGTCTACCTTAGCCGAGCGCTTGGGCTAGCGATGTTTGACGCGGCATCACAGAATGAAACTCTGTTGGAACTCTGGCGGCGCGGCGACTGCCGGCGGCGCGCGCCGAGCCGCGGCGAGCGGCGCACGGCCCGTCTGCCCGAAAACGCGGCACCACCCCACAGACCCGTCAGCCGCCCGAGAGACCCCACCACGCCGCCAGTGGCGGCGGCAGGGTGGCCGCCTTTGTCCGCCAGCTCCACATCCGCCAGCCGGCGCGCCTCAATGTCGCTGGCAGCGCGGCGCGCCGCCGCGACCTCGAGGTCGTGCTGCGCGATGCCGCGCGCCACCGTGTCGCCGTGCTCCTTGTCGGTGCGCTCCAGAAACGCGCCCTCCGCCGTCTTGCGGTCAGCGTTGGCCTTGTCGGAGGCGCCCACGACCTTCGCCACGACCTCGCCGCTCAGCTGGCCATCCTTGATCATCGAGCGAATGCAATTGGACTGCAGGTACACGGGCGGCATCTTGCCGTACTTGTACACGTACCCCGCCGCCGCGATGTCCTGCAGCGTCTGGTACACGAGCACCGCGATCGCCGCCTTGTCGATGAACGAGCCAATGTACTCTGCCCAGATCGCGCAGTACGACTTGCTGCCGTCCTTGCCCTTCTCCGAGTACCCCTTGATCAGCGTGCCGAGGTAGAATGCGCCTGGCATGAGGTCGCCCAGCTTGGTGGCGTTCTTGACGCCCGCCGCAGTGCGCGCCAGCGCATACGCGCCGTCCAGCTTGCCCATGGTGGCCTTCACGAGCTCCGAGTCGCCTGCAAAGTCGCCGATCGCCTTGAAGGCCGCGTCCGCGTACGGCACCTTCATGAGCAGCCCCTTCGCGTCCAACGTCAGCACGTGGCCCGTGAACGACAGCAGCCCGCAGCAGCGCGGCAGGAACTGCACGATGGTCATGGACACGCTGCCCACCTCCAGCGTGCCCCAGTCCTGCCAGTTGGCCAGCTTGCGCACCTCGCCCGACAGGTACGCCAGCGCGGGCCAGTAGGTGCGGCGGATGTCCTCCCAATACGCGCCCGCCTGCACCTTTGCGAGGAAGGGCGCCGCCATCGTTTGCGCGCCCGAGATCGCTTCGGCCACCCACTTGCCGCCAGGGATGTACGCCGCGACGCTCTTGACGCCCTCCACGGCCAGCTCCGACTGCGCCACCTTGGCTTTGGTTAAGTTTACGTACTCCACAAACTTGCCGGCGGTGACGGTCCACTGCGCCGCGACGCCCACGTCGCCCAGCCCAACGAGGCTGCACACCTTCGTGAAGCCGGCCGTGACGGTCGCGACCAGCGACGAGTTGTGGAAGTCTGTGAAACCCTTGATGAAGCCGATGAACTGCGTGACGAGCCCGCCAAAGAACTCCGCCTTCATGCTCGAAGCCACCGCCCACATGATCGCCGTGTAGTCGCCCTTGAGCGTGGACACCAGGCTGTCCACGATGCTGTCCACCGCGGCGTCCAGCGAGTGCGCCGCCTTGGCGTCCGCCTTCTCCAGCAGGCTGCTCAGGTGCGCCATGTCGGGCTGCGCGCCGCCGCCAAACACGCGCAGCACGCTCTGCCACATGCTGCCCTCCAGCGCCGCCTTGGCGCCCTCCGACGCCGTCGTCGCCGCGCGGCGCTGGCGCATCATCTCCGTGATCAGCGGCTTCAGCGCCGCCTTGACGGACGCCTTCAGCAGCTCCTTGCCCTGCTGCTCGATGCACGTGTACATCATGAGCATGCGCACCAGGCCGCACACCATCCAGCGCACCAGCAGCACCAGCGTGAACGACTTGAGCAGCGCGGGCAGGTTGTTCACGGCCTTCTGCGTGGCGACGGACAGCGACTCCCACACGCTGCCCAGCCAGCCCTCCGTGCGCGGCATCACGTACAGGTGGTCCTTGGCGGCCAGCAGCGACTCCACCTCCGCCTCCGTGAAGCGTTGCTTAATGAGCAGGTCCAGCAGCGCCTTGTGGCAGTGCAGCGTCTCGATGACGTGCGAGATCTGGTCGCGCGACAGGTGGCTGCGGCCGGCGCACTGCTGCACGCCTGGCGGCACAGGCACGCGCGCGTCCAGCACGCCCGCGGCGTGCGCCGCCTCGAGCGTGCCCTTCCAGCCCTGCTCCGTCGCCAGCTCGCTCATGTACGCGCACATGTCGATGGCGTCCATGCACATGAGCAGGTTGGGGTCGTGCTCGCACGGGATGCTCACCACGCGCAGCGTCTCCTCCAAGAGCTGCGCGGACGTCTTCGTGCGCTTGGGTGACTGCGTGCCAAGCTGCCGCCACTTTTTGGTGGCGCCCGAGGGCACCTCAAACCACAGGCAGTTGGTGCGCAGCTGCCGCGTCTGCGCCTTGCGCTCGATGCGCACGTCCAGCAGCTGGTTGAGCACGCTGCCCGAGAGCTCCTGAGGCGGGTGCGCCGCCATCGACTCCGTGAACAGCGCATCGTACACCTTGCCCAGCAGCGCGTGGCCCACGGCGGGGTCCTGCCCAGGCACGCTGATCGACGCGTCGCGCGCGCGCCTGAACAGCTCCACGCGCACCGCGTCCGCCTGGCGGCCGCCCTGCTGCAGCACGTGCAGCTGGCCGGCGGTCAGCTTCATGCCAGGCACGATGTTCACGCTGCCGTCCTTGCCCAGCAGCCGCGCGCTCGCGAACGTCTCCATGGCCTTTTCCGCGATGGCGTTGCCCAGCGCCACGGCGCCCATGGCCTCCTGCCGCTCGTGCGTGGACATGCCCTCGCCGTCCTGCTGCATCGCCAGCGCGAGCAGGTGCTCGCGCTCGTGCTCCGCGAGGCTGCTGGCCGCGTCGGACATGCTCTCCGCGAGCGTGCGCTTGACCGCCTCTTGCTCCTGCTGCATGTGAGGTTTATTTGCAGGCTAGAGGGCGAGATCTCGGCGTAACGAGCGCGTCGTAGAGAAGATGAGCTGACAGATCTGTCTAATGCGTTGGCGTGGTGCAAGGCTAAAGAGCCGATCTCAAGTGAGAACCTATGACACTATCTTAGCTGTCGAAGCATTGGTTTTGGGCCAGAGCGGGGGGCGAAAACTTGGTCAGCTGATGCAAAATGTTGTTACTCTGCGTTAGGCTACACGCTTAATTAATCACATCATGAAGCTCGCCATCTTGTTTGATTCGGAGCACGAAGCGAGCCGCGCGGCGGTGGAGATGGCGGCGCGTGGTGTCGAGGAGGGTGCCAAGGACAAGGGTGTCGTCGCGAGGTGCATCCCTGTCGTCGACCTCATCGACCTGCACCACGGTGTCGTGTTTCAGACCCCGTCGCCAGCATGGCAGGGCCTTCAGGACGCAGACGCGATTGTCGTGGTAACGCACACGTCAAATGCATCACTGCACAAGCTTCTGTTGCAGCAGGCGGCGCTTGTCAGCAAGCCAGGCCGCCAGGCTGTGGGGCTGCTGGTGTCCACATCAAATGACACATCGGCGGTAGCTCAGTGTTTTCGTGCGTGGGCGAGCCACTCGCATGTGCGCTGGATGGGCGACTTTAGCCTCGCGCTGGGCAAAGACGACGACTTGTTCGTGTGGCGTGGTCTGGCGGTGGCGATAGCGCGTCAAATTTGTAGCTAAGATAACATAACAATCATACATCCATTCAAAAACTCACGCACTTAGCCCCTGGCGGCGCATGATCATGCTTACGATGAGTGCAAGAAGCACAAACACGAGCGCGTGCACAAAGATGGGTCCCACGGACGTGTATCCCGACGTAAAGTAGCTGGCGCACTTCTTGCGCGCCTTGCAAATCGCCTCAATGTCGGCGTCGACGGGATCGGCGTCGCAAGCGTCCGCAGCAACGGTGCTGGGGAGAGGCACGAGTTTTGAGCAGCGACCCTTGGAGTTCAGGGGAAGGTTAAGGATCAGGCCAGGCGAAAGTAGCACAAACAGCGCTACGGGGATCACCACCGCACCGACGAGCCACTTCTGCGTCTCCTGAGAG
>Ga0164294_10006038_pt1 | contig 10361 bp, 9 predicted proteins | sample GEODES005metaG_FD_111479 | JGI IMG/M metagenome (GOLD analysis project Ga0164294, IMG submission 111479) | Oligotrophic lake water microbial communities from Sparkling Lake, Wisconsin, USA - GEODES005 metaG | ecosystem: Environmental > Aquatic > Freshwater > Lake | place: USA: Sparkling Lake...
CGCCGCCGCGCGCGCCGCCGGCTACTTCGAGACGCAGACGGTCGGGCGCGGGCCAGACGGCCGCTGGGTCCGAGTCACCGTGCGCGGCGACAAGGACCCCGGCTACGGCGCCACCAGCGGCATGATCGCCGAGGCCGCGCTGGCCCTCCTGCATGCTCCCCAAGCGGACGGCGCGGGCGTCGTGACCCCCGCCGTGGCGCTCGGTGCGGGCCTCGCGCCGCGGCTGGCGCGGGCGGGGCTCTCCTTCGAGGTCGCCACCGGCTGAGCGCGCGTGCCGCGGGCTGCCGACCGGTTAGAAACGGCGCTGGACTCCGGAGTGGCCTTCCCGATGAGCTCGCGCATCGTCATCACCGGCGCAAGCAGCGGTATCGGCGCCCTGACCGCACGCGCGCTCGCGCGAGCGGGCCATGACGTCTATGCGGGCGTGCGGGACCTCCCCGGCCGCGGCGCCCTCGCCGCCGCCGAGCTCACGGCGTGGGCTGCAGCCGAGGGCCTGAGCGTCACCGCGCTCGACCTCGACGTGACGAATGACGACTCGGTCGCCCGCGCCATCGCGACGGTCGAGGCCCGCGCGGGTGGGATCGACGTGCTGATCAACAACGCGGGCGTCGCCGCAGCGGGCCTCGTCGAGACCTTCACCGTCCCCGCCGCCCAGCGCCTGTACGACGTGAACGTGTTCGGCGTCCTCCGGGTCCTCCGTGCGGCGCTCCCGGGGATGCGCGCGCGCGGCGAGGGGCTCGTCCTCTACGTCTCGAGCGCCTACGGCCGCGAGGTCATGCCCTTCCTCGGGCTCTACGCCTCCACCAAGTTCGCCCTCGAGGCGCTCGCGGACGCCTACCGCTACGAGCTGGGCCCCATCGGCATCGAGAGCGTCGTGGTCCAGCCCGGCACCTTCCCCACGACCCGCATCCTTCAGAACCTCCTCCCCGCGGACGACCCCGCCCGGGCCGTTGGCTACGGCTCCGTCGCGGAGGGGCCGGCGCAGGTGTTCGCGGGGATCGAGGCGATGATCGCGGCCGGCGCTCCCGACCCTCAGCTCGTGGCGGACGCCATCGTCGGCGTCATCGCGGCGCCCGCACGCACGCGCCCCACGCGCCTCGTGGTGGACCCCTCCGGTTTCGACGGTGCCGCGCGCCTCAACGCCCTCTCGGACACCGTCCAGGCCGAGCTCCTCGCCCAATTCGGCCTCTCCTTCCTCGCCGCTCCGCCCCCCGACAACGGAACATAGGCATGCCGGCGCCGCCCGAGCTCCTCCGCACCGTCATCCAGGAGACCCCCCTGGTGATCTACGCCAAGGACCTCGATCGGCGCTTCGTGCTCTCCAACCGGATGCATGGGCTCCTGGTCGAGCGCCCCGCGGTCGAGGTGCTCGGCCGCACCGACACCGAGCTCTTCGGCGACGCCGCCGCCGAGGTCGAGGCGAACACCGCGCGCGTCCTGGCGGAGCGCGTCGCCATCGCTAGCGAGTACACGCTGCCGGTCGTCGGCGAGCTCCGCACCTACCTCGAGACCATCTTCCCCTTGCGGAACGAGGCGGGGGAGATCATCGGGGCCGGCGGCATCGCGACGGACATCACCGCGCGCCGCGCCCTCGAGGCCGCCCTGGAGGACCGCGCGAACGAGCTCGAGCGCACGCTGGCCGCGCTCCGTGCCGCCCAGTCCGAGCTCGTGCGGACCGAGAAGATGGCCGCGCTCGGCGCGCTCGCGGCCACGGTCGCGCACGAGGTCAACACGCCGCTCGGCGTCGGGCTAACCGCGGCCACCGTCCTCCAGGACCTCGTGGACACCCTCGCCGAGCGCGCCGACAGCGGGACCCTCACCCGTGACACCCTTCACGCCTCCCTAAGGGACGCCCGCGACGCCGCCTCCCTCGCCGTCCTCAGCCTCCAGCGCGCGGGTCGGCTCGTCACCTCCCTCCAGCAGGTCGCGGTAGACCGCAGCACCCCCGACCTCCGCACCACCGCCCTCTCCACCTGGCTCGCCGAGCTCGAGGACAGCCTCCGGCCCCTCGCCCGGCAGTCCGGCGTCTCCCTCGCCTTCCGCCTCGAAGGAGACCACGCTCTCGTGTTCGCCGCGGGGGAGCTCCAACAGGCCCTCAGCAACCTCGTCGTGAACGCGGCTGGGCACGGCTTCTCTTCTTGGGAGGGAGCCCCCGCGGAACGACGCGTGAGCGTCGTCGTCGTGCTCGGCAACGAGACACTCACGATCTCCGTGGTCGACAACGGCTGCGGCATGCCGGCCGACGTGGCGGCGCGGGCCGTCGAGCCCTTCTTCACCACGCGCCCCATCGGCGGCGGCAGCGGCCTCGGCCTGCACGTCGCGCACGCGATCGCGGTGGAGCGCTTCGCCGGCGCCCTCGACATCGACACCGCGCCGGGCCGCGGCACGTCCATCCGCCTCGTGCTCCCGCTCGGTACCCCCGCCCTCGCCCTCATGGAGCCCTGATGACGCACTCGGTGGACGACTCCCTCCTCTTCGCCGAGTCGGCACCGGATCCGAACATGCTGGTCCACCGAGGCGCTCCGTGGCGTGTCCTCGTCGTGGACGACGATCAGGACATCCACCTCATCACCGCCCTCACCCTGCGCGACGTGCAGGTAGACGGCCGCCCCATCGCGCTCGTCCGCGCCGACTCCGCCGCCGAGGCCCGGGCCGCCTTCGCCAACGGGGGCGCCTTCGCCGTCGCGCTCGTCGACGTGGTGATGGAGACCCCCACAGCCGGCCTCGAGCTCGTGCGTTGGGTGCGGGACGAGCACCGCGACACCGCCGTGCGGCTCCTGCTGAGGACCGGGCACCCCGGCGGCGTCACCGAGCGGCGCATCACGCAGGAGTACGACCTCCACGACTACGTCGCCAAGGCGAACACCACCGGGCGCGACCTCATCTCCCGGATCGTCGGGGCGATCCGCGCGTGGCGGGACATCCAGGCCGCGCGCGCCTCGGCCCAGGTCGCGCGGGCCCTGCTCCGCGCGCTCGCGGATAGCGGCCCCCTCCCCGGTGAGTCCCTCTACGCCGCCGCCCGCGGGCTCCTCGCGCCGCCCCGCGGCCTCGTGCAGCGCCACGATCCCGCCGCCGCCCCGCTCGGCGCCGACCGATGCGCGCCCCTCGGTGACGGCTGGGAGCTCCACGCCCCGGAGGGCGCCCCCTTCGGCCTCGAGGAGCAGTCCACCCTCGCGGCATACGCACACGAGCTCACGACGATTCGGCGCTGATCAGGCGAGCCCGTACTGCCGGAGCCGGCGATAGAAGGTTGACCGCGGCATCCCGAGGCGCCGCATCGCCTCGCTCGCGTTGCCGTTCGCCGCCGCGAGCGCCTGCACCAGGACCTCGCGCTCGCCGGCCTCCGTGGCCTCGCGCGCGACAGCCGTGACGCCCGCATTGCCGAGAACGGAGGGGGGGAGCAGAGCGAGGTCGAACACGGGGCCCGTCGCGAGCACCGCGGCGTACTCCGCCGCGCTCTGCAGCTCCCGCACGTTCCCCGGCCAGTCGTGGGCAACGAGGGCGTCAATCGCCGCGGGGGTGAAGCCGGTGAAGGGCCCGCTGCCGCGACGGGCGGCCTCCGCCGCGAAGTGATGGGCGAGGGCCGGGATGTCCTCCTTGCGATCGCGCAGCGGCGGGACGCGCAATTCGAACACGGAGAGGCGGTAGAAGAGGTCCGCGCGGAAGTTCCGGAGGCGAGCCTCTTCGCGCAGATCGCGGTTGGTGGCGGCGATGATCCGGACGTCCGTGCGGAGCTCGCTCGCGCCGCCGACGCGGTGGAACGCGCGCTCCTGGAGCACCCGGAGGAGCCGCGCCTGGAGCGCGGGGGAGAGCTCGCCCACCTCGTCCAGGAAGAGGGTCCCGCCGTCGGCCTGCTCGAAGCGGCCTACGCGGCGGCCGTACGCGCCGGTGAAGGCGCCTCGCTCGTGCCCGAAGAGCTCGGAGTCCTGGAGGGTCTCGGGGATCGCCGCGCAATTGAGGGCGACGAAGGGACCGGAGGCGCGCGCGCTCGCCATGTGGACCGCCTGGGCCACCAGCTCCTTGCCCGAGCCGGTCTCCCCCTGGAGGAGGAGCGTCACATCGCTGCGGCCGACCGAGAGGATGCGCTGGCCGAGCGAGAGCATCGGCGCCGACGTGCCGAGGAGGCGCGCGAGGGGCTCGCTGCCGTCTCCCGCTGACGGCGGCCCGACGGGGGCCCGACGCGCCTCGACCGCGGCACCCACCGCGGCCACGAGGGAGTCCCGCTCGACGGGCTTGACGAGGTAGTCGCGCGCGCCCCGCCGCATGGCGTCCACCACGATGCCGATCGAGACGTCCCGCGTGAGCATGAGCACGGGGAGGTTCGGGGCGGCCGCGCGCGCCTGCGCGAGGAGGGTCAAACCGCTGAATTCCCCGAGGTGGACGTCCAGCAGGCACACCGTCGGGTTCACCCGGGCGAGCATCTCGCGGAAGTGGGCCCCATCGTCGCAATGGGTGACCTCGTAGCCCTCGGGGCTCAGCCACAAGCGCGCGAGGTCAGCGACCGTCGGGTCGTCGTCCACAACGAGCACATGCGTACCCATACCCAGCCCTCTACACCCCTGTATCTCGGGCTCCCCCCCGCTGCCGACATGGCGTCGCTCGGGGAGCGAAGAGCAGCTCCTCGAAGGCGGCCGACTCCGCGCGGCGCGTCCACCATACGGCAGGTCATCCAGTATTTTTTCGGCGATCCCTATGTGTGCTCTACCCCGCCCACCTCGTCGAGGGTCGCGAACGGAAGCTGTCTCACTGGGGCACCTCCGTGGTCGGCGCGTGAGGGGCGGCGCCGTCCCCGTTCGCCCCGGCCCGAAACCACCGCTCGACGGTGACGAGCAGCATCTGTGGGTCGATGGGCTTGATGATGTGGTCGCTCATGCCCGCGGCCATGCTCCGACGGCTGTCTTCGCCGAACATGTGCGCCGTCATGGCGATGACCGGGAGCGCCGCGAGGTGGGGGATCGCCCGGATGCGCCGCGTGGCCTCGACGCCGTCGAGCACGGGCATCTGCACGTCCATCAGGACGAGGTGGTAGCCGTGATCGGGGCGCTCGAGGCGGGCGAGGGCCTCGAGGCCGTGCTCTGCCAGGTCGACTTCGGCGCCCGCGCCCCGGAGCAGCTCGGCGCCAACGATCTGGTTGAGGGGGTGGTCGTCCACGAGGAGGGCGCGGAGCCCGTCGAGCCGGGTGGACGCGGCGCCCGGAGCTCTCCGCCGCGCTTCAGCAAGGTGGTTCATCCGCGCCAGGGCGAGCGAGAAGCGGAACACGCTCCCGCCGCCCGGGGCGCTCTCGAACTCGAGGGAGCCGCCCATGAGTTCGACCAACCGACGGGAGATGTGCAAGCCGAGACCGGTGCCGCCGAAGCTGCGCGAGGTCGCGCCGTCCCCCTGCGCGAAGGGCTCGAAGATCCTGTGCTTGAGCGAGGGGTCGATCCCGATGCCCGTGTCGGCCACCTCGAACTCGAGGTGCGCGAGGTCCTCCGGGCCGGGCGCACGCCAACACACGAGCCGCACGGACCCGGCATTCGTGAACTTGACCGCGTTGCTGAGGAGGTTCGTCAGAACCTGGCGCAGGCGCAGGGGGTCCCCGAGGAGCAGCCGCGGCACGTCGGGGGCGATGTCGACGGAGAAGGCGACCCCCTTTGCGTGGGCCCGCTCGGCGAGCAGGGCCGAGAGCGTGTCGAACAGCTCGTCGAGCGAGAAGGGGACGCGCTCCGTCCGCATCCGGCCAGCGTCGATCTTGGCGAGGTCGAGCACGTCCTCGACGAGGCCGAGGAGGGAGGAGGCGGCGTCGTTCAGCTTGGTCAGGTAGTCGCGGGCGCGCTCCGGAACGCCCGGCTCGAGCAGGGTCAGGTGCGACAGGCCGATGATGGCGTTCATCGGGGTGCGGAGCTCGTGGCTCACGTTCGCGATGAAGGCGGCCCGCGCGGACAGCGCCGCGTTGGCGGCTTCATTGGCCACGCCGAGCGCGTCCTGGAGCTCCCGGAAGGAGCTCAGGTCCCGACACGTCGTGACGAGGACGCGCTCGCCCCCCACGTCCACCACGGCCGAGCGAAGGGCCACCCATCTGAACCCGGTGTCCGGGCCCGACATGCGGACCTCGCGCTCGAAGGGGCGGTCTTCGCCCACGCACGCCCACCCGCCCACGACCACCCCCCAATCCTCCGGGCTGATGAGCTCGCACAACGATCCCGGCCCGCCCGAGGCCCCCGCGCCCAGGCCCCACGCCGCGAGGTTGCAGTCCAGGATCAGCCCGTTGGCGTCGTGAACGAAGACCGCGTCCGCCGCCGCGTCGAGGAAGGCCCACGCGAAGCTCGCCTGGCTGCGCTCGCGGGGGTCGGTCACGACCGGGAGGGCCCGCCGCGCGGAGCGGTTCATACCGGCCGGAACCGCTGCCGAAGGGGCCTCCCGAGCCTGAGGACCGACTCCGACCGGTCGGGGCGTGCGGGGCTTCGGTGTGCGTTGGGGGCGACTCGCCATGGCGCGCAGTGAAGCAAGACTCGTGCCAGAGCTTAGATCCCCGTCAAGGCATCGATGCGGTGCAGGTCATACCTTGACACCGGACGGACTGGAGAAACGACGCTGCTGCTCGACTGTTCCTACATGCCCACCATGTGTTCCAAGACTGCCCCATCTGTTTCGCTCGGTGGGAGGAGCTGACACGGTCAGCCTACGTGACCGGCATTGCCTCTACGACCCGTGGAGGTGCTGCTCGAACTCCGAGGAGGCCTGCCGTGCCAGCGTACACCACTCGACGAGGAGACCCTCCAGATCGGACTCTTCGGGCCGCGCGGCGGCGTGCTCCAGCCGGCGGCACGCGGCCGAAAGCTCGACCGCGCCGAGCGAGCCGGAGGGGCCGAGGAGCTGGTGGCAGAGCGTCGCGACGCGCGCGGTGTCGCTCCCGCCGATGGCCTCCCGAAGCTGGGGCTCGGCGTCTCGCAGCGCGGAGAGCAGGAGCGTGACGAGCCGCTGGGTTCGCTCGACGCCGATGACCTCGTTGAGGGTCGCCAACTGGAGCCCGATCATGGCGTGCCTCCAAAAGTTTCGGCGCCGACAGAGGGCCGGCGCAGCGGGGGGCAGGTTGAATCGGACACGAGCTTCAGCATGGGCTTGCCACACCATGCAAGCATCGCGCCAAGCGGGTGACGCGCGAAAATCGGCCGCGCCGGGAGCGCCTCCTCTCGGCCAGCGCCCGCGATGACACAACCACCTGTTCCATGTGGTACATGGTGTGGGGTCCAGCACGCCCCGCGCGCCAGGCTCCGCTGCGCGCGCGGAGAGCACCATCTCGGCGGGCCCGCAGCGCCGCCGCCACCCGCGCCCCCGTCACCGCAAAACCCCCGTCCGCCCCTCCTTGCCCGCCGCCGCGAGCACCCCGCGCCGCGCCGGCTGGCCCCAGCCCTGCGCTCCGCCGGCCGCCAGCCGCGCGACCACGACCACGAACACGGCGAGCAGGAACCACGGCCAAAGGAGCTGCCGGAGCGGCACATGGGGCAGCTCCCGCGGGTCCTCGCCGTCCACCGCGTACGCCCCCGCCGCCAGGACGATCTCGACACCGAAGACGCTGACGAGGGCCGCCGCGAGCGCCGTCCATCCCACCGCATCGAACACGGACAGCAGGCCCGGGACCGAGAGCGGCACGAGCGCGTAGACGAGCAGGTTCACGAAGAGGAGGTCCAGCATGCCGAACCAGCCGAGCACGTTCGGGCGGAAGAACGCGCGCCGGTGCTTCCACAGGCACTGGAGGTAGCCGCGCGCCCACCGCGTCCGCTGGCGAAAGAGGCCCGCAAGCGTGTCGGGAGACTCGGTGTAGGCGAGGGCCGCGGGCTGGAACACGATGCGCTTGCCCGCCTGGAGCAAGGCGAGCGTCAAGTCCGTGTCTTCGACGACGGTGTCCGAGGAGAAGCCGCCCACGTCCGCGAGGGCCTCCCGCCGGAAGGCGCACGCGGCCCCGGGGATCGTCGTGATGCAGCCGAGCGCGGCCTGGCCGCGGCGGTGCAGGTTCAGGCCGACGACGTATTCGAGGCTCTGCCAGATGTTCAGCCAGCGGAGCCGGTTCCCGACCTTCACGTTGCTGGCGACGGCGTCGACGCCGGGGCGGGTGAGCGGGGCGCAGAGGCGCGTGAGCGCGGCGGGGTGGAGGAGGGTGTCGGCGTCGACCGTGACCACGTGCGGGCCCGTCGAGGCCGCGATGCCCGCGTTGAGCGCCGCCGACTTCCCTCCGTTCTCGGCCTGGATCACGGCTCGGACCCGCGGGTGCCGCGCCGCGAGCGCGCGCGCGAGGGCGGCGGTGCCGTCCGTCGAGCCGTCGTCGACGAGCACGATCTCGAGGTCCGGGTGGTCACACGCGAGCAGGCTCGCGACCGTGCCCTCGAGCACGCGCTCCTCGTTGTAGGCGGGCACGATCACCGAGGCGCGGGGCAGATCGGCGGAGAGCGGCCAGGGGTCACGGCGGCGCCGGGCCAGCTCGACGGCGGCGGCGCCGAGGAGCAGCCCGAGCCGCACGGTGACGAGGGCGGAGACCGCGGCGAGGAGCGCCCCCCAGAGGGCGGCTACTTGCACTCCTTGCCGACGGGGCAGGCCGTCGCGGCGAGGACGAGCGCGAGGTCGGCCGCGGCGGCCGGATCGTGGCGGACCGCCACCCCCTCGCCGAAGAGGGCGGCGACGCGCGAGGCGAGCGGGCCGTCGTGCGCGTCCTTGTGGAGGACGACGCTCGTGGTCTCGCCAGAGGGGGCCCAGGGCGCGGCGGCGAAGCTCGTGCCGAAGCGCTGCTGCTCGACGCTCCAGAAGCCGCTCAACGCCTCGCTGAGCGCGGCGGTCCGCTCGGGGGACATCGGCGCTGCCGCCACGCTCACCGTGAGCGCGGGCGGGAGGAACCGCTGGCGCCGGGCGGGCGTCTCGACGTAGGTGTCGCGCGGCCATGCGGCAAGGGACTCATCCAGCACGAAGCCGAACATCTGGCAGCCGGAGCGGGTCGAGTCGCAGGGCTCGATCTTCTTGCCCCAGAGGCCGACGATGATGTCCTGCACGTCGGGACCGACCTCGGCGGAGAAGCTGAACGGCTCGGAGAGGCGGTCCGGGAAGACGGTCTGCACGGCCATGTCGATCTCGCCGCCCGAGCGCGTGAGCACGGTGGCGCCGAGCCAGGTCTCGCCGGGCGCGGGCGCCGGGACGGAGCCGTACTGACCGGGCGTGTGTTCGACGACCACGCTCATCGTGACCACACCTTCGTCGTAGCGGAGGAGCGTGGGGTTGACCACCCATGCCTCCGCCGTCGCGGCGCACCTCGTCTCCCGGCACCCGGCGAAGGCCTCGGCCGTGCTCGACGCTGCGCACGCGGACTGCAGGCACGTGGCCTCCGCGCCGGTGTAGGCCGAGAGATCGACGACGTAGGGGGGAGGAGGCGCCTCGCAAGCGAGGAGGGAGAGGAGCGGCAGTGCGAGCATAGGCGGATCGCTAACGCCTTTGCGGGGGAGACGGCCGGGCGGAGGGGCTCCGGCGTGTTGCTCAGCCCCGCCCGCGCAGCCCCTCGAGCACGGCCTGGAGCTCGGGCGCGTCGTAGGAGGGCTGGCGCTCGATCGCGGCCTCGATCAGCGCACGCGCATGCGCCGCGTGGCCCCGGGCGGCGAGGGCGAGGCCGAGCTGGAGGGCGCGCTTCGCGTCGATGCCCTCGGGGAGCATCAGCAGGCCGACGAGCATGGTGGGGGGCAGGCGCCCGGCCATGTCGAGGTCGAGCCCCGCGGCCCTCCCCGCCTCGTCCAGGTCGGGCGGAGGCCCGTCCACACGCCACGCGGCGACCAGCGCGGCGGCGAGGCCGCGGAGCTGCTGGAGGAGCCAATCCTCTCGTTCGGCGATCATGGGCCGAGCGTAGCGCCCCGCCCCGTCTGCGGCGCCACCGCGCGCCGGGGGGTGACCACAGATGACACCCCCGAGGGGATGCCGTTGGGACGCGGCTCGAGAGGGCCCCCGCGCGGGGGCGACGCGGGGCACGCGCCTTGCCGGCCCGTCCCCAACGCGTCAGACTGGCCTCGATGCGGCTCCGGCGCCACTACCTGATCCTGACGCTGCTCTTCGCGGCGCTCTTCGGGGTCGTGCGTGGCGCGGCGCAAACGGCGGACGCGCTTCACACCCACGTGGTGTGCGCCGAGCACGGCGACCTCGTCCACATGGCCGCCGGGCACACCTACTCCAAGCGGAGCGAGCTCTCCGCGCTCGCGACAGATGACCACGACGACTGCGCGATGGCCGCCTTCGGCGCGCCGCCGGTCGCCCCCGTCACGCTCCCGCCCGTCGCGGTGGTGGAGCGGCCCGAAGCCGCCTTCGTCGAGCTCCTCGCGGCCGCGCCGCGCCGCGGCGCCCGCGCGATCCCC
>Ga0164294_10006039_pt1 | contig 10361 bp, 13 predicted proteins | sample GEODES005metaG_FD_111479 | JGI IMG/M metagenome (GOLD analysis project Ga0164294, IMG submission 111479) | Oligotrophic lake water microbial communities from Sparkling Lake, Wisconsin, USA - GEODES005 metaG | ecosystem: Environmental > Aquatic > Freshwater > Lake | place: USA: Sparkling Lake...
CTCGATAAGCTTGTGGGCACGGGGGATTTGTTCGTTCCGCTTTGTCCCAGGCGTAGATGAAATAGCTGATGCTGTCTGGGCTTGGCGGCGGGCCGTCCTGCGTTTGCGAGGTTGTCGCACAGGAGCACAGTGCCAGGCTAAGAATCAGTAGGAGGGCGATGCGTCCACCACGCATTGATGTCTCTCTGTCTTTTGCGGCGTTCAAGTTCGATCGCTTCAAAGTTACGCTGAAGCGGCGATTTGCGTTTTAAAAACCAGAGCACGATCCCAATTATCCCACCCAGCGCCGTTAATATACCGGCGATCATGGGTGGTTATTTGCGACTAAACTTAGATAAAAAATCAACTATTTGACCGAGGGTGCGCTCTGGCTCGTCGCCAGGGATAAACGCCGCCACGGCTGCAACGGCTGCCAATAGGGCGGTAAGTGCGCCAAGGGCGCCAAGCCAATCGATTTTAAGTAGTTGGGGGATGAGTTGTTCCATGCCCCTAGCGGGGTGTCAAAGGCTGAACCGACGCTTGATCAGCTCCCACGCCGTGCTGACTACTGCCCCAGATACCAGTGCCAGCAGCCACAGTTTCGTTTTAATCGTGTGGGCGTCGCGCTCCATGTTAGTGAGACGGCCGTGATACTCGCCCAGGCTGGCTTGAGAGCGCTCTAGTAAATCTAAAATTACCGACTGGCGAGTCTCAATCCGAGCTATAGATTCTCGTACTAGGCTCAACCGCTCCGAAAGTTCAGCGACTTGGTCGGTGCTCATAGAGTGGCGTTCTCAGCTCCATCCGCAATCCGCACCCATTCGTTACCCTGGGCGTCCGTCCAGCGAATAATAAATCCTTCTGCCTCTAAAAAGCGCAGGCTGGCAGTAAATTCACGCCAGCCGGGCGTGTTGCGATCGTCTGGCGCAGTCATTCATTTCACCCTGCCCGCATCGGCCGCTGCACCCATGTCGCTATAGCGAGGTAGCTGTTCTTGGATTGTTCCGGTGTCGCCAAAGCAACCGATTAGACATACGGGAAGAAACAGAATCAAAAACAGAGCTACGATGGGCATAGCGACTCTCATTGGGTAAATCCGTATTGGTCTGGCCTTGGCGAGAGAGCGGGGATGAGAGACATTAAATACTACCATCCAGTGTTCTGGCGTTTCCAGATCCAGAAAATCTTGCCCAATCAATGTAATAATCCCTAGCTGTTGTTCCTGCTGTTTTTAACATTGAAAAATGAGGACAAACCGCGGCTGCAGGAATGTTGGTCGTATGGGTTGCTACGAGAACATTATTGATTAAAAACTCAACTGAGGCTGTCCCGTTTGCCCTAACTAGAAATGTGTTAAATGCGGAAGTAGATGCGGCAATTCCAGTATCAGTTGTTGTACCAGTAGAGCTATTGTAGGTGTAAGCCTGCCAATTTGCAGATGCGTTACTGTAAAAGAACCCAGCACTTCTTGTGGTTACGCCAGCATTAGCTGATGGACTACTATTGAAACCAAGAAAAACTCTGTATGAGTTTGTTCCGTCGGCCAACGCGTTTAGAATAAATCGAAAGGCTAATGAAATCCTATTCCAGCCAGAAAGATTTATAGATATTGAACCAGCCAAACCGCTTGCACCAGAAGTTCCGGTTGATGTTGTCCCATAATATATTCCATTAATTTGTGAATTCGTATATGCTGGAACATCGGAGTATCCACCACCGGCGCTTTGTTGAGTAAGAAAAAGACCTTGTGCTGTTAGAAAAAAATCATCCAGCAAATCAAAGTCTGATACATTATTAAACCAATTTGACTTAGCTTTTGAAAGAGCCATCGCCTGCTCCTAGCTAACCTGCGTCACACGAGCCGTGCCAGCCGTGGCGAACACTGCCGTATGGGCAAGTGTAAGCTGTCCCGCTGGGCACTCCCAATAATCGCCCGCCGATAGACGCACTTGGTAGGCCACAGTTGTGCAGGTAGCTCCGGGCGAGATGTGTAGATTGCCTGCTCCTTCGTTAAATACTGTCAGCACTTCCCTGCCGGAATCTGCTGAGACGAGAGAAGTAGATGCGGTTATGCTGGTAAAGTTACTGTTAGCTACAGTCGTGCCTTGAGCTGGAAAGAATGTGACTACGGTATTGGAAATTGTGACGCCGTGGGTAACGCAAGAGCCGATGGTCACGGAATTACCAACGGTGACAGACGATATACTGATTGGAACTGTCCCGCTGATTGATGCGGTTACGCTTCCTATCTGTGCTGTCCCTGCTCCAATGGTGACTGTGCCAGATACTTTTAATGGACTTGCACTACTTCCGTAGCTTTGCCCATTACTGTCATATATGGACACAGGAAGTGGATCTAAAGTCGTAACATCATAAAGATCGCCTCCGTCAATAAATGCCGCACAAGAACGAATTGCATATTTATTAGTGCTTTCTCCATAGAATTGAGAATTTATATTCGCCGTCACCGTGCCAGAGATGGGAGGGAGGGAGCTAACCGTGACGGTGGTGGAGGTAAGCGAGACGGGCTGTGTGGTTTGAAAAAATGTGCCGCTAACGGGCACCGTACCGCTGATGCTGGCCGTAACAGAGCCAATCTGTGCCGTGCCTGCTCCAATAGTGACTGTCCCGCCTCCAATCGTAACAACTCCGATGCGGTTTGTGCCAGTAGGTAGAGCTGAACCAACGGTGACTGTTCCAGCAACTGCCAAGCCACCCGACACAAAGGTTAAACCACGGTATTCATTATTAGATACGTCTATCCCACCAGCAAAAACCATATATCTTGGGTCGTACCCTATGCTGTTGTCGCTTTCAACGACTGGCCCGTTATTTCCAGATTGTCCATCGTAATTTGGATTAATCCTAATCGCCGGAAGTGAATTGATGTTGACGGAGTTTCCGACCGTCACCGTGCCAATAACAGTAGTGACTGATGCGGCTTGAACTGTAATTGAGGGCATCGTCACCACGTTCACGCTGACCACATTGGCCACGGTAACTGTCGATGAAAGTGCCCCAGAGATAACGGGTGCGCTTAATGTTACGACGGTGGGCGTTTCGGTAATTTGTAGATAAATATCGCTCATGGGATTGTAATTCTTGGGGACAGTGTCACCACGCCTTCGAGCAGGCGGGTAGCGATGCCTGCGCTAGTTACTTGGATTAGGTCGTATTTTGCCCCGGCAGTAGGCACAAGCAGGCTTGCTGCCGATGTGACAGTAAGGCGGAGTTGGCCACCAGCCGCTGATACCACGCTGGTGGCAATCTGCGTGACTACCGTGCCCCCTGGCATCTGGCGGATCTGGGCGGTGAATGTTCGACCAGTAAGGTTTATATAACCCTGGGTGGCGGTAGTGAGGAATAGATCGCGAGTCCAATCTGTTCCCTGCTCGATGGTGATGTTATAAGAGGCCGACATGTGAATCTTGGATGACTTAATGTCAAAGATCGCGCTTTGTCTTAATAGGCCACTCGATATTGGCCTCAATCCCATCCTCAAGATCTGCGATAAGGCCATTAAATTGTGAACTTCCAATCTTTATTTTAGCGTTGGCCTCATTCTGCGATAGGGTCGCCCATCCGTTAAAATTAAAAACACCCCCTACGTTTCTTGTTTTTGGATCTATGTATCCAGGGCCAATTTCAATTGAGGAACTACGGGTAGTCCGTTGGCCATAGTTTACTAAATAACCATAAATCCCCTCACCGCCGTCGTCGTAGTAAAATAAGTCAGGCCCGCGAACAACATTCCATGTGTCATAAGAATCGTCAGGTTTTTTTGGAGTTTCTGGATCTTCAGCAGTTCTAACAACTACCAAATGATTTGTTTTAGATATGCGTAAAATAAACCATGCGCTGAATTTGCAATTAAAGCATAGGTTATGCCTAATCTTTATTAGTTCTGAATCTGGAATTTTACCGTAAAGCCCAGGCGGGTTAAAAGAATTGGATTTTTCAATTTTATATGTGCCATCTGTTTTTACGGTGGGGAATTTGTTTTCACGGTCGTTATTGATTACATCAGCAGATATAAAATTATAAGTTGTTGACTGAGTTATCGTCTCCACGTCATCCATCCCGTAGCCAACTGTTGTAATGCTTTGCCCCTGAAAACTGGCTTTAAAATCAAATAAGGATCGCTCTTTCCACAGAAAGTAGTCATCTATTTTTATGTCTGTTTTTTGATCTTTTTTTAGGGTATGACAATCGGCCTCGTAGAGCATAGGTTACATTTCCTGAGTCATTATCAGTGCTGGATAACCGTCCGAGCACTTTAGCTTTACCAATATATTTGTTTTTACATTCTGAATTAGTTGATAGTTTTTTTCGCCATCTGGGTCGTAGTAAAATCCGATTATAATTCTTGACGCTGTCTGTTTTTCGTTAATTTCTACTGGCTCCAAGGCTTGACTGTATTTTTTTGTTTTAAACTCAAGCTCAGTAATTTTGAGGTCAACAATTTTTGCTTCTAGGTAGATTGTTGATGGAGGCTCAAACTCCACCCACGATTCTTGATTTTTTACGATTACCGAATTGCTGCCAACATAGCCTGAGGAAATGTAAAACTGATATTTTTTATCTTTTTGCCTTATTTTTATTTTAAATGGATAAAGATCTTCTGCCCCGGGTGCTCCTGAGCCGGTCTTAATTGTTAATGATGTTCCCCCGCTCGATCGCGTAAGGGTATATCCAACGCCAGGCTGAATGCGGCACTGATCCACGGCCTCCCTCAAGCGGTTTAGCTTTTCTACAAATTGTGTGACGTTCGGATTTTGCGCTACCTCAAACGACCCGCACTGAAAGCTGTCGGGTTTTTCTGACGGCATTTAGATTGTGGCCGCTACGGCTCCCTGCACTTGCAAGACCGTGCTCGTTCCAATCGTAGAGGCTGAGTTAATTTGAATAGTTACAGCCGTGGAAGGCAGGATGGCGGAAACGAAAGCTGTGGTAACGGTAAGAACGCCTGCAAATATGGTTCGGCTAGGGCTTGCATCAATCGTAATGGCCGGTGCGGTGACGTAACCAGACCCTTCATTCGTAAGTGTAAGAGAATCCAAGCCGCCATTTAGCACCGTCGCTGTCGCTACTAATCCAGTTCCGCCTCCGCCTGTGAATGTCACGTTTGGAGCTGTGGCATAGTTTGTGCCAGAAGTTACAATAGAAATTGAACTAACTTTTCCAAGATTATTTGGCTTGGAAAAGCCAATGGTGGCTGTTCCGATATATCCAGTTCCTGCCGACACAACTTGCACTGATAAAACCGATCCGTCAGTCGCAACAACCGCTGTGGCCGTGGCGCCATATCCTGCGCCATAAATCGTTACCGTGGGAGCTGAAGTGTATCCAATTCCGGCGCAAGTAATGGTGATCGATTTAATGGAATTGCCAAGATCTGGAGCGGGGCACGCAATTAAGGGGGCCGTCACATAACCCGCACCTGGATTGATAATTGAAAATGAAGCCAATCCATTGCTAATCTGCATATTTACGGTCGCTGTGATCCCGGTTGTTGGGGCGGATACAGTACAGCCATATAGGCCGTCGGAATAGCCAGTTGGCGTATTGGTAAGGGTAACCGCTCTTAGTCCATCGGAGATACGAGGCGCGGCGATACGTATATTCGGAGCTGTGGTGTAACCATAGCCAGAGTTAGAAAGCACAAGGCTAACTGATCCATCCGAAACAGTAACGGCGGTCGCTACCGCCAAAGTCGCTCCGGCAACTGTAGAGTCGTAATACAGATCATCGATAATGACGTTAGGTGCGGAATCCCAATATCCTGCCCCAGCGCAAGTAACTGAAATGGAGGATATTTTATAGCTTGGAATAATCCCGTATTTTTTGCCTAAGGTAGTTGAAGATGTAAAACGCCCTCCGCGCGATGAAATTGAGACAACTGAAACGACAGATCCATTTACTGCCCGCATAAACCCAGTACAAGGCAAGCCGTCTCCGCCTTGATCAGATGGAATTGAGAATGGGATATTCACGCCATCTGGGAATCCAGTTCCAGGGCATGCAACTGTGACAAGGTCAGCGCAATAAATAAAGTCTGGATCTGGCACAACCACAAAACCCTGGCAAACTGTCGTATTGAAAAGCGGCTGAGTAACCGCACCCGTGTAGGACATGGTCGTGACTAGCGATACTGTAAAATCGCCGTCTTCAAAAAGGTTAGCCATGTCATCATCTGTTCCTGGCTTTACGTCGATCACCTTTCCATTGGAAAAGGTAAAGGCATTCGTAACATCGTAAAAGTCAGGCCGTGGAGATTCGGTGTTTGCAATCGCTAGGAATACTTTGGGAGATCCGTACAGACCAGCTCCTGGGTCATCAATTTCAATAAAGTTCTGTGGGAGATTTCTTCCTGAGTTGCCATTAGAAAACTTTACGGCTCCAACCTTGTTAAATGTTGAGGCGGTAAGATATGAGCCAGGAGCGCCAACGCTAACTACCCCGATGGAAAAAATCGGTGCTTTTACTGATACGACCGTCATAGAGAGCGTGCAGGCCGTTCCCCTGGTAATGACAGCACTTGCTTGAGCGGTAATGTTGCCAAACAGAGAGGCAGTAACTGTTGCAGTCACGGTACTATATTTTGTCGCAGTGCCGGTTGCAGTAATTGCGCTATACAGTGACGCGGTAGCTGTTGCCGTAATCCCAGCTTGCGTAGTGCGAGTCATGGCTGGGATGCTTATTACTGTGCCGGATATACCTACCACCATTGAGACAGTCGTGCCTGTGGCTGGTGCGTAGTTTAGTAGGTTAAAGTTTGAGTCTCTTTGTATAAGGTCGACATTGATTGTCTCTGTGTTTCCAGAGTAGAAAACTTGTTGGCTTGCGATAAGGGTAGTTAAAGGCCCGCCAAGCAGTTTGTTATTATCCAAGTCAACGTAAAGGGACTTCATAGTTTATCGTTACGGCTTGTCAAAGTTTTCAGGTGTAAAGATACGTGTCCCAACCATCTTGCCCACTCATCTCGTATTCTTCCGTGATTGTATAAGATCCGCCGGTGCCTCTTGCCGACACATTGATTAAAAGAAAGTTTGCCCCCTGAGGAGCGCCTGCAACTGCTATGCCGGGACTTCTTATCTTTCCCACCTTGCTAGTAGATGGTGGACTAGATGCCTGGTAAGTCTTACGAACGACCAAGGAAGGGACGTAGTACGATTCAACTCCGCATGCCAGATAGCCATATAGACTTCTGCATCTTCCGAGTTGACCAGAAATAAGTTGATCCGATATGTCGTCAAACGTTTTGCCAGGAGTTTGAACTGTGTCCTTAATTAGCTTTATATCTTCGGGCTTAATAAATCCGCCACTTGAAATTTGCGATCCTCCGAAATTTGGATGCGCTTCAATAGGTACAGTTCTAACAGCGGAAACAAATTCAAAGGCTCCACCCCCGCTGAATGGAGAAGTTGTCCCAGGGCCGCCGGATGCTTGATCTAGCTCAACCTGAAACTGGGTGCGAATCTGGCCAGCTTCCGACTTTGTTACTGACTTTGATTTTATAGTGCCGGAAATGCCTGTGCCAGGACTGGGGGCTTCCTCTGTGCCGACAAAGGTTATTGTGGTTGTCTTTTTGCCGTCTTTATCGACAGAAGTCGTGCGGCCGGGTTGCTCGTAATACGCCATTATTGTGCTCCCTGAGTGCTAGAGGATGATGATTCAGCTAATTTTGCTATTCCTTTGTCAATGGACTTCAGTGCTGTAAGTTGATCTTTTTGTATGGTTTCTGTTCCGCCTACTCTTGCAAACCCTCCGCCGCCGCCCACTTTTTGAAGGCTATCGGCAAGAATTTGCATGGGTTGCGTGCGAGCACCATTTACGCCTTTAGTGTTATCATCCCCAATCATGTTTTTCATTACGTCGGCTTGAACTTTTTTCTGCAATGGGCCGATTTCTGTATCTAGTTTAGCCTGATCAACCACCAGCTTTGCTCGATCTAGTCCTTCTGGCGTTTGATTAATTTTCTTTTGTAAATCAGCGCGTTCCTGCATGAGTGTCTGCAGCTTGTCTTCGTCAGACATGGCATTCAGCATCTGGCGTCGGTGAATTTCATCCGCCTGACGATAGAGATCCATTGTTTTCTGCTTTTCATCCTGCTTCTTCTTTTCGGCATCGACAGCGGCTTTGGTAGATTCGGCATCCGTTTGCCCGCCAATTGTTTTAGGGCCGCCAGCGCCGAGCGGTTTTGCGCTTCTATTTTCGTCTATGACATTATTGATTTGTTTTATCAGATCTTTGGCACCTGAAAAATTACCGGAAATAGCTTCTTTGGCGGCAGCTCCTGAAAGAATCAAAACCTCAACAAACTTTTGATATGCATTGATGGCTGGGTTAATAATTTGAGCCACACCTCCAAAAACGATTGTAAAAGTGTTTTGAAGTTGTTTTATTTGATCATCCGCCGCCTTGAGATTGGCAATCGTTTCGTTCGACCAGACGCCCATGGATTCACCCTGAGCGTTGATAGCGGCCGATCCCTGCGAGAGCATGGGCAGCAGGTTGGTGGCGCTTTTACCCATAAGATCCACAGCAAGGGCAAACTCTTGGCCTTTTATAGATCCGCTGGCCATAGCATCCGCAAACGCCATCATGATCTGCTCCGGGCTGGCTGACGCCAAATCAGCAACGGTCAATCCAATCTTGGCAAAGCTGGCCCGCAAAGCCTCGTTACCACCAACAGCTTCCTGCGCCTTAATGGCGGCCTTGTTCATGGCGGCCGCCACATCCTCAACAGACGATCCGGACAAGCTGGCCGAATTACCAAGTTTCTGCAAGGAGCTGCCGGCTATGCCAAACTTTTCCGCTAGGTCGCCCAACATCCCGCCTTTTTCAATCGCACCTTTTAACCCTTCAAAGATGGAGCCAACGGCAAAGCCTCCGGCCAGAATTCCCTTTATTTCGGACGAGAAATTGGAAACTTGGCTTTTAAGCGACGATAGACCGGCCTCAAAATCGCTTCTGTTTAACCCTATGCTTGCTTGTAGGTCTGCCATGTTAAAATCCTATTGCCTTGGCCTCTGCCCGCAGGCTTTTGTCAATCGCTTTGACCATCTTTTCATGTTGAATCCGAACAGCTCGCGCAAGTTGTGATGTGCTTAGACACTGATCAATCCAGGGAACATGATTCTGCAAAAGAACCCGTGGCCTGTTTTTGTCCATTGACGAATCAATGACAGACCCTCCGCCTGCCTTTCCAATGTTACGCGTCACCCACTGGGGTATCCCGCGAGTGCCGCCAATGATCCTTGAGCAAGCCGCCCAGCCGGCCTTTGCTATACCAACGTTTCTTCTTATTTTGTTTATGTACGTTTTAATCTGCCCGTCTGATACAATTCTAAGTGGAAGCTGATTTCTGGATACTTGTTTCCTGCTTCCATGCCTAGCGGATTGATGCGCTTTGCCGCCATCCATTTTGCCAATCGGAATTTGAGTAATTTCCTGTTGGCTGACTCCCACTCTTTTGAGAAGTTTTTGAGCTTCACCGTATTTCCCCTTACTTATCAGAAAGACAAAAGCGCGAGCCATGTTGTCTGGGTTCTGGCTTTTGTTTTTTTCTTGGCCTCTGGTTGCGTGTTTAATTGAATACGACAAAGCATCAGAAAGACCAATCTCGCCAGCGCTTCGGTAGACTTTTCTGATGTCTCTTTCCACGGCCATCTCTCCCATTTGCTTTGCCTTCTGATCTTTCCCAAAGGGCTGAGTTTGAAATGCCAGATTTTCAGCAAGCAGCCTTGCTTGCGAGCGAAGAATTTTTGCGGAGGATATGAGATGATCTCGGTAGTAGTTGGATAGTTTTTGCCTGAATCGCACATCCTGCATTTTGATTTGTATTGTGTTGGCCATATCACCCCGCCTGCCCCACAAGGCCGCCGGCTCTTTTCAACTTTATTTTATCAATGGCCATTTGCTCGGATGGGCTGACCAGATCGATCTCTGCCCCGCGATGCTTCGCCATCGCCACGTAGTACCAATGGGCTAAACCAATCGGCATATTCCAAGCGCGATCTTCGGAGATATTGTGACGGATTAGCCAGGCCGCTATGTCCAGAGGTTGCGGTAGTGGGCAATGCTTGTCGGTCTTTGCTTCCTCATCTTTTGTCCAAAGCATAGGCGGCGCGTTAAAATCACGAATATAGGCTGAAAACTTTGCGGCTTCTATGGCTAGGCTGTTTTTGCGTGTTTGCCATGACCACCAACATAAGCGCCATCCTAATGGAATTTGATATTTGGGAAACGAATCAGAACAAATCGACACAGCTAACCGCAGATCTGTCATAGTGACGCCGTTATTGCCGTGCCATAGCGGGCTATCAATCAGCTCTAAAAGAACTGCGTGCCAGAGGCACAGAGGCTTTAGTTTTATGCCA